>ENA-UENX01000224-UENX01000224.1-marine-metagenome-genome-assembly--contig:-NODE-224-length-28965-cov-3.402737_pt1 | contig 28965 bp, 16 predicted proteins | sample MGYA00237875_ERZ529327 | MGnify/ENA primary metagenome ERZ529327 (study PRJEB26372, sample SAMN05368347) | marine metagenome | biome: cultured habitat; feature: ocean water; material: water; isolation... | reverse complement strand
AACCGTGTACGTACCTGCAGCAACACCCGTAATTGAGGCGTTCGTGGCACCATTACTCCAGAAATAAGTATAGGGAGTAGTGCCTCCAGTGGCTGATGCTGTTGCACCACCATCGGAATAACCATTGCAAGTCGCATTCGAATCGACTACCACTGAAGCTGCTAGAGCAATGGGTTGGGATATGGTTGCAGAAGCGGTGGCTGTTGATCCAAGATTATCTGTAATGGTAACCGTATAAGTACCAGCAGTTAGATTGGTAATCGTATTGGTAGTGGAGGACGTATTCAGAGTAGAGGATGTATTACTCCACTGATAATCAAAGTTAGCTTCCCCATCGGTTGCTGTAGCTGTTAGTGATCCGTCGCTCCATCCATTACAACTTACGTTGGTTTGGGCGGTGATGGAGGCAGAGACCGGGGAAGCCAATCCAGTAACATTGAAAACAGTACTAGAAGCTGCATATAAGGTCGAATTATTGAAATCCCACTTGGTATAATCCAAGAGATCAGCTAGCAAAGTAGCCTTGTCCCCAGTGAAGGTTGCCGTCTCCTTGTATCGAGCATTATCTACTTCGGAATTCAGTCCGTTCGGGAAAAAACCGATAAAACCATCGCTTGCATTGGTCTGGCCAGATGGTATTGCGCTTCCATTTGTCGAAGAGGCAGCAGCAGCAAACCAAGCATTTCCGGAAGATCCTGAAACACCATTATCTGCGCTAAGTCCCGCGATCACATTAAAACTTGGAGAATTTTGATATACAAATAAATTATCCCCGAATGACCCCAACATATTACCTAGATTAGGATTGAAGGTCCCGACACTAGTAATTGTCATCGGACTCCCTCCTGAAGTCATTGTGTAGGTCATAGCCGTTGCATCAACATGGCAGTGGTCTCCTGCTGAGATGGCCGAGTTGACTGTAAATCTTATAATACTCTCATTGCTATAGAAACCAGATCCATTCCAGCCTTCATCCGTAATGAAAAATTCCGTACTTGCATCCACATTCACCAAAAAAACGAATGAGAACTGTTCGTTGTCGGACACATACCTAGTAAAGGCAATATCGCCATCGGCAAAGGTAGTTTGGGCATAAACAGACTGTCCAATAATCAGCATGCCTAGCAATAATGGGAGGATGAAATTTCTGAAGAGGCGGTAATCAGTAAAAGAGAAAAAAGGCAAGAACTGCCCCTTTGAGGTGGACTGCGGGTAAATTTGTTTCATCTTGTAGGTCGTCAATTAGAGAATTACAACAATAGACCTACTTAGACATCTTCATGGCTATGTTGAAAGGGTTTGGAATAGTCGTAAGGAGGTCTTCCGTAAAACTACTGTTTTTGGGCCCCAACCTATTGGACAAAACACAGGCTAGCGTTTCCCCCATTAGCACCTAAAGAAAGACGAGTTATAATTTATTACTCACTATTAATCAGCCTTTTACATTCAGCTTCAAATAATAAAAAAGCAATACTCTCGGATATTAATTCTAACTAATAAGGTTAAACAAAAAAGCGCAGGCGGTTTACCGTCTGCGCTTCCGATCCATGTTTTGAAGGAGACATCGCACCGCTAGGCAGTCTGGGCCTATTGGTTCAACATCACATTTCATTGTGGGCAACTGAATACCGTTTTGGTTAGCCATCCACGGGTTTCATTTGGTTCCTTGGGATGTAGGGTTTAGGGGTTGTTGTTCAAGGGATTACTGAGGGGTAATTGTTGCTAAAATTCCGGGATTAAAGGGTTTAGGGTTCTAGGATTAATTAGGGATTACTGTTCAGGGATTGTTTTGGGATTCTTTGTTTTCATTTGGCTTTCATATTACTGTGGTTTGGGTGGTAAAAATGTCCTGCTGATTTCAATCTTTTTTCAAAAAAAGAAACCACCATGCTTACAAACAACTCATTATCAAACAATTGAACTAGGTCGTTCTTTTAAAAGAATCCAACGCTTATCAAGTTAATGCTCCTTCTCTGGATTTTGGACTACCCAATACTTCTGCTCAAGTATATAAGGTAAATCGCCGATTATTTATCTTGGCTATCCAACTCCCAACCCTTGGTAGTTTTTCCATGTCTTACTAAAGTAGAACCAAAGAATTAGAGATGATATCTAATAAAAGCATCTTACCCCTTGTCCTTATCCTCTGGCTTGCCCCTTACCATACCGACGCCCAGTCTAATTTCCAGTGGGGCCTGTACACACAAATGAGCCAAGGAAACATCTCCGAGATATACGAGTGGCGCAACTTCCTCTGTTTTGAAGGATGCAGCTCGGTCGGGCACCAACCCGCCTTTAGCTACGAGGTAGGTTTGAATGGACAATGGGCTATCAGTGGTAAAGCCAATTTTGAGGTCAGAATGGGCTATTCTAGATTCAATTATATCGAAGAGGAAACCTGGTCGGATGGGGCCAACTTCTTTGTTAGAGAAACTAAACGCGAACTCCAACATCTCACCTTAGGATTAGGCATACAATATGAGGTACTTCCTTTGGGAAATGGGCAGGGCCAATTGTATGTATTTGGCGGCCTTCAGGGGATGTGGAATGCCAATCAGGAAATTGATTTTGGATTGATTAATTATGAAGGGACCATTGCAGCATGGAATAGTTTGGGAGAGCTTGGCCTGGGTCTGAACTGGTCTTTCGGAAAAATCCAGCTGCAAGCTGGGCCTCACTTTCGTTTTGCGCTAAATAATTTCGGTAAAAGCCCCGAAGAACGGAACCGAAATACCACGCTTGATAAATTACATCCTCGTGAATTGGGAATCCGCTTGGCAGTGCTGTTTCCATAAAAAAAACGCAGGCAATCACTTTACCTGCGTTTGAATAGCTGTTTTGAAAATGACCGAAGTCTACAAAAAGCAATTTGCGTTTTTTTTCTCCGCTGTTTTGTGTATCAAGTCAGCTAAACGCTTGATCAACGTGTTCCATACAGATCACTTATGATCTTCGCCTTTCGCTGCCTGTCTAGCTGGATAGCCAGATAGAACCACAAAAGCAGGCGGAGAAGGATGTTTGGGCATCACCCGACTGGGTTTTAGGCAATCTACAAACTAAAAATTATCACAAAAAGGCTACTTATTCTTTGGTGTTTTGGGGGTTTGGGGATTAACTGGGGTTTTGGTTTTTGGGGTCACGTTAATGGGATTACAATTGTCGTCTAAATCGGTACTGTTGGATGGTTTTGGGATGACCTTTTGGGTTTTGTTGTTTTCATTTGGCTTTCATTATACTGTGTATTGGCCAAAAGATATGTCCTAGCTCCCAGCAACTTTTTTTCCTGCAGCATAACAACACGAACGATTAACAACTGAATATCAACAACTTACCTGGTAAATATTTTTTTTAGAACACACAGAAATATTGGGTACTTCGCAAGAAGGAAGTACTCAGAGATAAGAATGGACTTGGACTAAAAAGGATCAAGAGTGTTTAACTCTGGCTATGACGTCCGTCCTAATTCCTGCAAGGTCATCCACGCCATCAGGCCCGTACTAACCTTTAGACATTGTTCGTCTACATTGAAGGTATTGGTGTGTATCGGTGAATTGATGCCTTTTGCCGGGTTACCCGTACCAAGGCGATAGAAACAGGCTGGCATCACCTGGGAATAATACGCAAAGTCTTCTCCGGTCATCCGCATGGGAAGATCAACTACGTTATCAGCGCCCAGGTATTCAACCGCATACGTTTTGGCATTCCGAGTGAGATCGGGATTATTGATAAGCGCAGGGTAACCGTTGGCTACGTGTAGATCACAAACACCACCCATCGACTTGGCCATACCTTCGGCTACTTCTTTCATGATGCGATGCGCTTCATATCGCCATTGTTCATCATAGGTCCGAAAAGTCCCCTTCAGCTTTACTTCGTTGGGAATGACATTGGTAGAGCCGCCTGTGGAGGCGATATAACCGAAGGTGAGCACCGTCGGCATGGTGGGGTTGGCACGGCGGCTAACAACTTGTTGTAATGCCGTGATGATATGAGAAGTAATTACGATTGGATCGATGCAATTTTGCGGTATGGCGCCATGCCCGCCTTGTCCCGTGACGGTCATATATAGCTCATCCGTAGAAGCCATATACATACCGGGTCTAAACCCCACCTTTCCCACTTGCAAGGGTGGATGAACATGCTGGCCAAAGATGCTAGCCGGAGCCGGGTTTTCTAGCACCCCCTCTTTGATCATGATAGAAGCTCCCCCCGGCAGCATTTCCTCTGCGGGTTGAAAGATCAACTTAATAGTACCTGTGATTTGATCTTTTAGTTCGTTTAAGATCTTAGCCGTACCCAGTAAGGAAGAGGAATGAACGTCGTGCCCGCAAGCATGCATAACACCTTCATTTTTCGACTTATAGGGTACATCATTGGCCTCTGCAATTGGCAGGGCATCAATATCGGCACGTAGCGCCACTACCCTACCTTTACCTTTTTTCCCCTCTATCAAACCTACTACGCCATTATCCGCCACCCCATGTTCAAAAGGAATACCCCATTCCTGAAGTTTTCCAGCAATAAACTTCCCCGTCTCCACTTCGTGAAAAGATAATTCGGGATGCTGGTGGATGTGTCTGCGCAATTGTATGACTTCCTCGTGGTATTGCTGTGCTAGGGCTTGAACCTGTTCTTTCACGGCTTCCTTTTTTTGATGGAAGGCGAAATTAGGGAGTTGTAGGCGAAAAATGGAGTTTGGACTTAAAAATTACGCTAGAATGGAAGGCGTAGGTGAGAAACTAGATCTTCACGCCTAATTTCTCACCTGTTATTCGTACAAATGCTGGCACTGGAAAAAATCATCCTTTTCCCATCACCGCTATCTATAGCAATGACTACTTAGCACGATTTCTTGCCCTTTCTAAATGATAGATAATCCCCATTTCTTTGTCCGTATGCTGTTCGACTTTTACAGATAACACCCACGGTTCTTCGGCCTCATCCGTTAAGAACCATTTACTAGCACTGATCCTATCTCCTTTCTGGCTATCCTTCAGTTTCCAATCCGTCTTACGATGAATTTCAGCATCGATCTTGGCCACTAAGTCGGAAGGGCTCTGCCCCGCCTTTATAGCCCATTTGACCGTCCACTGGTTTTCATCTCCTTCGTAGGCGGTGATCGTTCTTTCTGGATAGGCAATCCTAACCTCATCAAAGATGCCCCCCACCTTACGATCGGCCAATGCTGCCCGTACATAATTTCCTTCTACATCCCAATCGTATTCGAGATTGGTAGCAATCATTTGAGCTCTTCCCAATCCCAGCATTTTTGCTATTAGATGTAGAGAACCGTCGAGCCCAGAAGATAATCCGGCGGTAGTTATGATCTTGCCATTATCGACAAAACGCATATCCTCCACCACTTCTGTTTTTGGGGCAGCTCTTCTTAATCCAGGAATTAGACTGGCAAAGGTGGTGGCTTTCTTATGGTCTAGTAAGCCCGTGTTGGCCAAGATATAGGCGCCGTTGCAAACAGACATGACGGACTCCGCTTCTTTTTCTTTTTCTTTGATCCAGGATAACACGGCCTTGCTATTCTCTGCATTGCTCACGCCCCCGCCAGGAATCACAATCACATCGGCCTTAGGGTGCTGGTTCAACGTATGATGGGGAACAATCTGCATGCCCATGGCAGTTCGAATCATCGTATCGGACTCAGCCACAAGGAATACATTGAAGCCCGCTTGTCCAAATACTTCGTATGGACCAGTATAATCAATGATCTGCACCCCCGGAAAAACAAGGATAGCAACATTCTTACGATTTTTTCTGGCAATTTCCCGCATCTTGGCAAAGTCAAATCGACTATCTACCAAGGTCATACTACAAGAAGGACAAGTCCCAGGTTCTTCAAATATTTCCCCATCATGATCACAGCCACAAGGGGCGCATACATAGGTAATTTTGGCCTGGTGTTGGGCCGTTACGGTGAGTAGCGTAAATAATAACAGAAACAGGAGATTTACTTTTTTCATCTTATTCGATTTGTTTTTTGTTCGATGACAAAGTAAATCTCCTGCCTAAGGAAAGTCCAGAATTTATAGGTCTAGAAAGTCCAGTTGCGGGGAGATGGACAAACTTTAGGGTCGATCTCCAAATTGTAAAGGAACTTCAAAGTCTAACTCTCTGGGAAAAAAGCACTTGTTATCGGTACAGGCCTGATATAAGAGTTGTCCACGTAGGTTGTACGAACCACTCTCAGCCATAATAGAGGGCAGAATAGAGACTTTCACCTCTAGCTCATTCTCAAAGATGTACAGTGGATTAGTATCATCGTCCAAGTAGAGATCATCAGGTGAAGGGAAAAGTGGCGTATCCGTCAAAAATCCCTGTCCCGCTTCTAATGTCATTTGGGTGTAGACCCAACGATCCGTAGCTCCTGTATCTGCCATGATATGATAGCCGGGTTCAATCTCAAATACTAGTGGCAACTCATGGCGATGTCCCTTCTTCAACTCGACAGAGGAGAGCGGTCTTAATTCGACCAAATCCTGTGCATGTGAGCCCGCCTCTGGAACCTGCATTTGGCAAGAGGTGAAGAACAATAGGGCTAGTATTATACTATAGCGATTCATCGAGTACTTCTTTTAATTTGATCAATTCGGCATCAAATGCTTTCGTGTCTAGCAGGGAGAAAAAACGGATCTTTCCTTCCGGATCAATCAGCAAATTGGCGGCAAGCATAACTTCGTCGCGTGCTAAATCGGGCAGTACATCGGCAGGTGCGAAACTAGCCCCTACTGCTCCGTCCGTATCCAGTAAGACTGGAAAGTTCAATTGGAAATTGTCCACCAACTTCTCTTGTACTAAATCTCGATCTTCTTTGACATCCATGATTAGAACTTCGACGCCTTGGTCCTTATAGTCCTGATAGATTTTTTCCAAATGAGGAGCTTCTGCATTACAGAAAGGACACCAGGTCGTTGCGATATGTAATACCGTGTACTTCCCTTTCATCTGTTCGGAGGAATAAGCCTCGCCATAGGTGGTCTGGAGTTCAAACTCTGGGGACGTGGTACCTAGGTAGGCCGCTTCATAACCCTCCGCTGGTGAAGTGTGCATACAGGATGAAAGGCCTAGTACAAGAGAGAAAAAAGACAATAAGGGAAGAAGGTGACGCTTGGTCACGGAAAAGAACTTGGTTTTCATGGTTGAGGTTTTTTAGGTAATAGATGAGGCAAGCATTACGCTTGCCGGGGTTCAGATTGAATTTTTAGGTTAAGCTAAGGTTTTATAGCCAGGATGGAGACACTCTTTATGCCGTACTTGGAAGTAGCCCCTTGGGCACTATTGGAGAGAAATTCATAGGCTGGATTATCCTCCATCATAATTACCTTCAGGCCAGCTTCTTCAATCATCTGCAGGTAGGTAGAGCCAGTAACCGCTCCGCCAATACAAGCAGCCCATAAAGTAGAGTTGCACGTGATACTTTGTGGCAGCTCTACTCCTGATACGATATCCGAAAAGGCTAAGCGTCCACCTGGTTTTAAGATTCGCGCAGCTTCTTGGAAAACTTTGGTCTTGTTGGCTGAAAGGTTGATAACGCCATTACTGATAACGGCATCCACTACTCCTGTCTTGATCGGTAGTTCTTCGATGTAGGCTCGGGTAAAGTTTACGTGATGGAAACCGTTCTTCAAAGCCAGAAGGATTGATTTCTCAAGCTGTTCTTCCGTCATATCTATACCTAGGACTTTTCCGTATGGTCCGGTAGCAAGCGCTGCATAGAAAGCATCCATTCCGGCGCCACTACCTAGATCGACTACAAATTCTCCTGGATCAATATCTGCTAGATGGAAATAGAAACCGACTCCAGCAAAGGAGTCCATGGCGGGCTCCGGGATTCGGTCTAACATACGGGTGGGATACCCTAATCGTTCGGCCAGTTGACGGCCCATTTCAAAATGAAAGTCACCTTCTGGGTTGAGCGCGACATCGCGGTACATTTTCTTGACTTTGGCTTCCAGGGCTTCAGCATCTACCTGGGCGGGTAGTTCTTGGATCGTTTTCATTAATTCTTGGTTTTTTGATTTAGAAGTTGTCTAAAGTTATTCTGAAAAAGTAGAGATGGTTTTCTTCTACCTTCCAGACAAAGCTATAGCGGTAAACGATCCAAGTAAACCCCAGCTGCTTTGACTTAGGCTCCAGTTGAGTCAAGCTGTATCGTTATTGAGCGGATGCATCTATTGGGATAGTAATCAGTCATAGGATAGACATCAGCCGTACCTAATCAAAGTCATCAGCCAAACAATCAATCAGACGTACCATTCAATCAATTGGCATTGACAAGAATGGTTTTTAGCGTGGCATAGAGTGATTTTACTCCGCTGTATCCTTTTTCTTAAATAGACTAAAAACAGCTACTCCTACACCTGCAATGAGTATCCCCGCAATAGCTTGACTGGGTCTAGTAATCAAAGTGTTAATGAGGAAAGCCACCACGATGACAATAAAGATCCAAGGTACAATTGGGTAGCCCCAGGTCTTATAAGGGCGCTCCCGGTCCGCCATTCGCCTGCGAAATAGAATTACGCTATAAGCTCCCAAAGCCATGAACAGGAAGTCCATAAAGACTACATAGGTAATGAGATCAGCAAAGGTTCCCCAGAAGAGCAATAGAAGAATGGCCCAGAGGGCTTGAATAAGCATGGCATTGGTCGGAGTACGAAAGCGAGGGTGAATTTCCGCCATTTTCTGAAAGAAAAGTCCATCTTTTGCCATTGCAAAGTAAATCCGTGGAGCGGACATGGTATAAATACTAATGGTTCCAAAGATGGAAATGGCAATGGCAATGGCCACAAACTGTCCACCATTGCTTAAGACGGCGGCAACCGCATCCCCAGCTACTTTTTCACTCGCCACTAAAGCGTCCATGGGCAATAGCAACATGTAAGCTAAGTTGACTAATACATAAGTTAGTGTCACGATGACGGCTCCTAGCATCATAGCCCGAGGTACCGTTTTTTGGGCGTTGATCGTTTCTCCTGCTACGTAGGAGGCGTGGTGCCAGCCACCATAGGACCAAAGCACCCCGATTAGGGCAATCAGCAATCCTGTATAGATATTTTGCCCCTCTTGCGTCACTAATCCTAGGCTGAAGTCCACTTTTGCCGGATCGTAATAGATAACACCAACAATGACGATTCCGACGATGGCCAATAGCTTCAGCCCCGTAAAGACATTGGCCAACGATTGGCTCACCTGCACACCAACTACGTTGATCAACGTAAGGCCTGCAATCACCCCTACCGCAACCAGCGTCTTGATTTCTGGTGACATCGGAAAAAAGAAAGTCAGATATTCAGCTAGTGCAATACCCAAAGCTGCCAATGAGCCCGTATTAATGGCCAACAAAATCACCCAACCATATAGAAAGCCCGTAATCTCTCCATAAGCTTCCTTCAAGAATACATAGACTCCACCGGACTGCGGAAACATCCCTCCTAGTTCGGCAAAGGTCAAGGCTCCTGTGAGACTAATAAGTCCCCCAATAATCCATATGATCAATACCAACAGGTGGTTATTCAGAGGTTGGGCAACGACATTAGGTGTGGTGAAAATGCCGGCTCCGATGCAGCTTCCTACGGCAATCATGGTAAGGCCGTATAAGTTAATCCTTTTGTTGAGTTGGCTCATTTAGTTGGTCTTTCTTGCTAGTGAATGGACCAAGATAATAAATAAGCCGTGAATATAAGTTGATGCCCTACCCAATGACACTGTAGGGCATCCTTTCCAATCTAACACCTGCTCTTTCTAGGCTATCGTAGCCGGGTGCTAAGCAGAGTAGGTTCTTCTATAGCTTCCTTCAAGCGTTCCATTCCCAGCTGATTAATGGCTTTCATTTTACGCTTTACACCAAATAATGACATCATAAATCGGTTGAAGACACTGGCTTTTAAGGTGAAAGTTTGTACCACCTGAGTTTTTCCATTTTGCTCTTGAAGCTCGTACTCAAAAACCGGCTGGCTCTTATACGGCTTGGAGATCTCGCACTCCATCCGCAAATAATTCTGGCCTTTCACGGCTGCGAGTTTTTGATAACCTTCACTTTTTTCGGCCGCGCCTATCCAGTGAAAAGTGGAACCGATATGTCCATCTGTACCTTCTACCCAATTCTTTTGTTCCGGATCATCAACTAGGAAAGGAGACCAATCCGTAAACTGTTTTAGGCTCCGCAATTTATTGAATACAACTTCCTGGTCACTCTCTATCCACACCTGACTCACGATGGTAATGGCTTTCTGGGCGGTCAAAGGCAAGGCTAGTGGGAAGATAAAAAGGGAGATTCCAGTTCTTAAGATCTTTGTCATGTCGATAGAGTTTATAGTTAATTAATATCCTGTTTACATCTACCTATCGAATGACCTTCCACGAATAGGACGAATCTTGCAAAAAAAATTTCTTGAGGGAAAATACAGGAATTCTTACAGTAGCTTATGAAGGTAAGTTTTTCTACATTTGTCGGCTGAATCTGCCAGCAAACTGGCTTAAATCCTAAGAGATGAAGATCATTTGCATTGGACGCAACTACGTTGATCACGCCAAAGAGCTCAATAACCCGGTTCCTTCTAGACCTGTGGTATTTATGAAGCCACCTTCTGCCTTATTAATCGGGAATCGACCATTGTACTATCCGGAGTTTACAAAGGATCTGCATTACGAACTGGAGGTGGTCCTAAAGATTGGGAAGAATGGGCGCCACGTGCAAAAGGAATTCGCTGCGGACTATTTCAAAGAAGTGGCGCTTGGCATTGATTTCACGGCGCGAGACTTACAGTCAGAACTCAAGAAAAAAGGGCATCCTTGGGAAATTGCTAAGGGCTTTGATCACTCCGCGGCCATCAGTGAATTTATACCCATTGAGCAAGTCAACAGAAGCGCTATCGAATTTCAACTAAAAAAGAACGGTGAAGTGGTCCAAAAAGGAAATACGAAGGACATGATCTTCTCCTGTGAAGACATCATCGTTTATGTTTCCCAATACTTCAAATTGCAGATGGGAGACCTTATCTATACGGGTACACCAGCAGGAGTAGGCCCGGTACAAATTGGTGATAAGTTAGAGGGAGAATTGTTCACTAAAACCAGTACAGAATCCTTGATCAGCTGCGAAATTAAGTAAGGGTAGTGATACCTTAAAAAGTCCCAATTTTGCGGTCAAGTCTGCACCTTTCTAATAATACCAACGAAATTCAAAAGTATTTCTATTTTTGCAGCGCCGCTGCGGTTGGCGACTCCTTATAAACAGAAAAAACATAATATTCTAATGCCTTATTTATTCACTTCAGAATCGGTTTCAGAGGGACATCCGGACAAGGTAGCGGATCAGATTTCAGACGCCCTTGTTGACCATTTCCTCGCTTTTGACCCTAGTTCAAAAGTTGCCTGTGAAACCTTAGTGACTACTGGGCAGGTAGTGCTTGCCGGAGAAGTAAAATCCAACGTATATCTCGACGTACAAGAGATCGCCAGAGATGTGATTCGTCGCATTGGCTATACCAAGTCAGAGTATATGTTTGAGGCCAACTCCTGTGGAGTACTTTCTGCTATTCATGAACAGTCCCCAGACATCAACCAGGGGGTAGAAAGAGCTGCACCCGAAGAGCAAGGTGCTGGTGACCAAGGTATGATGTTTGGTTACGCCACCAACGAGACCGACAATTACATGCCTTTGGCCTTATATATGGCCCACCTAATCCTAGAAGAGCTAGCGGCTATTCGCAAAGGCGGTAAAGAATTGACTTACCTGCGTCCGGATAGCAAATCGCAGGTTACTATCGAATATTCTGATGATCATGTCCCACAACGGATCGACTCTATCGTAGTTTCTACGCAGCACGATGATTTCGATGAAGACGCTGCCATGTTGGCTAAGATTCGAGAAGATATCATTGGAACGGTCATTCCTAGAGTAAAAGCTAAACTAAAGCCAGAGATTCAGGCTTTATTCAACGACGATATTACCTACCACATTAACCCAACGGGTAAGTTCGTGATTGGTGGCCCGCATGGAGATACGGGTCTAACAGGTCGTAAGATCATTGTTGATACCTACGGTGGGAAAGGTGCACACGGAGGTGGAGCATTTTCAGGTAAGGATCCATCAAAGGTCGACCGCTCAGCAGCCTACGCTACCCGCCATATCGCCAAGAACTTGGTCGCTGCAGGTGTTTGTAACGAAGTTTTGGTGCAGGTATCTTACGCGATTGGAGTAGCCGCTCCAACCAATATCTATATCAACACCTACAATACCGCCAACGTATCACTAAATGATAGTCAGATCGCGGATAAAGTGGTTGAGATTTTCGATATGCGTCCTTACGCGATTGAGCAGCGTTTGAAGCTCCGTAACCCGATTTACAGCGAAACAGCTGCTTATGGCCACATGGGACGTAATTCAGAGATCAAGACAGTAAGTATGAAAAATGGTGCCGGTGAAATCCTAGAAAAGGAGGTGGAGACCTTTACTTGGGAGAAACTGGACTATGTAGATAAAGTGAAGGCTGCATTTAGTCTATAAATGTAGGCTTTGAAATTCGATAAAATAAAGATCCCGCATCTGTTCTTAGGTGCGGGATCTTTTCGTTTAGACAAGTCTTTTAGTGCTTCACCAGTTTCTTCAGGGCTACTCCTGCTGGTCCTACAAACCGCAGTAAGTAGGTGTTTGAAGGCAAGCCCTGCAACGAGATTTGATCGGTCGATCGATACTCGCTTAATAGGCGACCTTGCAAGTCCAATAACTGAATGCGATCTATTTTTACAGCCCCATACATTACGTGGACCAAATCACGTGTCGGATTGGGGAATAATTGTATTCTCGAGGCGAGTAACACTTCTTCCGACGAAAGTGGAGTGTCTGTAATGGTACCGATCGTTTGCTTTTGAACCACCTGAACCTCCTCTTCATCTGACCGAATTAGTCGAACATTTTCAACTCTAAAAGGCATCTCATACTCCGTATCGCGGAAAATGACATCTTCAATCGTCATGCTTATTTGTCCGATAACTCCACTTCCATCTACTTCCACCTGATCTATGCGCGTAAGTGCGATGTGCAGTCTATGTTGATTCGGATCATCTCTATCCAGTGCAATCATATCCGCACCCAGCTCACCCAACCAAGAGTTTTCAAAAGAAGCACTGGCTGAACCGTAAACTACAGCCAATGGGTCGTAAACGATGCTGAAAGCCAGCCCATACGCACCGATCACCGGATTATCATCATCTCCAAGGTGTACATTAAAACTGACCGTCTCGCCGGGCTGTACCGGAAGCGCTTCGATAAAGATCGGTGCACCGGTAGTCTTAGGTGCGCTTGAGGAGGAGCGGTACTCCTCTAAGGGGTTAGGCATCAGATTAACGGCCCTGCCCCAATTGAGACTGATGGCCGTAGTATCTAGCACATCGATCACCCCATCTCCATTGCTATCTATATGCTTGAAATCTACTCCGGTATCAGGTGTAGTAGTATTCCAATCACTCGCTACCTGTCCACGCCAAATAAGGTCAGCCTCTTCCCGGATGGGCCCCACGGCACCGTAGGCTAAACCAATATTTAGCAGATCATAATGGTTTGCTACTTCATTGTTATCGGTATCTCCAGGCCAAACTCGCTCCTCCCCATTAATGATGACGAGACCATCCTTAAAGGAAGGTATGACGGATTCTACATCTTCATTAACCACCTCCAATTGCAGGCTCTCTTGATCAAAAAAGACCGCCACCTCACCGTCTTCGCCAGTTACATCAAAGCACATTTCGTACAAGAGGGCGTCGTTGGCTAAGCTGACTCCAAACCCACTGGGATCGAACCAAGAAAGGTTAACAGAACCATTCATATAGTTAGTAGCTCCGAAATTGAAATGACTTTCATCGAGATCAGGAAGGGAGAAGTTCTGAAGACTGGTCAGCTCTAGAAGCTCAGCATTCCATCCTACCGCATATTGTAGGCCTAGGATATTGCTAAAATTCTCAGCTCGTACAGCCAAGCAAACGGATTCATCCGTACCTGCATTGGCCTCGCCGATACTTAGTATCAATGGCTCTGGGCCACTACAATCCGCTACGATACCTCCCAATACTTCTACGCTACCCAATGCATCAGTTATGGTGACAGAATATACACTGTTAGTGGGAATCAAGATACTACTGGTATTCACATCTTCTTCAACAAGCCCCGTACTCCAAGCATAGGTATACGGTCCCTGAGCATTCCCCCAGACATAAGCGGTAATTCTAGCACCCTGACCAGTTTCAGAGCAATTGTAAGCATAACTTGCCGTAAATTCATTATCGGATATCGGCTCAGGACAGGTTGGAGTGATGAGTTGAGAAACATAAGTACATCCTCTATTATTGGTAACAGTTACATCTACTGTTTCCCCTTGCACTACCTGAATCGTGGAAAGCTGAGAATCCACCTCTACTACCCCATTACTCCATGAAAAGGTATACTCCTCCTCCATCATCGAAACAACTGAGGCAGACACCTCAGCGGTTAGGCTATCAACACAGCTATAATATAGTGTTGCCCTAATATTTTCTGGCCCAACATAGTAGCGTTCTACTGTCTTGCAATTCCGTGCATTTTCTGTTATTGTCACTGTATATTCCCCAACCCACAAATAAGAAACGTCTCTAGTCGTTTCGCCATGTGCCCATTCAAATGAATAGGCAGTAGGATCGGTAATATGGACTAACTTTATCGAGCCATCACGGCCAGCCTCACAGGAAACCGGAGTAATTTCCGCTGTAGTATTGGGGTAGACATCTGTGTCTTTAACCAGAATAGTTGTACTAGCTTGGGCACCAGAAGCATCTGTAACCGTGAGAAAATATACGCCCTGACTAGGAGCATCAAAATCAGGAGATAGGCTAGAGAAGTTCTCAGGACCAATCCATTGGTAAGTGTAGGGTGTAACTCCACCCTGTACAATAGTGGTCACTCTTTCCAAACCGGTATCTCCACAGCCAATTTCACTAACACAGGTTTCAGTGACTAAGGGATTGTCTGCTAGATCTGCATCAATCTGGAATCCACCAGCTATAAAACTTGCGGGGATTGGGGTGTTTTCGTCTGGGTGATCTCTGGCCCACAGCACTTCAATTGCAGCAGGATGATTACTAATTTGTATCGGAGCATACCCGGATTCTCCAAGTACCTCAAAACACAATGAATATAAAATTTCACCGTCATCAAGTGTTTGACCGCCTGCGTCAGCATCGTCAATCCACAATGTAGTGAGCCTCCCCTGTTCGAGCGAGCTTGGAATTAATCCAAAATTGTCCATGCTCAGACCCAGATTAAAATCTCTTACCTCTCTGAACGCTAATTGTTCAGGATTCCAGGTCATTGTATACTGATAACTGATAATGTCTTTGAACCCTTTTACCTGAACATCTGTACAAACTACCTCTCCCTGTTCCACCACAACTTGATCAATTTCAAACACTAGACATTCGTCATAAACGGTAAAAGGTTCTGCATCGGAATCGCAATCAGGAAGTTCTCCCTCTAGAACAAGCGAACAGTCATCTTCTGTGGTAATTGTAACGGCATAGGCGTTATTTTCCAGTGCTGGTATCCGTACTTCATGTTGGAAAATCCCTGTGAAAGTCTCCCCTGTACTCCAATCAAAAGTTAGGGGTTCTGCTCCAATATCGGCAAGGAAAGCCCGTACGCTAACAAAATCTTCTCCTATACAAGTTGTTTCAACCGCTCCTGATAAGGTTCTGGTATCTACCCGAAATACTTCCAGTGTTTTGCACCCAGTAGCACTGTTGGTAATGGTTACGGTATAGACACCTGGAGATAAATTTTCCAAGGATTGGCTAGTTTCTCCGTTGCTCCATAAGAATTCATATTCTACATCTGTATCTCTCAAGTTCAATGAAATGCTACCGCCAGCTTCTTGATCACACGGGACAGGTTCCACATAAGACCACAGTATTTTCTCACGAATGGATTCGGAAACATGGATACTGGCTCGAGCTTTTGCACCATCGGAACCAATAACTTCTAGCTGATAAAAACCGGGGGTTGGAACCTCGTAAATTGGACTATCTGTAATGAACTCCGCTGCCCCAAACCAATGATAAGTAAACGAATTTTCTCTAGAATCCATCAAAACCTCTACCCAAGCTGCCCCCAAGCTTTCGCAATCGCTGGCCTGGATACAGATCTTTTCGATTGCAAGATGATCTTCAATTACTTCACCTATTGATATCTCTGAAGAGATCAACCCTAATGAAATTATTCCCTCACCATCTGTACCTATTTCCCAAGGAGAAGGTTCATCAAAAAACTCTACATAAGTACGAGCGGCCTCAACCAATGGTTGAAAACAAAGACTAAAAAGTACTGCTGAGCTATCTAGTTCAGTTCCAAAAAATGATGGACTAGTCCAAGCAGTGGCAAAGGATGCACCATGTGGGCCCTCAAAAACAGGGCCAAAATTCGCTGATGATATAGCAGGTAAATTGAAATTCGTGACTTCGGTAAATTCAAGTACGGAAGGATCATACCTAATGCTCCATTGAAATAGCAGTAGCTCCTCAAAACCATTGGCTCTGACATCTATACAAAAGGGTTCAAAGCTACTCACCGAGCGGCTTTCCAATTCCAATGAAAAACAAGATTCATTGTCTTGGGCACCTAGATAAGGAACCCAGAACAGCGTAAAAAAGAAGAGAACGGCAGTTTGAGCTTTTAGCATACTATTGGTTTTTGAAAGTAGTAGTTACTATCACCGGCCAGGGTTTAAATAGGGGAATATGCTCCTGATCCAGCAAGACCTAGTTAAAACTAGCACACCAAAAACCGTTATTTCAGTACATTATTCAGTAATTATAGATTTTTCTAATCTATTAAATTGATATAATATATTATCAGTCAATATTTTAATAATCTAAAATATAGCTTATTACATCACTAAAGGATACTGACAATAAAACTAATGCCTTTACACTTTGGTCAGATGATGTACAAACTATAAGGCCACGAAAAGGGTAAAATACGGCACGCCTTATTCCGTAATTAAAACCGTCCCATTCAGATCTCCGTATTTGTAAGCGATAAAATTTAAATCGGCAACATCCTCGTCCAGGTTAATGGTAAATGAAACATTACTTAGCTCTCCAAAAGGGCTGCTTGGGTTTTGAAATTGATAGTTGGCAGGCGCAAATCCCCAGTTTCTCCCTGTACTAAAGTTTTGGCGAACGGCAAGTATGAGTAGCTTCATTTCGACGATGTCTGCTATTGACAAGGTACCCGTCCCATTCACATCACCCGCCAGGATTTGATAAGGATCATCCAAGGGAGCCGTGCCAAGAATGTGTCTATGCATCAACACAATGTCATAAGTGGACAAGCCATTTAAGGGAGAACCAGTTTTTGTGATCTTTAGACGATAGGATTCTCCAGTGGGTATATTGTCAAAACGATAGGTGCTTACAGCATTAGCAGTGGCCACTACTGTGCCATCTTCGTCAAGCAATTGAACTTTCACTCCGGTAAGGAATTCACCTTCCGCAGTGGTCACCTTGCCACTGATCGAGGCAGTTTGAGCAAGTAAAGCAAAAGTATTCAGGAGCGCAAGGGAGAAGGTTAGTATGGTTTTCATAAGCTTTAATATTTTGTAATGGTTAAAAAGAGGTAAGCTTGGAGCAATTCTATAGCTAGTTCTATGAAGTCTATATCAGAGAACCTTCCCTAGCTAATTGAATTTGAAAAGAGAAAAAGAAGGGCAATCCGTCTATATATTGCCCTTCTTATTAATTGACTGTCTTACTGTTTAATCACTTTCTTCAGGAAGACTCCATCCAACCCAACAAACCTTAGGATATAGGTTGAGGGAGCAAAACCTTGTAGCGATATCTGATCCATAGCTTTATACTCTCGCAGGAGTTGTCCTCCTAAGTTGAGTAACTGAATCCGCTCAATCTTAGTCGATCGATATTGAATATTAATGAGATTGGCGGTGGGGTTGGGGAAAAGTTTGACCTGCTCTAGAAGCGGCTCTTCCCCTGTCGATAGAGGCGTTTCGGTCACGGTTCCGATCGTCTGCTTTTGTTGAACTTCAATCTCTGCTTCCGAAGATCGAATGAGGCGAATATTTTCTACGCGGAATGGCATTTCATATTCACCATCTCTGAAGATTACATCCTCTATGGTCATACTAATTTGCCCGATGGCTCCATTTCCATTTACTTCGAGTTGATCAATCCGTGTAATGCCAATATGCAGTCGGTGGTTGTTCGGGTCATCTCTTGCAAGAGCGATCATATCTTGGTCTAGGTTACCCAACCAAGAATTTTGAAAGGTAGCCTTAGCCGAGCCATAGGCTACTGCCAGGGGATCGTATACTATACTGAAAGCTAGGCCGTAGGCTCCTTCCACGGGGTTTTCGTTATCTCCAAGGTTGATATCAAAGCTGACGGTTTCTCCTGGGCGAACCGGATAGGCTTCCACGTAAATGGGGGCGCCTTGCATATCCAAATCCTCAGGCGAGGATCTATATTCTGCCATAGGGTTGGGGCTTAAATTGACTGCTCTGCCCCAGTTTAAGCTAATCGCGGTGGTGTCTGCGATGTTGATCTCCCCGTCACCATTGGTATCGATGTGCTTGTAATCTACTCCTGTACTAGGGGTACCTTGTCCCCAATCTGCCGCCCATTGACCCTGCCAGATCAAATTGGCATTTTCTCGAGTAGGTCCTGTAGCCCCGTAGGCCAATCCCAAATTCAGGAGGTCAAAGTGATTGGCTACCTCATTGTGGTCCGTATCTCCGGGCCACATCCGCTCCTCTCCATTGATGATAATCAGGCCATCATCCAAAACTGGAATTCCTGCTTGAAGATCCTCGTTCACGAATTCCATTTGCATGCTAGCCACATCGAAAAATACAGGAACTTCTCCCCCACTACCTGTTACAGTAAAACACATCTCGTACAGAATTCCATCATCCGGCATGGAAACACCGAGTCCCATCAAATCCGCCCATGACATTCGTAAGAGGCCGTTTTGGTAATTCGGTCCTTGGAAGTTAAAGTTGATATCACTGAGGTGAGGAAGTGAATAGTTTTGTATACTGTTTAAGGCTAGCTTTTCTGCATCCCAGGCTACAGCATATTGCAGTCCGGCGATATTTATGAAGTTCTTGGCCCTTACAGCCAAACACACAGACTCACCAGTATTTGCATTGGCCTCACCAATGCTCAGCTGCAACGGTGGAACGTTTTGGACGCCACAATTAGGTTCAATCCCGCCCAGTACTTGGGTATTCCCTAGCGCATCAGCTACTGTAATTTGATAGCTACCACTGGCAGGCACCGTCAGGGTACTTTGTGTAACATTGGTTTCGACAAAACCAGCGCTCCAAGAAAAAGTATAGGGCCCATTTCCATTATCCAACACGTAGGTCGTAATGGTGGCATTCTGATTATCAGGTGCACAGGTGTAAGCATAAGTTGCAGAAACGAAGTTCAAGGGTGGCTGATCGGAGCAGACAGGCCGCAACAGGGGAGACACATATTCACAACCTATATCGCTGGTAATCTCGACGGAAATAGAGTCCAAAGCTGAGATCAAAACGGTAGATTGAGAGCCTGAACTCTGCTGGACGCCATTGCTCCAATGGAAGGTGTAATTGAATCCTTGTGGATTAAAAATCACTGCCGTTACTTCTACCATTGAATCTGCCAGACAGTTGTAGTACAAGGAAGCAGCAATTCCATCCCTGTCGAGCTGAAAACGCTTTATCGTTTGACATCCGGTGCTGTTATCTGTAACAGACACGGTATACTCACCAACTTCTAAGTCACTGATCTCTCTCGTACTAGCACCATTACTCCATTCATAAGTATAATTGCTGCCGTTGGGTAGGTTGTCGAGTGAAATGCTTCCATCATTGGTTCCTGCACAAGAAACGGGTACGATGTTAGCATTAAGGTCAAGCACATTTCTACTTTCCTCTACCTGAATCGCTGCCACTGCAGTTGCTCCCGCCGCGTCCGTGAGCGTCATGCTATATAAACCTGGCGAGGTGACTTCAGGAGTCAGCTCAGAAGAAGAGTAACCCTCTGGTCCCTCCCAGTTGTAACTGAATGGCCCCATATCGCCACTAATTGCAGCAATTAAATGGGTAGTAACAGTAGATCCACACCCTAACGCCTCCGCACAAATCTGTTCAATTATTGGCTTTGCGCTTACCGGTTCTCCTATTTGAATACCTCCCCCAATACTGCCCAAAGAGACAGTTTGTACATTTTCAAAGGGATTCCGGGCCCAAATAGCCTCCATGGGTGTTCTAGATCCATTTACTATGACGGAAGCAAAACCAGCATCTCCTAATACCTCAAAGCATAAGGTGAAAACAACCGCATTATCCTCCAAGGTCCTGGGCTGCAATTGTGAGTCGGACCAAGCCAAAGTCACATGGCCATCTGCTAACAACTCAGGCAGTACCCCAAAGGAAGTCGTGGAACTTGCCAAGGCAAAATTCCGTGCTTCAACAAAGCCCAAAAGACTCTGGTCAAATTCGATGGTAAATTGAAGCCCCAGAATATTTTCGAAATCTTGTACCGTGAAATCTAAGCAAACCACTTCCCCTTCTTCCCCTTGCATCTCTTCTGCCTCTAGTATGAGGCATCCATCAAAATCATCCTCTCCTTCTGAAGGCACTTCACAACTAGGAAGAACGGTTTGCAAGACGGTTGAACATCCTTGATTATTGGTGACCGTCACCATATATTCCGTACCAGTACCAGCAGGCACAACGATCTTGTGCTCATTTGGCCCCGTAAAAGTTTCGCCATTACTCCAATCGTAAGTATGAGGATTGCCTTCAACATCAAAAATCAATGCCCACAATTCAACTTCTTCATCGCTTAAGCACTTAGAAAAAAGGCTCCCTCGAATTCCCTCTTTCGGGACATCGAAGTGCTGTACTATACTACATTCCGTTGCTAGATCCGTAATGGTTACAGAGTAGGTTCCCGCAGCTAAGTTGGTCAAGGAGGACCCGGTTGCTCCATTGTCCCAGATGAAATCTAAGTCAGTGTTTGAACTAGAAAGAGTGAGTTCAATGGCCCCACCTTCCTCTTGATCACAGGGGACGGGCGTTATGTTGGCTGCTACAATAGATTCTCCATTCCCTCCTACAACAACAGCACAGGCTTTTGCAATTTCTCCATCAACATTGCTAAGTTCCAACTCATAGTAGCCTCCAGCTGTAGCTTCAAATGAGGAAGCGTTACTGCTAAAACCGTTTGGTCCTGTCCAACTATAGGCCAATGGTTCGACGCCAGCGCTTGCCTGTACCTCAATGAAGCCCCTACCAATCTCTCCACAAATGGAAGGAAGTACGCAAAGCTCATCAATCTGCAGATCACTGGCCTCTGTACCACCAATTTGAACTTCAGCAGCTAGGAAGGTGGCTGAAAGCAAGCGTAAGTTTCCATCTATTAACTCTATAGGTGTAGGTTGTTTGGAAAACTCGACGATGGTCTTTCCGGAGTCAACTAGTGGCTGAAAGCACAACTTGGTCATCGTTTGGCCATCGGCTAGGTTTACTCCCGTGGCGGTCGGGCTAGACCAAGAAAAGGTAACTGTTTTCTCTGGTCCAACGGCTGGAGTGCCAAAGGAAGCAGCAGACAGGCCCGGCAAGCCAAAATCTTGGACTTCGATGAATTGCAAGATTTCTGGATCATAGAGAATACTACCTTGCATACCCAAGACATTTTGAAATCCTTGGGTTGTTAGGTCGATGCAAAACTGACTATTGGCGTTAGTACTAATGTCCTCCAATTGAAAGGACAAACAGGAATTATTGTCTTGGGCTCGCAAGACATGGCTTCCGAAGAGCAGCGCTAAACAACAAAACAGATAGGTACAATTTCTTAACATGTTCACTGGAATTTTTTGATAGTAGTTGGGAGGCAAAGCCATGGCTTCGCACTTTGATTATGATTATGAATTAGGTGTATATCTTACTATTGGCTCAAAATTACAGGCAAATTCTCCAGTATTTAAGTACATTATTTGTAATTTATAGCTATGTAACCCTATCTCAATTCAAATAAACAACTCTTTATCAACACTTTAATTACATCTGTTATAGGACAATATATTTCTATGTCCGAAGCAGCGAACAGACCTGTTATGCATAATTAGAAATAGAGCTTAGAGATAATTTTAGCAATGTCGATTGCATTATCCCTTCTAGCCCTAGCTTACAAATGACTTTAGTTCGTATAAAGCCTTCATGATTGCTAACTAACCGCAACTAACATCCCATGATTCTTGTCAACTTACTCAAGAAACTAAGTACTAGAGAACGTACAAAATTCCAGGAATTTGTTGCCTCGCCCTTTTTCAATAAAAACCAAAAGATTCAGCAGCTCTGCAGTATCCTGCTGGCTTTTGCGCCTGATTTCGATCCAGCTCGAATCAACAAGGTCTCCATCTACAAAGCGATCTACAAAAAAGGGCCCTACGAAGAACTTCGGCTAAATAACCTGATTTCAGATCTAGTCCAATTGCTATATGATTACCTCAGCTACTCGCAATTGGAGCATCGGGAAACGCAGAAGAAGGCGCTTCTGCTTGAAGCCTTACAAACGAGAGGCTTATATGAACAAATTCCCAGGCAAGCCAAAAGATATCAGAAGATTCAGGAGAAGCAACCTTACCGAAACCAAACCTATTTCTGGGATTCTTTCTTGCTACACGAAGAACTGGATCAGCTTTCACTGTCCAGCGGAAAGAGAGGATATGACGTTAACTTGCAACTCAAGAACGACATGCTAGACATCTTCTACACCTGCAGCAAACTGAGTATAGCTTGTGATATGACCAGCAGAAACACGGTGGTTAATGCTGGCTATCAATGCTTTTTCTTGGAAGAGATTATCGGAGAATATAAAGCCCGTCCTGATCTGCACCATCAGCCCGTCTTACAAGTATACTACAAGACGCTAGAAATGCTCCAGCGACAAGAAGCAGTGGAACACTATTTTCAACTGAAAGAATTATTGGATCAACATTGGCGTCTTTTTCCTGCTCGCGAACTGCGGATTCTGTACCATTATGCCCTCAATTATGGTGTAAAGAAGATCAACTCCGGAAGGAGAGAATTTTATCGAGAGATCCTGGAGTTATACAAGATTCTTCTGGAGAAAAAGATAATTTTTAAGGAGGGCTACTTGACCCAATGGACCTATATCAATATCGTAACTGCCGGTATTCGGCTCAAGGAATTCAATTGGACTGAGGATTTTATCAATCAATACCGGTCTAGCCTACTTCCTTCAGAGGAGCATAATGTTTACACCTACAATCTTGCCTCCCTCTACTATGCCCGAGAAGACTATAAAAGTGCCTTACAATTGCTACATGATGTCGAGTTCACCGATGCCTTCTATCACCTTTCTGCCAAAATCATTCAGCTCAAGAGCTACTATGATCTACAGGAAACAGAGGCTTTCTTCTCCTTAGTGGAAGCCACTCGAATTTACATCACCCGCAATCGCCAACTGTCCGAATATCAAAAGCGTTCCAATGCCAATTTCTTGAAATTAGCTACGCGCCTGCTGCAGTTACGGCTGAGATCCACAGTAATTACCCAAAAGGAAAGGGAACAACAAAGCCAGCGCATTCATCTGCAGTTGGAAAGCAAAAATGTAGCCAATAAGGGGTGGTTGCAGGAGGCCCTCTCCGCTTTGTAGGCAGATCATTGTTGATGGGAAACATCAAAAATGGAATGGGCTATTGTTGGTGAGTTTCACCAGTATTAGCCCATTCCAAGCCTATCACCGCTCAATCAACACCTTCCGCACCGCCATTCCCTCCTCATTCCATAGACGTACCCAATATAAGCCGGGGTGTAGCCCTTGTACATCCAGTGCACGGTCACCTACCATCAGCTCATTGTATTGAACAAGGCGACCTTGCATATCAAAAAATTGGATCCAGGTGCTTTTCGACGGAAGCCCACTGATCCAAAGCGTATTCTGGGCGGGATTAGGATAGAGGCTGACAGGTAGTATATTTTCTGTATTTGGAATATCGCTGATGATCTCCACATCCGCATTTACGATCTCGACCGGCACAACTTCCTGCGTATTAGAAATCAACTTCACCCCCTCAATATCAAGAAAGAAGTCTACCCCAGATTTCTCCCATTCATGGCCTTGGCGTAGTAGGATATCATCTTCGATGGTAATATTCAAATGACCAATAATGCCGCTACCACTTACATTATTCCCATTGAGCCGAGTAATTCCAATCGCTAATTTGCCAGCATCTGCAAATTCTTTTTGCATTAGCAATAAGTTCTGTCCCTCCTGCCCAAGCCAACTACCTTCGACACTAAAGTGTACCGAGCCTGGAACGACGAGGCTGGGGTCATAAGTCAATTGAAAGGCGAGGCCGTAGACGTCCTCTGCAGGATAATCTTGATTCCCCAGGACCACAGGTAAGCTATAGCTCTGCCCAGCTTGTAAGGTATCTAGCTGAATGGAAAAAGGAATTCCACTACGCTCATCAATCGGGGTATTGGGAGTAAAGTCGTCGTGGACTAGGCCCCAATTCAAGTGAAGTGCCATGGTATCGGCCATGTTGATTTCACCACTCCCATCCGTATCGATATGCTTGTAATTGTCTTGTTCAGGTGTTTGGCGAGACCAATCGAAGGCTTGCTGCTCCAACCAATCGAGGGTGGCACTGGGGCGCTGTGGCCCCCGAAGCGAATCCAGTAAGAAGCCGAAATTCAGCACATCATACTGATCTGCCGATCCATCATCATTCGTGTCGCCAGGCCAAACTGGGTCTTCCAGCGGAGCTACGGATACTCGCAATCTTCCTGGACCGCACAGATCCGTCGTGTTCAGGCAAGTCGTGAAACACAGTGTATCTGTACCGGGACCTAAAGCGGTATACTCCAGGCAGTTCGCTGCTTCTCCAACCTCTCCTTCGAAAATCCCCCCTTGGAATTCGTTACAGTCGGGATCAATAACTACTTGCAAGCCAAGTGGATTCTGAGTGGGATCACACCATACCCCTTGCTCACCTACTAATAGAGAATCAACTAGGTTCCAAGTCAAGTCAGGGTTTTGTACTACAACTGTTACACTAACCTCATCTGAACAGCCTGTTTGATCTTCCACTGCTACGGTGAAGGTGGTTGTTTCCAGAAGATTGCTGGCTACTGGTTCTATACTATTTGGGTTGTCCAAGGGCCCAGCTGGTGTCCAGGTAACGACTGCAATATCCTCTCCGAAAACCTGTAGCTGGCTACTTTCTCCCGCCATAATCACAGCAGGGATCGCTCGAATACTGTCAACAGGGCTTGCAACTAAGGTATAACTATCTGTTGCAAAGCAACCATTGGCATCTGTAACGGTTAGTTGGTATACCCCTGCTTCCAAACCAGTTAGACTTTGGGTGGTAGCGCCCGTAGACCAGGTAAAGGCATAAGGGACCACTCCTCCTTCCACTTGAGCAATCAATGCTCCGTCAAATTCTGGACCCTCACAGGGCGGCGCTTGAAGTGCTTGGATCGAAGTGCTCAACACGGCAGGTCTAAGAAAATCACGCCTCCAGGTACAGCCATCCGCCGTATTGATTTGTAGTCGTATGTTTCCGGTAAAAGGTACTTGAAACGGGCCATCTGGTATGGGTAGGGCTTCTCCGCCATTTAGTTGGAAAGTAAAAGGACCTTGTCCGCCTTCAATCGCACCTATTTCCATGATCGCCGTGCCTCCTTCACAACCTCCGTCCTCAAAGTTAACTTCCACCGATACAATCGAATCTGCCACCATCACATCGAAAACAGCTCCAGCTTCACAGCCATATTGATCCACCAACTGGAGTTCATATTCTCCACTCATATTCACGGAGTCTGCTCGCAAGCTTGGTCGCACCTCCGTAGATTGAAAACCGTTAGGACCTTGCCAGTTATAGCTTTGACCTCCAAAAACATTAGGATCGAAATAGAGTGTATCTCCGAGACAAACTGGACTGTTGCTAAAAGGCAGCAAGCCGAAATCGAGATAGGAACGAGCATTCACAAAAATGTAAGCCGTATCCGTGCACCCGATCGGGCCTTCAATCTCTACACTAAATGAAGCTTCTCCATATAGTTCTGTGATGGTAGGGCGAGGACAGTCATTGCAACTCAATAAACCATCGGTCGTAGACCAGTTCAGGCTGGTAGCTAAAGGAGCATCAATGTATAGCTCAAAACTATCTCCCGCACAAATGGTCGTATCGCTACTAATAGCACGATAGGCCCCTATTTCTACCTTTCCGGCTACAAACTGGAGATCAGGAACATCCTGGCCACCTCTTAGGATGCGAAAAGGAGTATGCGTGGTTGATAGATCAATGCTAGCCTGATCACAGTCCGCTAATACATTGAAATACATCAAAAATAGCGTGTCCCCATTGATGACAGTTTCCCAGTAGTCAATGAGCCAATCAAAAACCAGTTCATTTCCGCTAGGATAACTGAAATTACTAGCCGCCATCGGGTAATCTGGGGAAAAGCCTACTGAATCCAATTCAAGTTGCGCCGCATCCCACTGCAATCCCATCTGTACCCCATCCATATTCATAATATCGTAAAGTTGAACGGGAATGGCTACTCGGCTGTTCTGGGGTGTTTCACTAGAACGAACTATCACCGCCTGGGCCGAAGCCCAGTAAGCGGTAAATAATAGTGTACTTAGCAATAGTAATAGCTTACGCATAGGGTGGTTTTTGATCAATGTAAATGGGATTATGAGCCTCTGGTATCGAATCTAACAGGCTATACCTTCTTGCTCAAAACAAAAGTAGGCTCAAAAACGTGAAAATTGAAGTACAATATTTTGTATTTATAACTAAATAAGCCATCTAACACACACTCCTTTTTAGATTCAATACCTTATATTTCAGCTAATTAAATAATTATCACATACACTAATAACAACTAAAAAAATATTAAGAACTCCATGCAAAACAGCAAACTCATCGACATCATCCAGCGTCTCTCTCCCAAAGAAGTAAAACGCCTTGAAGTTTTCGTTGCTTGCGATTTATTTAACACTAACCAAAAAGTGAAAGAATTACTTCTAACACTCGTTTGTCAACACGCTAATAATCAATTATTAACAATATCTTCTACAGAAATATCGCACCTCCTAGAACCCGATAAAAGCTACAACGAAAGAAGATTCAACAACTTTGTATCCAAGCTGCTGCAGCTCGTATACCAGTTCCTAAGTATTGAGTATTTTCAGCGACAAGCTAGCTGGCAACAGGCCGCCTTATTGGAGGAACTTGTAGAAAGAGATGCCCAAAGGCACATCAAGGGTGCCTTACACAAGTGGGAATTGATTGCTAAAAAAGAGGAAGGTAGGGATCTGAACTATCACCTCTCCGTGATCCGCAGGAATGATTATCAGGATCGATTCGAATTGGAACAGAATAACCGGCGATACCATCCCTTTCTGCAAGAGCAAAATGATCATCTAGATCTCGCCTATTTGATAGAAAAACTTAGAATAGCTTGTGATATGTACAGCCGGAATACTATCATTCAAGCTACCTACCATTGCCATTTCCTTACGGAAATCAAACAGCTCCTTATGGATGATGATAGGTATTTGGCGCATCCAACTATCAAGACTTACTGGCATTGCCTTAAAATGCTGGAACAACAGCAAAAAGAAGACTACCAAATTTTCAACCATCTACTTCAAATTCATCATCGCTGTTTTTCCAAAGGGGAATTGCGAACATTATATCAATACGGTCTCAATTATAGCATTAAGATGATCAATTCAGGAGATAGCCACTTTTATGAAGAGATTTTTGGCTTGTATCAAGTGATGTTAGAAAAAGAACTGCTGTTGGTAGGTAATCAACTCTCCCAATGGTCATTCAAGAACATTGTTACGACCAGTATTCGCCTCAAAGCATTTGATTGGACAGCCCAGTTTATCGATCAATTTCAGCACAAGTTGGCACCAGAAGATCAATTCAACGCATTGAGTTATAACCTTGCAGCCTTAGCCTATGCTCAAGCGGATTACCTTATCGCTCTACAGCATTTACAGCACGTAGAGTTTACGGACTCCTCTTATCACCTAGGAGCTAAAATTATTCAATTAAAAAGCTATTACGAGTTGGAAGAGGAAGAGGCTTTTCTTTCCCTGATAGCCGCCTTCCGAAAGTATATCAAACGAAGCAAACAGATCTCAGCTTATCGCAAGGCAGCTAATGCCCATTTCATTCAGCTAGCAAAGGAGCTTTTTCAACTCAAAATCAAAGTCAAGCTCAAGGATAAAGGCGCCCTACGTCAATGGCGACAGATCAGGTTAAAGCTGGATGAAAAAGCGCCCATTGCCAACAAAGATTGGCTCGAAAAGAATGTGAGATTTTTTGCCAAACAATTACTTAAGTAAGCTTTGTATCAAAACCGGTACCCCAAAGACAAAAAGAGTTCTCCTTGCCAATCCTGTATACCGCTGGGCTTTACCGCATTCCAGCCGTAGCGCACCTGTGGTTCGATGATCCAGTGATCGCTGATTACCCATTTGTATCCCATGGCTGCCCCCAAATTCAACCGATTATCGCTTTCCAGCAAAGGTTCTTCACCGAAGATTTCACGAAAAGCCATTTCATAGCCCTCTTTCTCTGACACCTTAAGTTCCGTGCGAGCGTATAGGCCAATATGAGCACCTTTAGCCATAGATTCTGGTTGCACATAGTATTTCAAGGCTACTCCAGCTACTGCAAAGTAGCGAGGAAAAGTCTGAAAGTCCAAGAAAGGTGCAATGCTCGGTTGCCCAACCACCAAGCCTCTTTTGAGGTATCCTGCCAAGAATTCCACCCCCACATTACTTTCCGTAGCCAACTCATATTGCAGCATCGGTTGTTTATCCAAACTACTTAGGACATTGAGATTTAATTCATGTTTACTT
>ENA-UENX01000223-UENX01000223.1-marine-metagenome-genome-assembly--contig:-NODE-223-length-29138-cov-145.806528_pt1 | contig 29138 bp, 16 predicted proteins | sample MGYA00237875_ERZ529327 | MGnify/ENA primary metagenome ERZ529327 (study PRJEB26372, sample SAMN05368347) | marine metagenome | biome: cultured habitat; feature: ocean water; material: water; isolation... | reverse complement strand
ACATCTGCCCCCTCCAAGTCAGAGGCTTGAGCTGGAGTTAAAAAAAACTAGTGGGATTACCCAGAGCATCTACTACCCCCTGTATCTTGGTACTCAATCCTCCCTTGCTACGACCAATATCTAATGAATCAGATAAACTAGAGGAAAACAATCTGGCATCTAACTCCCTGGGATGGAAATAACATAGAGGGTTCCATACTAGCTTTTCTAGAGGTATTCCTAAGATTTACTACACCTCAATTAACAAAGGTTAGAGCAGTTTATGCTTTCCATATTCTTAAGGGAACAATATGTCAAACAATGATTTCAGCAGTTACGAATGATCCCAATCTCGCTTAATGCCCTTACGTTTATTGAGAAACCTATCAATTGCCATTGCTGCAATACAGCCATCCGAAGCTGCAACCACTGCCTGCTGAAAAGGTGTATTCCGAATATCCCCAATGGCCCAAACTCCTTCTACATTGGTTGCCATCATCTCATCTACTTTAACCCCACCATTATCGATCAAAATAATATCAGGACTAATGTAGTCTGTGATCGGTCTCGATCCACTTTGGTATACAAACACCCCATCTACCTGTAGGGAAGCAACTTCCGGTTCTCCTCTAGTTTTCATCAAAATATTTGTTACCCCCGACTCATTACCTTGGATCGAAGTCAGGCGGGTAAAATTCCAATGCTTCACATTTGGTTGACTCAGCAATACCTGAACATGGGCATCTTCATGCTGTGGTTCTTTATTTGTCAGCCAATGAACAGTAGACACAAATTTCGTTAGGAACTGAGCCTCTTCAACTGCTTCTTGATTAACTCCATAAACGGCGACCTCTTTTTGGCGAAAAAATGCTCCGTCACAAGTGGCACAGTAGCTTACCCCCCGACCTAGAAATTCTGATTCGCCTCGAAGAGAAGATTTGCGACCCATTGCCCCTGTAGCTAAGACCAGAGATCGCCCCAAAAACGTTCCTTCTGGAGTATAAACTTTTTTTAATGACCCTTCTACATCAATACCAAATACTTGTGCTCGCTGATATTTAGTTCCGAAAGAGATAGCTTGCTCTCGCATCTCATCTAGCAACGCATTCCCGCTAATATTACCTGCTACTCCCGGATAGTTAGCAATTTTATGGGTAATCGCCAATGCCCCCACTGCTGGGTTTTTGTCCAGAATTACTGTTTTTAAATCTGCACGAGATGTATATAGTGCACAGCTACAGCCGGCTGGGCCACCTCCAATAATAACTACATCAAATTCATAAGTTTCCAAAATTTATAGTCCTCAAAAATAATACTTTATAAGATTAAAATACATCTATTATGATATGCTCAGCACATGAGAGGAAGTATTGTAGTGATAGTATACTATCAACAATCACTTCTGCAAATCCATAAGTCTAAAGTGCTACAGGCAAATACATTGAATTGAGATAGAAATATTAGTTGAGTAGGTATCTAAACTATTAATTCTATCCCAGTTGCGGTATGATTTTTTATGTTTTGTTAATTTATAACTATTAGTTAACAAAAAAGTTATGAAAAATCAATGTTAGGTTAGGTAAAACTATAGTGAAACTAAACAAATATTTGTGGGTTTTGTTTAGTCGACCTTGGAAAAGCTGTGGGAAAGGGGTATTTCTTAAATTTAATCTTTGCATACCTAAAAATTGTAAATCTATCAAACTTCAGAAAAGTTAGGAGAGAAAAATTAGCTATCATTGTAAAAGAACTAAAGACTATTTGCCTCTAAAAAAACGAAATGATCAGTATTTGCAGCTTCAAAATTTTTTTTTACTTTCCTCTAGATTTTAAGAATTTATAATATATCACAAAATGGAAATAAAATGCTAAAAAATAGTGAAATTTCCTTGATTAATTGAGATTTTTTTGGATTTTTTTATCATCAAATTCTGACAAAATTAAAAATATTCAAACAAAAAGACTAAAACATATAAGTAAAAGTTAAAAGCTAAAGGAATTTTGAGACTTAGAAGTTTTTGTAGGGATCCCCTTGTGGGGAATGAAATATATTAGTCAAGAGCGATCGCTTGTCTCTGGGCTGCACTGAATTGTGAGACTCAATAAAGGCAAGTCAAATACCTGACAAACCCTTGACGTCAATATTACTGACCGTCATTTCTGCTTGCCACATGTTGTACTGGATTTGCAGGTTTTGCTAACTTTCGTCAGATATACCAGCTTGATAAACTCGTCACCTCGTAAGCTAATTGATCGTTCTAGAGTCAAACAGGCGCAATTATTCCACCCCAAGATGGAAATAAACTATATGCAGATTTGTTTGCTAGGTTGTCTTGCAGTAGCTGGATTAAAATTAAACTGGGTATCTACAAATTCCACACAATTATAAGTATTAATCCACAGATGAGCACCACATTTTGCTGGTTCGTAAGGTCGATAGACGATTAGACAAGGACCTGGAATATATAAATCATAACCATAGTCGTTGCGTTTACCATCCTTAACAGAAACAACTGGTTCTAGTTTTTCTGGAGGCTTACGCTTATTACTTTTAATCTTGCTTTGATTAACATGAATCATTTTAGGTTCAGTGGGTTCTTGCTTGTGCCAAATACCTTTCGGACCGCGCCGAGCCGGAATTATTACAGGCATTCCACTCGAATTAGCTGGTATTTCCCATATTCTACCTTTTTTATCAGCACCTTTGACTCTTCCTTGAGCTAATAAAACTAATAAACGTTGACGAGAGATACCTAATAAAAAAGATGCTTCTCTAGTACCCATGATTTTTTTTTCAACTATTGGACAATAGTTATTTTATAATAAAAAGGTAACTTTGAGAGAGTTACGTAACGGGACTTTAGTTAAAAATATGTTTTATGTTTAAAATAGCATTAAAACCTTACACAGCAATTATTTAACCTTAAATCAACCTGTTTCTTGATATATTTGGGTCTAAGCTATTTTTAGCCTCAACAACGTATAACATTATCTATGTTTGGTTTGAAGCCATTTTCACTTCTCTACTATCAAAGTACTGCTAAAAATAATAGTAAATGAAATTGTTGATTTTGTGGTAGTGGCGTACAAGTAGTAATACTGAGAATATTAACTCAACTAGATACCTTAGAGTATTAAGGGTAAAACCTAAGCATTTGGGGTAAAGCGATCGCTTATCTGCTATAATTTTCTTTAATCTTATTTACCACAAAACTATCATTCTGTCAAACTGCTGAACTGAAAGACACTGGCATGAGCGATCGCTATTCTATCTGCTGCATAGAATGGTGAGATTGGATGAAGGTAAATCAAATGGCGGACAATCTCTCTGAGAAATTTTTAGCTACTTGGTTGTAGCCATGCTTGGACAATTGCTTTCCCAACTTTGAGATACTTGTTTTCCAGAAAAAATTCGTCAATTGCAGTTCCACCTCCCGCCCTTAAAGCAGCAATGGTTCGTTGCTTGGTGACTTGGATAAACTGTAACATCAACATAAGCTACTTGTTCAAGCTCAGTTGCAGAAGGGTTAGTTTTCTCAAGCTGCCTTAGAAGTTTTTGGATCTCCTCAGCAGCCTCTGCAAGAATTTGGCGATCAGAGGTATTAATATTGATAATACCTTCATTTTTTCCAGTTGCTCCAATAACTTGACTGTTAAAGTTCATTTCAACTTCAACATTTTTGGATTCTGTCATGGTACTTACCTCTAAATTAATTGGGCGATTTGCATACTGACGATGAGTAGTAAGTTCTCTACTAGGAAGTAAACCAACAATAGTAAGAATTATATTAATAATCTCTTCCCTAGAGCCTACTACAGCATCTAAATCTAACTTTGCTATTGAGTTTGATAGAATTCTCAACTCTTGATCATTTAATCCGCATAGTATTTCTTCAAAATTTTCTGGATAATTTGAATCAGAAAATATTGGAGGAACAGAATTTGGTCGTGAGCTATTCTGAGGGCTTTCCTTGATTTTCAAGATCTCACTTACAAGCCGTGCTTTAGGGGTCACTGTGTAAGACTTCTGTTGGACATTTTGTAACAATTTGACCCCATTTTCAGAATTGGGTATGGTTTTTGCTAATTTTTGTTCTAATTCTCTAGCTCTTGTGTTTGATGTATTTAGATGATTTTCTCGTAATTTTAATTCAAAAATTTGTGGCAGCGGTTGGTCAATATTCACTTGTTGAATTCTGGGATTTTTCTTGTATGGATAAAAAAACTTGTTAGTAGTCTCTCTATACTCATTCAATAGCTTTAGAAAGTTTTCAATATCTTTTGGTTCAACTAAACGCAAAGATTTTTCCAGACTAGAGCTAGAGTTAGCCAAATTGATTAGTTCATTTTCAATTTCATTGCGTAGATTATACATATTGTCAAGGCAGGTTGAGTATGTGTCTATTTCTTCAGTAGATACATCCAATGGTTGTTTTCTTAGCTTGATTAGTTCAGCTAATGCCTCATCTCTATATTGCAATACTATTCTTTCAGTTTCTGATACTAATTTTTCTTTTTTCTTTTTTTGCTCAACCGTCATATTTTCTCTGATCATTTGGCTAATAGGATGCTCATATCCAATTGAGGCCATAACTGTATCAAAACTAATACTATCTCGGCTCTTAAAGGGAAAAAGAATAGAGATTTTTAGATTAGTTCCATCTATCCATTTAGGAACTTGAGTATGTAACTGTGTAAAAAATTCAGTTAATTGCAAAGAGTATTCAGAGAAATCTATATCAGATTCATCACATAATAGTTTAGCTTTCTCTAAAAATATTTCTTGCCTATCTGAAAATGGTAGTTCAAAAATAGATGCAATAAAATTATTATAATTATTATATTTATATTTGAGAATTTCATGAGACTGAGTATGCAATTCAGATTGTTTTTTATGGGCTTTCTTAAACTTATTAAATGATGGAATACATTTCTTGGTATTTCCCCACCACTGAAATAATTGATTTTCTAATGAGATGAATTTTGAGTTGCTTTTTTGCTTTATACGTTTTGCTGCTTTTTCTAAGATTTTTGATGCTTTTGAAGTAAGAAGTTGGCTTGCTGCAAGAAGACATTCATCATAAATATTGGTGGAGATGGAAATTGTCTTGAGTTTGTTAATAGCAACCTTAAGGTTTTCTTGTTCAAGTTGATGCTTTTCTCGTTTTTTGGATATACTTTCCAAGCGAACGCGACAATCAGACACAATCCTGTTGCATCTCCAAGAAGAAGTACTAAGATTATCAATCAAAGATTTATAGTCTGTTGTCTGCTGTCCTAATTTGCGAAGCTTTTCAATAATTTGGGCGACCAATATCAGTTCATCCCATAATCTCTCGCTTTTATTAATCCAATCCTTAATGTCTGTGAGTGATCGATCAATGGAACTTATAAAGGAAATAATATCTTGCTCAACTTGATTCCATTTGTTCAGTGATACCTGGTTTTCTTGATAGAAGTCGTCAATCCAATATCTCATTTGATAGAAAGCCTCATCGGCTGATAAATTTCCCACAGGAAAAACATCAATCGTTAATTCACCTATATCAGTGAAAAAAACAAAACATGGTACATGACGACCAATTCCTAAGCGTGCAGCAAAACGCATGGATTCACCAATTCCAGGCATTGCAGTATTATTTTTTACATTAAAAGATAACTCACGAGTTCTTTCAGGCGCGTCTATGGGAAACATTAAATCGGGGGTTAGATCGCGCCAACGGTCATCATACATTCGTCGAAAGCGATTCCGCCTTGTCCTCCACTCACGACTTCTCATCTCCTCAATAAGTTGGTATATGCCTGCTTCGAGCTGTGTATCAGGATTATCTTTATGTTGGCAAACTAAACGATAAAGGGCGTCTGCGATCTGTAGGGCCAAACCTCTGAGAAATTCTTGACAAAAAGAAATCTACTTCGTTGTAGTTTCGCCAGTGTAGTGCTTCCCAAAAATCATTCAGTATTTCTCCTATACTATATCTGTCTGATCTAGAGAATCTCTCAATTACTTGGTTAAGAAGGCCATTGTTACGTAGTCTTTTAGCCGAAAAGGAATTAGAGTTCATCCTAGACGCAATATCCTCGAAATATGCTTCAGGAAGCTCTGAGAAGAAAATTATGCGTATGCGATCAGCAGTGCGGTGACAGAGATCTATAAAGTAATGGCTAATCAAGTCCTGGCATACAGGTGAGTCATCATTCACAAAAATAATACTTAAACAAAATCCATCAGTAAGCGATCGGCTATAATTGTCTAACCGAAATAGGTAACGATATATATCTTCTGCTGAAGGTGCTCTATATCCCATCGAAGTAATCCTTACTCAAATTATATTTAGAGGGCAACTCGATTAATTACTTGATTGTGAATAGAAGAGGACTGAAAGTACTATCCAACCCTAGCTATTCTCAACAAGGTTTAAATTTTTCGAGAGGCCCTAGAGTATGGGTCCAAGTACTACAGATGACCTGGAAAACAAATTAATTGTGTCAGTCCATTATAAGAGCTATCGGACTCTAGCTTTGAGCCACATTAACGTTTAATCAATTCTTTCTAATCCAACTCAAACTCCTCCTTCCAAGACTCATCCTTTTCCCAAGGAATTTGATCCGTTTTAGCCATCAAAAAATTCTCCACCACCAAATAATCCATCTCAGTCCGCATAAAACACCGATAAGCATCCTCCGGAGTACAAACAATTGGTTCACCCCGCACATTAAAAGAAGTATTCACAATTACCCCACATCCCGTGAGCTTTTCAAAATGACTAATCAAATCATGATAACGAGGATTAGTTTCCTGATGAATAGTTTGAATTCTCGCCGAATAATCAACATGAGTAATAGCCGGAATTTCCGAGCGTGGCACATTCAACTTCTCAATACCAAACAACTGCCTTTGGTCCTCAGTCATAGGAATTAACAAACCCTCCTGCACCGGAGCTACCAACAACATATAAGGACTAGAATGTTCAATATCAAAATAATCCGAAACTCGTTCCGCCAAAACCGAAGGAGCAAAAGGTCGAAAAGACTCCCGATACTTAATCTTCAAATTCATCACCGACTGCATCTTAGTATTTCGAGGGTCTCCAATAATAGACCGCCCACCCAAAGCGCGAGGTCCGAACTCCATCCGACCTTGAAACCATCCCACCACATTGCCATTATCCAAAATTTTTGCCAACCGAGGCATTAACTCTGTATCTGGCAAATATTCATATTTTGCCTGAATAGCATCAAGATATTCCCGAATCTCCTCATCTTCAAACTTAGGTCCGAGATAAGCACCCTGCATCATGTCATTAGGAGCACTACAAACAAGACGTTTTGCCACAGAAACAGCAGAATTTCTAGACTCCACAGAAGCAGAAACATTGTATTCCTTAGAAATATTCCTAGGAACCTTCCTACTATCAAGCTTTTCTATTACCCGCGGTTGGTCATGGTATTCGTACCAAACAGCCAAAGCAGCACCTAAGGCACCACCAGCATCTCCCGCTGCAGGTTGAATCCAAATATCCTTAAAAATACCTTCCCGTAGAACTTTACCATTCGCTACACAATTAAGAGCAACTCCCCCTGCCAAACAAAGATAGTCAGTATCAAGTTCTTTTTGCACCGTTCGACTCAGACGTAATACCACCTCCTCAGTTACTCTCTGAATAGAAGCAGCAATATCCATTTCTCGTTGACTAATTTTAGTTTCAGCTTTTCGAGGAGACCCGCCAAACAATTTATCAAACTTCTCATTAGTCATAGTCAACCCGGTTGTGTAATTGAAATATTCCATATTCAACCGGAAAGTACCATCAGCTTTTAAATCTATAAGGTTATTTAAAATTAAGTCTACATAATTAGGTTCTCCATAAGGAGCTAAACCCATAAGTTTGTATTCCCCAGAATTGACTTTGAAGCCTGTGTAATAAGTAAAAGCTGAGTAGAGTAAACCTAAAGAGTGAGGAAAATCAATTTCCCACTGGGGAGTAAGTTTATTTCCTTCTCCCAACCAAACTGAAGTAGTCGCCCACTCACCCACTCCATCCAGACACATTACCGCAGCACGGTCAAAGGGACTGGGGAAAAAAGCTGAAGCTGCATGAGCTTGATGATGTTCGGTAAACATCAGTTTGGGGATATGGGATGCTTTACACTGACCCAATGTAGCTAATTCTTTTTTTAAAAGGGTTTTTAAATATAATTTTTCTTTTAACCAGATCGGCATTGCCATGAGAAAAGACCGAAAGCCTTTAGGAGCATAGCTGAGGTAAGTTTCCAGAAGTCGCTCGAATTTAACTAAAGGTTTGTCGTAAAAAACTATTTGGTCTAAGTCCAGTAATTCTATGTTGGCTTCTTTCAGACAATAGGAAATAGCATTTTGGGGAAATCTGGGATCATGTTTTTTACGAGAAAATCTTTCTTCTTGGGCGGCGGCGATAATTTTTCCGTCACATACGAGAGCTGCTGCACTATCGTGGTAATAAGCTGAAATTCCTAGGATGTTCATAGTCTATAAGTTTTCTCCTCTCATGGCTTTAATCTAGTTTTGGCCAATATTTAGTTAAATATCCTCAGATTATAGTTCATCACAGCATAGTCATCTAGACTACGGTGAAAAATTTTGACGAGTAATAGTTAACCAAAAACCTTAATAAACATTTTTAAGGTTACTTATATATATTTATAGACCTTTAAAAGGGTTTTCTCTAAAATTCGTCTAATCTTTTGACAAAATTTGAAATTTAATTTATAATATAGTAATTTAGTTTTTAAAAAAATTAAATTCTCAAAAGCTTACTCTTAATAGTTTTGAGGATTTTAATTCTAAAAAGTACTATAAACCTCGACGAATAATTATTTTAGCTTTTTTTTGCTTAATTCCCAACAAGTCTAAATATATAGATATAGTGACCTATTTTAACAAAAGCTAGTAAAGGCAGGAACTTTGCCTACATAAGTAAGCTAGGTATTTATGGCTAAAATTTAATCTTTTAAAGGTATTTATTAATCCGTTATTATGCACCATTTTAGTTGACTTAGTCTAGTAGTGGACTGTTTCAGCTAAAATAGTGCAATATAACCCAGCAGGAGGATAATAATGGGAAAAGTTGGTGAGATAAAATCTATCTGACGGTAAAACAGAAAGATAATTAGCGAAAAAATCACTTCTTTAATTAAATAACTAGACAAAGCTAGACCTAATGAGAGTATTTTTGGTAGCACTTTAATATTTACTTTCTGTTAAACATTTGTTACTGACCTGTAAGCGGTTTTCACTTTTCTAACATACAAAACTTCTGTCCTCTGCATGAGTGCATAAGTGCCTTGAAGCCAAAACCTCTGTATTGTTGAAAAATGAAAACTGCTATAATATTAACAGTTAGTATTAAATAACCACAAAATTAACCAACTTTCTCGGAACTACAATCACTTTCTTAATTTCCTTACCAGCCAAATGACGCTGTGCTATGTCTGACTCCCGTGCCAACTTTTCCAAAGTTTCCTTATCTGCTTGCGCTGGCACCTGAATAGTTCCCCTAGTCTTACCCTTAATCTGAATTACTAAAGTAATTTCATCTACCACCAAAGCTTCCGGGTCAAATTTTGGCCAAGCATGAGTATGTACTGAACCAAAATTACCAGCAATTTGCCATAATTCCTCAGTTATATGTGGTGCAAACGGTGCCAACAACAATAGCAAAGTTTCCAAAGCTTCAGCATAAATAGGAGAATCTTTGCAACTAGCGTCACCGAGAGCATTACTCAATTTCATCATCTCAGAAACAGCAGTATTAAATTGATAATCTCCATCTAAATCTTCCGTTACTTCCTTGATAGCATTATGCACCGCACGTCGCACATCTTTCTCTGCTTTAGTTAACTCCCCACCAAACCTACTTTTGATCCAAGTCAAAACTTTCTGCAAATCATCCTTAGTCTCTTGTTGAGTTTCAGAATAATTGAACTTAGCTTCTATTGCTACCAACACATCCTCAACAGGATAAACTTTCACCACATTTCTAAGTTTAAACGCAGAAATATTTTTAGTGATTTCAGTGATCAAATACCGAGACCAACCCAAATCTTTCAAGTCGGCTTGAGTAATACCATGGTGTTTTGCCTTCAACTCACTAAAACTATGATTTGCCAAAAATTCCATCACCATTGACCACACTCTGTTCAGGAAACGAAACTGCCCTTGTACATCAGCATCATCCCACTCTAAATCTTTTTCCGGTGGTGCTTTAAACAAAATAAACATCCGCGCCGTATCCGCACCATATGTTGCCATCACATCCATTGGATCCACACCATTATATTTAGATTTAGACATCTTCTCAAAGAAGACTTCCAATTTATCCCCAGTTTTTGGGTCTTTTGGTTCTTGCGGGTTAACATCGGCAAATGGAATATATTTACCAGTCACCGGGTTTTTGTAAGTAACACCTTGCACCATTCCTTGAGTCAACAAATTTTGGAAAGGTTCGTCAAAATCACACAAACCCCGATCGCGCAAAACCTTAGTAAAAAATCGCGAATACAACAAATGTAAAATCGCGTGTTCAATACCTCCCACATATTGATCTACAGGCAACCAGTCATTAACAATTTTCGAGTCAAACACCTGTTCTTCATTTGTCGCATCTGGATAACGCAAGTAATACCAGGACGAATCAATAAAAGTATCCATAGTATCAGTTTCTCGTTTTGCTGGAGTACCACAACTAGGGCAAGAAACATTTACCCAATCTTCCAATTTTGCCAAGGGTGACGGACCACGACCAGAAAATTCAACACTTTCGGGCAACTTTACAGGCAAATCTTCATCTGGCACAGGTACAGCACCACATTTTGGACAGTGAATAATAGGTATTGGTGCGCCCCAGTAACGTTGTCTAGAAATCAACCAATCTCGCAAACGATATTGTACGCGACCTTTGCCATAACCTTCATCTTCAGCAAGTTCAATAATTGCTTTTTTAGCAACAGTAGATTTTTCTCCATTAAACGGACCGGAATTAACCATAACCCCAACATCAGTATAAGCTTCTGTTAGTTTATGATCATCATTGGAGTCATCAGGCACAATTACAGTTTTAATGGGTAAATTATATTGTTTGGCAAACTGGAAGTCGCGGACATCATGAGCAGGTACTCCCATAACAGCCCCTGTACCATATTCATAGAGTACATAGTCAGCGATCCAGATGGGAACTTCCTGATTATTGAATGGGTTGATAGCTTTACCTCCAGTAGGAACACCACGCTTGGGTTTATCTTCGGCGGTACGTTCTAATTCACTTTCAGCAGCTACTTCTTTAATGAAAGTTTCCACAGTAATTTGTTGTTCTGGGGTTGTGACTTTTGCTGTCAAAGGGTGTTCGGGAGCTAAAACAACATAACTAACCCCATAGACAGTATCGGGTCTAGTCGTGAAGACTCCGATTTTTTGATCCATCCCCACTATGGGAAATTCCAGATAAGCTCCAACAGATTTTCCGATCCAGTTTGCCTGCATGAGTTTAACTCGTTCCGGCCAACCAGGCAATTTATCCAAATCATTGAGGAGTTGTTCAGCATAATCAGTAATTTTGAAGAACCATTGACGTAACATTTTACGTTCGACTTTGGCTCCAGAACGCCAGGAACGGCCTTCTCCATCTACTTGTTCATTGGCCAGTACAGTTTGGTCGATAGGGTCCCAGTTAACTGCAGATTCTTTTTGATAGGCCAGACCAGCTTGGAAAAATTGCAGGAATATCCATTGAGTCCAACGGTAGTATTCGGGGGTGCAAGTAGCGACTTCTTTATCCCAGTCGATGGAAAAACCCAAACGTCTTAGTTGTTCTTTCATTTGGGCAATATTTTCCAGAGTCCATTTGGCGGGTGGGATACCCCGGTCAATAGCTGCGTTTTCTGCGGGGAGTCCAAAAGCGTCCCAACCCATGGGGTGCAGGACACGATAACCTTGCATCCGTTTGAGTCGGGCAATGACGTCGGTAATAGTATAGTTACGAACATGACCCATGTGTAAGTTCCCGGATGGGTAGGGGAACATGGATAGAGCATAGAATTTAGGCTGGTTATTGTTTATAGGAGTTTGATCTTGGTTTTGTTCAGCCCAGTTTTTTTGCCACTTTTGTTCAATGGATACAGGGTTATATTTGGAGTCCACTGTTTTTTTCTCCGTAATTATCTTCAGTAGTGTTGTTTTATTAATTATTTTGACATATTCTTCGACTATGAGGATTTATGATTATACTGCAATACAAATGTAATATATAACTTGGAAAAATCTTATTAATTCTGTTAGTTTTGATCAAAATTGTTGGGGGCTTCAGCAGTTGGGAAAAATTGTAGTGAGTTTCTGATATATTTTGCCTCTAGAATTTATGATATAGTTGCTCTAAAAATTATCTGATAACTTGTTGAAAAATAAAAAAATTATTTTTAGGTGACATAGCTGAACTGTAATTTTATCAATGTATATATAAGACTATTCCTGGTTTATAGTTATGGGTGTCAACTTTAATTTTAGATATTTACAACAAGTGCATTTGGGGTTATAAAAAAGTTGATAAAAAGTCGAATATCAAGAATTTTTAGTACGGTTAAAATTAAAATAGTTAATAGTATGGAGATGGGAGTAATTTCAGTTATCAGTTGTTATTAGCTCTGACTAAATTCTCTGGTTTAAAATACTCAATTTAATATTTTTTTATCCCTTTAAAAGGGTAGGCTTTATATCTCATTTTTTGGTAAAATAATCCTCGAATTGTAGCAAAAATTTATTCAAATACTATGATTTCAAGTTCACGAGATCTATTTTTTGTCAGCAGGAGGACTGAAACGAATTTCTATACGCCTTCTCTGAGGATCTGGATAGCGCTGTACTCCCGCATATTCTCCTGAAGGTAGATAAAGTTGTGCTGCTGAATAAGCTCGGAATTTTAATTCTAGTTGCTTTAAACGAGGGTTTTTTTCAAGTTCTTTTACTACTGCTAAAGCTCGCATTAAACCTAAATCTGCATTAGAACTTGGGGTGAGATTACTAATATTTATATTGTTATTAACACGAGCAACTTCTTCTAAAAGATTATCTAAATTACTTACTTGAAAACGATTATTTTTTTGGCCATCAGTATGACCAATTACTTGTACGATATAACCTTCTTTCCCTTGAGCATAATTTTCGATTTGCTTCACTAAATTGTTCTCAATAAAATTAACTAACCCATCAGACAATTCGGCACTACCTGATGGAAATTTACGATTAGATACTTCTGTAATTTCAATTGGTGGTTGGGATGTTAAGCTAGAAATTTCTTCATTTTTTCTCTTGATAGTCTTTTCTTGTTGCTTTATCTTTTCAGATTTTTCCTGTATTTCTTTGTCTTTTTCTTTGACTTTATCCTGCAATTTTTTATTCTCTATTTTTACTAATTTAAGTTCAGTATTGACTCTGGAAATATCTGAATTTACAACTCCTGATTTAAGTAATGCTAGGAACAAAAATAAGCTCAAAATCATAAAAGCGCTCGACATCACATCTGTAAAAGATTGCCAGACATTGAGAGCTTGATTTAACCTTGAATATCGTAAACGGCGACTCATAATTTTTACTTCTTTATTGATCTGAAAAAATCAAAAAGTTTTGGTAATTAAATAGTGGTTTAAAACCTATGGGTATTTACCAAAATTATAACCATATTATAGTTTCATAGAGTGAGCAAATCTTTACCCACTCTAAACTTAGTATTAGATTGACTCTGATATTTAATAGTATTAAGTAATGAGGACTTATTAACTTCCAGAATTCTTCCATAGGAGCATTTCAGTGGGATACTAAAGCGCCAATATTTGTGGTTCATATTTTATCCCAATTTCTAAATAGACTTTCTCCTGGAATTTGCTTCTAATTGAGAGTCTTTAAATTCAGTAGTATTACTTGAAGATTGGAATTGCAATTGTAAGTTTGATTCTAACTTTTCAAACTTGTTTTTTATCTGACTCAGATAATCTACAGATTCTTCAATTTTTCCTCTAAGTGTCCTAATTTCTTGACTATTGTTACCTACCTGTTCAACTAAAGTATTAGTCAAGCGATCGCCTAAATTATCTAAACTTGTAATAGATACCTGAAATTTTTCCAATACCTTCTGAATTTCCTGGTTATTAATATCTACTTTTTGGGCTACGTTATCAATTAGCTTGTTACCAAAATTTTGAATTTCTGTATTGACTTCTTGGGAATTTGCTTTCAATGTTTTTACAATATTAGCTAGCTCTGATTGTATATTTACCAGACTTTCTTCTCTAACCTTAATCTCATTCTGTAGGCTTTGAATTATTTGGGAAGCCGACTTAAAATTATTTGCTCCTTCGTTAAGTTTAGGAATAATATTTTGAAGAGATTTTTGATTGATTTTATGTAATTCAAATACCTCACGATAGTTTTGATTAAAGTTGATAATTTCTGCTGTTAAACTTCCTAGAGTCTGACTGTTTTTATTCGATGATTCTTTAATATCGTTTACTGTTTCTTGTAAAGCAGAAGTTGAGCTAGAAAAATTTTGTTGCATGGTAGCTAAATTTTGAGTAGCTTCTGATAATTTTTTAGGAAATTGACTTTGTTGAAATGTTTTAGATGCCTCCTTAAATTCTTTTACTGTAGGTTTCATCTCATCAGCAATAATATTTTGAAAGTTATTAACAACTGATTCAAATCTACCTGCTGCATTAGATATTGTCCCAGAAGATTCAGTAAATCTTGTATAAACTTGTTTAGCGATATCAGCCGCTTCTTTGTTACCTTCGGAAATTTCTCTTGCTATTTTTCCCAAGGATGATTCCACTGCATTTGTTACATTTTGATGAAATCTATTTAAGAAGTAATTTTGCTGTTCTACCATGCGGTTAACAGCCTTATCAAGTCTAGTATTACCTTCTATTTTTGGTTGTAAAATATTATCGAGGTAATCTTCTAAATAGCTGATTAAATCTTCTCTTGCCAAATTAGTATTCCATTTAAGGTTAATTACTGTTAATAAGGAACTACAAGCTACAGCAATTAAGCTAGTAATAAAAGCAATTCCCATACCTTGGATAGGGTCTTGTAATTGCTCGACTAAGTTATTTATATCAGTTGCTTTAACTTGATTAATTGTTTGAATTAAGCTTGATAAGTTAATGACTATTCCAAGAAAAGTGCCTAATATTCCAAAGGATATTAATAGGTTAGGTAATGCTTGAGAAAAGTAATCCCATTGATGGCATCGTAATGGAAATCCTAAAAAATCAAATTTTTCTTGGCTATAAATTCCATCTACTAATGCTGCTGTATTAACTTCTTCTAAATTTTTACTTGCTATGGAAAATCTTGCCTCTAAATATTCAATTATTTTAGGTTTTCGTCCTGGACTTATCTCGCGAATTAGTCTTCTAACTTTATCATTTAAATATATTAAATAATTGTAGAGTCGGATACGCACTATGGCAGTAAATATAGTGGGAAAGATTACCAATACTATACTCAAGATAAGCAATGGAAATGGAATTAGCTGGAATAATTCAACCATAATTAAAACTCCTTTAGATTAAATCCATAAATCTTTTTTTTATTTGCCACTAAAAATTATAATTTTGTGGTAAATCACATCAAATATAGCATTTCTTAGTTTAGTGAAGTACAGTTATATTTTATCTTTTTTCTTAGTATTTGCCTGTTGATTGTTTTCTGTTGACTAAAATCAATAATTTTTACCTCACAAGTATAATAATTTTTAGATGTCCCAGAATAGAAACAAATAAACTTTGTTTTCCTATGTTTTTTGAGTAGATTCTGCAATAACTTTTCGACTCTTTTTTTTTGTAATTATTTAAAATAATTCAACCATAATTAAAGCTCCTTTATCTTACTTAAATACCTAATATATTTTTCTTAGCTGCCTGAAATTCTGCATCTGTCAAAAATCCCTGTTCTTTCATCCTTACTAAATCCTTCAATTGTTTCATCCGGTCATCTCCTGAATTATGTTGCTTATCGCGATAATTTGGAGAATTATCTAAATCAATATCAACGTCAATAATTTCATCCTTTATTACCTCCTTATTTTCCTCTGTTACAGTAGATTTTGACTGAAGTAATTGTATATTTTTTACTTTTTTTTGTATACGACGGCGAAAGCGATTAATAATTCCTTCCTTTCCAGAATTTTCAGTTGTTGGTGGTGTTCCAACTACCGTATCTTTATAAGGATAATTAAGATCATCTTCCGGTAAATTATCAATTTGTTTAACAAACTTTTGCAACTTCGGTAAATAATAGTTTTCCCAGAGCAGAGGTTCTTTATCTATTTTTTCTACTTCTTTATCCAGAATATTTTTCAAAGCCTCTGTCATATCCTGCCGATTAGCTAATTCCTCTAAAGCTTGATTCCAAACTGAACTAAGCTCCGCAGTGTAATAACTATCTCGCATATCATTGTAATACATAAATTCTAATAACTCATCCCCATTTTTTTGAATTAATTCTAAAGCCAAACAAGGATAAAAAATATCTTCTAACTCTTCTATTTTTGCTGCATCTGGAGGAATAATATCAGCAAAGAAAATCCGATTGTTATTATGGAGAAAAGAAGTAGAATAATTCATTTCTCGAATGTAAGAATTTCTCATTTGCTCAAGATTAGTAATTAGTCTCAAAGGAAAAGCTGCATATTCTTTAACGATTAAAATTTGGTCTTCCGCTTGAGTTGGTTTAAGAGTATTATTGTCAACTCCTAAATCTCCCACCAAAATATCTTTAAATTGTTTAACTCCTTCATCATCAGTATCTTTAAATCCTATTAATTGACTGTGTTTAGAATCCCTATCTCTGAAGTAAATAGCATTAAAATCTAAAGGTAAAAGTGGTTCAGCCTCCTGCATAATTTGTCCCAAACGAGTGCTCCTTTCAACCCTAGAATAGTTCTGTAGAAAACGCTTAATTACAGAATTAACAATATTAGTACTCCGAACTCCAAATAACCTATCTACTGTGAGATTAACTTCTTCTTTTACTTGCTCTTCTTCCCTGACTTTTTCTCTGATAAAAATTGCAATTGATTGCCCGTCTTCAGACGATTTAGTAATTTCCGAACTTAGTTGTACCAATTGTGACTTTAGCTCTTCGAGAGGGAGTAAAATTTGAGAACAGTTATTGATATCTTCCTCCGCAAAAATAGCTTCTCCACTCATTTCATCAAAGTCTAGTTGTTTTAAATTTGCTTGTTCTTTTTCATAGTCATTTTTAAGGTTATTAAGTAAGTTTGTAAATTCTCTTAGTTGGGCAGCAATATTTTCAACATGATTTTGTAAATTTCTTACTATTTCAAGAGTTTCTTGGAAAACTATTAAGTCAAAATTATGTCTAATTAAATCGCAAATTTGTCTGACTATTCTTTTAGCTTCAGCTTGAAATTCTCTATTCTTACCTCCCAATAAAGGCAGTTCAAATTTATTCTCAATATCTGCAATTATCTGTTCGCCATCTTGCCATTTTCTGTCTACATCCTCTAATATCTTACTACCATTAAAATCTACAATTTTTTCTTCAATATCCCTTTGATAATTATTCAGTTCATTTTTCATTGCTTCTAGCCATTCCCGACTACTTCTAATAGAAAAATTATCATTACTCGGACTTAGCAAATCCACAATAAAACTATTAATATTTTGTTGAAATTCCACTGTAATTTTCGGACAAATTTGTTGCAACCTTGTCAACCAAACCCCTCTACTACTATCAGTTGTTCCGGGAATAACCTTTCTAAATTGCTCTCGAAAATCTCTCGGTAATCGTTGCTGTAATGCTATCCGGTCATCCTTATTTTGAGACTCAGAAATTGCCCTATCTAATTTATTTCTCCAAGCATTAATTGTACTTTGAAAATTCTTATTAGACTCTTCCACAGATTCGGCTAATCTTCTACTTAATCCATCTCGTTTTTGCAAGTCATCATGCCAGCGATATTGAAGTAAAAATCTTTCCAGTAATAAAACCGAATCTGGGCTTTGACCTTCACCATTTAACCAGAAATTAACTAAATTTAAACTAATACGATTTAAAGCTATTTGAACAATTTTATCCCGTGGAAAATAAATAGCCGCCATACCAAAAGTTAAGTAGCGTTGAATATTAGGACGAGGGTGATTATCATATTGGATTAAATCTTGTAAAAAATTATCTCTCATACCTTTAACTATAGGCGCTAATTCTCCAGAAAAATCCAAAGCAATTTTATGAGCAATAACATTACATAATTTACGTTGCTCAAGAATTTTATATCCTCCTGTTGTCTCATTAGAAACCAAATAAGCATAATCATAAGGAGGTCGTTCTGATTGAACAATTACTAAGTCTTGTATATCGTAACAAGCTTCAAATTTTGTACCAGGAGTAGTGTAATGATTTAGTTCTTTTAAGGCTGCATAAGTATTAGCTTTCATATTAGTATTATTTCCATATAACTCAGGACTAATTACTAAATAACCAACAATTTTAGTGTTTTGCTGACCATAAGAATGTCTCAAACTATAAGCAACATCTAAAAACATTCCACTGCCAGTACCTCCACAAAGAGAACCCACAATAAAAATATTTACTCCCCCATCTACCCTTAACCCCATTTTTAGTAAAATACCCTCATTTCCTCTAGTTTTTTTTTCCGCTATTTCAATTGCTTTTTGAATCTTACGATAGTTATGAAAAAAAGCTAATCTTCCTACTGGTCTAATTCCTTTTGCACCCTCTTCTATTGCCTTAATATTCCGATTAAGTTGAGGAGGAAACCATTGACGAATATGGTCGTAAGGTCCTGTTCTTTCAGAAGTGGAATGTTTTTCTAATTCTTGAGTAAAATTATCCACATCTCTGCTACTCATTGTGGCACTAACTTTCTCAGCTTCCTTAAAACTAAGGTCAACTCCATGATATGTACTGCCAGTTCTTAAACCAGATATTTGACTAGCTGACTTGTCAGTATCAATATGAACAAAACTCACAATTGGCAGTTTTTCTAAATCCCCATAACTATCTACAATTAATCTACGAATTCGCATCAAAATATCTCTACCAGTACCTCCTATTCCGATACAAATAGTACGATTAATTCCTCTAGACTGGCGTTCTTGACTAGTTGATTGAATCATGGTTTTTACCTCCTTTAATATTGACCACTAAATGCTTACTAGCAATTTGAATAAAACCACATAGTTCTACATTTTCATTTCTACCACATTCTATTACAATATTTACAGCACTTGAAGCACAATAACGACGACTTTAATTAGTCAACCCATACAATTATGGGATAGAAAATGTAGATTTTGCTCGATAAACTTCTAAAGTTCAATGATGGGTTTTTACCCATACTTTTAATTCTTTAAAACCTCTCAATTGCTTTTTATTCCTTTAAAAACAATAAAGCTAATAGCTAATAGCTGAACCCTGAATACTTACCTTTACTATTTTTTAATTTTGATAATTATCTCATAATCGCGATTTCTTCCATCAGGACAATTAAGCCTAACTTGAGAACTAGATATTAAAGTACGACTCAAAACTTTTTTCCCATTAAGATAAATTTCTGCATTCCCAGTTGGTTCTAGAGAAAGTCGATTTCCTTTCCTGATTAAAAAACCTCGAATTTCTGGTCCGGGGGTATCTATTGAATCAACACAAAATTCATCATATTCACCAATAGCAATTTTTTTATTATTCGGCAAACGACAAATTTGGTATTCCTCGATTTTACTGCTACTAAAATCAACAATTAACTCCCATTTTTTTTGCAGACTTATCCATTTTTTTACTCCCACTATAAACCCTATAAAAACCAACAAAAAAATTAACCCAGGTAGCCATAATAACTTCCCTAAATAAGAATTAACCAAACAAGTTTCCCTGCCTCCCGGTGCTGGGGTACAAAATTCTTGAACAGTAGGAGCAATATCCACAACCGCTAGTTGATATTCTTCACCATTTTCTGTTCTAATTAACAGCTTTCTCTCGTCTAAAGGTAAAGCATTTATCCAAGATATTCGCCGTTGACTTTCCTCAGAATTTTCTACTCTAAAAGGGCTATCTTTAGGAGTTTCTATCCACACATTTGAATCAATTCCTGCTGCAGTTAAAAGTGGTGCATCAGTAATCCAAATTACCGACTGAGGTTTAATCGATTGATTTTTTTCTAAGCGACATTGATTAATCTGAGCTAGGTTTTGATAAAGAAATAATTCTGCTCCTTGAATATCCGTATTTTGTAGAGTTAAATTTGGCTTAAATGGCACTAACTCCAAAATTTTACTGATGTCTTGTTTGCCATTAAATTTAACTGCCCCTTCAACTGTCAAGGGATTAATTCTTGGTGCGAGAGGATTAATATTTGTGGCAAAAGGTACAACATAGACTTTATCTCCAGGCCGCAAACTATCTTTAACGATCTGACGCAAACGGATACGACCTTCATCATTTAAGCCTACACTTTCTGTTAAGTCAATTGCTAATACTACATCTCGTCCACCATAAATATTGGCAACTAATTCTAGCCCTGTTTTTTGCCAATATTGGATATTTTGTCCTGTACTAACTATGGAACAATTCACTACAAATAAAAAATTAGAAAATGAGTTAATGGTGATTAATAATTGAATTAATTAAACTATAACCCATCATAGGTCAAAAAAATATAGTCACATAAGACATATTCTCCTGCATTGCAGGTGTTAACCTGACTAGGTGAACTACAACTAATAACTAATAACTAATAATTGATAATTGATAATTGATAATGAATAATTACCTCTAATTAAAACCGTATTGATCCTCACAGAAAGTAACATCAAGTGTTCAATAAATGTTATTTTCGATACTCCAATGAGTTTGAATAGCATGGCGAAGGAATTGGATATTACCAGGTAGAGAGGTCATTTTAGTTATTAGTTATCAATGCTTATCCCTGAAATTGGAGACTTGAAATACCGAATATTTTTTTGAATTGACCACTTTATTTACCTATAGTAGTAGTTAAACATAACGGTTTTATAAATCGTAATTTCGTTTCTTGATAACTAACTTTTGTGAGTCAAACGAAAAATAAATCTATAGGTTCTATTTTTGTAGCATTTAGGTACATATCAATTTTGAATAAAGCCAAAAAATTATCACTTTTAAGGAAAACTTAACCGGAAACAAGGAATAGAAAAAAAGTATTTTTGCCAATAAAATATGAAATGCATTCTAACATCTAAATTATCCAGTATCTAAAACGGCAAATAATTTTGCTTATGCTTTACATAAAATCAGCATAAAATTTGTATGAGCAAACTATAAAAAATTATGAAAAATTTGGGAATATGAAATCTATAATTAAAAATAGCTTTATTCGATTAACTTTAGTCAACATTTTATCTAATTTAATGGTACCTTTAGCAAGTCTAATAGACTTAGCTTTTTTAGGTTATTTAGATGAAATTCGTCATTTAGCAGGAGTTTCCATTGCCACAGTTTTATTTAACTATATTTACTGGACTTTTGGATTTTTACGCATGAGTACAACTGGTACAACTGCTCAAGCTAATGGCAGTAGAAATTACCACGAAGTAAAACAAATTTGTCTACGTAATTGCTTAATTGCTTTAACCATTGCCACAATAATTATAATTTTCCAATATCCTTTACGAGAAATTGGCTTTAATTTACTTAGTGCAACTCCAGAAGTAAAAGCTAGTGGTATTAACTACTATAAAAGTTTAATTTGGGGTGCCCCTGCTACCTTATTAAACTTCGTATTAATAGGTTGGTTTTTAGGACTCGAACAAGGAGGAAAAGTTTTACTATTATCAATAGTTAATAAAGGAACAAATATTATCCTAGACTATATTTTTATTGTTCGTTGGGGATGGGAAAGTAGCGGAGCTGGTAGTGCTACAGCAATAAGTCAATATATAACTTTAGTTATCGGTATGATTTGTGTTTTTAAATTCATATATTTAGCAGAAATTCCTCAGTTAATCAAAAATATTTGGCAACCTCAAGTAATTAAAAAAACTTTTATTCTCAATCGAGATATTCTGATTCGTACTTTTGCTATAATTTCTACTTTTGCTGTATTTACTAATTTAAGCTCATACATAAATACTCTAGTTTTAGTAACTAATACTCTGTTATTACAGGTAGTTACATTAGCCGCTTATTTTATTGACGGTCTAGCTTTTGCCACAGAAAGCTTAGCAGGAAAAAGTTATGGTAAAAGAAATCAAAAAGAATTAAAAGCATTGGTAAAATTATCAGGGATAATTGGTATAAGTATCGGATTAATTTTTGCCTTTATTTTCTGTTTATTCCCGACTACTTTATTTAGTTTGTTGACTAATCATACTCAGGTTATTAACAATATTAGTAGTTATGTTTTATGGTTAATACCTATCTTGGGTTTTGGAGGCATAGCTTATATTTTAGATGGTTATTTTCTAGGTTTAACTCAAGGAAATTTGTTGCGCAATTCTACTTTAGTTGCTAGTTTAATAGGATTTTTACCCTTTGCTATAGTCGGTTTATTGTTAAAAAATAATCATATATTATGGTTATCTTTGGCAATGTTTATGGCAACTAGAGCTATTACTCTAGGTAAGGCTATTCCTAATATAATTGTTGAAAAATTTTCGGCTTCAATAGAACTCATCAAAGACAAGAATAATAAAAAACATATTACTCCTAAATAACTCTTTTTATTCCATAATTTACCACTAAATTAGGTTGGAATTCTACCCTTTAAAGGTGATAACAAAAAGCGTAAGTAGGTGGGTTTAATTATTCCTACAATAATAATAAAAATTCAAAAAGGTGAAAAGCTCTTGAAAAGTTACTTATAAGTCTCTTTTCATATTTTTCATTTTAATCTTTATTTGTGCCTACTTACTTAGTCTTGCTCCCATAATAGTTTTTGAGTAAAATGGAGATGTGGAGTCATGAGATGATGGGATGATAGAATGATAGGGGGTATTTTTCCTGTTCTGGGAACCTGATGCCTGATCTTGAATTTTTTCCTCAGACGACCATCAAAAAATTGCCACGCCCCCATCTCTTTCACATCAATATGCATCACCACTAAACAAAGAAAATTCAGTATTTCAAGCCCTCCCTATTGCGCGAGGCACTGTTAACTGATAACTCATAACTAAAACTATATTAGGTGAACATTATGACAGTAATAATTAACTTCTGGAAAGGTACACTTGGATATACTGCATATAATGCTATATATGGGTTAGATGTAGGTCACGCTTCTATGCAGGTTATTAATAACAAAAACCCCAAAGATGAAATTTATATAAGCCATAACCCTAAAATTAAAAACTCTATAGCTTTTTTGCCCAACTCTCGCAAATATCTTTCTTTAGAATCTATTGTAGCAGATAGTTTTATTCCTAGAGAAAAACATATTTCTTTTGAAAAAGATTGTGATAACCGGGATAGTAAACCTAACAATAAAATTGTTATTTATGGTTTAAATGAATCTCCGATAATAAAGTTTTCTCAAAAGTATTTAAATAATGATTTATCAAAAGAAAAAACTAAATATCATTTTATCAAAAATAATTGTTGTACAGTTATAGTTTATTTGATTTCCAAGGGACTAGACCGTAATCAAAAAAACTCTAAGTTGTGTTCACCTTCGAGTTATCAAACCGATTCATTTTTTGGATATGACTCTAATATTGAGAAATTAGTTATAAGTTTTAATAAAAAATTTTGGTCTCCCCGTTCCCTGAAATCTTTTGTTAAAAAAGTCAAAAATAAAACTGATAAAAAATCCTCTTTACTATCCTTTTCTGTGCCTAAAAGAAAACTCTTATTACCACAATCACTTGAGAATTTATTTGATAGGTAATCCATAGAAAAATGCAATGAAAAGTCATAATAAATATAGTTATAAATGCATTGCATTTTTAAACTTATTCTCTAACTATTCTGTATTTTACCTTCTACTTTCAGTAAAGAGATTTTGATAATTTTTTAAAAGTTTCTCAGTAATTTTTTTAGTATGAAATTTATTGGAATAGACCTAGGTTGGCAGTCTGGAAAAAGCGGTCTTTGCTGTCTACAATACTCAGATAATAAATTAAAAATATTAGACATAGACTGCATACTAGAAATTGAAGATATTCTCAATTGGATTGATAATTTAACTCCCCTTTCAACTCCAGCTCTAATTGCCGTAGATGCTCCCACAATAATTCCTAATAAAACAGGAACTAGACTACCAGATAAACTTACTCATAAATATTTTGGTCGTTATCATGCAGGATGTTATCCGGCAAATCTTAACCGTCCTTTTGCTCAGAGAACAGTCAAATTTGGCATTAGTTTAGAAGCTAAAGAATTTATCCATGCACCAACCATTAAGCCTCAAAAAATAGGACGTTTTCAAATTGAAGTTTTCCCCCATCCAGCTATAGTTAATCTGTTTCAATTAGAAAAAATTTTGAAATATAAAAAAGGTAGGTTAGCCGACCGTAAATTAGAACTTTTGAAACTGCAAAAATACATTATAAATATTCTACCAACTCTAGAGCCCGCTCTAGTAATTTCCCACAACTTCCTAAATACCGAAACAATTAATAGTATCACCACTCTCAAAACTACAGAAGATAAATTAGACAGTTTAATTTGTGCTTATATTGGAGCATATTGGTGGTATTGGGGTGAAACAAAAAACTTGGTATTGGGAAATCACACAACTGGATATATAGTAGTTCCTAAAAGATTAGATTAAACCCTGCTAAAGTTATGAAAGAAAATGTAGACGAACTGAAATTAGAAATAGATACTTTACATAGAGAAATAGATAGTTTACAAAGCCAAATAGAGACACTTAGTCAAAAACGTTCCTCTTTCCAAATAAATATTAGCTTTCCTAAAGATAATACTCCTGAAGTACTAGCAGAATTTCGTCAAAAAAATATCGAAGAAGCTGCAAAGTGGCAAGGAGAAATTCAAAAAATTAATCAAGCTCTTAAAGTATTAAAGCCACAACTTAATCAGAAAAAAATTACCCTACAAGAAAAAAAATATCGACTACAATACCTCGAATTACAACAGCAAGTTTACGAAGGAGCAAAAAATCTACAAGAACAAGTGCAAAAAGTCAACGAAAAAGCTAATCAACTTGAAGTCGAAATACAAAATCTTAAACAAATTTGTCAACAATTAAATCCACTTTATCATCAATGGGTGAAAAACCCAGCCAATATAATGGATTTTAATGCCACAACCATCCCTTATGTTTATATTCAAGATAATAGCTTTGAATTAGGCAATAAAAATATTAAGTAAACTGCCATTACAATTTAAAATCTACTTATTTGCACTTATATGACATCCCTATAAATTTACAACAATATTGTAGTCATATCCTAGGTTGGGTTAAGCGATAGCGCAACCCAACAAATATAACCACTTAAACAAAATTGCTTACTTAGTCTAATTTTATGTCAGATATACAATATAAAAAAATGAGCTCCACAAAATGTGTGATTAATTTTTATCTACCTTCTTAACAAAATCAACAAAAAAAACACTGAAACACTACCCTATTTTTGTTAAAGCTCTTTTAGTTCACAACACCTAACTGAACTTTAAACCAATATACAAATACTAAACTTTTTTATTAATTTGATGATGTATTAAAATCAGCAGATAAAAGTCAGCGTAGAAATTTTAATTCATCTTTTAAAATCCCAATAAATCAGCGATCGCATATAATAAATTTTCACACTAATTCATTAATTTTACTATCTTAGATAACCCTAAAAACAAGCATCTAAAAAATCTCATTACTCCCTTTCCTCTTGATTCGTTTGCCTCATAATTTTTCCTGCTTATGTCAGGATTATTAATTACTTAAAATCTTCTTTTTTTATCTTATAAAATCTGTCAATAATCTCATGATAAAACTGTAAAAAAAATCAGTCCCAAAAATAAAAAAACTCATCTCATACGAACAATTTACCCAATACTTTGAATTATTATCTAGGCAAAAACGTTGAAATTTTATTAACAATATCCAAAATATATTTATCAGTTTACATTCTTAAATAGCAACAGTAATTAAACTCAATTCTTAAAGAAAAAAACGACCTGTAGAGCAAAAACTTAGTAACTTCCAAAAGAAAATAACCAATCAAAATTTTGGCAACTCATTGGAGCTTACCCATAATTTACAGCAAGCACAGTCGTTTCTCTAATCTTCTATTCCCACAGAGCCCCACTCCCTACCCCCTTAAATAGCAATAATAATTAAACTTTTTTCTTAAAGACAAAAAAACCTACCTACCCAACTCCACCTAACAGGAAGAGTTAGGCCTTAGCCCCCTGCTCAAAGTGCTAACTAGAAAAGCTTTTGAGACACAGTAGCCATATTATTATTTCTTACTCCCTTAATAACTTTAAGTAAACTTTCGTTACGATCTCAACCTAAATATTTCCACAAGCGTCATGTCCCTGTAAACTTACAATTCAGGACAATTAAATTGACCTAACCAGTTAAAATCAAAGATTTTAGAAGCAAAAGGTAAAGCAAATATGGCCCAATTAAGCCAAGTACCCTATTTATTACGAGCAACTCGGGGTGAATTATTAGATCGTCCACCTGTATGGATGATGAGACAGGCAGGTCGCTACATGAAAGCTTATCGAGACTTACGAGAGAAATATCCCTCATTTCGCGAGCGTTCTGAAAACACAGATATTGCTGTGGAAATATCCCTGCAACCTTTCCACGCTTTTAAGCCAGATGGAGTAATTTTATTCTCAGACATCCTGACTCCACTCCCAGCAATAGGCATTGATTTTGATATCATCGAAAGCAAAGGACCAATTATTGACCCCCCTATTCGCACTGAAGCTCAAATTGACAAGCTTCATCCCATCGAACCAGAAGAGTCTCTACCTTTTATTAGGGAAATTTTACAAACTCTCAGAAGAGAAGTTAAGAACGAGGCAGCAGTTTTAGGTTTTATTGGGGCTCCTTGGACTTTAGCTGCTTACGCCATAGAAGGTAAGAGTTGTAAAGATTATACCAATATCAAAAAAATGGCTTTTTGTCAACCAGAAATGTTACATAAATTTCTAGGAAAGCTGGCAGAAGCGATCGCCGTTTATGCTCGTTATCAGATAAACAGTGGAGCACAAGTCATCCAAATGTTTGATTCTTGGGCAGGTCAACTTAGTCCTCAAGACTATGAAACTTTCGCTTTGCCCTATCAAAAATTAGTGGTGCAGGAAGTTAAAAAGACCCATCCTAATACACCTTTTATTCTATATATAAATGGTAGTGCCGGATTATTAGAGAGAATGCCCCAGACTGGTGTTGATATAGTGAGTGTGGACTGGAGTGTAGACATAGCCGAAGCTAGACAACGCCTTGGTAATAATATTTGTGTACAAGGAAATATAGACCCCGGTGTACTGTTTGGTTCTCAAGAATTTATCAAATCTCGCATACTAGAAACTATTCGCAAAGCTGGCAACCGAGGTCATATATTAAATTTAGGACATGGTGTTTTGAAAGAAACTCCTGAAGAGAATGTAGAGTTCTTCTTTAAAACAGCAAAAGAAATAAGTAGTTTACTAGCATTAACCGCTTAAGTTTAGTTAGGGTAAATTTGAGATTTCCATGATTTTTTCAGGGGTTAGTTATAACCTAGCCCTAAATTTATTAGTAAGCATTCAACCGAATGCTTACCATAACAGAGAATTAGATTTTAGTAAGAACTAACAACTAATAACTGATAACTGATTAACTGATTTGTATGAGCCATAAACGGATTTTTATCACGGGCGCTAGTGGATGTATTGGTCACTATATTGTTGAATCTTTAATTCAAAATACCCACCACGAACTTTACTTATTAGTTAGGAACCCAGATAAATTAAAAGTTGATTATAAAGCTCGTCCAGGTGTTAATCTTTTAAAAGCAAATCTGAGAGAAATTGAGCAATTTTCATCTTTACTTCCAGAAATTAATGTAGCAATTTTAGCTGCCACTGCTTGGGGAAATTTGCAGGAAGTATTTGATATTAATGTGATTAAAACTCTGAAGTTAATCACATTACTCAATCCTGAAGTATGTGAAAATATAATCTATTTTTCAACTGCCAGTATTCTTGACCAAAATAATAGATTGCTCACAAAAGCTGGAGAGATAGGTACTGACTATATTCGTTCTAAGTATGACTGTATGTATCAGTTATCCCAACTGGATAATTTACCTCCTCTAACCTGTCTTTTTCCTACATTGGTTTTAGGAGGAGATCAGGAAAAACCTTATTCTCATCTCTCTGCTGGTTTACCAGAAATAATTAAACATATTGGTTTAATTCGATGGTTAAAAGTTGATGGTAGTTTCCATTTTATTCACGCTGCTGATATTGCTCAAGTAGTTAGTTATTTAGTCGAACATCCACCACATTCAAAAGAATTACAAAAGTTAATTTTAGGTAATCCAAAAGTTACAGTAAATCAGGTTGTTGAAGAAATTTGTGCATATCTGAAGAAACGAATATTTTTTCGTTTTAATTTAGCTCCTTGGTTGATCGAGGTAATAATTTCGGTATTTAAAATTCAAGTAGCAGCTTGGGATAGGTTCTGTTTAGAATATCGCCATTTTACATATCAAAATCCTATTAACCCTGCTAGTTTTAAACTGCCGAGTTATTGTCCTGCTATCCCTGATATTTTGAGAACTAGAAATTTGAAATTCTCACCCTTAAATCAAAAATTATAATGGGAGTAATGGGTGGAATTTATGATAGTTGAAGTCAGCTCTCTCCTTACTCTGCTTATGACTAGAGATTTACAGTGCAAGAATAACAACAGCAGTAATAGCGGGCAAAAACAGTGATGTCAAAATAGTTTTAATTGTTTTTATCGTTTAAAAATATTTGATAGTTTTCCTGAACTTTTTGAGTGTGAGGATGTTCTTCGCCTAATGATTGTTTAAATATTTCAATTGCTTGTAGCAACAACGGTTCTGCCGCTTCGTATTTTCCTTGCTCACGATATAATTCTGCCAGGTTGTTGAGACTAACAGCAATATTTGGATGATTTTCAGGG
>ENA-UENX01000222-UENX01000222.1-marine-metagenome-genome-assembly--contig:-NODE-222-length-29370-cov-149.412926_pt1 | contig 29370 bp, 15 predicted proteins | sample MGYA00237875_ERZ529327 | MGnify/ENA primary metagenome ERZ529327 (study PRJEB26372, sample SAMN05368347) | marine metagenome | biome: cultured habitat; feature: ocean water; material: water; isolation... | reverse complement strand
CATTAACATCTCTGATTTAAGTCCTGCTGGTGCTGACTTGTTCTTAGATTCTGAAAGCTATCTCAACGATTTGACTGAGGGAGAAATGACGAATACATTAGGAGGATCGAGGTGGTGGAACAGATTAAAAGATTGGTTTCGTACACGTTAAGCAGCACTAAGTACTTTTACGTGAGTCCTGATTAAATCTTAGTATAGGTTCAGAACTGTGTCAACAATTCTTTCCTACCTTTTCGACAGTTTCTTTGCTGTGACTAATTGACTAACTAATCTTGCTAGTTCCTCACTTTTGGTTACCTGGCACCATAGGCACAGCTAAAAAACTGACCATCACTAATAAAAGGAAAATACCTCTTAAAAGCTTGCTAGTTTAGTAATACTTTTTTGAGGCATTTTCTGTGCTTTATGTTGACTACAAGACTGCGTGACTCAACCCAAGCTACCCCATAAAAAGATATGACCCAGTGGAAAATGTGATGCTCAACTGGGTGATATTTGGCATTGACATCGGTTGGACTGAGGAGTAGAAAGCAGTAGTGTTGAGGGCGACAAGATCAGATGATGACGCCACCCCAAACCCTATAACTACTCCAATGAGACTATGCAGCAATAAGTTTACTATTTAAATCTAAATCAATTAAAACTTCAACCGACTCAACTTGCTTCTTAAGCCACTCATCAAACAACTCCGCAAAAATCTGAGAGCGCAACTTATTATCTAACTCTGCTGAAATAATTTCCTCCACAAAAATCAAATGTACCCCCTTAGAAGTCACAATAGGTTTAATCATCTGGGGAGGTTTAGCCGCAAAAACAGCCGCAGAAATCTCTGGTTTCAAATCCTTACGATACAACACCCCTCGATATCCCCCCTGACGACGTAACTCTATATCTTCAATGTATTCATGAGCCACATCATAGAAACTTGTTTCCCCTTCCTGAATAGCATAGAATAATTCCATCCCTAAATCTTGATCATCCAAAACCACCTCATACATCACCACACCAGCATAATTCAATTGATTTTCATAAAAATATGGCTCAACTTTATCTGCAAACAGATGAGCCACCAATTTTTGAGCAACAACACTTATATAGACAACTTCCTCAAAATCATCAATAGATAGACAAAACTTTTCTAACCAAGCAAAAGTGTCTTGGGCGCTATGAAGTTTATTTACAAACCTCATAGTATCTGCCGCTTTCTGCAGTTCTTCAGTCTCCACTTTTATACCCGCTTCCTTCGCTGCATTCAGAATAATCTCGCGAGTAATAATCTCTTCTTTCAGCTCAGAAGTTTTTAAAGATAACTTAATGTGCTTCAAAATATCTTCAGCAGTAATAATAATAGATTGTAACATAATTATTCTCCTAATTAATTAATAAAAAAAATGAGTATCAAAAGTCATCTAAAAATGACTTCTACTATAAGCAAAAAAATGAATTTCTTGGTGGTAACTGAGCGCCCAATGACCCGCAAACAATTTATAACAGTACAATTTTTTTGTTTGTCCCAGGGCTTTGTCTATTGAAATATCCACATTAGGGCTATTGCCTTACTACCAGCTTAAATTATAACTATTCAAACCAACATAATATTATCAACTTCTGGTAACCCTAATTAACCGTCAATCATTAATTATTTCTACAACTCTAAACCTCCTTTTTGTAACTTCTTAAACGGGTCAAGAATAAAATCAATCAAAGGACGCTGACGCACAACAACCTCAGCCGTTGCCGTATCCCCCGGACGCAAAACAACACACTCATTAGCAGTAGGAATACAATACTCATCCAACTCAACCTTTAACTCATAAATAGCCACATTTCCCTCAGCAGTTTCCTGCATTTTTGAAGTAGGAGAAATCTCTTTCAACCATCCCCCAACTACACCATAATCCTGAAAAGGATAGGCATCAAACTTCATTTTTACCTCCATTCCTTCCCTTAACGAACCACTTTCTGTAGTTGCCATATCCGCCTTTAATAAAAGACTCGTTTCCCTAGGAGCTATCTCCACTATCATCTCTCCTTGTTGCACAACATCTCCCACACCTTTGATGGGGAAATTAAAAATAGTACCTCCCTGTTGCGCCCTAACTACTCGTTGCTCTAACTGAAAATTTAAAGAATCAATCTCTTTATTTGTCTGAGCAATTTCTCCTTGAATACTAACAATTTGACTATCCATACTCTGAAGTTGCTCTTGTATTTTTGATATAGCAATTTTCCCAGAATGAGTAATAGTTTTAGAGCTATTTTCTTGCTCATTCAAACGTAATTCAGCCTGCTTAATATCTGCCTTAACTTGATTAATTACCATTTCATAACTACTCTTTTGTTCTGCCAAACGTAACTCAGCTTGCTCAATATCTGCCTCCCCTTGATTAATAATTCTTTCATAACTACCTTTTTGCTCTGCCAAACGTAATTCAGCTTGCTTAATATCTGCCTTTCCTTGATGAATAACCCTCTTATAACTACCCTCTTGCTCTTCTATTCGTAATTTAGCTTGCTCAATATCTGCTTGACTTTGCTCCAACATTCTTTGTCTTTCTCGCCCAATATTTTCATGCTCAACTAATTGTATTTCCGTCACCACACCCTGGTCCCAAAGACCACGATAACGTTCTACTTCTTTCATAGCCTTTTCCCAGCGAATTTCTGATAATTGATAAGCAATTTGACTATCTTTTAATTGTCGTTTTGCTTGATTGAATTGAGCCATTTTTTCTTCTTTCTGTAAACTCAACGCTCTCTTAAGAGCTCCCAAATTTTCTTCTGCTTGATAAACTTGTACTAATTTTTCTTCCCTTTGTAAATTTAATGTTCTTCTGAGAGCCGCCAAATTTTGTTCTGCTTGATGAACTTGGGTCAGTTTTTCTTGTTCCTGTAAATTGTACATTGTTTTAAGAGATTGTGCGTTTTGTCGTGCTTGCCCCACTTGAGCTAATTTTTCTAATTTTTGAGATTCATTTTGTCGTTCTTGGGTACGAAGTTCAATTTCCAATTGATTTTTTTGTTGTTGAATCTTACTAAGTCGATTTTTCTGATTTTGCAGTTGAATTTGGAGTTGAGCAAGTCGGTCATGAATAGGGCGAGATTCTAATTCTATTAAAATATCTCCAGCCTTAATTTTATCCCCTTGTTTAACATAAACTTTCTCAACTTTTGCCGTTTGTGTATATGCGGTAAACGTTAAATTTAGCTCTTGTTTAAAAGTACCACCTTGAGGTTCTAAACGTCCTCTAGCTGAACCAGTTTCATCTACTTGAGAAAACATTCCCCAAGGGAGAGCGATCGCTACAAATCCTATTAAAAGATATAGTAATCCTCGTGTCCAACGTTGTGGTAAAGCATCTAATAATTCTTTAGTAGCAAAAGACCAATCATCAACAGATTCATCTAACTTTGTAACTGCTGTTTCTTGATAGTTAGAATTCTTCAAACTTTTTTCTAATGTTACTAAGTCAACCTCTAAAGGTTTATGACCATTTGACTCTAAAGTTAAGTTCAATTCTTGTGGCATAACTTTTATAATAATTGTATTTTTTCTAGTAAAATTTACCCTCTACTTTTGTACTGAAGTTGTATGCAATATCCCCACCTACTTCTCCTCCAGGTCCGGGTTAGAAGTTAGTTGATCAGAGTTACAGCAGTTTTTATTTCAGTAGGGGTTTCTGGCTATTCAGCCTAATCTCAAAAGTGCTGTCGGCGTAGTTACCTTTCTCCAAAGACCCCGTAGAAAAGTTTTTTATAAATGGTAAAATCTCGTGCCTTATACCGTTTTACGGAAGTTAAAAGTTAAAATCTTTGTTAGGTTTCACTTCGTTTTGCCCAACCTAAATTTTTATTCTACCTACCCAACATCTAACTGTTGACGATTCAAATAATAATAATGTCCCCGTTTCGCCATCAACTCTTCATGATTTCCCTGCTCAATTAATACCCCCCGATCCAACACTAAAATTAGATCAGCATTTCTCACAGTAGATAAACGGTGAGCAATAATTAACGAAGTGCGACCCTGGAGAATAGTATTCAAATTCCTCTGAATAATTCGCTCCGACTCAACATCCAGATGAGAAGTAGCCTCATCAAAAACCAAAAAACAGGGTTTTCCTAACAAAGCACGAGCGATCGCTAATCTTTGCCGTTGACCACCAGACAACAAACCCCCACCTTCCCCTATCTGAGTTTCATAACCCATCGGCAACCGTTGAATAAACTCATCAGCACCAGCTAACCTAGCAGCATCCACAATATCTTCAAGAGTTGCAGAAGGACAAGCCATAGTCAAATTTTCCCGAATAGTGCCACCAAATAAAAAAGTATCCTGATCAACCACACCCACTTTATTCCGCAGGGATGGCAACGAAATCGCCGTGATATCGTAACCATCAATCAAAATTTTCCCATCAGTAGGCGGATACAACCCCAAAACCAACTTAGAAATTGTTGTCTTCCCAGACCCAGAGCGCCCCACCAAAGCCACAGTTTGTCCAGCTTTCACCTCAAAACTCAGATTTTCCAAAACATTAATATCGCTTTCTGGGTGGTAACGGAAAGTCACATTATCAAAAATAATATTACCCCGTAGCTCCGTCAAATACTGACGTGCCTGAGATTGTAAATCTTCCTCAGGCTCAGTATCAATCACATCATTAATACGCTCCATGGCAATAACCACCTCCTGTAACTGATTCCACAAAACCGTCAGTCGCTGAAAAGGGCTAATCACATTACCTATCAACATATTAAAAGCCACCAACTGCCCAATAGTTAACTCTCCCTGAATAACCAACCAAGCTCCAAACCATAGTAACCCCGTCGTTACTAAAGATTCAATAGTTAAGCTAAACATTTGCAGTCGGTTACCCATCACCTGTCCAGAAAAGTTTTTTCTGATTGACTTATTCAGAAGTTCCTCCCACCGCCAGCGTACTGTTTGCTCAACTGCCAGAGATTTCACAGTATTTACACCAGTCAAAGATTGAATCAGATAACTACTTTCTTCAGCTAGAGCGGCAAATATTTCTCTAGAGATTTTTTGGAGAAAGGGTGTAGCAATAAGTGCTAATAAAAAAAACGGTGGCACAATAACCAATGCTAGCAAAGCCATCTTCCAGCTATACCAGAACATTAGCCCTACATAAACAAATACCGTCAGCAAATCTAAGACAATAGAAAGAGCTTCTCCAGTTAAGAAATTCTCAATTTTCCGGTTTTCTTGAACCCGAGCAATAATATCCCCCACATAACGAGACTCAAAAAAACTCATGGGTAGTCGGAATGTGTGGCGAATAAACCCAACGATCATGGCTATATGTACTCTATTAGCCGTGTGATCAAGGAGATATTGTCGCAAACCCGTCATAGCCACCTGAAATAAGCCAAAGAGCACTAAACCTAATCCCACTGCTGTTAGAGTTAGAGTGCTACCTTGAACAACTACCCGGTCTAGTAGTAGTTGGGTAAATAGAGGGGTAATAAGTCCAAATATTTGAATTACTAGAGAAGTGATAAATACTTCCAATAGAACTTGTCCATGAGGACTGACCAACTCAAAAAATTGCCAGAAAGGAGTAGTGGTATCTTTAAGTTTTTTGATTAATGCAGTAGGTTGTAGGAGTAAAGTATAGCCAGTCCAACCAGCTTTAAATTCTGGATAAGTAAGATGGCGTTGACCAATAGCGGGGTCAGCGATGATCACCTGTTTATGGGTGACCTCATAGACTACCACATAATGTTTACCTTCCCAGTGAGCGATCGCTGGTAATTTTTGTTTAGCTAATTGATCAAGACTTGCCTTAACTGGTCTGGTAGAATATCCAATGCTTTCTGCAGCAGCAGATAATCCTCGAAGTGAAGCACCGTTACGGTCTACATTAGCAATATCGCGCACCCTATTCACGCTGAAATTTTTGCCCCAGTAACGAGCAACCATGACTAAACAAGCCGCACCACAGTCAGAACCGCTTTGTTGGGCAAAGAATGGATAGCGTCTGGTAATACGCTGCCAGAGATGACCTACTCTTTGGGTGGGACTAGGGAAATAGGCTTTGTTAATAGCTTTTTGTCCTATAACCTCTGGTTGCTCATATTCAGTCCTGTTAAATTCTGGCAGATTTTTACCCAAAGAATTGGGAATTTCTGGCTCCGCTTTTTTCTGTAGAGCATTAAGTTTGAGAGCAACTTGGTAAAGATGTTCTCGAATTTGAGGATGTTTTTTAATTAGTGGGAGTAGAGCTTCTCGAGAGAGATAGGAAAGTTTGAGATTTACTGATGCTCTAGCAGAGTAGGATAAAAAAGAGTTATCTGGAAATAGGGTAGATTCCCCAAATGAAGCTCCAGCAACAAGGGTAGTCATTAATTCACCCTCAGTATCTAAGAGTCTAACTTTGCCTTTGGTGATTATATATATGCCGGTTTGAGCATCTGCTGTTTGCCAAAATTGACCGACTTTGGGCGTTAAATTTTCCATATTTTTCAAGCAACTTTCTATTTCCTGCTGTGAAAGTTGATATCCTAAGACATCACTAAGCTGCTCTTGAGTTAAACTTGGAGTGGATGCAGTTTTAACCATAACTCAAAATTTTAGTTATTAAATATTTATTTTGATTAAATTGGAGTTGAAAATTAAGATCATGCTGCTTTGTTGTCAAAAAGCCTCAGGGAAAAAAGCGTTTGATTCTTATTTTAAATAACTAAAGTGTTGAAAGTTAACGTTTCCAAATCAGAGTTAACATTTTGCTCTGAGGTCAGGTCGCGAATTGCAATGTTTTTTCTCTTGGCATTTTGACTAATAGTTTCATCAGTTTGAGCTGATAATGTTTTAGTAGATAATCCCATCTTTTTGATTAAACGGTTAATATGGCGATCGCTAAATTCTACCCCAAATTCTTTAGCTAAATGTTTCCCTAAGCAATTAGCAGTCCACCGCTCAAATGCATAACCACATTTCTTAGGACTATTAGTTAATAACTCTTTCAACCGCTCTAAATATTGTTCATTAACTTCTTGAGGACGACCTATAGGGTGATTCTTCCATTGTTGAGCTTGACCAGACTGAGCAATAAATATCCAGTATCTAGCTGTAGCTAGAGAACAACCTATAGCCTCACGGATCTGGGTCTGGGTTTTGCCTTCATCTGCTAGAAGCATGATTTCTATTCTCTGGCGATATTGCCTGGTCAACTTCTTATCTAGACTTTTTTCTAACAATTTACGCTGAAAAGACGTCAAGCAGCTGCCGTGTAAACTTGACTCATTCATTGTGATTTTGGATTTTGAGTGATTGTATAACATAGGTTTATAATTATTTTTTGACACTCCAGTTTTTCTCACAGAGATATTTCTCAACGAAATTTATAATCTCAAAAACCCAGTGGTGCAAAGCGCAAAGTGTGGGTTCAATAACTAGATTATTCCATTCCCAAACGGCAAGAGCTAACCAGGCCTTTTGTACCGCAGTATTTTTCTTTACGAATGTGGATCCAGAAATCCAATTGAAGTAACTGACAACAAACTGAGGTAACCGTAAGGTTTGTAGTCATATTTTCCCAAACTTATTCTGTCGCCGGTGCCCAAGATCTTTTTGCTGTCTAACAATTCCATTGGTTCTCTCTAGTTGCTCGGTTTAGTTTTTACCTGGATACCTGAGTTTTGTGATGGCCACACAGAAGACATTCTATAAGAATTAAAAGTATGGAGGAACAATAGTTACATTACTATTCCCACACTTTATTGACGCATAACCTTCTTGAAGCTATAATACTTATTGTTAAATCACAAACTTTAGGCATAATTTTGTCCTTGCTAGTTGAATTGTATTATTTTCTGAAATTAGTCACTATCTTCAGAACAAATAATTAACAATAGACTTGTTGAGAACTAAACTAAAAAAAGTAGCTAAGATCCTTATTATTAAAGGGTAAAGTCTTTTTAAAGCTTAAAAAGCTGAAAGGTTTATATATTAAGTTTTTGAGTAGTTTCAGTTTTCCTTTCCCAACGAATTTAATTATAAATCAGCTTTTTTTGAATAGATCAAAAGTGAAATAAAGTCTCTCCTCTAGCATAAAGTGAGGGAAAAGGTGAAAATATAATTCACCTTTTTACTATTAAGCTAAATCTTTCTCAAACAATAATTTGGCATTTAGTGTGAAGGGCAGCCATCGCTTTTCTGGTACTTTAATTCTCCTCATATTGAGACTTACACAAAAAAAGCAGTAAAAAATACGCCCAAATATAGACAACGGAAAGTTTGAACTGTAAAAAAGTACTAATCCTTAACAAGCAAGGGTTTTAGCTATTTTTATGGTACATACTGTGATTTCCTTATCTAAATTAACATTCAAGGGGTTTTTCTGTGGTGAAAATACCTAAGTACAATAGGGACCTAAATGCTGCATGTAGAATCATGACTTCTTAAAAAATAGCTCCAACTTCTTTTACTTTAGCACAGGCACCTTCTACCTCCTGCCTTAAAAGGCCATTATTTTGATTCTTGAGATAGAATTGCTATAATAATACCTTGAAATATTATAATCATTTAATTTGAACATATGCACCTAAAGAAGAAACCGGATTTATGAGGATCGATTATTGTCTTTATCAAAAACTATGAACATTAAGAATAGGTAGAAAATATGTGCTAAACTGGCAAATAAAAAAGTTATGAATAAAGAAATATTTGAATATATTTATTCCTCTCAATTAACAAAGAATGACGAAAAAACACTAAAGTTATTATTTGCTAATAAGCAACGTAAAGAAATTGCTAAAGCCCTCAAGTGTGTAGAGACAAATGTTAGTCACAAATTCAAAGCGATCGCTAAAAAATTCAACTATTTAGAATCTAATCAGAATTGTAAAGCAACAGAATACTTAGTTAAGATATTTAGCCAATATAAACCTGATATGGTTGATCAACAACTAATTAAATCTTATGCTTCTTATCCAATTTTAATGCCAGATAAACCTGAAGAACCAGACTCCCCTTTTTATATAGAACGTCATCAGATTCCACGTCGTTCTGTTGAATCTCAATGCTACGAGACTATAGAAAGACCAGGTTCTTTAATCAGAATAAAAGCACCCAAAAAAATGGGTAAAACTTCTCTGATCAATCAGATACAAGCCAAAGCAAATGACAATAATTATATTTCTCAGTATCTGAGATTCGATCTTTTGATTGAGCCCCCAAATATCAGTAGTGTTAATAATTTTATTAAAGCATTTAATAAAATCATCAAAAGTCGGTTCCCAGATGTTTCAAAAGGCTCTAATTGGGATAATAATAATGCTAAAATTTCTTGTACTAAAGATTTAAAATCACTATTGCTGAATTTACAGAAAAACTTAGTTTTAATATTAGATGAAGTGGATGAAATTTTCCAATATCCAGAAATAACTAAAGATTTTTGTGGGATGTTAAGACATTGGTATGAAGAAAGTAATAATGTCAAAATTTGGAAAAATTTACGAATAGTAATTGCTTATTCTACAGAATATCATGGCAAATTAGATATTTATCAATCTCCTTTTAATGTAGGCAGCTCAATAGAATTAAAGGAGTTTACAAAAGAAGAAGTAACTCGATTAATATTCTTATACCAACTTGACCCCAAAATAGTGACTGATTTAATGTCTATGGTAGGAGGGCATCCTTATTTAATTAGGTTAGCTTTATATAGAATGTCTCAGGAAGAATTGACAATTGAAAAATTCTTAAAAGAAGCCCCCACTGATAGTGGAATTTATCGAGACCATTTCAGCAGACATTTAGAAACTATAGACAAAAGGTCAAAAATTAAAACAGTTTTTCAAGAAATATTAAAAGCTAATGAACCAGTCAGTTTTTCTGATAAAAATAGAGAGGTACGTCAGCTAGAAGCTATGGGATTAATTAAAATTGAAGGTAATAAGGCTAAAACTGGTTGTCAGTTATATCAAAAATATTTTGGAGAGTTTTTATTAGGCATTAGGTTTTAGGTTTTAGGTATTAAGCGTTAGATTTAAAAATTAACAAACTTTACTCTTTTTTATTTTGACTGAATTTGTTCCATTAAACCATGTAGAATAATGCAAATTTATTGACATTTATTTAATAGGTTTTAGGTATTATTTATTAGGCGTTATATTTAAAAATCAACAAACGTAACTATTTTTTATTTTGACTGATTTGTTCCATTTAACGATGTAGAATTATGCCAAATTATTCAAAGTTTTTTTAAGACGACTTTGATTTAAGGTATCAGATTTAAAGTTAACAAATTGATAATGTATTCTTACTACCAAAATCATCATTTTGGTCTGTCGTTTTAATAATTCTTGAATTCCATAAGACCCCGTCCTTAAGAAGGGAGCTAAAATTATTTCTGTTAACCTGAAACCTGAAACCTGAAACCTGAAACCAACTAAAACTTAACATCTGAATTAGTGCTAATGGTTAGATATTAACCCTTCAACTCCCAAGGAACTTCAGATCAGTAAAACCTTGCTGGGAGGCGAGGACATCAAATATTTATTAATGAAATTATTATGTATCATGATACTGGAGGAAGCTTATCAGCAGACGACCCGACTTATGTAGAAAGGAAACAAGATAGAGAACTATTGGAAAAACTCCTAAAAGGAGAATATTGTTATGTGTTTAATGCTCGTCAAATGGGTAAGTCTAGTTTGCGGGTAAAAGTTATAGATAGATTAACACATCAATTAAGTTCCCAAGGTTGCCAATGCATCTCAATTGATATGAGTATGTTGTCTGATTTTTCGATACCAAAAGAATCTTGGTATGATGGTTTTTTAATTGAGCTATTAGATAGATGTGACTTAGAAAATAGTAGCAATTATCAAGACTGGATAGCTACTCATCGAAACTTAAAAATTAATAATCCTCAGCGTTGCAAACTGTTTATTGAAGAAATTTTATTTATTAATTTTCCTACTCAGAAAATATATATTTTTCTTGATGAAATTGATACATTGGGAAAATCTTATTTTAAACAAGAATTTTTAGGTTTTATTCGGTCTTGTTATAATCGCCGTGCTGAGGATAAAAATTCTGATTATCATCGATTAGTTTTTGTTTTTTTTGGTGCAGTTACTCCAGGAGATTTAATTCGAGATATAAGACAGACTCCTTTTAATATTGGCTATGGAATTGAGTTAACTGAATTAAGTTTTTTAGAAACCAAGAAAAAATTAATTCAGGGATTAGAAGAATTTGTAGAAAAGCCAGATATTGTGTTAAAAAAAGTTTTTGATTGGACTGGAGGCCAACCTTTTTTAACTCAAAAAAGTTGTCAAATTATTGTTGATTATGCTGATACTACTCAAGTAGATGTTGATAGTTTGCTAGAAAAAAATATTGTCAAAGATTGGGAAGATAAAGATAATCCTATTCATTTAAAACATATACGGGATTATTTACTTAGTGACATTGAATTACTGAGACTATATCAAAAGGTTCTTAAGAAGGGAGAAGTTAAATTTAATAATAGTAAAGTACAGATGTCTTTAAAGTTATCAGGTATAGTTCTAAAAAAACAAGATAAATTAGTTGTTTTTAATAAGATTTATCAGAAAGTTTTTAATCCAGATTGGGTTGAGGAACAGTTAGCAAACTTAGAAAATAATCTGGATTTACCTAAACTTAAAAGATTAAGTTCAAGTTGGGTTATTGTTAGTTTAGTATGGGTATTAGCCATTATTATGAGAGCTTTAGGTTGGCTCCAACCATTTGAGTTAAATGAGTTTGATCGCTTAATGCAATGGCGACCCAAAGAAAAACGAGACCCTAATATTTTAATTGTTGAAGCTACACAAACAGACATTAAAAAATATGGTAAAGGTGGGACTTTAAAAGATAAGATATTGGCTGATGTAATAAAAAAAATAAATACTTTACAACCGGCAATTATTGGTTTAGATTTGTGGCGGGAGAAAGCTTTAGGTTCTGAGGCTGATTATCAAAATTTATTGACTCTTTTGGAAAATAATCAGAAAATAATTGCTGTTTGTAGTACCAGTGAAAATAGCCCAAATAAATCTGGTACAAGACCTCCTGAAGGAGTGCCAAAAGAACGTTTAGGTTTTACTGATGTAGTTCTTGATAATGGTCAAGTTGACATTGTCCGTCGCCACTTAATGTTTATGGGTTTAGAAGAGAAAGATCCTTGTAAAACACAGTATTCATTGAGTACTATAGTGGCCTTAGATTTTTTGGAAATTAAAGGAGTTAAAGCCAAAAATATTTCCTCGGAGAGTATTAGAATTGGTAATGTTACTTTCAGGAAACTGAGAAAAGGAAATGGTATTTATGAAAAACTTGACGATGGTGGATTTCAAATTTTACTTAACTATAGAAATTCTCATCATATAGATAATAGAGTAGCTCAAAAAATTAGTATTTCGGAAGTTTTGGATGGGAACATTAATGATTCTTTAGTTAAGGATAAAATTGTCATTATTGGCATTACAGACCGTACTTCTGGTGACAAGTTTTATACTCCTTATAGTAATGTTCAGCCTCCTAATCAAAAGCAAATGCCTGGTGTTATTATACACGCACACAAGGTCAGTCAAATTATTAGTGCAGTTTTATATGGCAGACCTTTGATTATTTTTTGGAGTTGGTGGGTAGAATGGCTATGGATTTTTGCTTGGTCTTTTTTGAGTTATGTGATCGGACATTTTTTTCGAGGTTTTTTATTTTTCTTATTTGTAGGAGGAAATATTATTGTTTTATATTCGGTTAGTTTGTTTTTTCTAGTTCAAGGTTTTGTAGTTCCATTAGTACCATCTATTTTGGTCTTAATTGTGAATACTGTCATTATTTTCGTTGATGATTCTCACTTTTTTAAGACCAGGAAGCTCCCAGGACCGGTAGAAGAGGAATAGGGAGAAAGAAAAGAGTATAATAACTAAGTTCAAATACTTTAAGTCTTCAAAAAAATGTATTTAGAGAATACATTTTTTCTCCCACAAAAGCCTATTAAATACTTATACATAATATGCTTATTTTGTCAAGCTTTATTTTCATAAAAAATATTTGTAAAGCATAGCTTGGAAAGAGGGAAGTTAGATGAAGACATTTTATTTATCCAGGCCATTTTGGTAAATTAAATTCTTCCATCTATTGAACAAATTGGTATTACAAAAAGTTTTTTTTGAGGGATAAAATTCTATGAAATATAAACAAGTTATTATTTGTGCTTTGGGATTATTGGTAGGAATGACTCAACTAGTTTGGGGGGAATTTCAAAACCCACAAACAAGTAGACCAGGGAACAAACGAGATCGGGGGAATCACATGACAGAAAGTAGACCAGAGCAGAGGAAAAAGAAGCCACCAGTTAATATGCCAATAAAGCATAAACCGTTTGAAAGCCCACCAATAAGTAGACCAGGGAACAGAGGAGATGCGGGGCATCAGGCGATAGAACCTCATGGAGATGGACGGACTAGAGGTCCTAATAATCCTGCTGAATTATGTCTTCAAATGGAAAAGCCTCTTTTGGCTCTCATTCCTCAAAGCAACTTCGGATACACTTTAGCAAGTCATCCGACTTTTTGGTTATATCTTCCTGGCTATAACAACTCTATTAATTTCACTTTGAAGGATGAAGATACTGGAAAGGAAATTTATCAAACTAAGTTTAATGTTGAATCTGAACGGGGAATTATTAGTTTGAAGTTACCTTCTGCTGCACCGCGTTTACAGGTAGGAAAAGAATATCGTTGGCAATTTGTTTTTAACTGTAGAAATGAGTCCAAGAATTTATCTGTTGAAGCAGTGGTTGCGCGGAAGGCAACTACCGAGAGTTTGACTAGTCAGTTGAGCTCGGCTACAACTGTGATGGAAATGATAGATATTTATGGGAAAAATGGTTTGTGGCATGAGACTATTACGACATTAGGAAACTTGCGCCGGAGTTATCCTAATAATGTAGCGATCGCCACTAGATGGAATAGTTTATTGGAGCAAGATGGTATCCGTTTTCCAGACTATGATTTGACTAAGACCGAGATTCAAAATTGTTGTAATGTTTCCGATCAGTAGTACTAACAGGACTTACGCAGAATTATTATATCTAGTAGGGTTTAATGACTATTAACCTCTACAGGCAGTGTATTATCTACAAGTTGGTATAAGTCTTATTTCCCTAAGTAGCTTGAGTCAAAAACGATTTTCGTAGCCTGGGTCGTAGATAAGTTACAGACAACATTCAGTGGTATATGTTTGAAATACCGAAGCTAGTTCCAAAGCTCAAAATATGACTATTGATAAATAACCAGGACTTACGCAAGGACCCTATGTATAGCGCATATTTAATAGAGCGATCGCCTACTATTGGTGGCCTTATTACCATAAAAACCGAAATAACTTAAGGCTTAGGTATAGTTAATTTTTCTAAGCTCTATAAGTGTTGCTCTATGTAAATAAATCTTGCCCAACAACTCTTGCCCAAAGAATAATTTTATTTTTGGTTTGAGTTAATAATATGAATTTTAACTACCTTGATTATTATCAATAGTTACTAAATTATCATACAAATTATACCATCAAAAATTAATCAAATTACTTAGAAAATATTAGCCATAATAAAATTAATCGTTATTTCAGAACGTAATCTTTAAATTCAGAATACTTATGGTCACATTTGAGAGAAAAAATTATCCCAAATACAGCAGCATATCTAATTTTTAATAGCATAGTAATTAACAAAAAATACGCGAATAAAATTTAACTTGTGTGACGGCAATATAGTAGTAATTAAAATCAAGTAATTAATCGTTATTTCAGAACATAATCTTTAAATTCAGAATACTTATGGTCACATTTGAGAGAAAAAATTATCCCAAATACAGCAGCATATCTAATTTTTAATAGCATAGTAATTAACAAAAAATACGCGAATAAAATTTAACTTGTGCGACGGCAATATAGTAGCAATTAACATCAAGTAACTCGAGGAATAGGAATAGTTAATTGTATATATTTGAACCCCAAAAATGAACAATTTTTAGTATTAAATTACCGCATATATAATCCAGATAGTAACAAAAAAACTAAAATACACCATGTTAAAGAGATGAAATTTAATGTAATAAATCAGAAGAATTTACCATTTAAAACTGTATTAATAGATAGTTGTTATGCAACACAAAGATTAATAGCATTAATAGATAATATGCGAAAAATTTATTATTGCTCTGAAAAATTAATCCAGAGCATAGATGATACTTGTGGTGCAGAAAAATTTGCTACATTAAGTTGGAATGAATCAGAAAGAAAATCAGGTAAAATAATAAAAATTAAAGGAATTATTTTGAGATAAAAAAATCAATCTATTCTGGGCTACTATTTCTGCCAAGAGGACAGAATACATTGTCACTAATGACTTAAGTCAATCTTCTACAGATGATGTAGAATTCGAGTAGCAAACTAGATGGAAAATCGAAGAATTTTACACCAGAATCAAGTATTTAAAAGAAATATAATTTTGTTAATGTCATCTGGCAAAAATTCTAAAAAATCATATTGCTTACCCTATGTTTATCTGGAATCATTTGAAAAAAATAGCTTATATTTTGGGTAAAACTATTTATCAGCTCAAACATCAATTATTATCTAAGTATCTAGTATCTCAACTTAAATATCCTGCAATTAAAACGACAGCTATTTAAGTTTTTTTCAATGAAAAACCAATTATAGCGATCGCTTAATTTTTCATCCGCTATATATAATGTCCTTGCGTAAGTCCTGAGAATAAAGTTGCCAGAAGTTTTCGCGATATTCGTTTTACCAATTAAGGTTAGAAACATTCCTAGTGATTTTTATCAAGAACTTCCTCTTTCACTCAGCTATCAAATCAAGTTACTAACGAGGCAGATTCTAAATTTACTATTAATTTTAAACCAAACTCTTTTTCAAAGGCCTCCTTCTTATTTTCCAAACTCCACAATTCTAAAGCACAATCATCTTTAGGGTTAGCAGGCCGTAACCAGAGATGAAATTCCTGTTGCTTTGTGTTTAACCAACAGGTCAAATTAGCTATCGCCCCTTTTTGTCGCCTATCTAAAGCTACCGCTAAACGTAACAATGAACTCAACTGAGACACCATTTCTTGATATCTTTTGGGTAAAATTTGATAATGGTCGTGTTTTTTCTTGCATAAACTCTTGCGGTGATAACGAGCTAAATTAGCAATAACTTCAATTTCAATTTGAGTATACCCCAATAACTCCCCATTTCTGATCAAATAGTAGGAATGTTTATGATGTTCTGAATGATTTACATATATACCACAATTATGCAAAATTGCTGCTGACCATAACAATTCTCGTTCCTCACTTCCCCAGTTATGCAGAACTCCCATAGTTTGGTCAAATAAATATAACGCCCAAAAAGCAACCCGTTCGCTATACTCCAAATTAACCTGGTATTTTTGCGCAATTTTTAGAGTATTTCGTTGGCGAATTGAACTTTGGAAACGAAGGTGATCCTCAATCAAACCATGATTCAACATCCAATCAACTATTACCCCCTCTCGCAAACTGCTTTCACACACAGTCACCGACTCCATCTCTAATAAACTCATTGCTTCGTGTAACACTAAAGCACCCGCCAAAATAATTTCTGCTCGCTTTTCGGACATTCCCAGAATTTCTCGTCTTTTAGAAATAGGTAACTTCCTCAACTTATTAACCAACTCCTCTAATTCTGTCAAACTAAACTGATAACCACCCAGGGGAGCTGGTACATTACCCAATTTTTCATAAGCATTAATAGTCGCTAAAGCTTCAATAGTACCAGCAGTTCCGACTAACTGAGGTTTTTCACCTTTCTTGATATTAGCTAATATGTTTTTGGTCGGGCGTTCTAATAAGCCTCTAATGTAAGCTTGCAGATAGGCAAACTCACTCTTACTAACGGGATTTGTGGTAACAAATTCTTTAGTCAGACGTACTGCACCTACTTTTGTACTACTTAGAGTTCTCAGTGTATCACTATCACCTAAGATCAACTCTGTGGAACCTCCACCAATATCAATAATAACATGGGGTTGGTTATTAAATTCCATTGCTGAAAGTACCCCTAGATAAATTCGTCGTGCTTCTTCTTGACCAGATATCAAGTCAACATATAGGTTTAACTCATCAGCTATTCTATTGAGAAATTCTTTACCGTTAGGTGCTTCTCTTACAGCACTAGTAGCAACTGTAATGATTTGTTTAGCATTAGCACTTTTAGCAATTTGTTGGAAACGCTCTAAAGTAGCGATCGCTCTATCCATCACTTCTGGTTTTAAGTTACCTTTCGTGCCGCACTCTCCTAGTCTTACTGTTTCTTTATCTTGGTCAATAATAGTAAAAGTCGGCAAATTAGGATCAATTTTTACTACAACCAAGTGCAACGAATTTGTACCAATATCTATTGCTGCTAATATCGGGTTTTGGCCTGCTAGTGGAGCAGGAAATCTAACTAAAGGAACTGATGTAATCATATACAACGTATTTTAAATTGCTGATACAACGTATTTTAAATTACTGATACAATGTATTTTCAATTACATATATCCGAAATTTTATATTAAAAAATGTTATATATTTAATTATTATATAACATTAGTAAAATTGACATTTGTTCTTGACAAACAATATTTTTTAAGGTATTTAAAATGAAAAAATTAGAAAATAATCTTAAGTGTTACAACATATTCTGAGTCTGTAAAGTAAAAATATTAACCTTCTAACCTTTATCCTGTGAATACCTTGGCAGCTAGTAATCTACCTGACTGAGATAAAATGACCATACATATAAGCTAGAAAAATATTGACCCAAAAATAAGGTCTCAAACTTCTGACTTTAGTGGCCAGTAATAATAACTGATAACTAATATACCTCTAGGAAAATTAATCTCAAACTTTTGAATTTACTAGGCAAAAACTTAGTTTCCGCAGATATCTAATAACTAACAACTCATAACCAATAACTGAAATGACCCAAGCCGCTTCACCTGAATCAACCTTAATGAAAGTCATCAGACTTCTCAGATGGGATAAACCTGCCGGGCGTTTTATTTTAATGATTCCTGCCTTGTGGGCTGTTTTTTTAGCGACCCATGCCATGCCACCTATACCATTAGTCGGAGTAATAGTAGTAGGAACATTAGCTACCAGTGCTGCCGGTTGTGTAGTTAATGATTTATGGGACCGAGATATTGACTCAGAAGTAGAGAGAACTCGTGATCGCCCCTTGACATCCCGCGCTCTGACCATTCAAACAGGTATTATTATTGTTATTATTGCCTTTGCTTGTGCTGGAGTTATAGCCTTATATCTCAACCCTCTAAGTTTTTGGCTATCTGTAGCAGCAGTCCCAGTAATTATTTGTTATCCCTTAGCAAAGCGATTTTTTCCAGTACCCCAGTTAGTATTATCTATTGCTTGGGGCTTTGCTGTTTTAATTAGTTGGAGTGCTGCTGTGGCCAAGCTAGATAGTGCAACTTGGATATTGTGGGGTGCAACTATTGTTTGGACATTAGGTTTTGATACAGTGTATGCTATGAGTGATCGTGAAGATGATCAACGTTTAGGCATTAATTCTAGCGCTTTATTTTTTGGTAAATATGCTAATAATGCTGTGGGTATATGTTTCTTTTTAACTACTATTTTCTTAGGGCTATTAGGCATAAAAATGGAGCTACATACTGGTTTTTGGATAACTCTTGGAATTGCTACAGTTTTTTGGTTTATTCAATACAAAAAATTAGGGCAAGAAGATATTTTGAAACCTTATGCTCAGATATTTAGACAAAATGTTTGGATTGGTTTTATCTTATTAGCAGGTATGATTACAGGTTTAATATTTTGAACAAAAATTATAAAAGTACTATAGTAATAGTATATGTAGGAATTCGATGACTTAGATAAACTTTAAAACCTACATTTAGAGCTACAAAACTTAGTATTGAACAACGATAAAATTTGAGTAACAATTTAGATTAATTAAAAAAAACTTGAACTGTCTTTGTAATCTCATTAAGGTAGGAAAAAATGGTAAAAAAACATCATTAGAGGTAAATAATTTAGACCATTTAAGATTAGTAGAAAGAATCCTTTATAAAATAGGCATAGGAAAGAAGATAAATGAGTTAATTGGAGAATCAACAAATGAAAAAGTAACAGCAGTTCAGGTATTTAAAGAAATGCTCTTGAATGGGTTAGGTAAGGTTTTATCTCCACTATATTGATTTAACAGATTTTTTCCTGGGAATTACCATAGGAAATTTAATTAGACCAGGAGTAAAAGTAGAGTATTTTAATGATGATAAATTGGGAAGAGTATTAGACCAGATATATCAAAAAGGATTAAGTAAAATTTTTATGTATGTGGTGTTAGAAACAATGAAAACTTATCAACTAGAAACAGATACGGCTCACTCTTGTTTCAAGTTCATTATATGCTCATGGAGATGATCAAGTAGAAAATAATGAAGCTACTGAAGAACAAGAGTTAAAAGTTGTGAAAATATTTTTTGGATATTCTATAGCTCAACGACTAGACTTAATCTCTACTGGAGACCGAGGCATACGTTTATATATAAGAATAAGAGATAGAAATGAATCATATCAAAAATAATTTCCTCTAGTAATTCAAAGAATTTAAAAATAAGTTTAATTATGACAGCTTAATAGTAGCAGATAGTCCAATATAATACTCAATAAAATTGAGATAACAAATATTAAATGCTTATGTCAAGCTACTTTTGCAAGAAAATCTACAGCCAAGCTGATTGAAATAGATATATTAAAGTAATAGATAATACTATCAAGATTGTGTGTAATAGATATTTTTCTTGATAATCTTTATAATTATTATTAAGTAAAACCTTGAATACTTAATTTAATATCCTAAGCTTGGAAATATTTAATATTAGTTTTAACATAATTGGAATACAGAATTTGCTTTTGGTTTCTGATAGCGATCGCTGATTTTACTGAAATAAGCACCTCACAAAAATTTATTATATCCATTTGTGATACCAAAATTTTTATGCTGTATGACTCACTTCAAATTAGAGTAAGAAAACAATGAATGTAATGGTGCTTAATTTCAACTGTAAATAATTATTTTACTCAAAAATATAATTATCTAAAATACCCAACAAGTCCTCAATACTAGCATTATGATCTAGAAAAGAAAACAAATGTTTGTAGCAAAGTCTACCCTGTTTATCCAATACAAACTGCCCTGATAAAGGCGCCCCTAAAGCTTGACCAACCTTGTAATTTTTAAATACCTGACAGCTAGAATCACTAAGCAATGGCATTTTTAAACTTAAATCATTCACAACTATCTTACTTTGCTTCTCATCGGTACTAGTAATCATTAATACTTCTACTCCTCGTTCTAAAAACCTTTCATAATTTTTGTTTAAAGCCAAAATATGAGGAAAACAAAACGGGCAATACTGCTTTTCAGTAAAAATACGAGTCAAGGCAACTATGACAGGAGTTACTCCCCAATAGTTAGATAATCTAACCAACTTACCATTTGTAATATCTGGTAATTCAAAATCTGGCGTTCTTTTACCATTATCCAAATCATTAATAGCTGGAATAGGTAATAAATTTTGAAAAAAACGTTGATTTAGTAAACCCCTAAAATCATAAGAAGTTAGCATAATCAGAATTAATTAAAGAGTCAACATTTCAAATTTATAACTCCAACACTTTGAGGTCAAACATCTCAGCCATAGTGTTGGAGTGAATATTTCTGGAAATTATGAAGTACTTTCTCCAGTAGCTAAAACAATTTATGAAACAGCAGCAAAAAATTCTTTAGACTTAATTGGATCAGAATTCATAGTTTTATCCCCTGGTTTCCAGCCCACAGGACAAACTTCATTTGGGTGAATTTGTACATATTGAATAGCTTGTAGAGTGCGGATAGCTTCATCCACATTGCGGCCAAAAGCAAAATTATTAACAGTTGCGTGCTGGATAATACCTTCTCTATCAATAATAAATAATCCTCGCAGAGCAATACCAGCCTCTAGATCTAAAACATTGTAGGCTGTACTAATTTCTTTCTTTATATCAGATAATAGGGGGTAATTAAGATCCCCAATACCTCCAGACTTACGATCTGTTTGAATCCAAGCTAGATGTGAAAATTCACTGTCCACAGAAACTCCTAAAATTTCAGTGTTAAGTAACTCAAACTCTTTATAACGATCGCTAAACGCTGTAATTTCGGTTGGGCAAACAAAAGTAAAATCCAAGGGATAGAAGAACAAGACTACATACTTACCACGATAATCAGACAGTTTAATTGTCTCGAATTCCTGATCCACTACAGCTGTAGCTGTAAAATCCGGAGCCTTTTGGCCCACACGCAGGCATTCGTCTGTCATGATTTTTATCTCCTTAATTAAAATGAGTTGATAATTTTTTTTACTATTAGTTAATCTCAATCTAATAGTTTTAAAAGCTTTGAGTTTTAATTACTGATACCTTCATCAGCAAACTGTTATTATTACAGTATTTAAGACCATCAAAAAGTTGATTATTTAACAGTTAACTGTTTCACTTCTCAAGATATTAATCATAATGGTTATAGATTTTATTTTAAGAAAATTACTGTTAAAGTTTTTCCACTTAACAAATTGTACTTTGTCGTCTGACAGCCATAAAATAGCTAATTTATGTAATATGAAGAACCTACCCAAGGATCAACACATTTTGTGAATAAACCAGGAGTAATTATCAATAGACATAGGTTTCTTGTACTTGTTAACAATATATTTTACAAACATAATGTTTATTCCATTAAAAATATAGAAATCAGCAAACTAGATGAGTTTGCCCTGGAAACTATCCTAAAATCATAAAACAATAGTAACCATCTCTTAAATGGCCTGAATTTAACAGTACACTACAATAGTTATCCAAACCCCAGAAATCTTATTTACTTGGAACAAATACAAATAGCCTTATTTAATATTTTAGCATATTTACCCTATAAGATAATCCTGTATATTATTATCAAACCAATTGTTAAAACTTATGATAACTTTCGGACTGAAGATTTTTAGCTAAGTAGGTACTCACAGAAATTGCTAAACTATATTAAATTTTATAAAGTCACTTCAAGCTCTTCTAGAAAGTTAACTTGAGATAAAATTTATATCTTGTTACATAGCACAAATTTTAACGGCTACCTAGGCAAATAAGGTGAATAAACAAAATGATTTACCTATTATAATAACTTGTTGAATATGTTTTATGGGTAAGAGAAAGAGGCAAGGAGACACAAAATATTGAGTCACAGAGGTATGGCTAAATAAGAACTACACAGGATATCGTCGGAAATATTTTATTTCAATTTTTCTATCCTTAATAGCTTTAAATTATCCATTTTTGGCTAAGTTTTGCCAACTTATTCTAAATGTTTTTCCCACAAAATTTATTAATAATATTTAAGTAAATGCTTTCATTTTTTTTCAGCTAACCCTAATTATTCGATCTCACAAAAACGCTAAAAATTTAGCTTGTATAGATTCGTAATTAATTTGATACGAATACTTATTTTCCTAAACTCAACTAATAGATACTTAAAAGTCTTGTTCTACTGAATTACGGTTCAAAAATATCAGTAAGGTGTTTGAGAGAAAAAGATGTCAACAAAATCAATCTACTTGGAGATAATCAATAAATACTATAACAATTATAATTTCAGGATATATAATTAAATAAATATAATTCAAAGATATTTTTTTCCAACGTCTTTTCTTCAAAACTCAGCAATGGTAATTAAAAAACAACAACTTAGTAATATCCCAATATGGATTAAAAAGGATTAACCTACGGATTACCTGAAGTTTTCCAAGGAGTATTCTTTATGAATCGAAACCCTCTTCCTGATGATTCTATAACTATGTATAACTCACAATGGGATGCTAAAAATTTAACTTTGTTGCTTCAGGTTTTTGCTCTCATACAGTAAACATTTCACAATTCCATTACAGGACATTTTTTAATTTATCTTGTAAAACTTTTTCCCTTAACTTACGAGTTTTGTTTTGAGGATAAAACTTTAAAGCTAGCTCATATTATACCCACACTATTAGGATTTAAGGTTCCAAAACTTATAATCAATTTTGTAATAGAACGAGATGAGAATACTCCGAATAGAGATATTTAGTACAGAACAAATATATTGTTTCGATATTCCTCTTCTGATGCATACACTCTAAAAAGAATCATTGATAAAATAGACATTACACATCAGCTTTTTCGGATATGCAATCTAAGATTAATAATGATTGTTTGGTGATTAGTAAAGACTAATTTATACTTGCTATAAGAAATATATAAAAAACTTCAAACTAATAATTTATGGCATTTTTTCATCATAAATTGTGCATTATTTGCATCTAAAAAAACACATCAAAAATAATATATCTATTTACACAATCATTTACATAAAAGTGGGTCAACCTGAAAGTTCACTAGAAAATTTTTAACTGCTGTTAAATGGAAAATTATCCCTAGAAAAACCCTCTATAATGATAGCCAGTTGAACTCCTTTGTAATAATTTCAAGAATTTATAAATTTTTCTTAGTAAACCCTAATTAGGGCTAGCTGATTAGATATTAAAGCATTAACTGAATATTAGCTTTCAGGCTTTTGGGAATCGAAAAAACATTCAGTGATATGACGCCAAAAATTATCACAGAAGTTATAATATTAAGTAAAAAATAAAAAAAAATTAAGGTATAAATATATCCTTTGTATGTCCTGTATAAACTTCCTGTTCCGAACTAGATCTATTCCATGCAAAAAAACTACCAGGCGACTTTTTAGTTGTTTTTTTGAAGAAATATGTCATGTATTAATTAATTATTCCCGTGCAGGTAGTTCGAGACAAAAAACGCAGAGGCACCAGGCAAGGATAGTGGTTTAGGGTGAGTAGCGCCGAGCTTATACTTGCAAAAGATGAACCTGCTTTATAACTTTCGCTCAGTAGAAATACCCCCACAACTAAAAGCTATGGGAAACTTTAGAAATTACCTTAAAAATAACTTTTAATAAAAATGGCTCAGGCGGGATTTGAACCTGCGACCTTGGGCTTATGAGTCCCCTGCTCTAACCACTGAGCTACTGAGCCTAGTTTTTAACCATTTATAACAATAGCATAAATTATTATATTTTTGTCAATCATTTAAGAATTTTTTTTTCAAAAGATTAGTTTTCAAGCCTCATCTATAAGTTGCTGAATTTTTAGTTGTTTTTTTTGAAGACATATTTTGTCATAAATACTAGTTAATTACTTGTTCCCTGGTAGTCCGAGACAAAAAACTATACAGAGGCCAGTTATAAGTTAGGTCTAGTTGTACTATGAGACATGAACAATAGCAACATAAGAAACTTCAATCCGCCATTGGACCTCTGCTAAGTAGGTATATCCGGAGTGCCTAACGGCCGGGGAAGATTTCAAAGACTAGATTAAACCCAAATACAAACTTTACCCGTTTATTAATTCTCATTCCTATAACTATACATAGGAATTATTACACAACAGTATAGTCTCAGGTTCTCACCTCCCAGTCCCACCCTTACGCCGGACACCAGAATAATCTAAGGAGGAAATTTACCGATATCCTGTTTTTTATATTTCTGTTTGGGTTTTGATTGTGACACATCAAGTGCTGTAGCGTCTACAACCATAGATTCTTTCTGATAATTCTTTAGGGACTACTGTCACATAGTTTGATTCATCTGAACTTTTACCATTTTGATGAACAGTTCTTGTTTTCAGTCCAACATTCTCAGCTTTGAAACTTAAAATAGTTAGGAATTAACAAAAAAATTAGGTAAATAGCAGTCTCTAGGACTAGGAATGAAAAAATCAGCTTCAATATTTCAAGACTCTTATTTCAGTAGGGCCTACTTATAACCAAACTTATCCTATCCCAAATAGTTAATTTATTTACTCAATCTGTTAACAAAGAATCCTTTTGATATAAATGAAATATAAGCGCAATTAAATCGATAATAACATCAATTTTTACAAAAAGGACAAAAAATAATATTTGTAAATTAATGGGGCATTAAGCCTCATTAATTTACCGTCAATTTATCTCACGAACTGCTCACAGATTATTCTGCTAGATTTCTCAATACTCTAGCTAATTAGAGGCAATTCTAGAAGGAAGATAGGCCATAGGGTCTACTGCTCCATTCCCCTGAGGATGAATTTCAAAGTGTAAATGTGGTCCAGTGCTACGGCCTGTACTCCCCATTTTAGCGATTAGCTCACCCTGAGACACTTTTTGACCTTCTCTAACCAAAATCTCGCTGTTATGAGCATAAAGTGTGAGACTACCATTGGGATGCTTAATTTCCACTAGATAACCGTAACCACTGCCGTCCCAATCAGCATAAGTAACAATACCAGGAGCTGCTGCAACAATTGGAGTCCCAGTAGGTGCTCCTATATCAATACCCCTATGCATTCTTCCCCATCGCCAACCATAACCTGATGTAAGAATTCCTCTTGCCGGCCAGGTATACCCAGTAAATTGCATTGAGCCACCAGGTAAATAAGAATCAGGTTTACCCAAGGGTGGCAAATCTGGAGAAACCATTTTTCCGATTGAAGGATTATTAAGAATCTGCTCTGGGTTATAAGTTTCTGGTGCTGCTGCCATACGCGATGACTCTTGAGATTCACTAATTTCATCTTCTACCACAGATCCAACTGGAATATAAGTTTCTGGTGCTGTTGGTATAAGGGATGACTCTTGAGATTCAATAATTTCATCTTCTTCCATAGATCCAACCAGAACTATAGCAGTATTTTTTCTTTCTAGTCCGTTAGCTGCTATCTCTTCAGGCCATTGTCTGGTAGTGGGGTTACTAATTTCTCGTTTCTCAGTTGGCTTGAAGGATCCATTGTTAAAGTTCTGATCTATAGGAAATTGATCATTAACAGATAAATTATTTTCTGAAGATAGTGCTTCAGGTACTGAGGTATTTATTGATTCTAAATTGGTGAGCTGAGATTGTTCAAAATCTTTTTGATCATTATATTCCTGTCGTAACCTATCAATTTCTGACCTTAAACGATTTGTATAAGGATTTTCTTGATTATCAGTTATTGTTAATTCACGATCTTGAATATCTCTATCCATTAGCAATAACTGAACAGGTTGCTTGTTACTAAGATGGATTTGGTTTTCTAAATGTGTAGAAGAATTTGACCCGGATACTTTTGATGTTAGATTAGTAGGCCAGACTTTACCATTAACGAGAGGAGTTTTGGGGCTATATGTATTAACGGACTGTCTTGAAGTTATAAATTCTTTTGACTTATGATCTATTTGATAGTCTTGGTCTGTAGCTTGAGGGGAAGAAATCAGATGTGAACTGTCTTTTATTGAAGCTAATGGTTCACTTGTATTAAGTCTATTATATGATGGAGCATCAGATTCTATTATAGATGTCTTAGCTTCTGGAAAATCAAAGTGATTGTTTGTCGTCTCAAGAGTTGGTTGTACAAATTCTTGTTTTTCAGAAGAATTTGATTCTAGGTGAGTAGAGTTTCCACCTCTATAACTTGTTAGAGTTAATGATTGAGAAGGTAATTGCTGAGGAATTTTCAGTAATTTTGCAACTTCAATTCGGTCTGGATCTTGAATTTGATTAAATTTAGCCAATAATCCAACAGATACATTGTGCTCATTAGCAATTAAACTCAATGTGTCCCCAAAACGAACTTTGTACATTAATGAAACTTGTGTAGATGTTATCTCTGAATCAATAACTACTGCTTCTAGTTTTCTTCCTTCAGTTTCAATGGACTCTTGAGAAATATCTGTTTGATTCTCAGCTACTTGTTTAGTATCAGAATTATTATTTAGCTTAGGGGAAGCAATTTCTAGTGATGTTTTGGGAACAACTAAATTTTCTGATTTCTGAGATATATTTTTTTCTAGTAATTTCTTTTTTGATAAGTCAAAAGGCTTGTGTACAGGCTCAGAAACAAACTCCTCATACTTCGACTCCACCAAAATTTTTGCTGGGGGTTTTTTTTGTTCTTGAATAGGGTTAATTCCTGTTTTGAACTTCTCAAATAGCTTGAAATCATTACCCAGAGCTTTCTTACCTTGTAATTTGCCCAGAGATCCTAAAGAAGGCAACTTATTGATTTGTCCTGGTATCAACTTTTTCGGTTTAAGTTCCACAGGGGAAAAAGAAGCCCCTAGTTTTTGGCCCAAAGGTAAAACGGTTTCAGATTGAGTTACACCTGCTTCATAACTACTATTTCTTTGAGTATCTAGATATCCCAATTGTGTCAGCAGTAAACTTTTTTGGCTATTAACCCCAGCACCATTTAGTTCTAAAATTCTTGCTTGATAAGAATATGATTGAAGTTTATCTACTTGAGGAAGTTCTGCTGCTACTGCAGAGTCATCATCTCCAGGGAAGATCATGACTGATGTACCCATTGTAGTTGAGATAGCAGCAAGTCCAATCATTGCAGCTGAGGAACAAGCCTTAGTACTATCTACATTTGTTTGTTTGAGCTGTTCCATACTTGCTTTTGTGTGAAGTTCACACTGAGCAACAGACTTAGTTTGATTCGGAAATGTTCGTTTCATAGAACGACCTCCTATTGAAAAACGTTTAAATGTCTTAAGCCTTATTTATTAAGAATGATCTGGGTCACTTAAGTTTATATGTCCAGATCACTTTTAGTTAGAGACTTAGGCTAGGTTATCTTGCTTTGAGAAAAAAAGCAAGGATAATTTTAACTGAATTTTCATGTTATGAGCAAAATTAAAGAAAATAATTAACTTTTGATGAAGTATCAGCCTATTATAGAGCCTAATTTTTGAATCTAGTTTTCTATTACTCTATTTTCTATTGATAATTAGTCCAGTTATTTTTTTCTATATTTTCTTTTGTTTACTTCTACATAAAGAACCCTCTACTTTTGCAGGAGGATTTCAGGAAGAAATATAATCTAAATTATTGGTATACAACAACTTGTTGTTTTTAACAATTGCTAGAGTAATAAAAATTTTTTATATGTATAGACTGAGGTTTGCCAATCAACTATCAAAGTCTTGGTAAATGAAGGTTTTAGTCTTGGGCCGTAGAAAAAAGTCTGAGCTTTTCTGTAGCTCTTGCTCAGATAAGTTAGCATTATGAACAAAATAATTTTAGAAGGCAGCAAGGGACAAATTAGATATGACTACCTCCTCTATAATTTAATCTTCCTACTAAGTGTATAAACGCCCTTATGCAATGATCCTACCTACTCCCCTTACTTCTTCAGGAAACCCTAGAGTAGAGATCACATAACAGTTCTTATGGTAGCTGTGTAGAAAAATCTGTAGAATTGCTCAACAGCTCCACAGGGATTTTAATTTTTGAGTAATAAAATTAAGATTCTAACTCAGATAACCCAATTGACGCCTGGCCTCAAACAAACCTAACGCAGCACTTACAGAAAGATTTAAACTACGAACGTTTGGCTGAGTCATTGGTATATATAAAGTTGCACTACAATAGTTCAAGACATCTTTTGGTAGTCCATTAGTTTCGGAACCAAATAATAGCCAATCATTTGTTTGATATTGAAATTTGGTATAATTTAATTTTCCCATCTTACTGAAGCCAATGAGTCTTCCACCAAGTTTATGGTGATAGACTTTAAACTCTGCCCAGTCATTGTGATAGTTAAGTTTGACATAAGGCCAGTAGTCTAAACCAGCACGTTTCAAATAGCGATCGCTAATTTCAAAACCTAAAGGTCCGACTAGATGTAATTCGGTTTTGGTAGCAGCACAAGTACGAGCAACATTACCTGTATTTTGGGGAATTTGTGGATAGACTAGGACAATATTAGGCATGAAACGAATGAAATATTTTGACGTCCATCAAATCAGAACGAGTAAAAAGGTTTATTGATGGATATATATTTTGACAGGGAATCAATTAGGGCCGCTTTAACAAATCAGGAGATTCAAAATCCCAAGTAGAAACTTTCAAAAAACTATATAGGTTTTGATCCAGTCAACCCTTTTCTGATTTTTTGGGAGCAAACCCTAATTAATTAAGGGTAGCTAATTAATCTCAAAAACTTATATAATCAGTATTTGAAGCATTTTTATCAAAAATTGTGCTTAAAGTTGCATAAATTATAAATCAAAAACTAAGGCATCTATTTTATATGGGCTAGTGCGACTCGCTGGCCACTAAACCAGGAAACTGGGTATAAATGGCCGTTCTAAATCAATACATGGGACACCCCGATTTGGAATAACTCTTATTACCTTGAT
>ENA-UENX01000221-UENX01000221.1-marine-metagenome-genome-assembly--contig:-NODE-221-length-29414-cov-3.639835_pt1 | contig 29414 bp, 9 predicted proteins | sample MGYA00237875_ERZ529327 | MGnify/ENA primary metagenome ERZ529327 (study PRJEB26372, sample SAMN05368347) | marine metagenome | biome: cultured habitat; feature: ocean water; material: water; isolation... | reverse complement strand
CATCTTAAAGGGCTTAGCCTGACGGCTATGGTCAAAAAGACCAACATCACGGGCTGGCTAAACGGGATTGAGGAAGCCGACGCTTCCGCCTACCCAGCTTTTGTCTTTATTATATCGTACGCCCACCATAGCCCCTTTGCTTAGGCGCACCAGATTATTTACCAGATATGGGCGCGGAGCATTCCTCTCCCATAGCAGCATCATACGAATTTCCAACTTGGCGGGATCATCCATAGTCGGTACGATCGGGGCATAGGAAACTTTGCGCTGCAATATGTAATTCTCAGGATCGGTAATTGAATCGATGTCGAAGCGATTTAAATTAATGATCACTCCGGTACCCGCAAAGGAATACAATGGCTTCAGCACATAATTGTGCAGATCATCAGGAATTTGATCTACCTCATTTAAATAGAGTGAGTGTGGTACATAACGACTCTTTAGGAGCGGGAGGGTGTGCTTGCTGATTCGAAAGAACCAATTGGGGTGCCCGATCCATTCTACGTTAGCTTCTTGCGTTAGGTAGAATTCACGTTTCAGATCATCGCGCTTGATCAGCTCGTCAAAGATGACACGGTTGAAAATCCTGCGTACTGGAATCTTACGTCCCTCCTTATAGTAGTAGACATCCTTACCCTCCTTCTTCAAATCTGTCACGCAGCATATTTCTATACCAAGGGCTTTTTTAGCTACAATAAAGTCAATCGCAGTGGTTTGTTTTTCAGGTTCTACTTCCAACAAAATGACTTCCTCTGGATTGCAATCCCCCACAATGATTTCGCGGAGCTTGGCGAGATAGGTGCTTGATTCATATCCGCCAAACAGGTGTGTCATGTGGTCAGGAATATCAAAAAAGCGCCGGTAAGCCTTTGCCACAAAGTCTTGAAAGAAGTAAAGCGAGGGGAACCCCTGCGCTTCAATCAATTGAGGAATATAACCACCATTTCCATCTTCACAAATACCAAAATCAAATTGCAAAAAGGTAGTATGCGGGGTCTCGTTGGGCACGGTTTGTCCGGCCAATAGGGCTCGTTCTGACTTTTCTTTGAAATCGGGTCGCACAATGACATCTACCATTTCCTCACACGCTTGGATCAACTGATCTCTCATCTGATCCGGGATAAAAATGGGCGTCTCTGCGATTCGGAAGGGAGGGCGATACTGATGCTGGTCAGCAATCCAATCAAGAAACTGATTGTACCTTTCTGCTTGAAAGGCTTCGTTGAAGTTTTTGCGTAGTTGGTTGATCATTAGGCTTCACTTTGTACCGTCCATGATCTAGCTTGCTACATCATGGCATTTTGGGCAGGCATGGTACTTTGCACTGTCCCATTGAGCAGTTTAGATTTAGGTCAAAAAATTAGGCCAGCCTCTATCATTCTCATCTTCCACTTCCCTCCGAAGCAATCAAAATAGAGGCTGTCCTATATACTTACTGATACTAAATTCCTATATCACGTCCCTAATCCTAACTCCTGTCCTCTAAGCCCAAGCAGGTTCAGCTTTAAGCTTCTCCAAAGCAGCCCTTAGGAATTGTGGGATTACCAAATCGTGTGTAAGCGCGATCTTATCTGGATCACCAAGGTGGTCGATCATACTCTGATACTTACGCTCACTATGATTTTCGATGATCGTCGCTCTTCTATCTGGATCAGAGAAATGCTTTAGCATGCCTTCTGGGTCCGCCTCCGGGTGGAATTGTACCCCCAACATTTCTGCGGAGAACCGCACGGCCATCATCGCTCGTTCCAATGGAACATGAGGTCTGATTTTTTCTAAGGCTAAGATCTCTGCTCCTATTTCCTCAATGCGTCTGAGATTTGGCTGCACCACCTGCCAGTCCCTGAAGTCCGCTACGTAAAATGGATTAGGAAGACCATTGAAAACCTCCTCACGAATACCGATATCCGTCATATGCACTGGAAAGGTTCCAAAAGAAGTAGATTTTCTTCTAATCACCTCCCCTACCCCAAAATGCTTACATGCCATTTGGAAAGAATGGCAGATGTACAATACATATTTTCGAGGATTGTCTGGATTGGCATTCCAATCCCATAGTCTGGTCAACAAATCATAGTAACGTGCGTCCCAAATGCCGTCCCCATCGTGAGGACTCCCAGGGCCTCCTGTCGAAATGTAGATATCAAAATCTAAGTCTGGCACCACTCCGCTTCCGCGTACATCAAACAATTCCCAATCGATATCTGCTTCGAACACATCCAGTATCTCCTTAATACACCGCATACCCTGATTAGGCGTATGGTCGTACATATCCAGTATGGCCAATCTCCTTTTTTCCATGTTCGTATAGTTTTCGTGTTCATTTCGCTACTAAAATAAGGAGCGAAAAAATCAATTAATAGTCCATTAACAAGAATTGGACCATTAGGGTTTCCGGTATATACAAAAACACGGATCAGATGGTTACCTGATCCGTATTTTCTTAAGCTTTTTTCTTGGCAGTCGACGTTGCCTTTGCCTTAGTAGTCGTTGTCTTCGCCTTGGAAGCGGTGGTTTTCCTAGTGCGAGTAGCCTTCGGCTTAGCAGGAACTGCTGCCGTGGCAGCTTCCTTGATGTAAGTTCCCCAGGTCAAGTTATCTTGTCCTGGTTTCTGGGCTTTCGCTCTTTCAATCGCATAAGTAGCTGCTGTTTCTACTACCCACTCAAAATTTTCCTCTCCTACTGATTTAACATCAGCGTCTGGTGCAGGATTGCAGAAGTCGATCGCATAAGGAACACCATCTCTAATTGCGAACTCTACTGTGTTGAAGTCGTAGCCAAGACCATGATTTAGCTTCAAAACATAGTCTTCCATCTTCTTGCGTAATGCGGCAGAAACCTTGTGATTAGCTACATAACGTAAGTGGTGAGGGTTGCGTGGCTCATAATCCATAATACGCACATATTTCCCACCAATGCAATAGCAACGGAAGTAAGCATCAAAAGTGATCTCCTCCTGTAGCATCATTACCAATTGATGCGTTTCATTGTATTTATCAAAGAGGTCTTCTGCACTGGTTACTTTGTATACGTTCTTCCAGCCACCGCCAGCATGAGGCTTCATGTAAGCAGGAAAACCAATGTATTCAAAGATGCTATTCCAATCCATTGGGAAGGCTAGGTTGGAAAAGGAATCCGCAGTTGTATCAACAGGATGCTCTTTAGAAGGTAGCAGTACCGTTTTAGGCACTGGCACACCGACTTTCATTGCCAAAGCGTTATTGAAGAACTTTTCGTCTGCACTCCACCAGAAGGGGTTGTTGATGACAGCTGTTCCGGTAATTGCTGCGTTTTTGAGGAAAGCTCGATAGAAAGGAACATCCTGGGAAATTCGGTCGATAATCACGGCATATTCTGTAGCCTCTCCTTGCATAACCTTATCGATGGAAACAAATTCCGCGGTAATGTCTTTTTCATTTTTGGCGTTCACCCGCTCAACAAAAGCTTGGGGGAAAGATCGCTCCTGTCCAAATAGGATACCAATTTTTTTCATTCCGTCTTTTTGTTGTGTTTTTCGAAAAGGAACTTTCCTGGTCTTTCCTTGACTTTCCCTTGAATGAATAAACTATCGATTAAAACCTGCTTTTAAAGCCAAATCTTAACCAGCGGTTCCATACTGGCCACAAAGGTAATTTCTTGTCTGGAAAAAACAAAACCAAAAAAACTGACAATCAATAAGTTACAATTAATCCTATATGGTATATAACAACGATAATTTAGTGAAAGGAGAGCTTTTCAGAATGGAATTTCGTTGGCCTGATCAATAACTACCATTTATTGCCCATCGGCTGTTTTCAGCGAAACAGGGCTAATCACTAATAAAAGATAAAAAAAAACGAATTGGGCCAAAAATAATTACGTCCTGAGTAAATATTTACACTCAAACAAATTTTAATTTGGCATACATTGCAATAATGAACAAAAAAACCGGAACAGCTCGTCCGCTGCTCCGGTTTTTCTCGAAATGAATCAATTTTTATTGCTCATCTTCTGCAACCACTTCATTAAGATCTACCCTAATCCCATCGCGATAGGCTACAATAAAGGCATCTTTGATCCCAATGTTACGGATGTACTTCTTTAATTCTTTGGCAGCTTGGTAATCGTTGAACTTACCGACTAGCACTTTCTGCAATGAACCATCTGATTCTAATCCCATATCATCACCAGCTAGGTTTTCGGGGATATATGTCTTTTCGTAGGCACCAATCTGAATCTTGAAATGGGTTCCTGTTTCTTCGACCTCTCTCGGCGTCATTACGGCAGGAGGTTCTTCATTCTTCTGGCGAAGTGCTTCCTGAGCATCTAGTAATCTATTGTTCAATTCCATGATCTCACGGTCCTTTTGCGCGACCTGAGAACTAGAATGTGATCTTTCAGATTCTATTTGATTGATCCGAGACTGTAGTTCACGGTTTTCTTCACGGAGGGCATCCGTTTCTTCGGTAAGGTCTCTAAGCAGCTCAGGGTTCTTTCGGTATTTCTTCAATTGTGCCTTGAGTGCTTTCTTTTCTTCTTTGGTTAATTTTTGAGCGTGGGCAGTACTATACCCGAATGACACCATCAACAATAGGATAATAATACGTGTTAGCATTCTCATGGTAAAAATTTTTCGTTTAAGTTATTCAATAACGTTCTTTGGGGGCGGATTAGTGGATGAGAAGCTGTTAATCCATTAATTTCCCTCCTTTTCAAATTGCAGTACACCATCTCCCTGTACTATGTAAATAGCAGGTAGTATCATGGAGTTTAGTGTTGCTGCAAAATGTAGAGACTTGTATAAAAACAACATTCGAACGCTTAGTGCGTGTTTACAGTACCACGAATGCATACTGTAACCTATGCAATTTTCCGAAATTTATACAAAAAAACAACTTTCTCTTTAACATATATGTATCTAAACGATCCCTGGAATGAATTTTAGTATAGAAAGTGCATATTTGCGCTGCAAAAAGGATAAAATAGGTTATTAACGTAGTTATGAAGGTTTCGAGTATTATTCAGTCCCTCTTTCCATCACAACGCTCCCGTGACTGGACCAAGGAACAACTAAAGGGGTTTTCGTCCAAAAGGTTAGGTATAAAATTTGACATAGATGTCTATTTACCACCTTCTTATGACAAATCCACAAAGCCATTGCGCATTCTCTTTCTAAACGATGGCCAAGATGCGGAGGCACTACAACTGCTGACTCGCTTGAAAGTGACCTATCAAAAGTCACGCCTGCAACCCTTTATGTTGGTGGCGATACCCGCTATGGATAGAATGCATACCTACGGGGTAGGCTCGCAAGCGGATTACAAAGGCAGAGGAAGTAAAGCCCGGCCCTACAGTATTTTTATTACTAAAGAACTTTTGCCAGAACTAAGAAATCGGTATAGCGTAAGCGACGCTCCGCAAGCCCATTCTTTTGCAGGTTTTTCCTTAGGTGGCTTATCTGCCCTAGATATTGTTTGGAACCATCCTGATATCTTTGGGCAAGTAGGTGTGTTTAGTGGTTCACTCTGGTGGAGATCAGAGGAATTTGACCCTAAGTTCCCTGATGCGAACCGAATCATGCATTCGGTAATCAAGAAGGGGCCCATGAAGTCCGGTTTACGTTTTTGGTTCCAAACAGGTACATTGGATGAAACCGAGGACCGTAATAATAATGGGGTGATCGACTCCATTGATGATACACGAGACTTGATGGCCATCTTGAAGCAATTGGGCTATCAAGGCATCGAATATGTGGAGGTTGAAGGCGGGGAACACAATCCGCAAACCTGGGGGCGCATGCTCCCACAGTTCCTAAAATGGGGGTTTAGTCGGTAGATTTGGAGGACAGGAGATCCATGCTTGTCTAAGAAGTGTTATGACTACGACAGTTGAAAGGTAACTCCCCTTCAACCCTGCCTTATCGCAGATCGTTAATGTTGAAAAACCAAGTACCATGGCATCCATAAAAGTTCAGTTCCCTAATGCTGAGGGGGAAATGCTAGCCGCAAAGCTGGAACTTCCTGCCAACCAGCATCCTCATTCCTATGCCCTGTTTGCTCACTGCTTTACCTGTAGTAAAAATCTTTCTGCTGTTCGCAATATCAGTCAAGCACTTAATCTAAGTGGCGTGGCCGTTTTGCGCTTTGATTTTACGGGCCTAGGTGAAAGTGAAGGGGATTTTGCAGATACCAACTTTAGCTCTAATGTTGAAGACCTGATTTCGGCTGCCGCATTTCTGGAAGAGCACTATGCCGCTCCTTCTCTCTTGATCGGACATTCCCTAGGGGGCGCTGCCGTCTTATGTGCAGCGACGGAACTGGCTTCCGTAAAAGCCGTGGCTACCGTGGGGGCGCCATATGATCCGGAACATGTCAGTCACCTTCTTGGCTCTAGCCTTGAAGAAATTGAGACCCAAGGTGTTGCCCAAGTAAATATTGGTGGTAGGCCTTTCCAGGTGAAGAAGCAATTCTTAGAAGATATTCGGTCCAATGCATTGGATGACAAAATCAAGCATTTAGGAAAAGCCTTACTCATCATGCATTCCCCTCAGGATCGTACGGTAAGTATTGATAATGCAGCTCGACTATACCTCGCTGCTATGCACCCTAAAAGCTTCATTAGCCTTGACGGTGCGGATCACCTGCTTACTAATAAATACGATGCTCAATATGTTGGGGAAACGATTGCCAGCTGGGTGAAGCGCTATCTCGGTTTGCCCGCACAGGAGAAGTTGAGAGCAGAAAAGGAAGTGGCGGTGCGCCTTGGGCACGAGGGTTTCACTACAGAAATCATAGTGAGGCAGCATAGCTTACAAGCTGACGAACCGGTGAGCGTAGGTGGTAACGACTTTGGTCCTACGCCCTACGACTTAGTTACCGCAGGACTGGGTGCGTGTACCGCCATGACTCTACAGATGTATGCCCGGCGCAAGAAATGGGATCTGCAAGAGGTAAAGGTGCACTTGGAGCACTACAAGGATTATGCCTCTGATATGTCAGATATGGAGAATAAAACCAGTAAAATTGATCACTTTGATCGGGTGGTACAAATTCATGGTGATTTAACGGAAGAGCAACGGGCACGGCTTTTAGAGATTGCTGATAAATGTCCGGTGCATCGCACGCTTCACCAGGAGGTCGAGGTGAAGACTAGGTTGAGGTGATGGGGGCTTGGATGTGGTTGGTATTGTTGGTGGAAAATCTAGCTGGCTAGCTAGACAGGCACCAACAATGAATGAAAAAATGGAAGATTGGCAAGCCAATCTTCCATGATACATACTATAGTAGACGAAAATATTTACTTCATTAGGATCATGCGGCGGGTCTGGCTATCCGTGTCCGTTTTCAGGGTGTAGTATAGCAAACCGCTTGCCTTCAGATCCTTAGCCAGGATATTTAGCCGATGTCGACCGGCATCGTAATTGGCTTCTTCGTGATAAATTAGTTGACCTTCAGGATTGTGAACAATCAATTGTACTTTTCCTGCTTGTTCTATTTCAAATTGTACGCTCGTCTCTAGTCTAAATGGATTGGGGTAATTCTGCCATACCTGGAAGAATTTTTCTGGCCGCTCGATTGCGGTCCAATCCAAGGCTACATCTATGACTCCATTTGCATTATCATAGGCTTCCGCTCCAACAAAGTCGGAATTGAGTTCAATCAAATCGCTCAAATTTGCGGCCACCTTGGCTTCGACCTCTATGGCAAAGAGCTCCACCTCCTTTGTATCTAGTGGTATATCATGCTGTGCATTCCAACTGGTTGTAAGAATGCCATCCGCCATACGCTTGATTCCGAAGTGTCCTGCTTGTGCTAAGCCATAGTGGATATCGGCGATAGCCAAAGCAGATGGATCTAAGTACAAGCTGAATTGATACCCTTGCACTAGCTTCTCTCTAGGTACGGTAAAGCTGACCCGCTGCTTCTCACCTGTAGTTAATTCATGGTCAGGAACATTGATCATAAATTTACCAGCTCCTCGTTCTTCAATTTCAGCAGCACTGAAGCCTTCTATGAAGCTCCCATTCACTACGTCCCCTACTTTCAAGGAAACAAAGTCTAAGCCTAACACGCAAGTAGAAACGTTTTCTACCGTGATGGACTCAGGGAATTCCTCCATCCAAGGGTTATTTGGCATTGGGAAATCGTAGTTCTTAGGAATAAAGCGATAACTCGTATTATTAGTGAAGTGATCAATATCATCTAGTAGTAAACGACGCAGTTCAACCATATCCATCGTGGTAATGGTGTGCGTGTTGTTAACGTCCGCCGCAATCAACTGGTATGGGTTCTCCATCGGCAGATCTCCCCGGATGTGACGGTAAATTCGAAGAATATCTAGCGTCGTGATTCCTTGACGATGGTATTCATCTAGGATCGGACGGACGGTATAATCTTGACCTAGTTCCACACCAGGTGCAAAGTAGTAGCCATCATTACTTCCGATGGTTCCGTAGTTCTCGACATCCAAAATCACAGTACTATTGGCAGGAATCATAGCTGGCCCTTCAATTAGCCCTTCTAGTGCTGTGTCATCTGCACAATTAGAACATAGATTATCTTCATCCTGGATATAGACCGTGATGACGCAAGATTTGTTATTCAAGCCGCCAATAGTGCTATCGGGTTGCAGTGCCTCTGGATTAAAGGCGCCGTCCCAGACGTGTAATTCTACCTCAGCGCTGTAGCGATCATCACAAGTAAACGTCAAGCTTGTTTGAGCAATATCTGCGGGCTCTTCTATGCGGTTGATGGAGAAGTTCAGTGGAAGTGTACATTCATCCTCTAAGACACTAATCACATCAGTAGCTTGGATCACTACCCCGGCTTCATCATCTTCGCCATCACCATTATTATCTGTGCCTGCTGGAACAGGACCGAGATTAACTACATATCCATTCAGACAGATTGGATCTGGGACATAGCAGTCGCGTACTTCAAATGGCAATAATGCACTTCTCAAGTTACCGCAACCATCCGTGACACGGAGTTCTAATCTATGTGCTCCAATCGGGAAGACATGACTAACCGTAAAGTCAGGGGCATTACCCAATACGGATGAAGCAGGTAGTTCCTCATCTAGGGTTCCATCGGAGAAAGCATCCAAGAATACGCGCACACTTGAAATACTATCCAAGAAACAACCTTCAATTACCGTGAATGGATATTCCACCAACTGTTCACATGCCGCAGTTTCCGTACAAACTGGATCTATCGGTGTGTATACGATCTCCGGTGCATCTAGATCAAAAATCTTGATACGCTGGGTGTACATCCAATAACCGGTGGAATTCACCTGCCTCCAATACCCTCTTGGATTGGTGGTACCATCGCATTCTTGTCCTTTCGTCTGTAATTCTGGAATATTATTGAAAGCAAAGGTATCGCGATCGATATAGGTGGTGTCAGATAGTCTAAGCACCCAAACATCTTCCTCGCCTTCCGTGCCATCACAATCTTCATCCCTTGAGATCTCCACTGGATCTGAAATACCATCCCACTCGCAGTGATTGATCACATGGTAGGTTCGAATGAAGTTATAGCATTCGTTCGCATCTTTAGGTAAGAATACGTCCTCATAAGTCACAGAGAAAGAATCACACCCGATCCGATCCAGCACCAGCGTATCTACTAGGTCGATACAGTCTGTCTCGGTATCTTTCGGGAATTTGATCTCGTACTCCATGCTACGCGTAACCGTAATGAATTGGCTGTAAATGAAACTCGTAGGAACTCCGTTTGCACCAATCACGCGGAAACGACGGGTGATATTTCCATAATTGCAATCATCCCATTCTACAATTGGGCTAATTTCCACAGCCGTCGAACCGCAATTGTCTTCGATAGTCGGCACACCAAAGACCTCCACTAAATGAGTGGAATCGTATGGGTTGAAATCATAAGGAAGATCCTCACAACTCAAGCTTGTATCATCAATACCGGTGAAAACGGGTGGGATGTTATCCAGCACTTCGGTGTACATCCAACACATATTCTCATTGCCATTAACATCGACGACTCTCATTTCTACGACCGTACTTCTTCCTACATCACAGCAGTTGAAGTCAATGAATGCACCCCATTCTGAGTAGAACGGTTCCTCCAATCTTTCACAGGTCACGGGATCAATGTCATACCTACGGCGAATCTGTATGGAGTCTACTCCGCAATTATCGTAGCTACCATTGTTCACATCAGGGATAAACAATCTTCCTTCGCCATCTACATCCAATTCAACTTCCAGACCACTGCGACAAATCGCAACGGGTTCTTGTAGATCCGCTACACGGAAAATACAATGATGCAGAAATTCTCTACCGGCATCATCGAAGACAATGTATCGGATTATATAATCCCCTATTCCCACATCGGTTATCGTCCTATCATCGTCCGGCCCTATGGTGTAGAGCGGGGCTTGTGTCGTATCTGAATATACTTCTGTACGTACCATCCAGTCGCCAGGACCACATGGAGAAGAGATTACAGGGAATGGTACCTCCAAGGTTGCCGTACATATGAACGGGTCTACCCCAAACAACATGATATTCTCCTCAATAATCGGACAGTAATGATTACTAGTAGGACATTCGATGATGGGCTCAGAGAATCCACCTACCTTGATCGTCTGGATAAAGGTATTTACCGTATCTAGATCACATTCATCGATGATACTCCACTCCCTGGATACCGTAAAGATGTCATTGGTTTCGTAATCAAATAAGTCTTTATATACGACGGTAATATTGTCATTGCTTCCTACGTCTAGCTCTGCATAACCATCTAGCGTTAGCACAAATGGGAAGCCCGTCACCTCTGGATGAGGAGCACCTTCATCCGTAACAGGGTAGGTCTCTCCACAATTGAAGATCGCTGTCCCTGCTGGTAGGAAGACATCGTCTATCTTGTTTCTTCGGAAAGTAATTTCTTGTTCACAGCTATCTACATTGCCATTGATATCGCTGAGATAGAAGGTTCGACTGATGGTTGCATCTTCACAATCATCGAACGGATTAAGTTCATCTTGGAAGGTAATTGTATCCACTCCACAATAGCTATCTGACACCACTGCTCTACCTAACCAATCCAGTGCATCAACATTGTTGAGTACCGATTCAATATCATCTAGGCGGAGGTCATAGCGAACTCCTTGCTGCGGATAGATATCTGTATCAACATTTTCATCCGTAAAGATCAATGGTTGAGCTTCTTCGCCTGTTCCGACAATTACCCAAGCATAATGCCCCGTATTGCCAGCTAACCAAGTGGTGGTTAGCAAGGAATAAGCTTGGTCAGGAGCTAACATCATGGCAAACTGCGTAACGGCAGTCATCGGCCGATCAAATAGTCCTGTGGTATCGACATATGGGCTTCTGAACTGATCCTCGGATAAGGGGAAGGGTTCTGTTCCTGACACCTGCGTATAGCAACAAGGTTCCAATGGGTAGTACTCGCCCCAGAACAGTGTTCCTACTCCGTCAACCATTCCATTAGGCCAAGGAGCTGTTACTGGATTCACTGTCATATCCGTATAGAGGATGAAGGTGTATCCAACTGGATCATCTCCCTCAGCAGTCTTGAAATTGATTAGATCATAGTTGTGATCACCTTGCTCGAAATACTCGGTTGGCAACCAGCAGAGAGAATCTACATCGTCAAAGAAAAGGTCTTCTGAGGTAAGGTCTCCTGTAACTGTTTGAACCAAAGCAGTCTGTTGTGCCTCGTCGGTGTCCTCAGGACATTCGATCTCAGGCAGTGGAGGACCCACTTCAAATTCGAAGGAACAGCGTCCTGTTTCGACATCAACGATGGTAATCGTAATCACACCCTCCGTAACTCGATGTGTATTAGAAACCGTCAATTCTCCATAAGTACCCGTCGTACCATCGCTAGCTCTCCAAGTTGATCCACCATTTTGTCCAGTGACAATAACACTGTAGACAAAGGTATCATCGAAAGGATTGTCGAAGGTTCCTTGATCGTCACAGGTCACATCTACTACCTCTACATCGATCAAACAATCTGGAGAACAGGGTTCTGGTGGTGCTACGCTAAAGCTACTGATACAGTCTGCCTTATCGTTGTCTTCGATCTGCAAGAAAACTTCGCCGCCAGAGATCGGGAACGGTCCTAGCACCGTAGCCTCTCCATATACACCGGATTGGCCATTAGAGGCTGTCCAGCTGCCACCTGGATTCAAGGCATTTACCGTTACTTCAAAAGTGAAGGTATCATCGGTTGGATCGGCCGAAGTATTGTTATCAAAACACTCAATATTGTCTACTAGGGTTTCGATAATTTCGCAGGCATCAGAACAAGTTTCTGGAGCCTCTACGATCACTGAACTTGTACATTCTGGATCATTGAAATCCGTAAAGGTCAACTGTACATTGCCTTCCGCGATTGGAAATGGCCCTAATACAGCTTCTTCTCCGTAAGTTCCAGTATACTCATTCTCCCCATCAGTCGCTACCCAGATATTACCAGCACTATTTATACCACTTACGACAACTGTGAAATAATACAAATCATCTTCAGGGCGGCTTGGTGTATCGTTGTCAGCACACTCTACACTACTAGATTCGATCTCAATCACACATCTGTCTGAACAGGTAGGAGGTGCTTCTACATCGACCGTCACATTACAACTAGGGTCATTTAGATCCTCAACTACCAAACTAATATCACCATCACTAATGGCATAAGGTCCCATTCTTCTAGTGACATTATAAGTACCGCTGACTACTCCTTCTGTGGTCCAACCTACTCCAACATTATTCAGCGGAGTGACGGTTAAATCAAAGTAATATAGATCATCGGACGGATCCGTCGGTGTATCATTGTCATCACATTCCACGTTCTCTACCAGTGCATCGATAGCACACTGATCAGAACAAGTCTCCGGCGCAGGAACAAATAAGAGGGCGTTACAGCCTTGGTCAGCATTATCAATAATGAAGACTGAGGCATCACCATCTGCAATTGGGTATGGGCCTACTGTAGTAAGTACGCCGTATTGACCCGCACCAAGACCATCGCTGGTGGTCCAACCATTTTCCGACACGTTTTGACCCGTAATTAGGACATCGAAGAAGAAGATGTCATCACTTGGATCGGCAGGCGTGCCGTTGTCCTCACAGCGCGTATTACTGATCATTGTTTCTAATCGACATTCCGTAGAGCAATGTGGAGGGGCATCTACTTCAATGACCTGACGACATTCTGGGTCATCTGCATCAACTACAGTAAAAGAAACGGCCCCATCTGCGATGTTGTATGGTCCTAGGGTTAGGCTGTTCCCAAATTGACGAGTTACTGTTTCCCCCTCAATTCTCCAACCACTGCCATTAGCATTTACTGCATTTACAGTGATCAAGATGGTGAAGGTGTCATCATCTCCATCACTTTCTGTACCTTGGTCATCACAGTTCACTTCATTAATCACAACATTTAGTGCACACTGATCAGAGCAGGTTGCCGGTGGATCTACCTGAAGGAAAGTGGTACAAGTTGGGTCTTCACTGTCTCTGATGTCCAAGCTAATAGAACCTCCGCTGATAGGGAATGGCCCCATAGCTACTGGGAAGCCATAGAAGCCTTCAAATTGCCCGTCAGCCGATTCCCAGGAAAGAGATGCATTATTAATATCATTTACAATCAGGTCGAAGGTGTAGGTATCATCACTAGCATCTAGTGGGGTACCATTATCATCACATAAGAGGTTTTCGATATTCGCCGAAATGGCACAATCGGGGGAGCAGAAATCTGGCGCTTGAATTTCCAGGATTTCGGTACAAGCCGGATCAGCCTCATCACGAATCGTAATTATCTTATCACCTTCTGCTACCAAAAATGGACCGATCGTAATCGGAATATCGTATGGTCCTTGCTGCACCTCTCCGTCCACAATTACTTCCCAGTTGTTACCCGTATTGAAACCTGCAACCGTAATATCAACGGTGTAGGTATCATCCAAAGGATCGGCTGGTGTGCCATTATCGTCACACTGCACATTTTCATACAGTGCTTTTAGGAAACAGTCCGTAGAGCAGGTAAAAGGAGCCTCAACCGTCACATCCGTAGAACAAAGACTGGCAAAAAAGCGATCCTGTACCGTAAAGTTCAGATCTCCCCCTGTGATCGGATAGGGCCCGAAGGTTAATAAAGTGTTGTAAGCTCCACGAATATCTGCAAAGTCCGTTACTACCCATTCATCCGAAGTACTTGTCCCTTCTACCATCATCTGGAAAGTGAAGGTATCATCATCAGGGTCTGCAGGAGTGCCATTGTTATCACAAACAACATTTTGGATCGTCACTTGCAGGCTACAAGCCTCAGGTTGCAGTACTACCCCATCTCCATCATCCTCATCATCCGGATCATCTTCTACGTTTCCATCATTATCGGTATCCACTCCGTTACCAGGCGTTGAATCAACATCTGGCTGATCCATAGCCGTGACCTCTGCTAAATTGACATAGTCAGAGCCAGGGACTACGGTTATATCAAAGGTAAGATCCAAAACTTGTCCTTCATCCAAAGTGAGATCAGACCATACTATTGTTCCTCCGGAGAACACGCCACCATTTGAGATATTGGTTGGATTATCCAAACCGTTGGGCAGGTAGTCAGTAACATCCACGCCAGTGGCAAAGCCTGGGCCAAAGTTGGTCACCTGAATGGTAAAGGTTACTACATCTCCAATAGCTGGATTTGGATTATCTACGCTCTTATCTAATTCAATGTCAATCGGACAAACGATATGTGTAAGCGAATGCGTCGCCGTGATAGTACAACCCGCATCATCGGTGACTATCGCCGTATAGATGCCTGGCTCATCTACAAAAATACTCGTGTTTTCAGGTCCGCCCGTGTTGATGGGACCATTCGGCCCTTCCCAGCTGATCGTGTTTACGGCCAAAGTACCATTGATAGCTACGGAAATCTCCGCCAAGGTATTTTCACAAACCTCATCTTCTGCTTCAATTTGCACCGCTACGATCGGAATACTAGCAAAGAGATCGACCGTGGTACTAGCAAACCACCAAGTGTTTAGTGTATTCTTGTCTCCATACCCCGTAGTTATATCATCTTCAATTCTATCACAATTAGGAATATTTGGATCGAAGTTTGTAAAGGTTCTACAACCTTCTGTCCGACATTCGCAACCTGTCCGGCCATCCTTTGGTGAGTTGGTACCTGGATCATCTGGGATATTACGATCATCCCAATAGAGGATATTGGAGGAATTGCCGAAATTACAAATCGGGCGAACTACCTCCACACAGAAACCTTCCTTGAGAAATTCAGCATCGAACAGTGCCCAGTGTTGCACCCCTTGGGTATACCTTACAGAAAGATCAACTATATCCCCCAGTTCAGCCGGTGTACCGTCTCCCTTCAGACCATCCCAGGGAATACAAGCTGCAAACTCTTCTCCTTCCTGAAAATCTTGGATGAGAATTACATCCCCTAGTTCAGGATCATATTGTCCATTTTGATTAAAATCTAGAATCACTTCCACTTGTCCAGGTCGCGTTACCTCTACTGGGATACAATATCCCTCGGTATCACCACAAAGGAAGTTAGTGGAAACAGCTAATTCCCCACATTCTCCATCCGGGAATAGGGTTATATCAGGTTCGTTCAGGAAAATTAAGTGTTCAGCAGAGTTGCTGGTTAGGTTCTGCCCGGCGACTGATTGCCGGTCTAGTTCGAGGTTTCCCGTACTACCTGGTCCTGTTCGGTTAAAGGCTACGTTAAATGAAAGACCTTGGAAACCAGAGTTGCTGAAATCAATCTTAGAAACGAATCCATCAGAAGTGTATGAATAAATGATACCATTAAATTCTCTATCCCAAACACATTCAGGAAGTACTCTGTCCCTGGTTGGTGTACGGAATGCCCAGTTGGTAGAATATACCCGGCCATCAATGGCTTGATTATCCTTTGCAACTGTGATATCCCAGTGGCCGATCACTGTCACATCTTTGAATTCTATGAAGTACTTACCAGACTCGCTAGGATCAAAGACGAAGCGGTCATCCGTAGTTTCGTATCCTTGTCCGGTGATAGCCGCTGGTCCCATTGCCGCATCTTCCCAAGAACTTACGTTTTCCGTAAAGGCATTAACATTAAAGGGTCCGTGAACGATAGCCCCATCGCTGAGTCTTCGGATACGGAATTCGTAGGTACCCACGGAGAAAGGAGCACCACTCTGCCGGTAGGCTCTAGAAAGCCCCAAATAGACGAGTTCGTCAGGGTCTTGAATCTCGAAATACAACCTACTGTTTTCGGGTCCATTATAGGCACCGAAGTTACCATAGGCTCCTTCATCGATCAAGAGCATTACAAAGTCATCGGGATTAGGTGCGACTTGTTTTACCCCTTCTGCGTGGACATTGTTGAGAAAGAGTAGTAGGAATGGGATTAGAAGGAGATAAGAGATGGTGGTTCTGGACACCATCAATAGTTGCCACTTCTTCTGTTTAGCGTTGTAAATAGTGTTGTTCATTTAACTCCTGATTTTCGAGACAGGGTTGTGCTCGTCTACTTTAAATATTTGAGCCAGTCCAAAGAGAACTGGATGCTAAAACAAGTCAGCAAGCGAAGCATTGGGCAGATATTGGGAAATTCAATCTTCGCGAACGACTTACTTTGGGTTTTCTTTACAATAGGATGGGAATCTGACCTGAAGACGAGATCGAGTGGCAAAAGTCTTGGTAGTTCTTAGTGTTGTAAATAAGACCAATCCCCCTACGATTCGTAGAAAGCAATAGCTTTCTTTATCAAGTCAAGTGAATTGACCCGATCCATAACTAACAAAGTTGACCGTATTGAATAGCCTCTTACATTGCTCCTTGAGCTACGGCAAGCTTGGTAAAGCCTTAGTAGTATTTATTATTATCGGGGGAAGTGACTAGAAACTAGGGGGAGAAAACAATTAAAATATACGCGTCATCTATCCCAAAGTTTCAAGGATACAATGTTTTCCTTAATTGATGTAGTTATACTTACTTGAGGGGAAACTGGTAGACAAAAGCTACCGTTTTTTATTGTTGTCCTACTACAAAATAGGTACGATTCTGACTTAAAAGCTTGGCTGACAATCTTACTAGGTAAAAGGGCGGGAGACAATATTATCGTGCAAAAAATTCGAGCTTGAAAAAGTAGGCCGGAACACAAAGGTCCCGACCCCCTTCACATGAAACAAATTTACGCGTTTAATACCGTTTAACTCACAAATATACCTTTTTTCTAGAGTAAAATCATCTTTTTCGTTCGGGTTTCTTTGTCCGTAGAAACCGTGTAATACATCAGTCCTGGCGGCAAATTCTCTCTCTCTACAATCAACTGATGTTGCCCTTTTTCATAAAAGCGTTTAGTCATGTGTAGCACCTTGCCATTCATGTCATGGATGGTAAAGGTTACATCACTAGCCGCTGGTATGATAAACTCTATCGCAGTCCTGGTATCAAATGGGTTAGGCTTGTTCTGGAAAAGCTGGAGATTAGCGGCCTCCTGGATGGCGAGTGGCTGATCTTGTACGAATCTCAGCTCCACATCTAGTAGTTCTTGATCCAGATTATAGGCTTCTGCCTGTAGCATTCTGGAACTTACCGCTATCAAATCACTCAATCGGCCGGAGCGTTTAGCTTTTATTTCTAGGCTAAACATTCTCACATTTCCGTTGGACTCAATTTGTTGGGGGTCAGCAATCTTGTGATTCCAACTAGTAGTCAAAATACCTTGTTCTACGTAGTTCCAACCAAAATGTTCCACCTTGGCAAGGTCGTACTCTACTCCTACAACTTCCAATGCCCTTGTATCAAAGTTCAAAGCGAACTGATATCCCAAAATATCCCCTAGTTCATCCGTCATAAAGTCAATGGTATAAGTCTGACCTTCCTGCAGGATTTTGTCCTGTAGGTTAAAGCCAAACTTACCATTGATATTACGGTCGTCTATTTCAATTAGTTGTGTCAATCGAGCTGTTGCATTCACATCTCCGATCTTGATGCCAATGAAGTTGGCATTCGCCATGCAATTGCTCAAGAGGCCAGTAGTAATGGATTCCGGCAATTCACCCGCCCATGGATTCAATGGGTTCGGGAATTCATAACTAGCATCCACAAATCTCCAGCTCGTATTATTCGGTATTTCCTCGATATTACCTAGAAGCAACGCTCTCATGAGCAGTAGATCTAAGGTTGTAATCGTCTGTGAAGCGTTAATATCCGCTGCAATGATCTTGTATGGAGAATCCAAGAGCTGAACACCTAATAGATGTCGTTGGATCAAGAGGATATCAAGGGTCGTGATACCGTTACGATCATCTCCATCCCTGAATGGCTCAATCGTGTATTCCTCTCCTTCCAGCATACCGACGAATTCGAAGTGACCGGAACGCTCAGTCATGGATTGTGCGGACATTGCGCCTTCCAATCTCACTTCTACGCCTTCGATCATTTCACCATCTTCTGTGTAGATGTCGCCTGCAATCAACATGTCGTCTTCACATGTACTGCAGAGATTAGCTTCATCTCTCAGTAGGACTTCAACTGTGCAGAACTTATAGTTAGGTCCACCGATGCTTCCATCTGGTTGTACAGCAGTTGGATTATCAGCACTATCCCAAACATAGACTTCGAGTTCTACAATTGCTCCATCATCGCAGGTTAGTACTAAGCTACTCTGGTTGATATCTGGAGCAACCCCTATTCTATTGACAGAGAATCGCAAGCCTGGCGTACAATCTGCCTCATCACAGTTGGCTAGTTCTGCCGCAAATACACGTGCCCCAAAGTCATCGAGGTCACCATCATTATCTGCATCGATCGCCTGTGGCAATTGTTCTAGATCCAATATCAAGCCGTTCAAGCAGTGCGGATCTGGTACATAACAGTCGATTACTTCGAATCGGATGTTCTCCGTACTATTATTTCCACATCCATCTACAATTTCCAATCGGAACTGGTGCTTACCAAGCGGATATACACCGTTGATCTCAAAGTTCGGATATTCTCCCACCAGTGCATCTTCGGTGATCTCACCATCCAGTACACCATCACTTTCCAGATCTAAGAAGATTCGGATTTCAAGGTTTTCTGGTAAGCAGTTCTCAATGACTGAGAACGGATAAGTCACCTCAGTCTCACACTCAGCGGTTTCTGTACAGAATACCTCAGCATCATCGAACAAGACAGCAGCAGGGATGTTGTCATACATCTTGATGCGCTGACTGTAAGTCCAGTAGCCATTGGATGTTGCCGTTCTCCAGTATCCTTCTGGATTAGAAGCTCCATCGCAGCTAGCACCTTTGGTATCTGCCAGCGGTGAACGGTTGAGTTCATCATTGTCGATGTCGACAAAAGTTCCATCTGGCCTTACTAGTACCCAAACGCGCTCTTCTCCTTCTGTACCATCGCAATCTTCATCTCTGCTAATCTGTACTGGAGCAGAAATTCCATCCCACTCGCAGTGGTTGATTACATGATACGTACGGATTAGGTTGTAGCACTCTGCACCTTCAACTGGAAGGAAGACATCTTCATAGGAAACTGTGATAGAATCACAACCTGTATTCTGTACAATCAAGGTATCCACATCGAAAATACAGTTGGTTTCTGTATCTCTTGGGAAGCCAATCTCGTAGTTCAAGCTATAGTCGAAAATGATCTGTTGTTCGAAGACAGCGTCAGAGACATTACCTACTACATCCACTGCTACGAATCGTCTGATGATGTAACCAAATCCGCAGTCATCCAAACTAACTTCAGGATCAAGTTCGACAGCCTCGGCTGCACAATTATCCTCTACCAAAGGCATTCCGAATAGATCCGCCATTTGGTTACTGTTGTACGGATCAAAGTTATCTGGTAGGTCATCGCAAGAAACGATGTCATCATCTAGGCCATAGCAGTATGGAAGGGTCTTGTCTTCCACCAGAACCTCAACGCTACAGACATCCACATTTCCACTAGCATCCGTCACACGAAGCTCGACCGTCACAAACTGGCCAGCATCACAGCAAGAGACTTCAATAAATGGTCCCCAATCTGTATAGATTTCTGTAGTAAGAGAATCGCAGGTCTCTGGATCTCTTGTGTAGATTCGACGAACCTCGATGTTTTCAATCGCACAATTATCAAAGCTACCCGCATCGATATTGGCTACAAACAATCTAGCTACACCAATACCACCTAGGGAAATATTAACCCCTGGTTCGCAAACTGCTTGTGGTTTCTCAAGATCTGCCACGCTGAAGAAGCAGCTGGTGGTAGTCGAGGCGCCACACTCATCAAAGACAGTGTATTGGATTTCGTAATCTCCAATCGTAATGCCTTCTAGTGTCCGATCATCTCCGTCTTCAATAGTGAAGATCGTATTGCCTTCGCTATCGTTGATCACAGTGCGTAAGGACCAAGCAGCCGCACAACCTACCTGGTCAAATCGAGGCGTTGGTATTTCTACGGTTGCCGAGCAGATACCAGGATCAGTACTAAATAGTACACCCGCATCATAGCCCTCTGGGCATGAGATCGTTGGAATGGCATCGTCACCCGCAATCGTCAAGATTTGAGTTTCGGTACTTGTTTCACCCGTACAATTATCAGTAATTGTCCAGAACCTAGTGATCTGAGAAGCACCACCACATCCGGGATCTACTTCATCCTGATAGCTAGCCGTCAAGTTGCAGTAATCTGGATTCATTACGTGCTGTCCAAATGCCGTTTCTACCACTGGGTAGCCGGTAACATCTGGATGCGGATGTCCGTTGTCATCCACCAAGAACTGATCTGTACAAACGAAGTCTGCTGCTCCTGGGAACACTACATCTGTCACCTCCGCCTTACGGACAGTGATCCGTTGTTCGCAGGTCAGCACATCACCAGAGATCAAGTTGATGGTAAAGGTTCTCAATACGACGACATCGTCGCAATCTCCTCCAATTACCTCATCTTGGAAAGTGATATCTAATACTCCGCAGGCGCTTTCAAAGGTAGGTCGACCGGTGAGATCAAGGCTAGCTGGATTATTTACTATCTGATCAAGATCAGTGCAAACTAGATCCTCCGCATCACCACTAGATCCGATGACAGTCTCCACATCTTCAGGACATGTAACTTCTGGTAGAGGTCGCTTGATCGTTAGCTCAAATTCACAACCTTCGATCAAACTATCTCGGAAAGTAACCAGATAGGTATCTTGCTCGAAGCTGTAAGGTCCGAAGGTAACTAATTCTCCATATAGGCCTGTAGAATCATTCGAAGCTACCCAGCCTTCTGCCGAACCATCTTGGTCTTCTACTCTAACATCAACCGTAAAGAAGTCATCACTAGGATCATCTGGCGTACCATTGTCACTACAGTTGGTAGACTCAACTACTGCCCTAATGTCACATACTGCTGGGCTACAAGTTGCCGCTGGATCGATCGTGATCGTATCTCTACATCCTGGAGACATCAAGTCTTCCACCACAAAGGTTACTGGACCATCATTTGCACTAAATGGACCGAAGAAGCGCTCTGTATTGTAGAGACCAGTTCCCATCCAAGTGCTCGCGCTATCCAATAAGTAGACATTCCAACCGATACTTCCGTCAACCTCTCCATTGAATCGGAGAGAGGTAATGAAGACATCATCTTCTTTGTCATTCACTGTTCCATTGTCATTACAGACAATCTCTACCATTTCTGCATCGATACGACAGCCTGCAGAACATGACTCTGGCGCAGGTACGAATATCGCTACTTGACAATTTGGATTAACGTCACTGATCACTAGGAAGGATACTGCTCCTTCCTCTTCAATTGAGTATGGACCAAAGGTGACGACATTCTGTCCATATTCCCCAGTTGTTGAATTTGGATCCTCAGCCGTCCAGCTAGAACCTGCCAAAGCGGTACTAGTGAAGACCATATCAAAGTAGTAAACGTCATCTAATGGATCATTTGGCGTTCCATTATCATCACAACGTAGGTCAGGCATCAAGACCTGTATATCACACTGAGAACATTGATCTTCTTCTGGTGCTTGTACCTCAAAGGTTGCCGTACAACTTCTATCATTGCGATCTACAATGGTGAAGCTTTGTAGTGTTCCATCCGCTATTTGATCAGGAACGGTCACCTCCGTATTGTAAGGTCCACTAAATGAACCGTCTGCAGTCTCCCAGGTATCACCTACTCCAACCACCGTTATGGTAAAGTTGTAGGTATTGTCAGAAGTACAAACCGGATCAGAAACTATGACCTGACTGATACCACATTCGTCAGAGCAGGACTCTGGAGAAGTAACCACAATTACTTCCTCTCCGCAATCTGGATCATCAATGTCAGTCACGACGATCGTCACATCTGTACCAATTGGAAGGTTGTCTATCGTCATCGAGCTACCATAGGTACCGATGGCTCTAACTTCCCCATCAATACTGGCCTGCCATCCACTACTTCCGACATTCAATCCATTGACTGTCATTGTAAAGCTGTAGGTATCATCTGATGGATCGGACGATGTTCCGTTGTCATTACAAATACCCTCAGCGTCCGCGATGATCTCAAAAGCACATTCATCGGAGCAAGTGGTCGGAGGTAATACGAAGATGGTATCTCTACAGGTATTGTCTACTACATCCTCAATGATAATTCCAACCTCCTCTAATGGATTAGGAATAGCTAGCGGACCAAATGTGTGCGTAGTTGGGAATGTTCCCGTACCTATCGCTGTACCATCTAGTAAAGTAGCTCTCCAAGCCGCTCCTGCATCAGAATTCTGGACCGAAATATCCATGGTCACAAAGAAGACATCATCCGCTGAATCAGCTGGAGTACCATTATCATCGCAGGTAATCTCTTGTACATCACCAATTACCTCACAGTCTGGCTGAGAGCAAGCTGCTGGCGCAGGAGCTACAATGATCACTTGGCAGGTGATATCTTGACAATCTGCGATCTTAATACTCACATCTCCATCAGCTATTAGATATGGTCCAAATTCAACGGTCTCGCCATAGTTACCTGTCTGTCCAGTTCCATCCAATTCTCTCCAGCAAGTACCGAAGTTGAATTGACCGTTGATGGTAACGGGCACTGTAAAGGTATCGTCAGAAGGATCACTTGTACCTTGATCATCACAGGTGATCTCACCAACTACTGCATCGATCAAACAGTCTTGAGAACAAGCCGCTGGAGCTGTAATAAAGATCGAGCCGGCACAGTCTTCACTACCGATATCGAAGAAGTTCAGCACTCGGTTACCACCACTTACTGGGTATGGTCCAAACAGTACTGTGGTACCGTAAGCGTAGTCAGTTCCCTGCTGGAAGTCCTGTGGAGTAGACCACCTTGAACCGGTATTGAATCCTTCTACTCTAATGGCAGCGTAGTATACATCATCACTTGGATCAAATGGTGTACCATTGTTCGCACAGATGGTGTTTTCTAGCACTGCCGAGATGGAGCAGTCTTCAGAACAAGAGGCTGGTGGATCTATGGTAATGGATGTTCCACATTCTGGATTGAGTTCATCCACAATGGTCACTTCCACTGGTCCGTTAGCAATCAGATAAGGTCCGAAGTTGCCGCTGGTTCCAAAGCTACCATTATCCACTTCTACTCCATCAACGAAGGCACGCCAATTTCCACTTCCATTATCGCCATCAATATCTAGCTGGAAGGAGAAGGTATCATCCGTTGGATCAGCTGGTGTTCCTGCAGGATTACATTCTGCGGCACCTGGCTGGGTAACTACCACCTGGCACTCAGTAGAGCAATTAAATGGAGCTTCCACCAAGAGCGCCTCTGTACAAGTTTGATCATCTACATCTCGGAAGATTACTTGTACGTCGCCATTCACAATCGCTAGTGGTCCTACTTCGATCAACTCGCCGTAGTTTCCGGTGGCGACTACCTCTCCACCAATCAATGCTTCCCATCCGTTACTGCCAACTAAGTCTCCTTCTACTTCTATCGTGAAGCTGAAGACATCATCGTTAGGATTACTTGGCGTTCCATTATCAGAACAGACTGGTTCGATAATCACACTAGGTCTGATATCACAAGTATTGGAACAAGCTGAAGGTGGAATGATCAGGATATCCGTTCTACAGATGGAGTTGTTCTCATCAGAGATGGTCATCGTGAATGGCCCGTCAGCGATCTGGAGTCCGGTGTAAGTTCTTACCTCACCAAAGGTTCCAATGTTGCCGAAGTTATCTTTCCAAGTCGTTCCAGACAGATTATTACCATTAACTAATAAGCTAAAGGAATACGTATCATCTGAAGGATCACCAGGTGTTCCGTTATCATTACATACTGGGTCTTGAGCAAGTACCGCAGTAACTGAACAGTCAGTAGAACAGGTATTCTCTGGCGGTTCGACTACGAATGTTTGCGTACAATCGCCCACTTCATCATCGTATACTTCAATCTCCACTGCACCATCTCTATAGAAGAATGGTCCTAGTGTCTCGTTTCTATTGTAATTCAGAGAGGTTAGTCTGATTTCTCCATTAACCTTCGCACTCCAACTGTTGTTGTTAGATCCGGCCACAGATACAGATACATAGAAGACATCGTCTTCAGCATCAGCTCCGGTGGAGTTATCATCACAAACTACCTCAGTAATGTTGGCTACCAGGTCACATGGTCTTAGAGAACATGGCTCAGGAGCTTCACCTCCGAGGATGGCACGACAACCAGAATCTGTTTCGTCAATGATATAGATAGTAACATCTCCATTGCTAATCAAGAATGGACCAACCGTAACTACCGCACCAGAGTAATCTCCAGTACCGACGATTGCACCATCTACCTCTGCTTTCCAGCCTGGACTTGTGCCAGTACCAAAACCTTGTGCTACAACGTCTACATAGAAGACGTCATCATCTGGATTCAGTGGTGTACCGTTGTCATCACAGTAGATGTTTGCCACATTACCGATCATATCACAGTCCACATCGACAATCACACCGTCACCATCATCTTCATCACCTGGATCATCCGTAAAGTCCCCATCGCCATCCGTATCTACTCCATTACCTGGAGTTGAGTCAGAGTCTTCCTCATCAGCAGCCGTTACCTCTGCTAGGTTGAAGTAGTTACCTGCAACATTTACTTCTACTCGAATGTCTAACGTAACTGTCTGACCTGCCTGTAGGGTACCAACAATCCATTCACCAGAAATCGGATCATAAGTACCAAGGGAAGCATTATGGTTCACATAGATGAAGCCATCTTCCAGCTGATCTGTCACTCGTACGCCATTCGCAGTACTTGGTCCTTGGTTTGACAATTCGATCGTGAAGGTTACTTCTTCTCCAGCGTCTACATTGCCATTCAGATCATCAACTGATTTGTCCAGTTGTAGATCAATAATTGGCACTGGGTCAATGACAGCTCCATCACCATCATCTTCATCACCTGGATCATCAGTAACATCTCCGTTGTTGTTCGTATCTACTCCATTGTTAGGTGTAGAATCAACATCTTCTTCGTTGGCATCGGTCACCTCCGCAAGGTTGACATAGTCACCATCTGGTCCTACTAGGGCGGTGATATTCAATTCCACCGTTTCGCCGATTCCTATTGTACCGACATCCCACTGACCGTTTGCACTATTATAGTCTGCACCTGCATCGCTAGAAACAAAGGTCAAGCCAGTTGGCAATAGATCCGTGACGATTACGCCAGAAGCTGTGCTCGGCCCTTGGTTAGTTACAGTAATCGTATATACGATATTGGTACCGACATCAGGCGTTTCGTTGCTAACGCTCTTATCTAGTTCGAGGTCGATTAGCTTGATTGGATTTACTTCTACACAGTCACCATCATCTTCATCACCTGGATCATCACTACAATCGCCATCGCCATCTGTATCTACTCCATTATTAGGTTCGGAGTCAATATCCTCTTGGTCTAGACTAAATACTTCTGCGCTGTTGTCATAGGCTGTTTCAGCAGCATCAACTACCAGAGCAGAGAAGACAAGCGTAACGGTTTCGCCAGCACTGATACCATCAGGATTCCAGACGATGTTACCTGTAGTCGGTAGAACTGAGGCATCGCCATCAACTGAAATGAACTGTACATCATCGTAACCTGCTGGAAGGTTATCAAATATTGTTACGCCAGTAGCGGTACTTGGTCCTTTATTTTCCACTGTAATCGTGAATACTACTCTACTACCTACATAAGGCGTAGCATTATCCACTGACTTGTCTAGTTCAAGATCAACCAGAGCCTCAACAAAGATCAAGGCTGGGTCATGATCGTCTTCATCACCTGCTGCATCACCGCTGCCAATGGCACCCGTACCATCTCCATTGATATAGTTATCTGCAGGAGATTCAGGCTCACCACCCGCATCATTAGTATTATCCTGATCGAAGTTTGAATCTTCATCGATTAATCCAAGTGCATTGGTCGCATCGCTGATCTCTGCATAGTTGACGATATTTCCGCCAGAGTAACTTGGATCAATCTGGAAGCTAATCGTCACGGTTTCTGTTGCACCAGAAGCAATAGAAGGAATAATTGTAGTTCCACCACCAGTCCAAGCACCATCCGTTAGGATCAAGCTAGCAGGTATGTAATCTGTGATCTCAACATTCGTGGCTTCGATATTACCTTGGTTAGTTACCGCAATTTCGAAAGTGACTGCATCACCAGGGAAGAATGGTCCAGTGGAGATCAATTCCTTGGTTAGAGCCAAGTCGAAACATTCTTTCACTAGCTCAATAGTAGATTCAATGGTACAGCCCTTGTCATCAACGATAGTAACTGTATGAGAACCTGGCTCAAGATTAGTTGCTGTCAATCCAACATCTCCATTACTCCATGTGATAGTGTAAGGCGCAGTACCTCCTTCCACAGTAATTGTAATCGAGCCATTGTCACCTTCACAAGATACAGGTGTCAAATCTGTACTTGTAATTTCCGGAGCTGGGTTAATCGTCAACAACAAGAAATCGGTTTCACTAATACAAGGCCCATCACCATCAGGATCATCAGAAGTAAGGATGATCGTTACGCTTCCGGCAGCGATATCTGCAGGACCTGGCGTATAAATGGCATCTAGGTCACGATCATCATCGAACGTACCATCACCAGTTGTTGTCCAAGTACCCGTTCCGATTCCTCCTGTGATCTCACCTGCCAACTGGAATCCTACATTAGAGCAAGATTCGGTATCATCTCCAACTGAAACAACTACAATTGGGTTCACACCTATCGTAACCACATCTGAAGTCGTACTGCTACAAGACACTCCAGAGGCGTCAACCACTACTTGATAGTAAGCTTCTTCAGTGAGGATTGGCGTGGTATAAGTAGTATTAGTTGCTCCATCAATATCTGTCCAAGGTCCTGCAGGACTATCCGCAGTTTGCCATTGGTAAGTCAAGAATGGAGTACCTCCTACAGCCTCTACCTCCAGTATCACGTTACTACCTTCACAAATGGTCTGTGAAAGTGGTTGTACGACAATCGTTGGATCCACAACCACCGTTACCGTAGCCACACTAGAAGTAACCGCATCACATCCGCTTCCGGAAGCAGTGATGATCACTTGGTAGAAGGTTGTATTATTCAATATATCAGTCGTATAGGTAGCATCGGTTGCTCCCGCGATATCAGTCCATGGTCCTGTTTCGCTATCCGCAATCTGCCATTGATAAGATACGACGCCAGAGCCACCAGTCACTGCAATCGCTAGTGTGCTAGTTCCTCCTTGACAAATCTCATCGTCCGCAGGTTGAGACGTGATTTCAATATCATCAATCACCTCAACTTCTGCCACTACAGAGGTAACTGGATCACAACCGCTAGCTCCAGCTGTAATTACTACTTGATAGTATGTTGTTGCTAGTAGAGCATCAGTGACATAAGTAGCATTAGTTGCTCCGCTAATGTCTGTAAATGGTCCAGCAGCATTATCTGCAATTTGCCATTGGTACTCGACATTTCCTGCACCACCTGAGATGGCCACGCTTAATGTACTAGTTCCGCCCTCACAAATACTATCATCAGCTGGTTGCGCCGTAATGTCTAGGTCATCAATAACTTCCACCTCGGCCACAACGGAAGTAACAGGATCACAACCACTCGCACTAGCTGAAATAATTACTTGATAGTAAGTTGTAACTGTCAGGCTTGGAGTGCTGTAGTTAGCATCTGTCGCTCCGGTGATATCTACAAATGGTCCGGCGATACTGGTAGATTCCTGCCACTGATAGGTGATAATACCTGCTCCTCCAGAAACACTCACGCTTAGGTCTGTAGATCCACCTTCACAAATTGAATCATCTGTAGGTTGAGCGGTCACTACTAGATCATCGATAACCTCTACCTGAGCCACTGCGGATGTAACTGCGTCGCAATCACTAGCCGAACCAGCAACAATTACTCGATAGTAGGTAGTATTAGTCAGTACCGAAGTCAGATAAGTGGCATTGGTAGCCCCAGCAATCGCAGTGAAAGGACCACTTGCACTAGCTGCAGATTCCCACTGATAACTGATCGTCCCGGCACCACCGCTAATAGCTACACTCAAGGTGCTTGTACCTCCTGAGCAAATGCTATCGTCAACGGGTTGAGCTGTAATTTCTATATCTTCTTGTATCTCTACTTCTGCTTGATCCGAGGTTACTGCATCACAACCATCATCGGCTGCATCAATCAATACTCGGTAATACGTTGTGCCTGCAGCACCTGTTGGCGCATCATAGCTATCTGTGGTTGCGCCAGCTATTGGGGCCCAAGTAGTACCATCTGCACTAGACTCCCACTGGTAAGTGATCGTTCCTGAGCCACCAGTAATGGTTACGCTTAGTAGTGCATCACCGTCGATACATACATCAGCGCCCGTTGGCTGTGCTGTAATTGCGATATCTTCTTGAACTACTACGATCGCTTCATCAGATGTACTTGACTCACATCCGCCGTCGGCTGCATCAATTACTACGCGGTAGTAAGTTGTACCAGCAACATCGGTCGGTGCATCGTAAGTGCTATTGGTAGCGCCAGCGATTGGTGACCAAGTAGTACCATCCGTTGAGGACTCCCACTGATAAGTGATTGTTCCAGAGCCACCGGTGATGGTTACACTTAGTAGCGCATCTCCATCAATACATACATCAGCTCCTGTTGGCTGAGCCGTAATTGCTATATCTTCTTGTACTACTACGATAGCTTCATCGGATGTACTTGACTCGCAACCTCCGTCAGCTGCATCGATTACTACGCGGTAGTAAGTCGTACCAGCTACATCAGTCGGTGCATCATATGTGCTATTCGTTGCTCCTGCAATTGGAGACCATGTAGTACCATCAGCACTAGACTCCCACTGGTAAGTGATCGTGCCTGAGCCACCAGTAATCGTTACGCTTAGTAGTGCATCGCCATCAATACATACATCAGCGCCTGTTGGCTGAGCTGTAAT
>ENA-UENX01000220-UENX01000220.1-marine-metagenome-genome-assembly--contig:-NODE-220-length-29421-cov-3.415884_pt1 | contig 29421 bp, 21 predicted proteins | sample MGYA00237875_ERZ529327 | MGnify/ENA primary metagenome ERZ529327 (study PRJEB26372, sample SAMN05368347) | marine metagenome | biome: cultured habitat; feature: ocean water; material: water; isolation... | reverse complement strand
CATGATGAATGAGCAAGAATGGATCGAGCTGTTGCAGGAACGCGTTGGGGAGCGGTTGCTCTAGTAGGTGCCCGCCCATGTTGATTTTCTCGGAAGGAATAATTTGAGCAATTGTCTTTTTACGCATAGCAAAATGGGTATCGCATTTAGGAATAGCCCCAAAGGTTGAGACCACTCCTAAATACTAATTTTAAAAAAGCAACAATCGAGGGTAATCACATGTTAGCTACCGTAGTAAAAACGCTCACTAATGATCTGACCATCTTTCCACTCTTGTACGGTAACTTGATTGTATTTTCTTACGCCCCAATCCCTGTGGGTATAGTCAAAATGCCATTCAACCATTGTAAGGTTTTCACCCACAGTAACTTTCAAGGGTTGGGCTCCACGGAATTCCGTTATCGCGCCAAAAAAGTCCTCTTCTCGCTGACGATTGGCCGCCTTTCCTTGCACAGGTGGATGATCATTTTCCTGCATGACAATGTCTTCATGATAATATTTATCAAAAGCTTCCAAAGCTTTTCCTTGGAGGATCAAGTCGTTCAGGTCATTGATTTTTTCAAGTAGATCGGACATAACTAATTTTTTTGGTTTACAATTCTTTATTGCAAAGTTGTCCGAATCAGAAGAGAAGAAAAATAAGGTACTTTAAAAAAGGAGGTTAAACTATCTTAACTTTTGGATTCCTTGGCGATCTGATTTCTAATACTACTCAAGAATTCTTTAGTAATCCCCAAATAAGAGGCGATCATGTATTGGGGTACCCGTTGAATGAGTTCGGGATGTTCTTCACTAAAGAGTATGAAGCGTTCGCGAGCCGTCAGGGAATGGTTACGAACAATCCGCTGCTGTGATTTGATGTACGCGTTTTGGATAATGAGTCGAAAGAAGCGTTCCATTTTGGGAATGATCCGGTAGACATGCTCTAGGTTATCGTAAGAAATTTGAACCACCTCGGTTTTTTCGAGGCAGTGCACGTTGAAGTCGGCTGGGGTTTGAGAGACAAAGCTGCAGAGATCCCCTACCCACCAGTTTTCAATTCCGAAAGAAATCACATGTTCTACGCCATTAGCATCCAGATAAAATGTCCTGGCCAGCCCTGAGACGATGAAGGTTTGATACCGGCCAATATCATCTGCTTGACCTATATACTGTCCTTTTAAATAGGTTCGATGCTTCAAATACTGCGCTAATTCCGTTTCCTCCTCCTCCGTAAGGTCTATATAGCCTCTCAGAGAAGTAAAAAAAGTCACTAAGTGATTGGGTTTGGACAAGGTATCTCGTTTTAATTTCTTCAATTTGGAAGATGCATCAAGATAGGAATTTTGCGCTTTCATGAAAAGTCAAGCCGCATGAACTAGAACGGCTATTTTTTTGTCATCCAGTTACGGTACCTGGATTAAGTAAATCTACCCTCTTAAATATTTCATTAGATTTACCTGATCCTAATTTCTTTTTCGAACTTGTAATTATGCGTCAACTTCTAGTATGCTTTTTTAGTCTTTGCCTTTCCACCCAACTTTCCGCACAACTAACCCTAGTCGGAACCGTTGCAGACAGTGCCACACAGGCCCCGATACCTTTTGCGACAGTTTATTTTGATGGAACGACCAATGGACAAACCACTGATGATGATGGTAAATTCAGTTTGGCTTTACAGGGGATTGAATTACCCGCTTTGCTAGTCATTAGCCATGTTGGGTATCGAACGCAAAGTATATTGATTGAAGATGCCGCTCAACGCGTCAATATTTCTCTTGGGGTACAGGGGCAACTGATCCAAACCGTGGTGGTGCAAGATGAGGATCGGCGTATGAAGAATATCGCTGAATTTAGGTCCATCTTTTTGGGTGTAACAGATTGGGGGAAACGAGCCAAAATCAAGAATGAAGAGGCTCTGGTCTTCAATAGAGATTACCTGAACAAGAAATTGAATACTACTTCCAAACATTTTCGTAAGATCGTAGTGCAGAGTAATCGGACAGATGGCAACTGGGCGCCAGATAGCACCTTCTACGCCTTTGAACAAGCACTGAATTTACAGGCAAGAGCAAAGGTCCCATTGGAGGTAAGTCTTCCTGACCTTGGTTATACACTGCAAGTGGATCTCACGTATTTTCATTCCTCTTATCAGCAGGGCAAGACCTCTCACCTCGGCCATTACTTCTTCAAGCCCGCCGAATCTAGGAGTGGAAAACCCAAGGCTAAACATGTGAAAAATCGACAATTTGCCTATTACAACTCGGCCCTGCACTTCCTACGCTCACTCTATCTGAATAAGTTGGAAGAAAATGGCTATCGAGTCTATGAGCAGAGCAAAGCCCGATTCGGACGCAAGCCTGAGCTGAAGGAGATTGACCTAAATGCCTACGTACAAAAGGTAGAAGGAGAGCAGATGGAGATTAAAGGCTTGGCCGGAAAGCATTTAGCCATTTTGTACTATGGTGACGCCAAAGGGAGACCCTTACCCCCGAAAAAGCAAAAGAGAAAGCAACCCACTCAATCAGGCATTTTCATTGGCGAAGACAACTGCAAAATCAGAGCCGATGGTACCATGGGAGACAGCGATATTGCCTTTAGTGGCTACATTGGAACGCGCGGGGTGGCGTGGATGCTTCCCAGTGATTATCAGCCCGAACTCAAAAGCCCTCCTAACAAGCAGTAGGAAGAACCTAGCTGATTTGGACATTGAACTAATTTGAGTGTAGAAAAACCGGGAAATCAAAGTACCTCGAGTGAGTCCCATATTAGGCCTATCTCAGAAAGGTCATACACTCAACTAGTTTAAATTTTTTGTCCGCAGATCGAGGCCAGGCATTTGATTTACTTGGGAAGCTTTTTCTTGCTTGTCTGTTTGGATTAGTCAGGCAGAAAAAAACTGAAGCCCTGGAGATTCAAGACTTCAGTCTGCAACCCAGATAAAAATTTTTAAACCAGTCTATAAGCCTAGGGTTTCGCTACCACGGCAGCTTTAGACTGCCGGTAAATGAACCATGCCGAGCCGCCCATTAATAGCACGGAAATAATTCTGACAATCCAATTAACCTCATCTGTAACATTCCGAAGTGTTAGTGAGAGGAAATGGTTGAATATTCCCAATCCAATCCCTAGCAGGAACAATGAAATGACAATTTTAGCAGTCAAAGGCTTCAGCCTACTCCGGTGATATTCTAGCATGATATTCCAATACATAAATAAGGCACCGGCTAATCCAGAAATTGACAGCATGCAATAAAAGAAAGCTTCAGTTTGCATATTCAAGAATTTTATCCTTCGGAGAAAAAAACCTCATCAACTAATGGCCCTAGGACACCAGCAGAAGTTGTCACAGCAGCATGTCCAAGCGCACTCAGAAATTCATTGGGGGCTCCACACGAGACACAACCTATATTGTTGTATATCCAAATCATTCCCGCTACGTAACTGCCCCCTAAGTCAACTAGGGCTATCATTATTATGGCTGGATAAACCCTTGATTGTATTTCAGCAGTCGACATGTTGTCGAAATAAGCAGACCAAAAAATTGAGGAATATTCATAAATCGTAAGAAGAGTGAGAGAAAATAGACCCTTCATATACTTATCGTCAACATCATTCCAGGTCTGATAGAATTGATATTATTGCCTTTGAGAAAATCTTTTTTAAGCAATAACATATTAGTTAATATCATTGCTAATCAATTATATTTTAGCTATTTACATCAACCTTGTTGTGACAGATACTTAGAAAACGCAATACCTAATTGAAGACTAGTTAGGTATGAAAGTATTTTACCCTAAATTAGGTTTAATATTATTTAATTGCAAGTGTCATACTAATTTTTAACACCTCATAGAATGTATTTGATCAAATATGCTCACATGTAATCCATCGCGAAAAGCTACGACCTGCAGACTACACATCCTATCTTCCTTGGCACAAATTTTAGAATCTGTTTCTACATCTTTACCTGTTTGGACAACCATAAGTTACGATAAGCTCCATCCTTATCATACATATGGGCCTGCCGCTGCGTATTGAAGACACGGTCTCTAGGGTCGTTTCCTACTCCCGCAGCGTAGATCCAGTTACCGTAATTATTGCATACATCATAGTCAATCAGCATAGATTCAAACCAGGCTGCTCCTACTCGCCAATCTTGCTTTAAGCGGTGCACGAGATAAGAAGCCACATTTTGCCGCCCTCGATTGCTCATGAATCCAGTCAACTTCAATTCTCTCATATTGGCATCTACCAGGGCATCGCCGGTTTCTCCCTCTATCCACTTTCGGACAACCTTAGGCTGATATTTCCATTGACGGGGCTGATCTTTGATACCAGCGGCGTGAAAAATGCGATTACCGTACCGCATAGCAGTATATCGAAAGAAATCACGCCATAGCAATTCAAACTTCAGCCAGTAAGTGGACTTATTCTTTTCAACCTCGGCTTCATATTTTTCAACCTCTTGATATATGGAACGAGCGGAGATACAGCCATTGGCCAACCAAGGTGAGAATTTGCTGGAATAATCAGCTCCAATCATTCCATTGCGTGTTTCCTTATACGTTGATAAGCACTCAGTGTCCCAGAAGTAATGATCCAATCGCCCCCAAGCCTCCATTGCCCCGCCCTTGAAAGGAAGGACTCCCCTTTCATCATTTGAAATCAGCTCCATTCCAAAATCGTCTAAGCTCGGGACCTGATCGCCCTCAAAATCAACGGATGCAATAGATGTAGGACTAGGAATCGCATCACGAACCTTACTGTAGCGCTCCACCTTTTTCCTGAAAGCGGTAAATACTTCCGGCATTCGCTCAATATCAAAGACAACGTCATCCGGATGTATCAGTGTACTATTGTGAAAACTAGAAAGCTTGATCTTTTTCGCTAGTGCCCGCTCCACTTTGAGTTCTTCATCCGTGTATTCCTTACTGCAGAATACCTGAGAGCACTCAAACTCCTCCATCAAAGCGGGGATAATTTGCTCAGGTCTACCTCTCCGGATGAGCAAATCACTTCCTAATTCTTTGAGATGGCTTTTAAGGTCTTGTAAGGATTCCAGTAAGAATTGCAGACGGAAAGAACCAGTCCGAGCAAAGCCATATTTATCTTGAACCAGCCACTGTTCATCAAAAACATAAACAGGAAGGATGTTATCGCATTGTGTTAAAGCAGCTTGTAAGGCAAGGTTGTCAGTAAGGCGAAGATCGTTTCTAAACCAGAGTAGAGCTGTGGACATAAGAGTTAATTCTCATTGATTTTTGTAATGATGGGAGTCCAACAGCTTAGAAAGGATATGGTTTATCAATGGCTTATAAATCGGAAAAAATGTCACATTCTGTGTGGAAATCGCAGGATCAGCAACAGTGATCCTTTCCTTACCCCTTCCTTATAGATAGTGATTTAGAAAGAAGGGCCATCCTTATCTTCCAAGGTCATTAGCCCTTCTACCTTTTAAAATGGAATATCCTTATGCAAAATCGATATCCGAAGCACCGATAATCCCACCTTTCACCTTTGTGGAATCAGCAGAAGTGAGTTTGACCTTATCGAATTTCTTCTTTTGATCTTTGATCTTTTTCTTTTGATTGTCCATAACTAATTATTTATCGATTAAATAATAAAATACAGGTATCTTCCAATGGTATTACCATACCCTTCCAGTCTTTGTAGTAGTATTACCACAATGAATAATGCTAGAATTAAAATAAACCCATCAGCAGGGCTAAACTAGACATAGCGTTACTACTCCTAACAATGAAACCATCTAGGAGCAAAAACTAATTTATATTATTAATAGACAGATACTTAGAAAACGCAACCCCGTATAAAGGACTAAAATCGGGGCAAAACATAAGCCTTCAATGTAAACCTAATATCACTAGATAGCAAATGTAGAATCAACTTTAACACTTTAAGATTTTAATAAAAAAGCACACGGTAGTACTTAAATCACGCATTGCAAAAAGACCACTGTAACTCTTGAGTTCCATCGGGGGTATTGAAACACGTCTATGGAGTTCACGTCCTTAGACACCGCACTGTATGAGAACTGGAAGAAATAGTCTGGTAGAAGTTGATAATTTCCCACACAAAAAAGTGTTAAGGCTTTTTAAAATTATTCATTACATTTGTCACGCATCTATCACATACAGCATTATGTCTATCTTAGACCGGGTACTGGCTCTTTTTCGCTTCAATCGGAAGGAAATACCGAGGGACCCAAAACCCATGCCGGTCAAAAAACATATTACAACCATGGTCAACTCCATTACTGTATCTTCCGATATGAGTACCCTTTATCTTATCGACAACGGAAGATCCATTGATTTCCCCTTCAATAATCCACGTGGTGTTTTAATCGGTAGTTTAAAAGGTCAATTATCTGTGGCTACGGCTATTGAGCCGCCTACTTCCGAAGAGATTGCAGCAGCGAAGACTATTAAGTTGCCAACTGAGAAAGCCCAGTGGACAATGTTTTACTATATTGATAAGGAGACCTTGGCCATAGTTGGAGCTTCGGATATTGATATCGCTATTTCTGAACCGGGCACGCCAGAATGTAATCAGAACTTTTTTGATCTTTCACAGGACATTGTGAGAATTAGAAGAATCGGAAACGCTATTGAAGTTAGCTCTAGAGGGAAATAGTTATTTAGGAGAATTAGTCTTCTGGATTTGCTCAATAATGGTATTTCTGTCTAATTTACTGTTGACCCACCATAGGAATAATTCGTCGAGACCTAGGGAAATTTTTTCGTTGGGATTTTGCCTCAAACCGTTGAGATATTCCCGAAATTTTCGATATAGAGAAATCAACTCTGCTCTAGGTGCAGCATAGAATTCCTTAAAAAAGTTAATAATTCTTGACTCAAATCTACTGGGCTCTGAATAACCCTCTTTTCGCAAATGGCGGTATACTTTCCTAGTGAAGGCTTCAAAGGTTTCGATTTCTCCTTCTTCAAATACCGCAACTAGGTTCAATAAAAAGACACCGTTTTTAATATCTCTTCTTGTTATATACTTATCTCCCTTTATTATTCGTGAATTCCAAGTAATCGATCTTTTGAATTTTTCCTGAATAAACAACATTAATGAAGTATTGAATATCAAAGCATTCCTACTTCCGGATTTAATTTGATACTTATCCAGGCCTTCTTCGACAGACGCAACTACTTCTTCAATGCCATCTGAGTGTCCTGTGTTGATATAGTAAAGAAGCTTATAAATCGTCGCCTTTTGGAAGACTACTGCTTGATCATGATGGTTCTTTGGCGTTTCTTTCTCCAATTTCCCAATAAGCTTTGGGAATTCATGAAAAGCCCCCTTGGAGTAAAACCCATGCAATAGATTGGAAATATCAATAATGTACTTATGAAACTCTTCAATCTTGATCTTTTCATGTTCATCCCACCACGCGACTACTCTCGAGTAATACTGAAGGACTTGGTCTGAGTTACCTAGCAACTGATGATAAAGAGCACAACTTTGATAAAACCGTAATTTCGCCCGCCCAAACAACTCTACCTTGGGGTTCTCAAAAAGGGAGCTTGGGTATCTCTCACGAAATTCTTTGATTTCACTCTCTCGCTTTAGTTCAAAACGATTATCAACATCTACATATAATTGGTCTAGGTAATCTTCATATTTCAACTCAACCCCAACTGACTGATGAAATGAATCTTTTTCCTCTACCAATTTCACAATCCTAGTCGCATAGTTTTTCCCCTTGGCCTGCCGAATCAATAGTCGCTCTGCCTTATTGACCTCTAGCAAAGACAACTGATCATCCAGTACCACGGCCAACTCTTTCGCTTCCTCCAATCGCTCCCCACATTGCTCATACAACCCCCGCTCATACAAATACTGCGCATCCAAAATCATCTCCTTAATTCTTGCTGCATATGAATTGGCACTGCGGTAATCTCGCATACTGCGCATGATGGCCTCATATAGATAAGATTTATCATATCGCAGGTTTTTACCGAATTTTTTCTTTAACTTTGCCTCATCATATATCTCCATATCGTTCACCGCCTGGAACAGCACTAGATACTTACTCCCTTTAGAACTACTTTTTTTAGCGTCCAAAGTGAAATATCGCTTTTCGGACTTGGACATGGCCTTTATTAAATGAAAAAGATCATCTCTTTTTTTCATAGGCTACCCTATTTTCTACTCTATTTATCTCCCCTACGAACAGGAAAATCAAGAAAATCACACTTTTTTGCCCAATTTAGAATTTTTTTTCGGGTTTTAGAAACTCGATTTAAAGGCGAACTTTACATTTAGAAAAAATGTAAAGCAATGAGACAGAGAAAATAAACCAAAGCATTATTAATCAAACAATTACACTCTCGTCAAAATTAAACACTGACGTTTGAGGTGTCATATTTTTGCCTAAAATTCATCCAAAAAAAACACCTTAGAAACCCGAACTTTTCGCCTTTTTTGGTTTTCGAACGGCTGATTTCCCCTATACATTTGTATCGTATTCAAAAGGAATACAAACAAACTTGAAAGAAAACGGTACGAGTCTTGAAGATCTTTCGGATTATGGTTGCCTTCAAATGCCAAATGAACGTATCCAAAATCTAACATCGGTATCTGATCTGAGGAACAAAGATTCCTAGTACAGCCATAATCCGAAAGATATCATTCTGGTTTATTTCTCAATCTATCTGTCCTTTATTACAAGACTCACTTACACGGTTGGACGGCGGTAAGGGCACTTCCGTCCAACTTTTTTTCGCCTGGCTTTGCTAAGGCAACTAAGCGAAAGAAACACTATGATCACTATAGTAGGAGATGAGGTTACCGCCTCATCTCCACTATTGAAGCATCAGATTCGACCCATCCAAAAGCGGCTGTGTCCAATCTAGCATGCTAGGATAAAGAAAAACTGTTCATAGGGCAATTTGGAGGTTCTGCCACCTCTATAGGGTGGCAGGATCTATCCTTTACGCCCTGACAAGCAAATGATTAGTATCGACTTCCGCGAATATATTGTTCATTGAAATACGGGATAATAGCACAAGAAACAAGAAAGTAAAACCTACTACTGACTGTGAGAAAATTACACATGAGATTACAATATTTTCCATTAGTCATCCCTAGCTTTTTTAAGCTAAACCACAAAAGAAATAGTGTCAGTAGACCGAAGAAATGATTCTTTGACAGCGATCAAAGAAGGAAGAACTTTTTTCTTAGGGTGTTTTATTTTTCAGAAGGGCAATTGGAGATAAGTAGATAGTTGCTATTATTCCGGGCTGGGTAGCGGTGAATGAACTGCTGCCCAGTTTTCTTTTATACGGACTCCAACAAGGTCAACTGAGCCTTTCCTAACCAGCTTATTATTTTGTCCGAAAGGGCATTCTACATACCAATACATACGTCTAGATCGCCAAAACACAAAACTACAACAGACACTCCCCGTAGGGGAAGTCAGAAAGTGGCAGGCTGTGCCTTTCACATTCACACTTCCAAACTTAAACAACCCCAAAACCAAACTAAACCCAAGCAAATTGGCCATGGAAGATCCTTATTCAAGGATTTTCCATTCGGTTTGGACTAAGTACGTTGTATCATAAATCAATATGGTTTCTGGCGGCATCTTTTAAGCAGGCCCTGCGTTGTTCGTCGGTTATGTAGCTAAGGCTATATTCCCTCCTCGAGCCTTGGGCTTACTCGTTTCGCAGTTTAAACTTGGGACCATTTGTTATTAGCACCAATGTAGACGGCATAAGAGCAGCAGACCTGAACATGTTAACAGAATTAGGGTCTATCAACTGCTCTTGCTGCCCTACTCAACCCAAAAAACCGATGAAAACTTGGCTATTACTGCAAGCGATTGTAGATAAGTACCTACTTTTAATGGGTAAGTACCAGCCTAAAGGATGTCTTCTCCAACAGCCAAATGGACTTGGACGTCCTAGGATGACTTATGTAAAACCCTATTCTCTTAACCGGCAAGCAACTATCAACACCATGTCTCCCAATTCCAATGGAAATGGCGGATTAGCGCCATGCCTTTTCAAGCGAGTCATCCCTCTCCTACTCTTTTCCCTTTTACTACCAAGCATTTCCCATTCACAGAATATTGTTCCGACAAAGCCTGATGACTTAGGTCCTGAATTTCAGGATTCTACTCAGCTTAATGTCCTTAATTTACCGATGCCACTGCTTCCCATGAACGGGATCAACGCGGAGGCTCCTTATTATCGCTTCCTTTGGATTTTCGGGGATGGAAATTTCGAGTATAGAAGAGATAGCACTTCCATTAATCACCGCTATAATGTCTCGGCGAGCGAAAGTCCTAAAAGCCATGATGTTTTCTTGTATAAGAACGCCTTATATGGCGGAGGTAAGCCCCCTCCAAAGCGAACGAGTACCCAGATCAGTAATCTCCACCAATCAGAATTCGACACCATTCCTATAGAAAACACAAAGGCTGTAAAGCCAAATGCTTTGCTTCATTTGCAAAAGCACATGGAACCCTTACTGCCTAGTGATACGTCCTTGTGGATTGTTTCCATCAAGAACCCAGATTCTCTCGGGCGAAGGAGTTTGAATGGGCAGGTCTATCTGTTTTATGATGGTGTCGTGACACAGAGTCAATTGTTTCAAGTGGAAGGAAAGAATGGTGGCAATGTACAAGTTCCTGCCAAGTCCTTGGGGCAAGTCAATCCGAACTATGCTGACTTCCAGTTGGATACTACCTTGATTTATAACGATGATATACTTGGCACTACTTTTCAAACTGTCGATATCCCAGTGAGTACTTTCCAGGCTGAGTACAAACGTACCTTATTCTGGAACTTTAGCAACCTAAGACCTGGGGAGGAGCGACATATTTTTGTACAGTTCACTGTCGATTCCCTCCTACTTGACAAGTTTAGTCCTAAACGTCTTGGTGGAACAAAGTTGATGGCCATGATGACCGTCTACAATGATGACACTGGCCAGGGTCCTGGCTTCGATTTTGGGTTGTCTGACGAGGATGCAAAAAGGCGCAACGAACTGGGCCTAGATTCTGTTTTGCTCACTGCTAACCAAGGAGAGCAAAATGATGGCTGGTTTGGCAACGCCTTGTTGGAAGGAGGATTTGAGCAGCCTTTTGCTGCCGCCACTACCTTGGTCGACCTGATGGAGGTCAATTCTCGCTTAGCGAGTTCATATGATCCTAACTACATGCGGGTAGATGCCTGTAGCTGTCCACCCAATACAGATGGCGCACAAAAGATGATTGCGACAGTTCACTTTGAAAATGATGGCCTAGCAGCTACCAAAAACATATTTATCAATATCGAAATCCCGGAAGAGATCCAATTGAATAGTGTTTTCGATTCCCTCTTGCGGGTGTACCCACCATTGGATCCACTCTCTGCTGGTAAGATCGAAAAGGAACTCGATAAAGCTACGCGGACGCTTACCTGGAAACTACTCAACTTTCAGATCGAATCAGTACCTCAATATGGCGCTGGTGATCCATCGACTTTTGGTGAGATTACGTTTACGATGTTGACGGCGGCGGGAGTTGTATTGGATGACATCCCTGAAATGCAGGCCTGTATCCGCTTTGATGAAGAAGACAATGATCCCGTTTGCACCCTGCCAGTAAAAACCAACCAGCTGACCCAGGCGGAAGTGAGTAACACCGAGTCAGCAGATATATTACAATGTGACAATTGTGATTGCCCTCCTTTTGATTTCTGGAAATGGCTGCTAAGCTTACCTTGGTGGCTAGCCGTACTAATCGTGTTGGGAATAATCCTATTGTTATTGTTACTCAGGAGATTAAGACTATAGAAGTGATTTCATTTCCATGGCATAAAGAAAAGTAAGAACCCTGTATATACCCTAGGTGCCTGGTTTCAGGCACCCAAAAAACCAAGCCTTTATCATGCGTGACCTACTGCTAACTTTATCCCTATGCTGTAGTTGTATTTGGTTAACTGCTGCTTCCCCCGGAAGAATAAGCGGTGCCAGATATCTGGAGTTGGCGGCAGATGCCTGCCGCCAACAGCACGCTGATAGCCTAAATTTCTTCCTAACTCAAGGCAAGGCCCGTTACTCCGAACAGGATAGTCTCATTGCTTGGATCAATGGACTAAAGGATATTTCCAGAATCTATCGAGACGAACTACAAGAACCGGAAAAGGCCATAGCCATTCTCCATAAAGGGGCCTCGAAAGAGCTATGGCGTCAACCCAAACAGTCAAAGGAATGGGAGGCCCTAGGCTGGCTAGCTGTCAATCTCGCCTATACCTACAAATATGGTACTGAGCAATACCTACAAGCTAGTAGGTACTACGAAAAAGCCAAAGAAATCTTAGTAGATCAACTTGGACAAGAAGACCTGGACATTGGCATCTATATCTTCCAGGAATGGGGAAACCTTAAAACTATGATGGGAGATTTTGCCATGGCCGAGGTATTGCTAGATCACTTCCTCAATCTGGCCTTGGCTGCTCAGGAAAATAACATAGCTGCGGAAGCGTACAACGACCAAGGGGTACAGTTTATCAGCAGATGGGATATCACAAATGACACGAGAGCCCTCGAGAAAGCTATCACTTACTTAGAAGGAGGGCTTACCCTAGGCAATATCCATGACTTCCCCAGAGGTCTATTACACGGAAACTTGGTGAAGTGCCACATGGAGATGAATAATCGAAAAAAAGTGCTGCGGCATGCCGACCTGGCTGACCAAGCCATCCAACGTTTCTTTGATCAATCTGGCTACCTAGGTCTGCGACTAGATCAAGCCAAGATCAAGCAAAATCTCGGAGACTTTTTTTTAAAGACTGAGGCGGTAAATGATGCGCTGGTTCAATACGAAAAGGCGGAACAACTCTACTTAGAGGTTTACCCTTCCGGGAAGCATCGCGAACTTGCCAGGACGTACTCCGCTCATGCGGAAGCCCTTCGACTACAAGAAAGCTGGTCGCAAGCTTTGGCCTTCCATCAAAAAGCCTTGCGTGCAATCGTGGGCAATTTCGAAACCGAGACGGAGATAGGAAATCCCAATCTAGGGCAAATCAGAGCTGAACGAGTGATTGGGGAAGTCCTCTTGGCCAAAGCTCGTACACTAAGCGCTAAGTACGAACAGGAAAAAGATTTGGACGACCTCCAACTTGCTTTGGAATGTCATGATCTTCTCTACGAGGTGGAATGGAGAATCCGCGCTTCCTATCTTTACGAAGCTTCCAAGTTAGAACACATCAGCAAGCAACAGCGGGCAACCGAGGAAGGAATAGATATGGCATACCTACTTTGGCAGAAGACTCAGGAACAACAATATCTAGAGCTCGCCTTCAACATGCTTGAACGGAACAAGAGTATTCTGTTACTAGAAGCGCTGCGCAACGCAGAATCCAAGCAGACCCCCGATCAAAGGACCGACCAACAGTCTGTTGATATAAAGTATCAACAAGAAATAGCCGAACTGGAAAAGGAGATCTTTACAGCAGAGGAAAACAGCGCACCAGATTCACTCCTAAGCACATTAAAGATCAGCTTACTGGACAAAAAGCAGGCTTACAGGAATTGGGTTGAAAGGTTGGAAGACGAGAAGAAAGGAATCTGGGTTTCTAGATCAAAAACAGAACAGAACTTGTCCAGCTATCAAAACATGTTACTTCCTGATCAGCATCTGATTGAATACTTCGTTGGGCATGAATCCATATACATTTTCATTTTGTCTAACCAGCAACGGTCAATAGTCCAGCTTGATAAAGATTTCCCCTTAGAGGAATGGGTACAAGAATTTCGGCAATCCATCGAAGATTTCCAAATGGCTAAGCAGTCCTTACAAGGTCTTTGCGATAGTTACAGCCAGCTGGGCTTCCAACTGTACCAACGCCTATTCGCCCCGATTAATGAGCACTTGGACCCAGGCCAGCAATTACTTATTATTCCCAATGGGGCATTAAATTTCCTTCCCTTTGAAGCCTTGTTGACTAGCCAGGAAAACTCTTGTCAGTTTTCTACTTATCCTTACCTAATTCACGATTTCGAAATCGCCTACGCTTACAGTGCCACACTATACCGGGATTTATTGCAACGGGAGCAACAGCCGGGGGCATTTATGGGATTTGCCCCGCGATTTGATGGGAATTACGGCTTTAATACCTTATACCGAAACGCAGAAAGCATCCAGACTGCCCAAAAATACTTTGCTGGTGAGATCTTCCTCCGCGATCGAGCCACCATAGAACAGTTCATTGCCTTGGCTCCAAAAAACCAAATCATACACCTTGCCACCCATGCCAAGGCTAATAGGCAAGCGGGGGATTTTTCCTTTATTGTTTTTGCTGATGGAAATGGAGGCTATGATAGCCTGTATACACGAGATATCTACCTCCTCGCCCTGGATGCAGAATTGGTCCTCCTTAGTGCTTGTGAAACGGCAGTGGGTCAACTGCACCAGGGCGAAGGCATCATCAGCCTCGCCCGCGGATTTTTATACGCTGGGGCTAAGAGTATCATGACTACCCTATGGCAAATCAATGATCAAGCGAACTACACTTTGACAGCAAGATTATATCAGAAGCTTAGAAAAGGCAAACGGAAGTCTGAAGCGCTACGTGAAGCCAAACTTGAACAAATCGAGGCTTCTGATAACATGAATGCGCATCCCGTATATTGGGCGGCCTTTGTCAGTGTAGGAAATCAGCGATCAATTCTCAAGGAAAAGAAGTTTGCTCTGCTACTGTGGCTTGGTATCCCAGCACTTCTGCTGGGAGGATATACTATTCGCAAAAAATGGCTAGCCTAATTCTTATCGCCAAAAACTATCCAGTTTCTTTTGCAAGGAACTAGCTTGCAGTCGATATTCGTGGGATTCATCTCCTGCGATACGCGCTAATTCCGATCGGAAGCCATCGTTTATCTGATTACCGGCTAACTTAGCCAATAATAGACTCCAATCTACATTCTGCTCATAGTAAGTTTTGGCTAATGGATCGAGTTCTAACCCCTCTAATTCGTTACTCAAGGTGGTGAATTGGCGAATAGCCACAGCATATTCTCCTCCTTGTAAACTTCGATGCGCAGCCGAAAATTCCTCTTTGAACTGATCAATCGTTGCCCCGCCCAGCGTGCCACCTATATTTGGAGATTGATATAGAGAAGCAAAAAGTTTCTGATTTGAATATTGGTTTTTCATATACCCCCACCCTCCTATGCTGACTAATAAAGCAATAGAAGCGGCTATGGAAAGTCTCTTAATCCAAGGGTTTAAAGATCTTACGGGAGTCTCCTCTTGCGCTTCCCTTTCCCAGGCTGTTAGCTGATTGGCGAAGGCATCAGTTTGGATTGCATCCAGTCCTTCCAGCAATCTTTTTTGCGATTGGAATAAGGTATCAAAGGCAGTATCTGTTTTTCGTCGTTCCTCTACATACTGCTTTGCCTTGGGGCCGAGTTCGTCTGTGAGGTACCATTCAATTAATTCTTCATCTTCTTGCGCCGCCAAGCCTCCTGACCAGCTATTCATTTTCTCTTCTAGGTCCTCAGTAGCCATGGCTAAGAAACCCTCCAGGATGGAGCGTATTAACCCGACCCTGTGCTGAAAGGATTCATCCTCAGCTATTCGCTCCTCGATCGCCTTTTGCTTCTCGGTAGGTAGCCTACCCAAACAAAAGGCCTCGATTTCTTCTAATGTATAGACTTTTTCGTCCATGGCTTTTACATAAAGGTTCTACTGTTGGTTATCTGTTGTTTGCCTTCGCTAACATCTACCTATCTTCTTCCAATAGTAGGCGCATCTTCTTTAGACAATCAAACTTTCGTTTTCTCACCGTTCCTTCATTAGTGATACCCAGTTCTTTCGCTACCGCCTCCATCACATAACCCTTTAAATAGACCAACTCCAGTAGTTCCCGACAAGACTCCCCGATCTTGGCTAACAATCGACGAACCAGATCCGCTTTTGCGGCTCGCTCATGTACTGATTCAATAGCCGCCTCAATGGACACTTCTGGAATTTCCGCCTCCCAATCTCCCTTTCGTCCCTCCTTGCGCAACACATTCTTACCAATACCAAAAAGGTATGTTTTCAGACTACTCTTTAAGGGAGCTACCAATTTCCGACGCAGTACATTGCGATGGAAAATGATCATCGTATCATGAAACAACTGCCCCGCTTCCTCTGGCCCCAAACTCGCCCGCTTCATAAAGAACATTCGAAATGGACTTCTCATATCTTCATAGAAGGATTTCCAGGCTAGATCGGAACCACTTTGGAGCTCCTCTAAACGGTCTTCATCTTCTCGGTATTTACTCATTTATCTCGGCTTTCTCGGTTTTTGTTACCTCTTGCCCAAAATAATAAATTATTTAGGTGTATGAAATGCAGACGCTCGTGCGTATTAGGCTATAGCTCTATACTTATCGGGATATTCATCGGCTGTGCATGATTACCTATACTTGTTGCATTAATGAAATGCGTTTCTCCAAGTTTTAATTGCCCGTAACTAGCATGCACATGCCCAAAAACATGGCACCTCGGTTGAACCTCTTCCAACCTATTGCGCAAATATCCACATCCGAGAGAACGACCTGTACGAGAAGAATCCAAAATCCCCATAGGTGGTGTATGGGTTATTAACACATCAGTTGTTGTAGGAATCGATTTCCAATGCTCCTCCATCTCAATACCTCGTTCCTTACCAAAAGCCATTTCAACCAAATCCGGAGACACAGGTGATCCCCAAAAGTTCACTCCTCCAATGCTTACCCCTTCGTCCTCTAGGTAAATAATACTAGGAGGTAGCTGGCTTCTAAAAGATTCTCTTTCCTCGGCGGCCTTAAAATCATGATTTCCTGCGATTAGAATTCTGTATTCATAAGGTAGATCAACATACCACGTCAGAAAATCAGCTAGCCCAGCCTCTCCACCGTAATGACAGAAATCACCAGCATGTATAATCATATTACCTGAAGGAAGTTTGGCAAGATCTCTATGTCGAGCGTGTGTATCAGAAATAAGAACTAGCTTCATCTATGTATGAAACTATGATTCGATAGAAAAAATTCCGTGAGATTGGGGCTCCTATTAAAAAAAGAGTTTCCAGCATATTTTACCGCAGTAAGATAGTTTTTCTCCAAGTTTCAATTGCTGCTAAGAATAGTAACATAGGTTCGATTCAATTCTTTCTAGCTCGTTTAAACGCTTTCCGTACTTTATCAAATTCTAGTTCAATTGCCCCAAAGTTATTTTCAATGATTGTCCATTGCTCCTGGTTTATATTAACGGCGTTGGTAGGAATATAATCGCAAACCCTCAGAGTAGCTAGTAAACTAGTACCTCTTTGTGGTAGTAGATATACGATATGATAAACTTCAGATAGGACCTTTTCTATTGTAGCATTTGCATCTAAATAGCTTTCCTGGATTTCTGGTAAATACTGATGTAGAACAGAAAGAATAGTAGTATCTACTAAAAATTCTCTAATGGTTAGTTCAGGGAGGATATCAGCAGGTTCGACGGTATTAATGCTATCCCTTGATTTTGATATTCGATAAAAGCTAGTCTTGCTGTAAAGGCACACGAAATCATATTCAGTTATGGTAATTCCGAGCGTTGTGGAACCATCATGATTACGAAATATAGCAGCTTGTCTAGTAATGGTTTTATTGTCTCCCCCATCAGCTAAAAACTCTTCATAGTAGCCGTTTTTGAGGTCAATAATGGTATCGGTAGACATTAGTTCTCCTTCCACATATTCTCCGATTAAGTCACTTTTTAACTGTAAAGCTTCCAGTATATTTTGCGAAGAACCTAGCGAATTTATCAAAACAAAAATCAGAGAAAGGATCAAATTTTTCATATCCTAGCTATTAAGGCTGAGCACTAATTAAAGTAGCAGCAAGGACGTAACTACTAATTGTTATCTGTTAACTAGTCATCAGCGCTCAAAATTTCTTGCGGTAGCCTTACGCGAAAGACCGTTCCGCCTTGGGGCTGTGCTTCACAGTAAATAGTACCACCAAATTCCTCAACGATTTTCTTACAGGTGGCCAAACCCAGGCCTGAACCGTCGTATTTTGTCTGGTTATGGAGTCTTGTAAACATCAAAAAGATCTTGTCGTAGTACTCTTCTGCAATCCCGATGCCATTATCTGAAAAGGACAAATCAATGCCTCCTTCCCCTGGGACAGCGCCAAGTTTAATGGTTGGTTTTGCCGATTCATTATATTTCACACCATTTTCAATCAAGTTCTTAAACAGCATAAAGATCTTAGCATAACTCCAGACGATGTTGGGCAGTGGCGTGCTAATTTCGATGCTTGCATTCCTACTATAGAGATACTCAGAAATTGACCTTGAAATCTCATCTACAAGCTCATTGAGATCAATTTGTACTTTGTTGTCCCCATTCTCCTGTCTGGATAATTTGGAATACTCCAACACATCCTCAATCAGGTAATTCATGCGTTTCCCACCTTGTATTATAAAAGACAAATAGTCTCTGATGTCTTGTGAAGACGAGGATTCTAGTTTCCGTTTCAGCAAGCCTGAGAACTTGATGATGTTATGCAGCGGGGTTTTTAAGTCGTGAGATGCGATAAAGGCAAATCGTTCCAGCTCCGCATTACTTTCCAACAGATCATCATTTGTCTTCATCAATTCCCGGTTGGTTTGCTGCAACTGTTCGGTACGTTCCTTTACCAGTCTGCTCAATTGCTTACTCTGCTGTGCTCGAATATAGGATAAACGGAAAAAATAGGTTACCAGAGTCCCCAAAAGCAGCAATCCTGCCACAAATAGTAGCAATACACTTCTATCCTTCGTCAATCGGAGCTTTTGATTTTGATTTTCAACCTGTAGGACTTTATTTTCCTCTTCAATGAGCTGCAAATTGTGTTGATTCCGGATCAGGGTTTCGCTTTGGGAAAAGACGTATTTATTAACCTCATCGGTGTATTCCTTAAACTTAATATGGGCCTCAAGCGCTCCTTCGGTAATGCCCCGTTCCACCAGAGACTGATATTGCAACTCATAGGCTCTCGCCAAGAAGGGATTGCTCAGAGCTAAACCTCCATATTTGATGAGCATTGGTAGGTTTTGATCGAGCTGTGTCCACCGCTTTTTCGAGGCCAAAAAGGCACACTTTGCATACAGCACTTCTAAGGCCGCTACAGACGCTTTCTGGGTTCTCCTTAGCGGCTCTAGTTGTTGCTGATAACAAACTTCAAACTCAGTGGGCAGTTCCTCCAGTTTTTCCATATCAATCAGGGCACGGACGTTGGATACGATAGCATAGCAATTCCTGGGGTCTCCTTCCGGGTAGGATGCCGTTTCCACCAGTTTTTGGATATAAAACTGAGCAGAATCTGGCATGCCTAGATAGATAAATCCTTGAATGAGATTCCGGTAGTAGAAATGGGAAAAACCGTTATTATCAAGATCCTGCAAATAAGGATAAGCCCCTCGCAGTATCTCCAAGGCTTCTTCGTAATTGTAAGCTTTTGTGAAGAGCTGTGCCAACTTGAAACGGCTTACTACTTGAACGGAAGGGGCAGGATAAATAAGGGCCAACTGTTGGAGCTTGTTGACGTAGTAATAAACGGTATCCAGATTCTTGGTATAACTCAGACCAATATCTACCAGGGCTCCCAGGTTAAACACATTTTCATCTAAGGAGCTAGCTGAATACAGATTTTCTGAGTCTGGTCTTTTGAAAGCCTTGATGCCCGCTTGTGCATTTCCTTGAGAGAAATAAAAGGAACCTTCCAGATTATAAGTTTTCACCCAAGCACTGGTATCATTGAAAGTAAGGAGGTGCTTCTTCAACTTCTGAAATTCCTGTACGAAAACCAATGAATCCTTCTCACTGTACGCAGACCGTGCGGCCAGGTATCTGGCTTCGAATAATAGACTATCCTCCTCAAGTAGCTCAAATCCTTGTGCTGCTTCTATGGCCAACTCCCGTTGCTTTGAAAAATCACTCTTAACCGCTAATGCTTCTGTAAGGTATTGAAAGGACAGTTGGCTTAGGCTGTCCCTATTCACACCCGTTTGGCCCATCAATCTAGCAGATGATAGTAATATCAAAACCCAAACTGATGACAGTATGCTAATTCGTCTCATACTGAGCAAAACATTTAGGATAATCGGGTCTACTTTTTAAGCGAGAGATCACTAGCTATAATGGATTAGTAGTGAAAAAAATAGGGCAACGAAAAGTTATGAAGATCATATATATATCTTCGAGGTAATCTGTATCCGTTCTTCCCACCTTATTCTTCGCAGAATTTACGGAATAATTCTGAGTTGAACCGCCTTTCTGGATCGATCATCTAAAAGAAATAGACAGAGATCCCTGCACATTCATCCCGGACTAGCAATAGGATAGAAAAAAAATTAGAAAAAAATTTGCTCAAAGGGTAAGATTTAGTCTATCGAGATGATATACCTATAGAATCCCACTTAAAACCACTTGTTATTTGATTAATCACAAAAAAGTACTTGTGGTTGTAACAAATCAAAAAACGAGTGGATAAATCTCTGTAGCAAGATGGCTACAACCCAAAAAACTAGATGTTTCGTTTGACACGATTGTAATCCCTTGAACCCTAAAACCCCATTTTATACAACTATCTCTTATCTCGAACAGTCCCTGCGTCTGGGCGTGCATCAGGTCCAGACCTTATCCCTGATTTATACGTACGGCCAACTGGACCGAATTCGGTTCATTCGTATTGGCTAGTATATTTTGAATTGGAAAAGTGGATTTATGAAAAAGTGGAGCACGGTATAACCGGCTCCACTTTATCTTTTTATCAGTGTATGTTATTGCTTACACGAATGCTTACACCCACTTAACCAAGCCTACATCTTGCTGGTGCGGTAGCAGATCACTCTTTGGATAAACCCGGAATCCATATTCATAGACCCCCGCCAGCTTCGGCTCGATATCACAAGCATAAGTAGCCTCTTGTCCTTCTACTTTAACCAGGCGCAGCTCTTCCTTGAGTTTCAATTCTAGCTCCACCTCCTTTACTCGTTTAAAGAAAACTACTTCAACACCAACATTCTTGGCATTTAATTCACCAACATGTAGCGTAATTTCTCCCTTGAAAGGATCTCCAACCATTAACGCATTATTTTCGGCGTCGAAGAGATTGGAGGAACTGACGTGAACGGCGTCCCATTGACGCTTAAGACCTTCCTTCCAAGCTGTTAGACTCAGTGCTTGACTGAACTTGTCCTTGCGCAATAATTTATGGCGAACCGCCAATTTGTTATAAAAGCGATCAAAGTAGTCATCTAGCATTCGCTTCATGGTAAACTGAGGCGCTACCTCCGCAATGATCTGTTTAATGAAGGACACCCATTTTGACTTATCCTCTTGGTAGTAGGTAGGAATGATATCCCCCTCCAAGATATTATAGATCGATTCAGCGTCCAATTCATTTTGAAGATTTTGATCTTCATAAGTACGCTCCAAAGGCAGTGCCCATCCGGCATCGGGCCGATAGCCTTCAGCCCACCAACCGTCGAGCACGCTGAAGTTCATTACGCCGTTCAAGGCTGCCTTCATCCCACTCGTTCCAGAAGCTTCTTTCGGCCGGGTCGGTGTATTTAGCCACACATCCACGCCTTGTACGAGGTACTTGGCTATTTCCATGTTATAATTCTCTAGGAAGATGATCTTGCCCGCGAAGCGTTCTTGCTTGGATACATGAATGATGTGACGAATCAAATCTTGCCCGCCATTATCAGCTGGATGGGCCTTACCTGAGAACAAGAAAATCACGGGTCGATCCGGATCATTAACGATTTCGGCCAACCTATCTAGGTTGCTGAATAGCAAATGGGCCCGCTTGTAAGTAGCAAATCGTCTAGCAAAACCAATGACCAAAGCGTCATCCTGAATGTTATTGATGATGGAGAAAATGGAGCGTGGCCCCTCGCCTCTTCGCGTAAGGTCTTCTTGAAGCTTTTCTCTTACTGCATCCAACAGACGTTTCTTCAATAACTTCCGAACCTCCAATATCTTATCATCCGCTACCTCATGAATTTTTCGCCAATAACTCTTATTGGATTGATCTTCCTTGAAAGCCGCTCCGAAGGTTTCTGTATATAATTCGTCCCATTCTTTCGCAATCCACGTCGGATAGTGCACACTGTTGGTTACATAGCCGATATGCAACTCTACCGGTTGGAAGGCGGGGTACAGGACATTGAACATCTTCTGAGAAACAGCGCCGTGCAGCTTACTTACGCCATTCACCTCCTGTGAAAGACGGATAGCCAAATGGCTCATGGAAAAGAGTTCTTGAGAATCGTCTGCTTGTACTCTTCCTAATCCAATAAATCGGGCCCAATCAATTCCCAATTTTGATGGCCATTCTGCCATATACTGATATAAGATTCCTTCTGCAAAGTAGTCGTGTCCAGCCGGCACAGGAGTATGGGTAGTAAATAAAGAACTGGCCCTGATCACTTCCAAAGCCTCGTCAAAAGCAAGTCCTGCATCCACCAATTCTCTTAGTCTTTCCAGCCCCTGGAAGGCGGCATGACCTTCATTGCAATGATATACATCGGCTTCAATGCCAAGTGCTTTGATTGCTCTGGCTCCTCCAATTCCCAATAATATCTCTTGCTTAAGTCGATGCTCATTATCTCCTCCATACAACTGATCAGTGAGTCTACGATCTTCCCAAGAGTTTTCATCAATATCCGTATCCAAGAGATACAAGGTAATTCGCCCAACCTGTAGCTGCCAGAATTTAGCCCACACCTGACGTCCAGGCAGTTCAATACTAATTCTAATCCACTCCCCATCTGCATCCTTCACTGGTTGGATAGGCAACTTGGTGAATTCCTGCAGGGGATAATTATTGATCTGGTCTCCGTTGATCGACAGCGCCTGCTGGAAATAACCATGACGGTACAGCAGCCCTACTGCTACCATATCGGTATTGGAGTCGCTCGCTTCTTTAAGGTAATCTCCTGCCAACACACCAAGTCCACCTGAGTAAAGACGCATTGAGATATGTAGTCCGTACTCCATGCAGAAGTAGGCAATCTTAGGCGTCTTGGATTTGGCGGACATGTATTTCTGGTAGGCACTATATACTTTGCCCATTCGAGACATAAAAGACTTGTCGGCCATCAACTCATCCATCCGCTCCAGACTTAACTCATCCAAAACAGCGACTGGGTTATAGTTTTTGCTTACCCAGACAGTTGGATCAATCTCCTTCATCAAATCAATTGCAGCTGGATTCCAGGACCACCAAAGGTTCTCTGCAAGCTCTTGCAATGGCTGTAAAGCTTCTGGCAACTGAGAAGCAATGTAAAGTCTCTTTAGGTTGGGGCTCTTTTCCCGTAATTGACCAATCATGTTGTGTATATTTTGGTAAAGGGCAGACTCGCATCCCTTGAGGGATCAAACCCAGAAGATAGGTGAGTCGTACCGATTCACACTGTTTTGCTGGTAGAAACTCATTAATAAACCCCACAAATCTACTATTACTTATGAAGTTAAACCAAGTGGTATTCGCATAGGGTTCTTGCGAATTCGGGAGAATAAGCCTGCCATTTCACACCTAAATGACTACAGGTCAAACTTTTACAAGGAGAATTGAATCTTGGAGCAGCCTGTGGAATCTTTTCGAAAAGTTTTCCCCAGCAATCGATTGCATAAAATTCGGGGCCTTGGTAGAGCGAATTTTACCCTATTAGCTGTAGTTTATTTCCAACAATAGCTTGCTTATTGATTGCCACAAACTCGTACTGCCGTTAGGCCTCCTTCTTCTTGGACGAAGTCCTCAAAGTACCGGCTGTACTCTTTCGAGGACAATTGATCAAAGGAGAAATCTGCTCGAAGTCGGCGCTTTAGAACCTTATTGATTTCTGACTGCTCTGTGCGAAAAGCGCCAAAATTACTGGACAGCTCTTCACAAATGGCATCTGCATAAGCTGCTGGTTCGACATTCAGAAAACTAATAGAACCACTACGATCACCAGCCAAAATGAAAGCCCCATCAGGTGAGAATTGTAAGGAATAAATCAAATCTGAAATTCCTTCATAAATCATGGGTTGGTAAGAAGGTTCTACGTATTGATTTAGGTCCCATATACTTATAGCCCCTTCGACATTGCCTACGGCCAGGAAGTCCTTTTCTTCACTAAAGCTAAAGACTGAGATAGCGGATTGGTACAACTTAAAATCCTTTTTCTCAGAAGTGGACAAGCTCATGAATTGTTCGTCTCCAGGCTCATTTGCTGCGAGAATAATTCGTCCATTGCTGAAGCCAAAAGCGTAAATACTTCGCCCATCCTTCCTTTTACCCACCCCAACACTGGATAAATTGCCATAATTCATAGTATTGGCCCCGCCAACTCTCAGGAAGAACTCTCTCCTTCCCTGTTGGCCAGCTCGAACAGAATCCATTTCGATTCGATAGATGTAATCTCGCAGCTTTCCGACAAAAGTATAGCCTACCAATTTATCCCCTCTTCGCTCAATCCAATTGACATTTGATCTCATTTTGGGAAAGGCCTGAAATCCGTTTTCCTTGCTGTAAGAATAAAAATGAGATTCTCCGGCAGCCATAAATTGATCATCATCTAGCCATTTGGAAAGCAAAATCCGGTCATCACTTGGCAGTCCATGCCGTGCCATAATGTTGCCATTGAAGGTATTGACTACAAGGAGTTCACTCCCCTGTCCGCCAACCAGTATGAAGTCACCAGACGGACTAAGTGATAAAGCCTGATGCGCCGCAGAAACGCCAGTATTGATTTCCTTCACTTCTCTTATATTCGGTGCGCCAACATTATTCCATTCTCGAATATCCCACTGCAGTAATTTCCCATCCCCTCCAGCGGTATAGAATCTATCCAACTGAGGACGAAAAGCTATAGCTTGCACCCCTGCGGTATGTCGCCCCCCTTCTTGAAAGACCCGATCGGGGTTTAAGCTTCGTAAGGACTCAAACAAAGCTCGAACAATATTAGGGTTGTAGACATCACCCAGTTCCGGATACCGCAGATTGACGTTGTAGGCCTCTTTAGCTACCAAAGCCTTGGTACGTGGATCTTCGATAAGCAAGGCCTGGTTAGCAACATTCCAAGAAGTGATGATCTTATTGTATTGTTCGGCCTTCTGTTGGGCCACACGTGCATCTTCGGCGCGTTCCTCGGCCAATTCCTTCAACGCTTTATAATCTCTGGCTCTCTGTTCAGCTTCTTCTGATAATGACTTCAGAATAGCTGCTTGAGCTGCTGTCTGCTCGTTCAGGCTGGAGATGCTATCGCGGTCGGCAAAGGCAATCCTGCGAAGGACTTCGGCTTCTTCTGCCGACTTCAAGGCTGCGGAAGAAGCCGCTTCAGCCAGTATTCTTGCCTCCTCAGCTGCATTCCTGGCCGTTTCTGCTTCAGCGGCCTTCTGGCTGGCTTCTACTTCAGCGGCTTCAGCTCGATTGTTTTCCTGGATCAGCTGTTCATTGACCTTTTGAAATTCGAGGTTGTTTTTACTGGCGCTACGATAAAGGGAGATATTATAAAAGGCTAGTGCCGCGAGCACAAGAAAACCTCCGACCCGCAACATATTGATATTCCATCTACGTTTATAAATATTCTTCTTCGAAGCCTTTACAAACTGCCTTTCTTCTTCTGTAAGGAGGTTTAAAGAAATGGAAGATTCAATGTAATTGATATATTTCTCATCCAATAGATCATCACGTTCTTGGTGATCTCGAATAGTGGTTTGGATTCCACGAAGTACTCGATTATCAGCTTCTAATTTTTGATTGGCCCGGCGCGCTAGGAAGCTATTCGCCATTTCGTAGCGCTGGCCTGTTGTTTTTCTGATGATACCCACCTCTTGCAAAGACTTCAATACACCTTGGATGGTCTCCCGATCCAATTCCGTTATCCTGGTCATTTCATCTAGCAGGGCATCTTCTTCCCATTGAATACGATTGCCATTTTGCACCAGTAGCGACATGAGGTGGTTACCGACTCCTTTGGCTTTGCGCCCCAGGTCAGCTTCCAATGATTCCAATTCCTTGTCCAGCATGTCATCAACCATGACACTCGGCTTACGCATGCTGTCTAATAAGGCATCACTAATTAGCTTTGGCATGTTTCAAAGATTTATCTATACAAACAATGGGAGCCAACATACTAGTTCAGTTCTTCATATAAACGTTCTAAATATAGTTGTAGGTATGTCAGATTGATCTTACCATCCTCTTCACTAACATTCTGAATGATGCGATCAATGATTGCATCGTTTTCTACCTCCATATCCGCTTCTCGGAGCAATTCTTTAATGATATCATGGGCTGTCCGATTGTCGACATGTCTAATTCGGACCTGTTCTTCCAGAATATTTGGTATGAATGCCTCTAAATCCTGGATCTGTGAAAAGAACTCATCTCGCAAGACGATTACCAAATCGATATTGCGGCGTGATTCTAGCAAAGCGGCTATGTGAAGATACAGGTGTAAGAGTTGCTCGTGATCTTGCACCCAAATAAAGAACTCCTCAAATTGATCTAGGATAATGATCTTTCGCTCTATGGGTGTTGGCGGCTCATCAGCCCACTGAAAAGCAAGGTCTAAAAATAACGGCTTTTCGTCCCCACTTGGCTCTTGGGCTAGCATCTTCTTGGTGAGCACAGAATCGATCAGTTCCCGGCTACAGCGCACATAGGCCACTTCATACAGTTGCTTGATGCGCGGAAGTAATCCGGCACACACCAATGAAGTTTTGCCTACACCCAATGGGCCAAAAACCAGGGTTGTTCTGGCACCCAACTCATTGACCACCTTATCAAAGAGATCCTTCACTTCTTCATCCCTACCAAAGAAGAAGGGAGCCATTTCAGTATTATATGGCTCGAAGCCCATAAAGGGTGATGGTGGTCGCTCCTCAGGAATAACAATCCTAGGCATCGGCACACCCTGAGGTCGTAGCCCAAAGATTTCCTCTGCTAAGCTATCATGGCTCAATTCAAACTGATCATTGTCTAGTGGTCGTAAAATGCGTCGATTAGTGAAGAATTCTAAATAGATATTCAATCGAGCCAGACTCATGTCTCCGGCCATCTGCTGCAACTCATCTCTGGACACAGGTATCTTTGTGCCTTTCTCGGAGATAAATAATTTCAACCAACGCAAAGCCAAATCTCGTCGATCCACCTCTTCAGAGAATACGACTAGTTGTTCCTCCAAGAAATCTGCCAAGACATCTTCAATGCTCCCCACCTGCATAACCAGATCCACATCAAAAACAATGTGATCCGGATCTTCCTCCGCCGCCAGTCGATACATCTTATCTAGGAAAACCTGCAAATAGGTCAATTGCACCCTTCCTCCACCCGCCGTAACGTTGTCGATGATATCGTCCGCAATCTCCTCATAACAGAGTTCAATATTAAACCGAGGATTTCTCGCTGTGGAAATGATTACCTCTCTGGCATTGGCTCGGTTCATGGGTTCAATCCGTAGGCGCTTTTCGAAAAGAGAAGGTACCGCTTTTTCAAACCCTGACAACCTTGCCAGATACTCCTCTCGCATCACAATTATGACTTTGCAAGGAAGGTCATGTGCTAAGAGATCCTTTATGCTAGCTATGAATTCTTTCTGTTCTTCCTCCGACCCTAAAATGAAGAGTTCTTCGAATTGATCGAAGATGAGATAGATGGGCCGCAGATGGTCCTTGTAGAGAGAATGCACCATTTGTGGCAAACCATCACCTTTCTCGAAGGACTGGTTTGAGTCATGGTGTCTGAGCTCTCGGATCGTGGCTTTATTAATGTTTTCTTGTCTCCGGATATATACATCAAACCAGTCACTCTGGTCAAAGCAATTTGCCAATCCACACCTAACGATGCTTGTTTTTCCCGTTCCGGAAACCCCATAGACCAAAATTAGATTGGTCTGGTAAGACATTTTGTATAACTCCTGCACTTCAGCCTCTCGGCCGAAGAAGATATCTCCGTCCTCTTTCTGGTAGGCATCCAGAAATTTGAAGGGAGAAAGGTTAGTATGACTGGTACTTTCCATTTATCCTAGTTCAATTGACCGCAGAAAGTTGATAAATTGGGTGTACACATCTTCGTATTTTTCCGAGCTAATGACCAGTTCATCTTTCAAATTGTCGAATAGAATGTATCGCAGGGCACTGTTTTCCCGGTAGCGGAAAAAGAAGAGTTTGGAGTTATTTTGCCCGAGCAATGCATTTTCATCAATGATAAAAGGAGAAAGATTCAAATAAGGATGAACGGCTTCTTCATTTTTCAGTAAGACTACCGATTGGTTATCCGTGTATTCGGGGGTGACGATGGTTTCGTCCAGTACGCCAAAGGCTGCAGTAATTTTATCCAAAATAACCAGATGGTGGCGGTACCTTGGTTCTTCGTGTCGTCTCTTGAGTAAATCAATATTCTTAACCGTAGCTAACGTATACTTGGCACTAAATCCGATATGTTTGAACAGTTCGCAGAGGTGATCCTCCGCCTGTACACAAAAGCTTTCAATTTCATCAGCAGCAATTGTACTTCGCAATTCATCTTTCATTTCCTCCAAGAACAGATGGGCACTATAGAACTTACTGTCTTGATAGAATTCCTCTTGCAACTGCTTAAACTCCTCGATAAAGGGCTCTACATTATTGGCTACAAAGGCATCACTAATGGCCTTGGTCAAGGCGATGTAGTTGTAGCGGAGCTCTAAATCAGGTTCCAGATCAAAGTAGTCTTGAATCTCTTTCAGTGCTGCTTCTGGCCATTTAAATTGCTTATTTCCAAAACACTCATCCCAGAGTTGGCTCATCATGATAAAGGCCAGAATCTTGCCGGCTACTTGATACACATTGATGATCTTCGACAATCTAGTGGTGCTAATTTCCTCTGACAAGAGTAATTTTCGGAGATGCGTTCCGATTGGAGTAGGGAATGAGTCGATCACTGCCACCCGTAAGTCTCGGATCTTAGGGGCTCTTTCCTTTGCCCGCGCCTCTTCAATGAGCGATCTTACATCATCCGCATAAGGCATAGTGGCATTAGCTATCGTCTCGATTAGTTTTTGGTTGATAGATCGAGCGCCTTGGTACCTAAATTCCCCTCCTCTGACAATCACCGAAGACTGACTCTCTACTGGCAACTTCCACTGCAATACCTCTTCTTGATCAGTTTGAATATAAAGCCCCCATGGCAGGGTTGCATCCTCATCCGCGCTGTCTTTGGAGCCAATTCCCCGGTAGATACCCACTGCCTCACCTTTCTTTAGTAGATAATCGGCCGCGGCCAGTTTGAAGGCTTCCTCGAGGCTATGCTTGGTAGTCAAGGCACGATAAAAAATATCTGCAAACTCCTTAGCAGCCGTATCAGCAATAGGAACGGAGGTAGCAATGACGGCTGGCACTCCAGCCTCAAAAAGTGCTTCTACCTGCTCTCGCGTGGAGCAACCGT
>ENA-UENX01000217-UENX01000217.1-marine-metagenome-genome-assembly--contig:-NODE-217-length-29848-cov-166.243200_pt1 | contig 29848 bp, 22 predicted proteins | sample MGYA00237875_ERZ529327 | MGnify/ENA primary metagenome ERZ529327 (study PRJEB26372, sample SAMN05368347) | marine metagenome | biome: cultured habitat; feature: ocean water; material: water; isolation... | reverse complement strand
AAGCGTTGGGAAAATGCTATAGAAAAGTTTCCAGAAAATATCGGTTTTCAAACTCAGAAAGGCAATATGTTGATAAATTTGTCTCGGTTTGATGAAGCAGAATCAGTTTTTCAAAGGTTAATAGAAAAGTTTCCTCATCAACCTCAAGGTTACGATGGTTATGCCAGATTAACTCATAGTTTTGCTGATTGGAACTTGGCTTTGAAGCGTTGGGAAAATGCTATAGAAAAGTTTCCAGAAAATATCGGTTTTCAAACTCAGAAAGGCAATATGTTGATAAATTTGTCTCGGTTTGATGAAGCAGAATCAGTTTTTCAAAGGTTAATAGAAAAGTTTCCTCATCAACCTCAAGGTTACGAGGGTTATGCCAGATTAGCTAATCATTTGGGGAATTGGGAATTAGCTTTGAAGCGATGGGAAAATGCGATTAATCATTTGCCCCACCATTTTCATTTTTATGTACAGAAAGGGAATGTTTTAATTACTTTATTTAGGTATCAAGAAGCAGAAACTTTGTTTGAGGAACTTATCTCAAAATATCCTCATCAACATCATGGTTATGATGGTTTAGCCAGAGTATTAATGCACGCCCAAAAATGGGAATTAGCCTTAACTTGTTGGCAAACTGCTATGGATAAATTTCCAAATAATCTTGTGTTTTTAGTTGGTAAAGCTAATGCTTATATAGAACTACATAAGTTTGATTCAGCTCAGGATTTAGCAGATAGAATATTTCGCCAATATCCTAACTATTATCAACAAAAATATGGTCTCCAAAAAAATATCATATTGCGTCGTTATGCGCTTGAAAAAAGTATCGCTTCTCTAAGCAAAGTCGAAGATTATTTCAGATATTTGTTGTCTGAATCAGAGGTTTTTCCTATTGCTTATTCTTGTGATCAAATACTTTTAGAATCAATAAATAATCTTACTCAAACTATGCACCATTTTATTACCCTTGGCATTATTGGCATAGCCGTGAAAAGATTATTAGATGATTACTTTTTAGAGGTATCACCTGGAGAGATATTAGCTTGTACATTTAAAAAGTTAATTACTCAAAAATTAGGGAATGAAAATTTTGACTTACAGCAAGCAGAAATATTATGTACTGAAGGAAATTTTCGGGCTGCTATTGATATTTACCTTAATCTAGGAGATGAGATAATAGAAGAATTTATTCCTGACTATCCAGAACATATTGATAGACTATTTTATGGAATAATAGAGCATAATATAACAGCAGATTTACCAGAAAAATATGGCAGTTTATCATTAGCAAAGGAAACCCTAGAAGCAGACTTAATAAATGCTGATTTTGATGGCGATAGTATTAGTATTTACTCTCAACTGGGTTATTTATTAGTACATCTAGGTGAAACTGAGAAGGGTTTAGCGTATTTAAACAAGGGTGTAGAAATTTCTATTTATAGTCAGGATGCCTATATCAAATTGGGCTACGCTTTATTAAAAATAGGAAAAAAAGATTCGGCATTTGCTAATTATAAACAGGCGATTAAATTAAATTTTGCTTTGGCTTTATTAAGTGCGACTTTAATAGAATGGGGAATATCTAAGTCTCACCAATTAATCAATAGTGGTTGTCAAAAGTTTGAAGTCTATCAACAACTTTCAAATTTGTTGATTCAAAAAGGTTTGTCAAAAGAAGCTTTGGAAGTTGTTCATAAAGTTCAGAATAAATTTGGTGATGGACACTATGGCAAGAAAAATTTAATCCCTATTTTAGTTGCTCAAGGAAATAAGCAGGAAGCACTAAAATACTATCAACAAGTATTAATAGAAAATCCTAAATCTGCTGATAAAAATTTGAGTGTTTTGAGAAGTTGTTCCTCTTTGGAAAAGTTTGAAAATCAAACTCTGCTACAAGCAGTAATGTGCGATAGATTTAAAATTGCTTATGCTTATATTCCTAAATGTGCTTGCACTACAATAAAAACTGTCATCAAGTTCCTATCATCTGAGCTTAAGAAGGATAACTATAGAATAAATAAAAAAATTAGTACTCTTAAGTATCAAGATCCAATGGAGATACATCGATTCCAAAAAATTTACTTGATAAATATGGGAAATATAACAACTAATTATTTTAAATTTGTAGTAGTGAGAGAGCCAATTAAGCGTTTTTTATCTGCTTTTTCTAATAAAATATTATACTCTAAAGAATCATTAGAAAGAACTAAATTAACCGCCATTCAATATCTATCAATGGCTCAGTTAGGAGTTAATCCCGAAATAAATTCGATGATTGAAAACTTAGAATTATATTCAGAAATGTCTGATAATTGGCAACTTCATATCAAACCGCAGCACACTTTTATGGGCAATCAAATAAAGGGATTCGATCGTATATTTCAAGTAGAGCGTTTAGGAGAATTAGGGAAAAAATTATCAGAAATAACTGGGTTTGAAATTAACTTACCCAGACTTAATACTGGAGGTAGAAAAATATCATTAGCAGAGTTGTCAGAGAAGTCTATAAAAAAATTAATTGACTTTTATTCCAGAGATTATGAGTTACTAAAAGATTATTATTCTCCAGAGAAAATTTGGGATGAATATCAAGCATTAAAAAGATAATACTAATCAAGATAGTTGCTTATGCAAATCAAACATTTAATATGACTCAAAAGCAAATATGTTGAGAAATTTGTCTCCGTTCTATGAGGGGTAAGCTAGTTTTTTTATAGTTCCCAGAAAAATATTTCAATTAACCCAAAGTGCTCAAACTCATAGCTAGTTAACTCCTCATTTTTTCCTGATAAATTTAACTTTAGAATTCTCGAAAAATTTCCGATAAAAGTTTCCCAAATATACATATAGTTTTGACGAATCAAAAGCCAATATGTTGATAAAATTCTCTCACTTCGATAAGGAGTAATCCAGTTTTTTTATAATTCCCAAGTTACCATAAAAATATTTAAATCAACCTAAGGTGCTCAAACTTATGGCTAGTTAACTCCTGATTTTTCAGGTGTAAATTTAGCTAAATAGTTAGCATTTGCTAATTATAAATAGGTAGTTAAATTTAATTTATTTTTAGGTTTATTAAATGCGACTTTAATCAAAGAGAGAATATCTAAGTATCGCCAATTGATCAATAGTTGCATTTAAAAATTGCGAGTATATTAACAACTTTAAAACTTATTAGTTAAAAAACAAAAAAACTGTATCAAAAAAAGCTCTGCAAATTGTTCATAAAGTTAAGACTAAACTTGATTATCTATACCAAGGTAAAAATATATCCAGAATTTATCCCCCAACTACCTTATTTAATTCTTGTTCAATTCTCACTTGTTTTAATACCCTCACTAAAATCTGAGAAAAGTTGCTTTTGCTTTTCAAGAGATATATTTTCATCACTTCCTAATCTATCTAAAATATCTAATATTTCCCGTTCAAATGTCACATTAGCACGATTAGTTTTACCCCCTATATAAAGTCGCTCACTCTCTTGAAAAGCCCAAATTTGAGAGTGAGAAACATAACTCATTAATACACTCAACATTAATAAACCAAAACCTAAATAAACAATTGGAATACCAGGGTCAGCTTTAATTTGTAAGCCTGTACTACCTATAATTTTGTCAATAAATAGAGTGACACCACTCACCTCTATAAACATTCCTTCCCGCACACTAGCAACTAACTTACCAGAAGTATCATAAACTAATACATTTCCTTGTAAATCTTTGGCAAGTAAAGATACACCTTCACTTAAATCTGGTTTTATAGGAACCCAAGTACCCCAAATTTTACCCCCTCCTTCTGTATTTAATTGTGCCATTGGTAACCGAAAAACAGGACTTTTATTAACCCTAACTTTAACTGCAGCGATCGCCCAATCTGCTTGATACATTGTCACCCCATGATAACGCATAGGTTGATTAACAAATATGGTTTTCCTATCTACTTCTTCTCCACTTTTATCTAATATTGATAAGTCAGAATAAAACTGGTCAATTCCTCCAGAAGGAGTATAATCAATCCAGAAACGATTGACTCGAACTGACCAATTTTTAGGAATTTGTGACTTAGCAAAAATTCCCGCATCAATAATATTTTTTACTTGAAATGTTTCCCCACTCGGCACTATTTCTTGACCAAGAAATCCAGTCATTGAGCCGATTATTGAACCTGCTAAAATTATTAGCATACTAGCGTGAACTATTATGGGACCAACTTTGCCAATAATTCCTTTTCTTCCATAAAGTTTATCTCCTTCTTTAGAAGTTTTATAGCCCCTTTTCTGTAATATTTCTTCTAAAGAATCTAGAGAAGCTGTTTCTATTTCTGCACTTAATGCTAAGTTTTTAAATTGTTGTTTTTTATTATAAAATTTCCAGCGGTTCGCAGATTTTAGGGCTGGTAATTGTCTAGTAAATGTGCAGGCAGTTAAACTAGCTCCGAATAATATTAATATTGATAAAAACCACCAAGTCCGGTAAACATGATCTAATTCTAATAATAAAATTACTTTCCAGGTTAAAAAACCAAATAATGCTGGTTTTTCTGGATAGTTTTCTTGATAAAAAGCTATTGACTCACCTTGTTCTATAACTGTGCCTGAAATACTACAGATAGCTATTATTAAAAGTAGAGCGATCGCCAAGCGTAAATCAGCTAATAATGGCAATATTTCTCGTTTAAATATTCTTAAAGGATTTATCAGAGAATTTTTATCTGAATCTTCAACATCCATTGATTTAATTACTATTAGTTTCAATAATTTTTATTGTAGTCAATAAGTTAGGTATAACTCAACATTAAAAAAAATCGCCCGGTGGTTTAACTAAAATTTTTTATAAATTAGCACTTTATTCCTAACAACTATATCTATACTCCTTAGGCTTATTTCTACTTGCTTACTTTATGAGAGAAGTATTAATATTCCTAATATAACTTATATTAAATCCATTAATTAGGTATAAAAAAACTGATAACTAAATGCTAATAGCTGCAAACTTACACTGGTATAATCCTAGATAAAAGTGAAAATACACCAAAACCAACTAATAAAATTCCACTAGCAGGTGTAATCCAACTAGACCATTTTCTAATTTCCAAAAATTTTTTAATATTAGCTGTAAAAGCTCCTGCTAATATCAAAGGTGTGACATAACCCATAGCATAAAATAGCAAGAAAAATCCACCTAAAATTAAATCTCCAGTAGTCGAAACCCAAGCTAATAATGTCGCTAATACAGGAGTGCTACAAGGAGATGCTATTAAACCAAATGTTAAACCTAATAAATATGAACGTACTCCTTTAGGTAAATCTTGAGATATCCATCCCATACTGTCAAAAGATGGCATTGGTAATGGTAATGCTTCTAGTAAGTTAAGACCCATAAAAATAGCTATTATACTAACAACAATTGGTAATCCTACACCTACTTGACCATAGACTTTTCCCAGCAATGATGCTATAATACCTAACCCAGCTAAAGTTGTAGCTAATCCTAGAGAAAACCAAGCAGATTGAACAGTAGCTTGAATACGACTTTTAGCTTCGTATCCGCCAATATAACCAATAGTTATTGGTAGCATGGAAAGCATGCAAGGAGTAAGACTGGTCAGTAAACCAGCTACAAAGATAGTTACTAAACTTACCCAACTTAGGTGTGTTAGTTGAGTTTTTACTAAACTATTTGCATATTGGGCGGTTTCGTAAAAGAAAGTTAGGATAGTTTCCATTGTTTGGTTACCTTAATAAGAGTTGTATGGCTTTTATACTTATAGAATTTTTGATAGCTTCATTAAATAATGGTATTTTATAGCAAATTTCAACAATCAATGCTACAGCTACAAAGTTTGCTACCCTATCTCCAGGGTATTAATTTATTAGCTTGGTCATCATAGCTGAACTTTAAGTCAACTAAAAGCAAATTAGTATTATGATAATTTGCTTGAGGCGAATCCAATTGTATTATCTTGATTATGAGTGTAGGTCTGTCTTAAATGATTTATACCTTTCAAGTTTTATATATGTGGAGCCAACTTTTTTAGATTTTAGATTTTAACAGGATTTAAGGTTTACTCTGGAATTCTCTGAAATAAATTTAAATCTAGTATGTAGAATAACTTTTAAATATTAGTAAGGGGGAATTAAATTATTTTTAACAAATTAAGATCTTGAGACTTTTCCAAAAGTGTATTGACAGTAATATGACCAGTGATTATACTAACAAGAAAGTCAAAGTATAGTTATATGGCCACTGTAAAAACTGCAATATCACTACAAGAGTATCTGTTTGAACAAGCTGAAGCAATAGCAGCAGAAATGAAAATTTCTAGAAGTCGTTTAATTGCCATTGCTCTAGAAGAGTTTATCCGTAGGCATCAAAATCGAATATTGCTAGAAAAAATAAATGCTGCTTATGGAGATATTTCAGATACTGAAACATTAGCATCAAGAAGTACTATTCTTGAAAATCATAAAAGTATAATAGAGGACGAGTGTTAATTAATCAGGGCGATATATTCTGGATAGAGTTAGGAGAACCATCCGGTTCTAAGACTAGCTATAGACATCCTCATGTTGTCATCCAAAACAATGTTTTTAATTTTAGTCTAATTAATACTGTTGTTGTTTGTAGTTTAGGTTCTAATTTGAAACTTGCTGCAGTTCCTGGTAACATTGTGTTGTCACTAGGTGAGGCTAATTTACCAGATCAAAGAGTTGTAAATATATCCCAAATATTTACAGTTGAAAAAGCTAAACTAATAGATAAAATAGGTACTCTTTCACCAGAGAGAATAGAACAGATATTAAATGGAGTAGAACTTTTACTCAAACCAACAGATATGGAATCATAAATTATTTTTTTTAGCTTTTGCTAATAACTTTATTTCCTTGATTTAATTATCAGTAATATTCAGTTCATTATTTAGGTATAGTTATTGTCAATAAATTAGGGATATTTGCCAAGGTATAAAAAATTAGTTATTTATATCCCTACTACATTTATTTTTTTACCTATTTTAAAGAATGTATAGTATTTTTAACGAATATATCAGGCAAAGCAAAGATTAGGACATTTATAAATGCTTATGACAATCGCCAGGGATTGCTTCTAACTTATAAACTTACCTTAATGCCATATTCTATATCAGTATAAAATGACTGAAGTAACTTTGTATTTTCCTGCCAGTTAAGATGAGTTTTGGCAAAATTAACTGCTCCCTCACTTAACTTTTTATAATTAGAATCAACATTCAACAATTTTTTCACAGAATCAACAATATTAACTGCATCAACCACAGGTAAAACTAAAGCATCTTTGTGATTTTCCATGACCAAACCAATATTAGTAGCAGGCAAAATTACAGGTTTACCCATTGCTAAAAATTCCGGCAATTTACAAGGGAAACGATAATCATTAAATTTATCAGGTCTACCTGGTTGAATTAACACACTTGCTAAAGCTAAAATTTCTGGCATTAAACTCCGGTCTACATATCCTAATTCAATAGCATGTTGTCTTGCCCAACTATCATCATCTCCCAAAAAATTACAGAAATCTCTACCAGTTCTAATTAAAACTGCAGGTTGACCTTCTCGGTTTAATATTGCCACTGCTAAATATAAACTTCTCACCTCATAGGTATTAGCAGCATGAACATTTCCAGTGTAAGAAAAAACCAGACTATTGTCAGGGACACCAAATTTTTTAGCTATTTCTGGATTAGAATTTCTCGGATAAAAATGCTCAGTTTCTACACCAGGCCATAAAATTAAACTCGGCACATTATTGGGCACAAATTTTTTTAATTTTTCAATAATAACTGTCACTCCATCCGCACTTGCGAGAAATTCCTGATATTTTTGAGGATGAGAAAGATTATCAGGAATTTCCAGACTTCCATTAGCAGTAATAATTTCTTCAAAAGGTTTATTTAAGTATTTTTCTAAGACATGTTCCTCATTATCTTCCAAGTGAATAACTAACTTAAAGTCATAAATTTTCCGGAGTTTATAGCAGTAATTTCTAGTAACTTCCCTAGGAGTCCAAACATGAATAATATCCGGTCCTTGTTGATTTTTAAAGCATTCATTTAAGCGATAAAATTCTCCATATTCTGTCACTTGATACAAATTTGCTAAATGTTTTCCGACCATTGAAACAGTCTGTTTATTTTTAGGTACAGCTACCACACAATCAAAACCCAATTTAACCAAATTATTAGCAAAATGATGCACATGCAGCGCACTATTAGAATGGAAATCTTCGTACAGAACAAATAAAATATTTTTCATTAAAACTATATCTGGGAAAGTTAGATTTTTATTAACAGTATTTTTAAGTGATTTTATTGATAGTAATTCCTACACTTTATGAGCTACAATAATAACAATGTATAAACTTGTCATGAATGTTTTTTTGGTAATTTGTAACAGATCTTAGGTAATAGATGGATTAAATATTTATCCTTTCTATTCATAATATTTTTTTTTAAGAATAGCTAGAACCATTAATAGTAAATATTAATAAAGGGAAAATTTCGGGATCGGCAAGAGGTCAATATAAGGAATAATAAACTCTTCAATAACTGCTCTGGCTATCTCTTAATAATGAATTTTGGCATTATCCATTATCACACAAGGTTTTATCCATAGTAATAGGAATACCTCTTAAACTATAAAAGCTTTCCTAAAGAATGAAATCTACTTCAAAATTACTTCATACACTGCTACATAATTATTAACTTTATGCCAAAACTTTTTTTCTTAGATTTAAGCCACTCAATGCCGAAATATTTTGCCCTTGCCCGTTGAGTTTTTCTCCTCTAGCCCTTGTTCTTTTTTATCCCCTAGATCATGGAAAAAAGTGCCTTACTAGATTCATTCCTAATTGATCTAGAACAGAAAAACTAAATTATCTAATTCTTATCCTCTGACTATTCCCTAAAAATCTGCCCTTTTATATGGCATTTAATACTTTCTTTTAACGTATAGTTCAATTTTTTACCTCTTATTACCATTATACTTTTTCTCTCTTTAACTTCTGTGGCAGCCTCCATTAAATTACATAATTATTCATTAGTTAAATGATTATTTTTATCCATTATTTCTATTAAGATTAATAATTCTTAACTATTTAATTTAGAAGGAATACTTCCTCCTCGAGTTAAAGGTCTAATATCTCCAGTTTCTTGATATTTTTTGATTAATTTTTGAATAAAACTTTTACTAACTCCAAACCTTTGAGCTAGTTTTCTTATGGAAATTTTTTCTTTTTCCCAAATTTCGATAATTTTTTTTCTTAAGTCTATAGAATAAGGTTTCATCAATTTTATTTTAAATTTATGGCCATAAATACTATACCTCTTAGTCTACCATTAGACTCTGGGAATTACTATATCTAGTTAAATCCAGTTTGGCATTTACCACAAACAAGTAAACTGCAATCCATATATATTAAGCTTTTCTCAACTAAAATATATGATCTATAGTAATTGGATTTGGTATGATAGAGAGCGTTTATTATAGAACTGATATGGCATATTTTTCAAGTCTTATTAGCTTCTTTATTACAAGAAAATCAACTAAAACGTTGCCTTAAAAGCTTAAAGCTTTGAGGCTTTAGATAAAATTTTTCGGTCAAATAAAATACATAATTATGGAGAAAAATTAATGGATCTAGTCAAACTCCAAAAGTCATTGGACAACATCTCGTTTGGTATCTTGTTTGCCACAATGCTTATTTATTGGTTGGGTGCTGCTTTTCCTCGTATCCCCTATCTCTCAATTTTAGGTTCTACAGGAATGGCGATCGCTAATCTCTGTATTGCCACATTACTCGGAGCTCGCTGGTTAGAAGCTAGTTATTTCCCTATTAGCAATTTGTACGAATCTTTATTTTTCTTGACATGGGGAATTACCACTATTCATCTTATAGCTGAAAATATGAGTGGCGCTCGCCTGGTTGGAGTATTTACCTCTCCAATTGCTATGGGTATTTCTGCTTTTGCTGCCCTAACTTTACCCTCCAATATGCAGATATCTGAGCCCTTGGTGCCTGCTCTAAAATCTAATTGGTTGATGATGCACGTTAGTGTCATGATGTTGAGTTATGCAACCCTTATAGTAGGGGCATTATTGGCTATCGCTTTTCTTATAATAACCAGTGGCCAAAAAGTTGAACTTAGTGGTAGTTCTTTTGGCACTCGTTCTTCTAGAAATAATCATTTTGTGAAGTATCAAAAAAATTGGCAACTACAAAAAGAAAGACCATTACTGAAGGAAATCAAAAACAACTATAAACCTTTTCCCCAATCTACAAAAAATGACCATAGTCAAACTTCAGTCTTGGAAATAACCGAGGTTACTCAAAAAGTTGATCCAGAAATAATACTTTCACCAGAACGTTTAAATATTGCTCAAATCCTAGATAACATTAGCTATCGTATCATTGGTTTAGGATTCCCACTACTAACTATTGGAATTATTGCTGGAGCAGTTTGGGCAAATGAAGCTTGGGGTTCTTATTGGAGTTGGGACCCAAAAGAAACTTGGGCTTTAATTACTTGGTTAGTGTTTGCAGCTTATCTTCATGCCCGTATTACTAAAGGATGGCAAGGGCGAAAACCTGCTATTTTGGCCGCTACTGGATTTGCTGTAGTCTGGGTATGTTATTTAGGAGTAAATCTTTTAGGTAAAGGTTTACATTCTTATGGTTGGTTTTTGTGACATTCTCCCGACCCCGACTTCTGAAGGATAAAGCGCGGGCTTCCAATATCACTCTTAGACATTCCTATCCTACGCCACTGATCTAGGTAAAAATGCTCTCGACAGCCCGAAGCTTAGGTAAAAATTTAGGAAATCATAAGGACTTTATTTGTCCATACTTTTTGATCTAAGGAAATCCATAATCTAACTTTTGAAAAAAAGTCCCAAGCATTGTGCAATCTTCGAATAGTTATCTGCAACATCTCAGAGAGAAACAACCCTAGTAGTGGAAACTGCTTGTTGCCCTTGGGGAGGTTATTTTGCTGTTTGTGATATCCATAGAACAGATAATTAACCCTCATAATATACCCACACTCCAAACGACACCTGCTTATTGGGCACTTTCATGAAGCAATTTAATCCTTGAGTTCCCGAAAAGTATACTTATAAAAACTATGACAGGTTTCGAGTCATTCATTCAATAACTCGACCTATTTTTCTTAGGGATAAATTAGATAAGTGTAGTTGAGGGCTATCAGAGCTCAAGTGATACCAAAAAAACAATTACAGTAAATGCTGATTTTAGCCTCTCAACTCAGGTCAAATATGCTTAGGGGAGTCCATGTATACTGACGCCAAATGGTAGATTATGAGATGTACTCCTTATTCCCTTTTTTTTTAATTCTTACCTTATTTCACTCAAAATAAATTCTAGATAATTATTATGGAAACTGAGGTTAATCTACTAAGTAATGATGATGTTTTGTCTACAGGTGCGAGTATTTTGATGTTTCAATGTACATTTAAAGTTAGTGAATATATAACTATGATTTTAGCAAAACTAGAGTCGGAAAACCTATTTGAAGATGGGTTAGAATGTCAATTATTAAAACCTGGTTATTACTGGAGAAAAGGAAAGGTAAAACTTCGTTTAGAATTTCTGACAGAAACTTCTGATACTGTTTCAAAAAAATGGTTGTCTCGAAGTGTTGTTAGTTCTATTAGTTATCCTGAAGAAGTTGTAGAAGATGTAGGAATGTGGAGTTAAATTTCAATAGATTATCAATGTTGAGTTAGTAGTTTTTATAGTGTTGCTCAAGTTACTGGAATACAGTTTTTTTCTTCTTTTCTATTCCCTGCTTCTCAAATTACTATTCCCTATTCCTTACTCCCTAAAATAGCAATGGAAAATGAACTTAATTTTCAAAAAAAAAGTAGCTATGAACTCCTACTCTATTTGGCTTTAAATATAAAAAACTTTCAAATATCGCCTAAAATAAAATTAGAAACTGACTTACCCCAGAAAGTTAGAGACGATATCAAAACTTATTTTTGTACTTATAAGTCTGCTTGTCAATTTGCTAATCAAATATTTTTAGAAGTTTATCAACCAGGAGCGATTAAAAAGTACTGTCAACAAAGTAAAATAGGGAAAAAATTACCAACTGCTCTTTATATTCATATTTCTGCAGTTGAACAACTTCATCCCTTACTGCGACTCTACGAAAATTTAGCTCATCATTTATATTATAAAGCAGTTTCTAGAGAAAAAACTGATGCTAAAATTACCACATTAATAAAGTTTAATTTTGACAAACCAACAATTTCTTATTTACATTATCCAGATTTTGATATTGACCCTCATCCTGCCTTAAAAACTAGCATTTCCATTAATATGAATAATGGAAAAGTTGAGCATAGAAACTACAGTAATCATAAAAACCCTCCCGTTTTGCATCGGAAAGAAACTTTTGTTACTCCTAAATATCCCCAATACGAAAAATTCGCTAAGTTAACTTCTGATGAGGTTCAACTAGGACTATTAGATAATACTTGTTTAATTGGTACTCGTCAAGGATGGTTAACGCACCTCAAAAATCATGGAATAGAAATTCAAGATCATCATGTTATTCAGCATACTATTGAGATGCCAATTCCTCAAATAAAACGTCATAAAGCTGCTATAGTTCGTAAACAAATTTCTAAACCAGTACGTTTAGCTATAGAAGCAAATCTATTTACAGAAGGTAGAACTTTTTTTGACTATGGTTGTGGCTATGGTGAGGATATCAAATATATTGCTAAAAAAGGTTATTTAAGTGCGGGTTGGGACCCCTATTATTTGCCAGAAACTCCTTGTATTGCTGCTGATATTGTTAATCTTGGTTATGTAATTAATGTAATAGAATCTTTGACAGAACGTAGGGAAGCTTTGATTAAATCTTGGGGGTTAACTAAACAAATTTTAATTGTTTCTGCTATGGTGCTAATTGATGATAGTAAAACTGAGGGAAAACTTGCTTATGGAGATGGCATAATTACAGCTCGTAAGACTTTTCAAAAATATTATGAACAGGAAGAATTAAAATCTTATATTGACCAAGTGTTGAATGTAGATTCGATTCCTATTGATTTAGGAATTTTCTTTGTTTTTAAAGATGAAGCAGAAGCTCAAAATTTTCGGGCTTCTCGCTTAAAAAGTCGTTTATTAACCCCAAGAATAAGTTGCAAAAATAAGCGGTTTGAAGATTATGAAGAACAGCTTATTCCTTTAATGAATTTTATGAGCGATCGCGGTCGTCTACCATTCAGGGGAGAACTTGTGGAAGAGACAGATTTAATTGCAGAGTTTGGTACTTTTCGTCGTGCATTTCAAGTGATTATGCAAGTAACAAACTATCAAGAATGGGATGAAATAACAGATAAACGTCGTCAAGATTTGTTGGTATATATAGCCTTGACTAAGTTTGGTAATAGACCTAAGTTTTCCCAATTATCAGTAGTAGTCAGAAATGATATTAAAGCTTTATTTGGTAGTTACACTAAAGCCTGTACTTTAGGTGATTTAATGTTATTTAGTTTGGGTAATTCTGACTTGATAAGTAAATGTTGTAAAAATAGTTTTATTGGTTATAAATATACTAATTCTCTATTGGTTCATATTTCTGCTGTTCCAAAACTTGATCCCTTGCTGCGACTTTATGAAGGTTGTGCTAATCGAACAATTGGTAGGTTAAATGAGGCAACTATCGTTAAATTTTATTATAAATTACCAATAATATCTTATTTATTTTACCCCGATTTTGATACGGAAGCTCATCCAGTTTTACGTACAAGAATGAATATTGATTTGCGAGACTTGAGTGTTAGCTATGAGGATTATAAAAATGAATATAATCCACCAATTTTGCACAGAAAAGATGCTTTAGTAACTTCAGATTATCCCCACTATGAAAAGTTTACTAAACTTACATTACAAGAAGAAGATAGAGGGCTTTTAAATAATTTAAAACAAATTCAAAATAGACTGGGATGGCTAAAATGTTTAGAGGAAAATTTTGCAGAAATTAAAGGTCATCGTGTTTATTGGCGTACTAATGTTGACCCTTATCAGTTAAAAATATTAAAGTCTGCTGATGCTGCTCGGAAGCGCAGAAGAAAACAACAACTAAATCAGAAATGAAAATTTAGCAGTTGAAGATGTTTTATACCAAGCGTCAAAAAGAATGTTATAAGTAGTTTCAAACTATATATATCGAATAACTTCCTCAAATGACTGAGAGGGTTAAAGTTTGGAATTTTCAAATCTTAATATATGAATATATAACTTCTATGAAGTGTAATTAGATATAGCAATTTTTATTTCTGAGTGAGCTACAAAATTCATTTATTTTACAAGCCAAAGAGTAGCTGGGGAGATTATATGCAATGTACATTATTAATAAGCACCTAAACAAAATTGTTGACCTATTTGATGTGAGACTTGTATTATAATAGATGAAGGCTAAAAATAATTTGTAATTAATCTTGTGTACCTGCTATTTTCTGGGGGTTTTAGGGGAATTCAAAAAATAAAAACACTATACCTCACTAATTTGATAAACCTTATAAAAATTAATACTCAGCTATCACTCTATTGCTCATACAAAATCTGAAAAAATTTGTATATATTCTGAAAAAAATGCTTAGTAGTAAGTATGATAACAATAGTGAAAAAAATGCAACATTTTCTAGAGATTAGGGAGTAGGGTTTTAGAATAAACATTAATCACGCTCTTTACTAATAAATCTCTACAGAAATTACTCTTACTGACTTATTACTTAATGATTAAAATCTTGAGAGAATATTGGAGGAAATCGTTATTATATCAGGTCTCATTAATTAGCTATAATAAATTGTCTAACTTGAGTAATATTTGGGTGATTTGTATTATTCAGACCAGAAGTTTATTTCTTGATAAATTAACAATATGATAGTTTAAAATATAGAGTTTTTTTTAAATGATATATAAATTTATATTCAAGTTTTTTTTGATCAAAGAATGTTGTATTAAATACTCAAAATTTATATTGTTAACCACTATTTAATGCTTTTTCCCTTGTTTTCTATTGCCAGAGTGCCTCAAACCTATTCTCTTTTTAATAGTACTCGGTTTTTATACTCCATATAAAAACTTTACATATTAACAAGATATAAACTATAACTAAAACAAATGAACAAATTATTTGAAAGATTGAATGCCCAGGTTACAATTTTGGGAAGCATTATTGCTATTCTTTGGATTGTACAAATTATTAATGCAGAACTTTTAGGAGGAAAACTGAATTATTATGGAGGAATTCATCCTCAAAGTTCTATTGGGATTACTAATATTTTTTCTGCTCCATTTTTGCATGGTAGTTATACTCACTTAATAGCTAATATTGTACCACTAATTACTCTGGGATGGTTAATCATGTTACGGGGATTTAGTGATTTTTTCTTCGTGAGTATTGTTACTATAATTATTAGTGGTCTAGGTATTTGGTGCTTTGGTTCTCCAGATTCTATTCATATCGGTGCTAGTGGATTAATTTTTGGTTATTTTGGTTTTTTATTACTCCGAAGTATATTTGACTTTAGCATTTTATCAGTTATATTTGCCTTGACTGCTGGTTTTCTTTACAGTGGTTTAATTTGGGGTATTTTACCTTCTGATCCTAATATATCCTGGGAGGCACACTTATTTGGTTTTCTCGGTGGGATATTTGCAGCTCAAATATTAGGGAAACGCAAAAGGAATAAGTAAGCATTTAGCTATTGGTAATTAACATTTTATTCTGAACAGAACCATAAATAAAATAAGTAAACACTGATTTACTTTGAGATAACTTACCCAAAAACTGAATTGATAGACAAAATTTCCTAATAGTAAAAAAACAATATCATAGCAATAAATTAGGTTTCCTGTTTGGCTTTATAAGCACTCTTACATTATTTGGAAGTACAAGGTTATGTGATAGGTATATCAAGTTATATTTCAGTTAAAAATTTTGGGAAAAAACCTAAAAAAAATAGTAATATCTATAGTTTTGAATGGGATAGATATTCAAGATTTTACAGTTGTTACTCCAATAAATTTGCTATACCAAAACTGAAAAAATAACGAGGTTTTGTGTTTGTAATTAGTAGCATTAGAAAACAAGGAACGTAGATATTTTGGATAAGGTGGTGTCTAGTCCATAAGAATAACTTCATAATTACATCATAGAAGTTCTAAATGACCTAGAATAATTATGCAAAAGTATACAAAATTCTCACATAATTAGAATTATTCTGTTTTGAATCCCTAGAAAATTATTCTGCTGTTATAAGAAGGAGATTATGGTCAAGTTTATTTATTTCAAAATTGATAAAGGGTCAATAAGTACCTCAGAAAAATTATTTAGCTCTTTTAATTATCTGTGCTTTTTAGAAGGTAAATAATTAAGCTTATATAAATGTGTAATTAACTTTCAACGACTACTTAATTGTTGATATTTATGTGTAATTAAACATATTTTTCCCAGTTCAAAAAAAATTATCCTTTTATGTGAAGGGGAAAAAAATCTTTGATGAAGTTCTGTTCTATCAAACTCTCTAATTAAAAGTAATTATATATGAATTTACCTTCTTTTCTGTGGCTTTGGAAAATAGCAGCTTGGTCTATGGGTTTTTCCCTGTTTACCTATTCATTATTAGCTGTAAGTGGCGGCTGGATGTTTTTTGCTCGCAACAACAAACAAAAACGCCCTAAATGGTTACGACCCTTTCATTATATTATCGGAGGAGTAATGGTATTTTTAGTAGTTTTATTACTGATAATTGGCTTAGTAGGGACTCTTGGCTATTATGGTAACTTAGGTCATTCTGCTCATTTACCTGCTGGTTTAATTGTTGTGACATTGGCGTTAGTTTCTGCCTGGAGTGGAACTCAAATTAATCCCAAAAAACCTTGGGTGCGATCGCTACATATCACAACTAATATTATCCTATTATTTAGTTTCACGACAGTATCTTTGACAGGTTGGAGCGTTGTGCAGAAATATTTACCTTGAAGTAAGTTTTATACAATAGCCTTTAGAGTCTTTGGATAGCTTTGTTAAGTATGATGAGAGAAAGATATTTAATTTTTCCATATACTAAATTTCTCTGTTTAATTAATATCATGTCTGCTTAATTAGTGATTAAAAAAAGTTTTTGCTCCTAATACCTTCTTTCTAACTCCTGAGTCTTGACTCCTCTCTAATTATCTATAACTATTTATCTAGATATGATATTTCTTATCCCCTAAAAAATTGAAAATAACTATATTTAAAAAAACTACAGACTATTATCAAATTCTCTTGAATAATTATTATGTAGTTGGGGGTGGGGAGTAGGGGAAATTGAAGATTTAAGTAATTATAGAATTATAAATAGATCATTATATAATTAGGTCTTATTTCTAAATTGTGATATTTTTTTTAAATCATACTATATTAAGCGTGAATTTATTCTCTGTATAATATTCTTTTAGTATAGATGGCAGACTGTAGAGATTTTCTTGTTTTTCGATCAGGGAACGACGACACAAAGATTGTAATATGTTGAGTAAAGCTGATGGCGACGTTTCTGTAGTTTCTAAAAGTTTCGCCAAACTAATAGGTTGATTTTTTGTGGCTAAAAGTGACAGAGTGTATTTTTCTGCTTGGGAAAGGCGATCGCATTGCTGTTGTAAGTTATCTTTCAAATATTCTGGCAATAAGATGATATCACTGGGCAATAACTCAATCAAACTTTCTTCCAATTCTTGAATTTGAGTCGCTACAATTTTTAACCATAGAGGGTTGCCTTGATAGAGATGAATGAGTTTTTCTGAATGTTCAATTTTTGCCAAACCATAATTTATGAGTATTTCTTTGGCGCTTTTGATATCTAAACCAGTCAGTTGCAAAATAGGAATGATAGTTTTCTTGCTTTTGAGTTGGAGCAGTTTAATGGGTTCCCAACCTATTAATAACAGGCAACTTTGATGAGATAGTTTTTCTATCTGTTGGAAAAAGTAGTCATATTCTTCGTATCCTGGTTTGTACTTTCCAGCTAACTCCCCACTGCTGAATAGGTTATGAATGTTATCCAAGACAACTAAACAGTGATGCTTCTGTAAATATTTGATTAAGTCTAAAGGTTTATGTCTGTTTTTGAGAAAATTTTGTGGTTGAGACTGGGAGAAAAACTCAATTAAGTCAGCTTGAAATTCGGCAAAATTGGAGGTTTTTTTGAGGCTGCGCCAAATTACATAGTCAAAATTATCTTTTATTTGTTGAATGAGTTTTACCGCTAATGTAGTTTTACCGATACCACTGATACCCGTGAGTGCAATGACGGGAAAGCATTTTTCTAAAATCCAGGTTTTCAGGGTGTAGATGAAACTCACACAAAATATCGACAAAACTGGAAGTTTTTGAGTAGGCAAAACATTAATTTATAGGCAATTATAGAAAGATGTCTAACATAGATCTAGAGTTAACTAATGTTAACAACTAATTTTATTCATTTAGCGATCGAGCCAGTCACAACTACAATGGCAATAATGTTTTTGGGAAAAGCCCTAGGGGTGTGTGGCGCTGGAGTAGGTGGAGGAACCCTTGGAAATGCTCTAAGTCAAAAATTTAAAAATAAGAATAAAAAAATTGATTGGGGTAAAGCAGCTTCAAAAGGTACAACAGTGGCCACGAGCGGTATATCACTTGTTAGCAGATTAGATGGTGTTATTTCACCTCAAAACCCGCAAGACGAAAACAAGCCTAGTAAATGATTGAAAACTATTTCTCATGAAGTCTGCTGTTACTTGTATTAGTAGACTTCTTCTCTTTAGTTTTTTACTCTTTTGACTACTTGAACTATGAGACTTCCCAAAAACGTACTTCCTTTTATTGTACTTGTCCTGATCGTCTTTATTGTTTGCCTGCTTTTGGCTCTCTTGCAAGGACTAGGCTAGAGGCTCTAGAAGTTATAGGTTTGATTAAGGGATAGGGTAACCAAACAAAGACCATTACTATATCTACAATTAGATTATGTTCGGTTTGGTTTCTCTACCCAACTATGCAGCAGAGCGCGATCGCGACCCTACAATAAAGTAGTATCAGAAGCTGTAGTTTGGGTTAAGCGAATGCGCAACCCAACAAAGACAATTACTATATCTATAATTAGATTATGTTAGGTTAGGTTTCTCCATATTAACTACATCAGTAGCGATCGCAACTCTACAATAAAGTTATATCACTATCACAAATAGATTAGGGTGTGTTCATCAGATCATCCTGATTTTTCCTTTGTGATGCTGAAGCTTTTCATATTTAGCTAAAACAAACCCTACTACTATATTTATAATTAGATTATGTTAGTTTTGCTTTCTCCACCCCACCTATATCAAAAAAAGCATCACTATCACAAATATAGTAGGGTGCGTTCATCAAATTTAACGCACCATAAATTGACATTTTCCCCGGCGACTCTGGAAAACAACTGAGCCGTAGTCTGATACAGGCTGATGTTTCATCGACTGCTCTTACCTTGACCCTAGCCTTATACAGATTTTCACATCCGTCTTTTGTCGCGGACTACCCATCCCCTACTAACTATTTCCACATCCGTCTTTTGTCGCGGACTACTCATCCCCTAAACTAAATTTATATAATAAAAACATAATATATTCAAAAAAAAACACCAAAAACTCGCCCTAGAAGGACGAGATTTTAACCCCAATTTTTTGGTAATTTCAAGTTTTTTAGGAGCTTCAGAAAATGAAAAGACTAAGATCTAGCTTTTGCTAGCAACTGTGAAACTTCATTCCATCTAGGAATCTCATAACTTAGAAAATCATAAGCCATATCAGTATTAGGAAAAATAGCCCGCGCCTCCTGCAGCAAATCATCCAACAAAACCGAATTTCCAGGAGCATACCTAGGACTAAAATGAGTCATCATCAAATGCTTAACACCTGCAGCTAAAGCCACCTGTGCCGCCATAGTTGAAGTAGAATGCAATCTTTGAAAGGCCATTTCAGCATCCTGATGAGAAAAAGTAGCCTCGTGAACAAGTAAATCTGCCCCCTGTGACAATTCCACAGCCCCATCACAAAACACAGTATCAGTACAATAAACAAACTTCCGGCCGACATGGGGTGCGCCACACAAATCAGCCCCATTAATTTTCCGCCCATCAGGCAAAGTAACAAACTCACCCTGTTTCAGCTTCCTATAGATAGGGCCAGGAGGAATCCCTAAAGCCTTTGCCTTTTCCACATTAAAATGTCCTGGTCGATCCTTTTCTGTTACCCGATAACCAAAAGCAGTAACCCGATGCTTCAAATAAGCACAACTAACAACATACTCATCATCCTCATAAATCACACCAGGCTTACTCTTATGAACTTTAATTGGATAAGCTAAATGAGTTTGAGAGTATCGAAGACCAGCTTGGAGATAATCCTCTAAAGCAGGTGGACCATATAAAGTAACACTTTTAACATTTCCCCCTAAACCACAACTAGCTAACAACCCCATCAAACCAAAAACATGGTCTCCATGCATGTGGGTAATAAAAATACGACTAAGTTGACTGACTTTAAGATCACTACGGAGAAACTGATGTTGAGTTCCTTCACCACAATCAAACAACCATAACTCAGCCCTTTGAGGTAAACGTAAAGCAATACTTGAAACATTACGTGATCGCGTTGGAACACCAGAACTAGTTCCTAGAAAAGTTATCTGCAAAATCTAAAACTTCCTCAATAAAGTAATGTACTCCTACGCCAACTTTACAATATGGGGTTACCTTCTCGTTTTCTAGTCCCGGTATGCCGTCGAACTCCACGAGGTTTTAAGAATAGTGTAATTATTTTCTTCATGTTAATAAAAAATAGGGGGAATGGCCCCATACTTCCAGAATAGCTTTTCTAAAATATTTTTCATATTTAAAGTTGGATCCGCTAAATTCTTAAAATTATAATCTCCATAGCTTGAGGCCGAAGAGTATTTCAAATTATTGTATCGTACTTATTCCGGCTTTGTCTTATTGATTTGTCAAAAGGATTTTGTCAATAACTTTTTGCGTTTTTTCCCCTCCTTGGGACAGCTATCTGGAATCATTGATCTCTGAAAACTTTGTGGGGAGAAAGCCCAGACCGTAGAGTGGGGGAACCAAAAATATGGGAGCTCAACAAAACTACTTAAGTCTTCAAAAAAATATATTTTATCAATGTATTTTATCAATGCACTTTTTTCTGGAAAAAGTATATTTAATACTTATGCATAAACTATCTATTTTGTCAAGTATAATCTTAAGAAAGATACTTATAAAAGAGAACTTTTTCTGCAGGTTAGTGGAGAGATCAAAGCCTTTAATAATAGAGTTGTTGGGAATTAAGCAAAAAAAATGGCTCAAATCCAAAAAAAGTTCAGGCGTAAGGGTGCTTTGCAGTATTTTAATCATGAAAAGCTTACTATATAAGGTTTTCATGATTTTAAAATTTCCCACACCTAAAAACTCTAATATTTTGAGTGACAACTACATTAATTCTCTCAAATTTGACACCCTCCCGACACTACTTTAGGGGCATACCTGGAGGGGTGACAGGTAAGACTAAAAAACTCACATAACATAGTTTACAGCTTTTATACATCTCTGATAATTGAGCCCTTTTTAAGACCAATTGGCCATCAATTCCTCTGCTTCTCCTGCAAACATGAACAAGAAATTTAACCAAGATTGACCTCTATTTCCTGTATAAAAATGGCTATGTCGTCGATATTTTCTTCCTTTTTCAGTTGGACAGTTTATATAATTTGCTACTCCTTTGTATAGAACGACAACAGCTCTCAAGTTTTATATATTTTGGCATTTGATTAGCCAGAGTTTCTCAACGTATCCATCGGTGTTCTTGAATTATAGTAATCAAAACTTTCAACATTAACCAAACATTGAATTTTAATTGACTTTTTAAATGTTTATGGTACAAGAAAGGTAATTTATTCATTTTTATTAAATTAGCCTTATTGACAATATCTAAGTTCATCTTTTTTGTTCATGTTTTGGTTAATCCCTAATACTGAAGGCTTTTTGACTTTTTTTTCACCCCCCAGAGGGCATAGTAAATATTCCCTATAATGACTAATACTGACTTTAGTCCTCGTACACCCCCCTCCTTTGATCTACTCTCTTGTGGTATTACAGTCGCTCCACATATTCATACCAATCGTATTTTAGAACAATATCTATACTTATGTTAATACCACAAGTCCAAGACAGTGGAAACTACTTTAGGGTAGTTCCATTGGCTTATAATTTATAGGTGATTTTTCTAGTATGTATACATAATTAGAACAACATTTAGAGCGGGGCAAATATCGGTCAATTTTGATTAACCTAAAACCATACCAATTTACTTTAGTACTACTCTTAAAAACTGATAAAACGTCTTGTTTTTTACATAAGGTAAACATAGCTGAAACTTGAGCAGATCCTACTTGTTTTTATTTCTCATACTAAGCTTAAGTTTTAGCAGCTCAAGCTTTATTGGAGATAACTCATTAGCAAAGCTTTGTCTGAGCAAAAATAAGCTAAAGTTCTTTACAATAACTTGTCCTGTTCTAGATTGACATTTTCCCTGGGAGTTAGGTGCAGGGGGAGTTATAACGAACCGAAGCCCGATGTAGGTTAACATTCCTTATACTGCTGCAATGAAAGTCGCAAGTAGGAAATTTTACCCCAGTCTTCTGCTAGCTTCCACTTCCAGTTTTTTTTTCAGACTGCCTGCCCGTAATTAATTAATCAATATAATCATGACATTGTTGTATTTAAAAAAAACAACTAAAAATTCTCCTGATGGACGATGTTCGATTAAAATACAAATTTTGTAACATGTTTTTCGAGCATTTATGGCTTACTATTTACTGCTTACTGATTAAATATATATATTCTGAGGATTATCTATTTATATTAAAACCAGCATTTTGATTGGTTTTCCCTTATGACGTGCCCTTACAGGAGATTAAGAGTCTTCAACCAACATTGAGATCAAATCAAAACATTAAACAAACATGAGTTCTGGATTACTATTTACTTTTTTTGTTACTCGTACTACTAAACTTTTAAAAGCCTATTGGTGGACATCTATTTTAGCATGGGTACTAATGATTACCCCTGCCCAAGGCTCCCTAATATTGCGAATTGCCATAATGGAAGGAGTTAAAGAAGTTAAAATAGGGAGTTCCACAAACGCAATAGTTAGAGATGGTTCCGGTAGGGAAATTGGGGAACTACAACCAACTAAAGGTTTTCTAGCAGAACTTCAATCAGGAAAAGTAGCTTTAGCCAACTGGATATCCGGTCAAATGTGGATCGAACCCAAAGCAGAAGGTTATGTATGGATAGGCGATCGCTGGTATCGAGGTCGCACCCATATTATTCCCCACAAAGGAGGTATCACTGCTATTAATTATGTCAACTTTGAAGAATATCTCTATAGTGTCATTGGAGCGGAAATGAATAGTAACTGGCCACAAGAAGCCCTCAAAGCTCAAGCTGTTGCTGCCAGGTCTTACGCTCTGAAGAAACGTCAAGAAAATAGTAACAATTTTTATGACCTAGGCGATAACCAATTCTGGCAAGTCTATCAAGGAATTAAAACAGAATCTCCAGGAACTTATGCTGCTGTTGATGCCACCCAAGGCCAAGTGCTTACTTACAATGGTGAAATTATTTTAGCTTTATTTCATTCATCCTCTGGAGGGCACACAGAAAATGTAGAAGATATTTGGTCAAACCCACTGCCCTACCTCCGAGCTGTTCCTGACTTTGATCAAGATGCCCCAGTTTATGAATGGACTAAATCATTCTCTCAAGCAGAACTAAGGCAACGAATCTCAGGAGTTGGAAATATTATTTCCATGACACCCCAGACTACTACTCCTCACGGTAGTGTTATTTCTATTAAAGTTTTAGGTGATGCAGGGGTTAAAACTCTTAAAGGCACAGATATTACAGCAGCTCTAGGTTTAAAAAGTACCAGATTTACTGTTAGTGGCAAAAAAACTGTTGCTCAACAAATTCCTACCAGTTTTCAAATTACTGGAAAAGGCTTTGGTCACGCTGTAGGAATGAGTCAATGGGGAGCCTACAGTTTAGCCAGGAATGGATATAACTACTACCAAATTTTATTGTACTATTACCAAGGGGTAACTTTAGCAAAAATTGACGTTCGATAAGATACTCCTCGCCAACTTTACGATATTTGGTGTAGGGTTGTTTCATCGTCCCGGCATATTATCAGACTTAACAAAACTCTAATAACGGAAGGCTCTAGTACCCTGTTTTTTGATATTTATTGCTCCATTTACATCTCAGTTTATTAATATGCTGTAATAGAGGCAAGAATTAATTTTATTTTTAAGTTGTTTCTTTACTTTTTCAGCAGATAAACTCTGGCCATTTCCGGCAAAAGCTTTTGTAGCAGTTTAACAGGAGAACTATTGAGACAGATCGTACTTAAAGCGTGCTTTTCACCAATTCCCCAAAGCGCTGTTCCAATCTCTCGGCATTGAATGACCATAGTGTAGACCTTTGAAATACTTCAAACCTCCTAAGTTTTGATCAACATGACTACCACAATTAGAACAATCTTGGCTAGTGCTTTGGGGACTCATGAGCTTTCGCCTTTTTATCCAGCACTTTCGACTTTGAAGTCAATACCCACTATGAAAAAGCAAATTATGATTTTAGTAAAAAAAACATTAATTTTGACTATATTCTCAAAATTTATTATATTATTAATCTTTTGAACTTGAAAGATACCTTTCTACTTATTTCTTTTTGCTTATTTCTTCTTCATTGGTAATAGTTTTTGTCATAAATATTAATCAATTATTTGGTATTACCAATATTATATTGATAAATAATTAGGCCTATTTCATTGACTTGATAACTGCTATATAAGATTTAGAGTTTCACATATTAATTAAATAGATTATAAATAAATTAAGCAGTCTCAAACCCAAGGTTCTATTAGGCATAAAAAACCTGATAGATAATAAAAGGCCGGCTAATTGCTAGAAAATTATATCAGCCCTCACATCTCTTAAAAATTATCTTAGAAATAGTTCCATATTTTTATATAACAAATGCAAAAGTGGGAATATCTATTAGCAGAAGCAAGCCCTTATCCTTTTGGAGATAAGCTGATTAGTATATATATAAATGGTCAAGAATGGCGAGAATGGAAAAATCAAACATTATACGAATTCGTTAATTATTTGGGTGATCAAGGATGGGAATTAGTCACTTTTAGTCATAACTCAAAATCTGATAATAATTACCTCATATTTAAACGCCCGAAAATTACAATGTAAATTATGAATGCTTCACAACTTTTACTAATATTTTAAACATCTGATTGATTCAATCTTTTTTGCCATTCAGCATCAATTTTATCTGTCTGTTCAGCTTCCTGTTCTAGGATATTCTTTTCCGTTGTATAGGCCAAATCTTGATTACTAATAATTGTTTCTTTTGCAAATTCTCTAGCATAATCAATTTTCCGAATTAACAGATTACTAGCTTGGTTTAAAGCAATAGTTCTGTTTTTTCTTTGTTGATTTCTTTTCTCAACTTTACCATTACGCCATTGTACCCAAAAATAACGAATGAATGGTAATACTAGAAAACTAATACCATAAGCTAGTAGCACAGGATAAATAACTTCAACAAAATTAATAATCCACCCAATCTGCTCTATCATTCTATCATCTTCTAACAATGAACCTAAAACTAAAGCACCAATAAAATTAACAGCACCTAATCCAATTGCCAACATAATTTGATTAGAATTGGCTTTACTAAAACGCAATTTTTTTTCTATTAAATAAGTAGAAACAGGTTCAAAATGCCATTGTTTTGCTGTTGTTTGTAAATCAGGAAAATGATAAACAATTTGACCATCAGGACTAACTTCTGGTCGACCATTAAAACGAATTAATACTGGTAAAATATACTCTTCATATTCTACAGCATATTCTTTCCCTAAATCATCTAAATAAGGAGCAATTTGTTCGGCAACTACTGCACCTTGATTATTTTTAATTACAGTAGCGATCGCCTGCCAACGTTGCTCATCTAAATTGTAATTAGGGTTCCCGTCTCCAAAGAGAAAAGAAAATATAGCCTCCAAAAAATTCATTTCATTTTCTTTTTTTGGAATAAAAGATTTATTTGTTTTTCTTTGATTTTTACGTTGATATCTATAGGGTTGATCGTAGTATCCCCAATCAAACAACCACAACCAATAAGGATTAAATCCAAACCGCGGAAAAAATCCCATACTAGCGCCCGAATTATTTTCCCCTTCACATGAGTCATTTTGTTCACTACTAGAGTTAATTGAAATAACAATGATGGCAATAGCAACCATTATAATTATTATAGAAAGTATCAATAAAAATCCGAAAGAAACTCTAATTAAATAAAACAATATTCGCCAAACTTTTTCCCACCATTCTCTCAATCTTAAGCGCCAGAATTTATTGCGTAAAATACTTCTAAAATTATTGGGAAATAAATAAGCAATTTCTCCTGATTCTGATACTTGTAAATGACCACCAGCATCTGTAGCTAAAGCTAATAATGCTTGTTCTGCGACTTTAATATCTAATCCAGCTTGAGCTGCTACATCCCCTAAAGTAACACGGTAGTCCAGATTCTCCACAGCTGTCATTATTGCAGGATTTGGAGTCATAACATTACCTCAAACTTAATTGACCTATTTTAAATTATAAGTAAATATGTCAAAGTATCCAATATTCATCTGGATATTGTCTACAATATGATCAATTGTAAGTGGATTGAGTTTTCTATAAAATAGTAATGGAGATTCGCCCGCAGCTAATTTATAGTCGAAAAGTTGGTTATGGGTTATTTTTATTTTTTTTATACAAACCTTTGTTTATATCTACTTACTTACTTGAATGAGACTATAAACTTAAGTCCCTAAATAGGCTAATATACTACTATAAAAAAAATGTCAAAATTGCTCACAAAATATTTTCATCTTGTACACATATATCACATATTTGCATAGCATTACATAGTATTATAAAACTTATATGAGTGATACTTAGCAAACAAATAATTTCAGTATTTGATAATATATAAAACCTATTTAATTTTCAATATTTTTCTATATTTATCACATGACATTTTGCCAAAAATATAATTTTTTTTTAATTATAAGAAAATCAAGCATAACCTTAATTGGTAATTTTTATGTATATATAATAATTATAATTTTATTTTGAATGCATCCAGAAAAATTGGGGATTCAAACTATACACTCAAAAATAATTTTTGACTTTTGACCTAACTCACTTCAAGCAATTGAAGAAGAATAAAAGTCAAGAGCAAATATTGAATCTGATCTTATTCCCTATTCCTTCCTTGAATAAATGCTTATATCTCTTCGCATTAATAACTTTGCCCTCATAGACCATCTCGAACTAAAATTAGGTTCCGGTCTAAATGTCTTCACAGGTGAAACAGGTGCCGGAAAGTCCATTATCTTAGATGCTCTTAATGCTGCCCTAGGTGCTAAGATAGACCGTCGTATTATCAGAACAGGAACTAGACGAGCTATTTTAGAAGCAACCTTTAAAATTAATCCAGATCTAGCTGAATGGTTAAGAGGTCAAGAAATAGATCCGGTAGATGATACATTAGTAATTTGTAGTCGCGAAATTATTGTAACTCAAGACTCCCTGCGCACAAGGTCTCGTGTAAATGGGGTTCTAGTTAACCGGAAAATAATAGACCAACTTCGCGATCGCTTAGTAGAGATTACAGCTCAAGGCCAGACTTTACAATTGGGAAATACTAATCTGCAAAGAGAATGGCTTGATTTATATGGTGGTTATTCCCTACTCAAATGTCGAGAAGCCGTAAATATTAGCTATCAAAAAGCTCAAAAAACCAAAGTAGCGTTAGAAAACCGTCGCCAGTCAGAGCAGCAACGTTTACAAAGAATAGACTTATTAGAATACCAGGTACAAGAATTAGATAAAGCTAATCTTACTGAGCCTCAAGAATTAGAGCAACTAATACAAGAAAGTCAACGCCTTAGTCATGTAGTTGAACTGCAACATCAAAGTTATCAAATATATCAAGCTTTATATCAAAATGAAGGTGATAATTCAGCAGCAGCAGATCTTTTAGGAAAAGCAGAAACAATATTAAATGATATGGTAAACTACGACTGCACATTACAATCAATATCAGAAATGATTAGTGAAGCTCTAGCTCAAGTTGTTGAAGCTAGCCGACAAATTAGCAGTTATGGTGAGCAATTAGAAGCAGATCCTCAAAGATTACAGGATGTAGAAGAAAGAATTCAAGAACTTAAACAAATTTGTCGTAAGTATGGACCCACTCTAGAAGAAGGCATTAATTATTATCACAGAATACAAGCAGAACTTAAAGAACTACTTGAAGGAGGAGAGTCCCTTGAAGCACTAGAAAAAGTATATCAAGAAGATCAGATTGAATTACAAAATAAATGTCACGAACTTAGTTTGCAACGCCATAGTGCTGCTGCTAAATTGGAAACACATTTGGTAGAAGAATTAAAGCCCCTTGCTATGGAGAAAGTGAAATTTAAGGTACAAATTACTTCTATTACTCCGACAATTACAGGTGCTGACCACCTTACATTTTGTTTTAGTTCTAATCCTGGTGAACCACTACAACCTCTAAATTTAACTGCTTCTGGAGGAGAAATGAGTCGGTTTTTATTAGCACTGAAAGCTTGTTTTTCTCAAATTGAAGCATCAGATACTCTAGTTTTTGATGAAATAGATGTAGGAGTTTCAGGAAGAGTAGCAGGAGCTATTTCAGAAAAGTTACACCAACTTAGTCGCCAACATCAAGTTCTATGTGTAACTCACCAACCTATAGTTGCTGCAATGGCAGACCATCATTTTAATGTTAGCAAGCAAGTAATTCAGCAAGTAGCTAATGTTGATTCAAATGATCACAATTCTGAGGAGAGAACAATAGTTAGAGTGAAAAGCCTGGATAATTATCAACGACGAGAAGAGCTCGCACAATTAGCTAGTGGTAGATCAGTTCAAGAAGCTATTGCTTTTGCAGAATCTCTTTTAACTCAAGCCGCAACTAAACGCGAGAAAAATTCGATTACTCCTATTTCTAGTTCCAGTTTTGGAGGTGAATAGTAAATCTTTGACATCCTACTGATATTGCCCTTAAGTGACAAAACATAATCCCTGAACCTCACGGTGAGGGACACTCCTCTGAAGGAGGCTAATGGTTTATGTTTTATCGCACAAAAAACCAAGACTAAACCTATTTGTAATTTAATCGTCACTCCACAGACTAATACTGCTACTCCCTTCCTGCTAGAAAATTACCTATTATTTAACATATGTTATTACATAATAGGTAATAAGGGATGAATCATGATTAAATCTTTAGGGAATAGAACTTTTAGGTTAGGCGATCGCCAATTATATTTAGAATTGTGGTCATAATTGTACTACAAGTGTCAAAAAGAATATTTAAGGAAAAGATTATTGGCAATTAAATACTTGTATGAAGGAAAAACTAGAACAGAAGTATCAGATTTATTAGATTGTCATTATCAAACTTTATCTACTTGGATAGATAAATTTTTAGAAGGAGGATTAAAGAATTTAGTAGCACCAATCACTCACCAAGTATCATTAAGATTAAAGATAGAGCAGAAACAGGAATTAAAAAGAATGATACTGGAAGAATTGCCCAGAGATTATGTGGTAGATAGAAACAAATGG
>ENA-UENX01000214-UENX01000214.1-marine-metagenome-genome-assembly--contig:-NODE-214-length-30074-cov-3.647781_pt1 | contig 30074 bp, 18 predicted proteins | sample MGYA00237875_ERZ529327 | MGnify/ENA primary metagenome ERZ529327 (study PRJEB26372, sample SAMN05368347) | marine metagenome | biome: cultured habitat; feature: ocean water; material: water; isolation... | reverse complement strand
TACTTCCAGCTTGGGAAAGAAGTGGGAGAGCTTTACACCCTTACGGAACATGATTTATTGAATGAGGGAAAAGGGGTAGCGTGGAATCAAGGACACATAAGAGCAGGGAAGGGTACACAAGGCTATTGGCCCGTCCAAGTGGAATCGGCAGGAACATACCGCTTTGGGTTGCGCCGATGGCCAGTGGAATCTGGTCTAAAGATCCTGGAGGGCGCGCCCGAAGGAGATGAGATTCCTCAAGGTACAGCTTACAAAGAGGGACAGGCTCTATCCTTTAAAGCAGCTAATATCTCAATCGCAGGACAAGAGGTAGAAGCACTTATTGATCCAGACAGTGCCGTGGTGCATTTTACTTTGGAGTTGTCCCCCGGACAATACCAACTCTCGGCTAATTTTATCGATAATGCAGATCAAGTTAGCAGTTGCTACTATGTGTATGCAGAGCGCCTAGATTGATTAAAGCATCAAAGAGGAAAGGAACTAGGAGATTTTACCCTGCCACTTACTCTATATCAAAAAACTTATTGGGTAAGTGGCAGGGTAAGCAGTTCAAGTGATCATTTCTTTATTTCAAACTTATAAATTCTTTTGCCGGTGGCATACCCCAATGTGTCCCCAAAGAACTGGAATTTGTTTAATCCCTTTCCAAAATAAGGTACACTAACCCAAGTTGTTCCCCCGTCTCTCGTTTCATAGGTACCATAGGAACTACTACCTCCAATCCAGCCGATTTCCTCATTTAGGAATCCAATTCCTTGAGTGAAATAGTGCTTTTTTGCATACTCCTTTTCAACCCAGGTCTTACCGCCATCCTCCGTTTTTAAGAAGTGAAACTTGCCATCACCAACATTCCTTTGAACAGATACATAGCCGATTTTTCTAGTTGGGAAAACTACTTTCCAACAATACTCTCCTTTTTGGGAGGATTCAAATACTTTATTCCAAGTTTCACCACCGTCCTTGGTTGACAGAATCAAGGCTTTAGAGTTCTCTTTGCCCTGAGTTGTCCCTCCGATCATGATTCCGTTTTTTTCGTCAAAAAAGTGCGGGACAATCAAAGCACCCGCCTGGTCATTCAACTTTATTGATGTCCAGTTTTTCCCTTTATCGGTGGTCTTAAGAAAATAGGAAGGTCCTCTTACTCTTCCACATCCAACGATCATATCTTCCGTTACTTTTTGTAACCCGCACAAGCCTTTTGGGTATTCGCCTGAGATCTTTGCTGCGCGCCAATTTTGTCCACCGTCTCGAGTTTCATATAAAACAATCGAATCCTTTGAAAAGAGATCTTTTTCCTCCAACCCAATTGTTCCCAACCAACCATTCAAGGAATCACTAAAAACGACACATCTAAAGAATGAACTATCCCTGTTGAATTGTAATTTCCATGATTCGCCACCATCCTCTGTTTTATATAGTGTTCCTTTATTATTGATTGCCCAACCCAGATCTGGCGTTAAAAAGCAGATATCATCGCTTCTACCTGTTCTTTCCGGGTAATTTTCTAGTTCATTCCATAGACTTGAGTAAGCCACAATTTTATCATCTGTTAATACAGATTTTAGGCCCTTGTTGCAGGAATAGAGGAATACCAAGCCAGCTATGAATAGTAGCGTCTTTTTGTCCATTTCAACTTTTTAGCTATTAGACGGGCATTTATAGACCGCATAGTACTTTGTCCATAGATTATCACAATTTAAAGGAAAAACTATTGGGGTTTATTATTGCTAAGGGACTCGGCAGGCGGGGTACTTGGAGACACTTATGTAGTCAGATAGCGCAGTTATACATTTCACACTGGAATTACCAGCAAGGCGATATGAGCTTTTCATTAACTTTAACGATAATGTAGATCAAGCCAGCAGCTACTATGCGTCTACGGAACGCTTCGACTGATCATGGCGCACAAGAAATTGTCCAAGGTCAAGGATCGGCTTTGGACAATTTCCATTACTCAAAAAAAAGCTATGAATCTAAAGCACCTGCTGCCCTTCCTGGGCCTAGTTTTGTTTTCCGATATCTCATGTGCGCAGAATATTGATCCCCTTAGGTTGGGTTTTGAGGCTTATCAACTGAAAACGGAAGAATGGGGAGAGATAAACTATTACTTGACCCCTTCCTCCGATGATGAGCCCATGCCCTTGATGGTATATTTGGATGGTTCAGGTGCTGACCCTTTATTTCAGCAGGTGGAGCAAGGCATTAGCTCCTCTATTGCCTTGAACTATCAACAGCTATCCCAAAGCTATCGGGTATTAGTCATTAGCAAGCCTGGCGTTTCCTTTATTGACAAAGTACCTTTGGAGGCAAGTGGATCTCCAGGTCATAGAGAACCTGCGGCATATACGGAGCGCCTGTCGTTGGCGTGGCGCGTTGAGTCAACTCACTTGATTATCCAAAAACTCATAAAAGAGAAGGAGATTGACCCGAAACAGCTTGTTGTTTTTGGCTTTTCGGAAGGGGCGCAAGTGGCTCCATTTGTTGCAGAAAAGAATGAACATGTAAGCCATATTCTGCTTTTTGGAGGTAACGGCTTGAATCAGTTTTTTGATCCGATCATAACGGCACGTCAAAAGGCCTTGACTGGTCAAATTAGCGAGGAAGAAGCCCAGCAAACTATTGACTCTTTGTACCTAGTATACCAAGATATTTATGCTGAGCCTACCTCCACGGATAAACGTTGGTGGGGGCATACCTACAAAAGGTGGTCCTCTTTTACCCAGCGCGATCCATTGAATGTTTTAGTAGAACTAGACCTTCCCGTTTACATGGCCAATGGAAGCCTAGATGAAAATTCAGTACTGAGTGCGGATTACATTAAACTAGAGTTTATTCGCCAGGGAAAACAGAATCTCACCTATAAAACCTATCCCAATTATGATCATCAATTCAATGAGTTGATCTTTGAAAATGGTACTTTTAAGGACGCTATTCCTCAGCTGGACAATGTCTTGAATGCTGCTCTTGAATGGCTGAAAGATAACTAGAGCAATTCCTTAGATGATCTATCAAGAATTTCAACCACATCCATTTTGGAGATCCTTTGTCGCTTCCTATTGGGTAGCTAGTGGGGAGAGTACAGCTGCTTCTAGAATTTTCCCAGATGGATATGTGGACTTGATTTTTCATGGAACCGCCCGTGAAAGCATTAGAGTATCAGGGATGATGACGCATTACAGAGATGTAGCATTTACAGGAAGTATAGACCTGATAGGAATCAGATTGAAACCATCCGGACTTAGTTTGCTACAAGGCCTTCCCATGGCGGCGTTAAAAAATATTTCCTCTTGTTTATCTGAAATCTCTCGATGGCCAATTGAAGAATGGAATCAAATACTTTGGGCTTTTCCTTCGGTTCGAGATAGAATTCATTGGATTGAGTGCCATTTGTTACCCCAGCTGTTTCATGGCCGGAAAAAAGTAGATCCGCTAATCACCCCTATTTGCCAATACATCGAAAGCCGATATACTAAGGTCGATATTAGTGCTATAGCCGGCCAGTATTATCTCAGTCTGCGTCAGTTGGAGCGACGGTTCAAAGAAGTGGTGGGAGTGAGTATGAAAGAATACCACCGCATCTTGCGATTTACCCATGTCCTGGCAGCTATTCAAGAAAAAAAACAGAGGAGTCTTTTGCAAATTGCCTACGATCACGGTTATACGGACCACGCCCATCTTACCCGAGAAATATTGCGAATGACAGGAAGAAACCCTTCACAACTGAGGCCGACCCTATAGTCATCTATTCCGTGAAGTGAACTTGTCGTTTTTGTACAAAGTACAATTCAGATATAGGGGATACTTTTGTGCTGGATCAAATTGAGTTGGTTTGAAACAGTATCTAGCAACTGCGGTGGGAATACTGATAGTCTTTCCCGCATTAGCGCAAAATGAAACAAGTATGGTGACCTTACAATCATTAACCCCGAATATCATGGTAGAAGACGTAAATCAAACCCTAAACTACTACCAGAATGTCTTAGGTTTTGAAATCGTAGATACAAATCCTGAAGATGGACGATTGGAATGGGGGTTTGTCAAAAAAGGAGAAGCGGGACTAATGTTTCAAGAAGTCTCTTCGCTGAAGGAGGAATATCCTGGCCTAGCTTCAAGGCCCTTGGGCGGGGGCATGACCTTCTACATCTTGGTTCAGAAAAATATAGAAGATTGGTTTGCCAGCTTACAGGGGAAGGTGAAAGTTGTAAAGGAATTAAATACAACCTTTTATGGTACGAAGGAGTTTGCTATTGAAGACATAAATGGCTTTATCCTGACCTTCTCTGAACGAAAAGGGGTAGAATAAAGCCATTCTTTGTAGTGCAGTGGGTGCAATCCAGAAGAGGTGGACTCTATCTTCGACGAGATCCTCCCCTTTGTCCTCTACCGCCTCGTCTCCTATCATTAGAGGGGCGATCTTGGTTAACCCGCAGATCACGACCCTTATAATCACCGCCATCAAGCGCATCAATCACTTGATCTGCACGACTATTGTGAATATCAAAAAAGCTGTATTTTTCGCTCATATCAATCCGCCCCACAAAATCACCGGAGATATTGCAAGATCTGCAAATGTAACCCAAGAAATCTCCTTTTTGAGGAAGATCCATGGTGCCTAGATTGATAAATAATCGAGTGAAATCGGCATTACCTCTTCTTCTGTCTCTCCCTCCTCTGTCTCGGCCATCCCGACCATCTCGTCTTCTTTGGTTGTTTCTTTCTTCAATCGGTTGAGACTTATGCTCCACCGTATACCTTGGATTTTTCTCGGCGAAGGAAGCAGCAATTTGGTAGATGAGATCTTCTTTGCTCATTTCCTTGAGTGCCTCCTGGATCGGTGGTAATACCTTGTCCAGGATATCAAATTCAGGGGCATCCAAAATCCCTTGAATATGCGTAACCAACTTCCGCTGTAAAAGGACCTCTGCAGAAGGCGGTGCCTGATGTTTAAAACGAATATCCAGTCGTCTCTCCAATTGAGGAATCATGCCCTTCTCCCGGTGATGTGCCAGAATTAGAGAAACCCCACGTTTACCTGCACGCCCTGTTCGTCCACTCCTGTGGGTATAAAAGTTTAAGTCCTCCGGTATGTTGAAGTGATAGACATGAGTGATGTCATTGACATCAATTCCTCTAGCAGCAACATCAGTCGCTACCAGTAAGGTTACCCTTTTCCGTCGGAAAAGGTCCATCACGCGGTCGCGCTGTGACTGGTTAAGATCCCCATGGATGGCATCTGCAGGATAGCCATCTTTTTCGAGCATTTTAGCTAGCTTCTCGGTGTCTCTACGAGTCCGGCAGAAGATGATCCCATAGATTTCTTCCTCCGCATCGATAAAGTTCTTGAGAATATCGTACTTCTCGGTAGCCCTTACCACAGTGTACTGGTGCTCAATGTCCTTGTTAGAGGTATTGACCGTACCGATCACTAGTTCTTCTGGCTTGTACATGTAATTCTTGGAGATGCGTCGGACATCTCTAGACATGGTGGCCGAAAATAACCAGGTGGTGCGCTCAGAGGGAGCACTTTCGAGGATCTCATCAATCTCTGCCCGGAATCCCATATTCAGCATCTCATCCGCCTCGTCCAACACTAGGTAGCGAATACGACTGATATCTGCTGCTTTTCTTTCCAAGAGATCTCGAAGACGACCAGGGGTAGCGACAAGTATATGCACTCCTTTTTTCAACTGTCGAATTTGACGACCAATATCAGTCCCGCCATAGACAGCCAAGAGGCGCGTCTTTTTACGATACTTGCCAAAACTTTCTAGTTGATTAGAGATCTGCAGGCAAAGTTCCCGAGTTGGGGCCAGCACCAAACCCTGTGCATAGGGTAGTTCTGCATCAACCAATTCCATCAAGGGCAGGCCGAAGGCCGCGGTCTTTCCAGTACCAGTTTGGGCTAGACCAATGAAATCGCTTTCACTGTTTAGTAATTTAGGGATGGCTCCAGCCTGAATCGAAGTTGGGGTCTCAAAACCAAGCTCCTCAATTGCATCTAAGGTTGGTTGACTCAGGCCAAGGCTAGAAAACTCTTGCATGGGTAATTTGCTATGTTCTTAATCTTGATTCTTCTGTTCCTTGTAACGTGCTTTAAGAATTTCGTTACGTCGTTCGATAGAAGGTTTAGTGAAGTGCTTGCGCTTACGCAATTCTTTCATCAAACCAATGTCTTGTCTTTTACGCTTATATCGCTTCAATGCGCGATCAATAGACTCTCCTTCTTGAACTGGAATAATTATCATATATTATTTTTGATTGATAAAATCACATTAAAGCTCACCCTAGGAAGCCACATAAGGATTCCAATGAGCGTAGCCAATTGGGAACTGCAAATACCATCGCTTACCTTTCGGGCAGGTATTTGCCTCTCATTCCTGAGCCTTATGGATTTGAATTAAACAGCTTGAAACAAGGGTGTATCGGATAAGTATGTTGGCAGGTTTTCAGTTGGATTACACCATAACACTTGAGCACATAAACTCTAAGATTGGAAGCCAGCATCGAATCAATTCCATAAAACAGGGTGCAAAGATACGGATAATATTGGAGAAATGTGTTAAGGTGTCAATAGCTAGGCAATCTTTATGGCAGGGATGGCTCATATTTCGATCTGCTTGATGCTTTTCTTCTTATCTTTGTTATCGAATTTGGATAGGGAATTTTTAGAATAGATGAATGTAACGACTAACACCGAATATGTTCGAGGAATTGTCGAAAACGATCTAAGCGTACTAAAGACAATTTACAGGGAATCTTTGCCAGAGGTGATCAAATACGTGAGGAGAAACTCAGGAACACAGGATGACGGCAAGGATGTTTTCCAAGAAGGTATTTTGGTAATCTTCCGAAAGGCATCCGAAGGTAATTTAGAACTCACCACCAGTTTTCACAATTTTCTTTTTAGCATTTGCAAAAGGATTTGGTTGAAAAAATTGAGAAAAATAAGCGGGAAGGAGGTTCCTTTTGATGAGGTTTTGGAATATAGTAGTGAAGAAGATTTAGAAGAGGCTTTTCTGAAGAGTCAAAAATGGGAACTATTCAACAAGAGATTTATGGACTTGTCTGAAGAATGTAGGCAAGTGTTAAAAATGTTATTCAATAAAGTATCGGGTAAAGAGATTGCAGAAAAAATGGGGTATACCGAGGACTATGCAAAACGCAAGAAATATAAGTGTAAGCAAAGTCTAGCAGACTTAATCAAATCGGATCCCATCTATAAACATCTAACCAAAAAATAGTATGGCATTCGATGAGGAAAAATACCGGAAGATAGAAGACTACCTCGACGATCGGCTTAAGGGAGAAAGCCGGAAGAAATTCGAGCAGGAGATGCAGGCTGATGACGAGCTGAGCAAAGAGGTAGAGCTGCATAAAGATATGGAAGAACTTTTATCTGATTCCCCTGAAAATGCCCTCCGTAAAAATCTAAGCCGCTTAGCTGGAGAAGCTACAGTGGAGCCTAAGAAGGGATCAGGTAAATGGACTCTTGCCTTGCTTGTCCCGATTCTATTGGCATTAGCTTGGTGGTTCTTCTCAGGGGATAATGCCTCCCAAGAAAGGGCTCCCGTACCAGAAACCGAAGAAATTGCACCTGCTCCACAAGAGCAAGGTTCAAACCCGGAGACCATTGAAGAAGAAAAGCTAGATCCCATAAATAGCGAACCGGAGGAGACCAGCGAACCAGAAGTTAAACCAAGCACGCCTCCACCAAGCCCAGGGCGAAAAAGAGGACAGCGCGAACCAGCTCCTCGTGCTATTGCTGCTAATTTTGTTCCGAACCCTTCACTCGAATTTTTGATCGAAAACAATCTCCGAGATACAGAGTTGAGTATCAAATTAACTAGGAAGCAAACGGATGTTCAGCTTGATGGTGCTGAAGAACCCACTCCTTTTCGGATCAAAATTCAACTCCAAAGCAGGGCGGATATTTCTCAACAGGATTTTAAACTCCATCTTTTTTCGAATGATCGTCAAGCCTTCGACGACTTTTCTCCTATCTCTAGTGATGATTTAAATATCGTACCATTGGAAGCTGATGTTTATAAGATCGATTTCACAAAATCCTATGCGCTGGAACCAGGCTTATACTACTACCTCGTAGAGGACTTTTCGGAGGAAAAGATCCACTTGGTGGAAAAGTTTGAGGTGAAGTAAATCAGACTTGAGCTTTATCGTCCGATCAATAAGTAGGGACTCCAATAGTGAGGAGCGGCTGTAGCTTCTTGGTCCAATATCTTGAGTTTTGCTGCTCGAAGAGCAGTACTATAGTCCTGCCCTTCTAAAACACCTCTATAAAAGTCGACCATGACCTTGGCACTAACTTTGTCGTATACTTTCCATAGCGAAAAACCGACATTGGGTACCCCAGTATAGATAAAGGCTCGATTAAGACCTAACAGGCCTTCGCTTTGGTCAAGTTTTCCGAAACCACTTTCACAACTACTGAGTGTTATCAAATCCGCCTTAGTCTTTAAGGCATGTATCTCGCCAGAATACAGAATTCCATCTTCTTCCTTTTCCAATAAGTTGTTGGCACAGGCAATTCCAGAAAACTTCGGCTGCTTTACATTTGCAAAACTGTGCCCTGCAATGTGGAGGTAAGTGAAATTCTGCTCTAAATTGTGTTTTAGGCCCGGTTCATCTGCTTCTTCACGAAGGGCTAATACATTATCCTTTGCTCCATGCTTATTGAATAACTCAACTATGGTTTTGACCTCTTTTTCAGATTCAGGAAGCGGGGAGAAGTGTCCCTTTTCGATGGCTCTTAATGCACTATCACCAAAGTCGGATACGGTAGCACTGGCTGATAGCGGATCATCGTATACCGGAGCAAAGGCAAAAATGCCCTGAGTTGTCGGGCTTAAATCCCGCTGCCGAGCCTGGGCAAAAAGACTCGAGGAGTAGTGATAGCTGACCGTATATTGTTTGATCAGGTAGTTTAGATCTTTGAAAGAACCATAGGTGTTGGAGGAAAGCAGTGCTTCGAATGGGATGTAATTAGTCATTCCGTCGCCAATGATAATAAGGCGTTGTTTGCCTTCCAGTTGATCCGCTATCGGAGAGATGAATTGCTGGTAGAGTTGATGGCTGAGTTCGATGTACTTTTCTCGATTGGAACGACGCATCCAGGAGGATTTTTGCAAAAGGCGATGAAACTCGTCGATTTGGCTGGTCGTAGTCTGATTTAGGGGAATATTTTGGACTTCGAGTGCTTGTCGATTGCTCAAAGTATAGGCATAGATACTGCTGTCTGAAAACACAAACTCAATAAGCAATTCATGATCCTCCAGCAAAGCCTGTAAACGCTGTTCTGTTTCGGGTTGAAAGGCATATTTGGAGGCAAAGTATTCGGGGTTTTCTTCTTCGATTTTCCGGACTAATTCCGTGTATTTTTTTCGACTTTCTAATAAGTAGCTGTATTGATACTTAGCTAGGGCCGCAGAATCTTGATCCAGACGGGCTTCCCTTACTTTGTTTTCATAGTAGTGTATGTCATGGAGTAGGTCCCTTTCTTCTCGTAGGCGCTCAGAGGGCACATGACTATAAGCTGCTGCTTGGCTATTGAGTGAGGAAAGCCATAGCTGCTGAGCCTTCATCTTTTGTGTGAAAAAGAATCCCTCATGTAGGAATTTTTGATCCTTTTCTTGTTGGTAAAGTTCGTTGCAGAAGGCTAAGGCATCACGGAAATTATCCAAAGATCGCGCTATAACTGCTTTACTTTGGGCTCCCCTTAAAAGGTTGATCTTTCTGAGATTTTGCAAGTGGATTTGGTCAGCCAAATGGTATACGGATAAGGCTTCCATTTGCAACGACTCTTTCTGATCCAGGGATGCTGATTGAGTAGCCAACTGAATCAACAATTTCGCTCGGTGATTAAGAATGGAATAGGTGACCAAAGAGCTGCCAATCGGCTGGCTGGAAGACAAGATATCCGATTCCTGTAGATCCTCATTATAGGTTACTAGTTCTAGGGCTCTTTGGTTATAATGCAGTGCGGAATCCAATTCATGCTTTGACTCAAAAATGCCTGCTATGCTATGATAGATTCCAGGGCCTGTCCGATATAGTCTCGTATCGCCACCAGCGAGGTTGAGTTGAAGTGCTTGTTTATAAGCCAATAGGCTGGGATTCCATTCTTGTTGTTTCTCATAGATATGACCCAATTCACGTTGAATGGCGGCTTGTGTTTCCAGGAATCGGATATTATTAGGTAGGCTGGAGGCAGATTGTTGAAAAAGTGTTTCTGCTTGCTGCAAGTATTGTAGGGCTAGTGTTATTTCTCCTTTTTGAGCCCATACTCTTCCCTCCCCAATCAAGGCTCTTAGTTGTAGGTCAAATAAAGACTGTTTGCCTTGTAGTGCTTCTCCCGCTTTTCTAAAGGCGATTGAGGCTTCTTCCAATTCCCCTAGCGCAAGGTGATTATGTCCCATACTTAAGAGACAAAACGGAACTAGTTTTTCTAGATACCTGGGATTAGTTGTACCGGAAGTCTCGACGGTATAAATCACTTTCTTAAGGTAATCTGTACTTTGTTCATATTCCCCGATATCACTGTAGAAGTTTCCAAGGTTCAAATAGAAATATACTACTTTGAGTCCTGAAATTCCTTGATTTTCTACGGCAATTCTGAGCCCCTTTTCTGTATCTTCTATAGCTTTATCAAAATTCCCCCTCGTGGCATGTAAGGCACCAATATGCTCGTAAGTTCGCGCATATTCAAAGATTTTTTGATTGGCCTCCTTTTGCAGGACCATTTTTCCTTTTTCAAAGTAGTATAGGGCACTATCTAAGTCCCCCATGTCCCGGTAGATGGTACCTAGGCCATTGTAGTAGTAACCAAAGGATGGGTCTTTCTCCTCAGGATCTTGTTCCCTGAGGCAACTAACGCTCAGGTGAGCATAGGGTAATGACTGTTCTGCTTGCCCAGCCCATTGGTATATAGCAGATAAGCTATGGTAAATTCGATTGCAATACTTCTTATAATCTGGAGCCTGCTCTTCAATTACGCGAATGGCTTCCTTGGCAATAGTGACGCCCTCTTCGAAGGTTTCTCCACCAGCTAAGGATTTAGCTAAACTGCTTGAAGTACTGATATAGGCTTTCCAGTTCTTCTGAACCTCAAAGGTCCGCCTGGCACTGGCATAGAGCGGTTGTGATTCTTTGACTTTGCCTGACCAATATAGTTTATCGCCCTTCATTAGGTCATGGTTCCCGTAATATCGCTCTTTGAGCTCCTTTTGCTCGGCAGGACTTAGATTTTGAGCGTAAATAGCTATGCTATTACCGATTGATAGGTAAATAAGGAGGAGGAGTGTTGTCTTTTTCATGTTTAGGTTAGGTTCATTACCAAGGTATAGAACTACTTACCCTTGTACTGAGTGATCAATAGGTTATTTATCCCAATAGAGAACACGGCAAGTTTGTAACAAAAGTTTTGTTTGTCTCAAGAATATTGTGGGCCGTTCTGGTAGCGAGACTATGAAGAAAGTAGGATCATGATTTGTATTATATTGGGATTTGAAGCAGAAACTAAAGCTATTCCCAATAAGATTTCATTTATTCCAGCCCTTAGATTTGAAAGTATTCAGTAAAAATAAAAATCAGGCCGAGGGTATAAAATGAATGGCAGGATTTTTTTAGAAAATGGCAGTTTTCGGGTATTTTATTGTCGGTTTTGTTAGTACCATTAATATCGAATTGGATCTACTACAGACACTCAGTACTTGCTAAGGAAAGTTCGGCTTTCCTCAGCTTCTACAATCATTCTACATGCGGATAATCTTCTATTCAATCCTCTGGCTATCAGTTTGTGCCGGCTGTTCCTCTTGCCACAAAGGCTTCCCCACTACTGTCCAAACGCCCTATCAGTCTTCAATTCCCGTTTTTGAAGAAGCTGATCGATTGCGGTATCAGCAAGATTTTGCAGGAGCAATAGCTGCTTACAGTTCTACGCTGAATGGGGGACAATTGCCGAGTATAGATTCTTTATATGCTTTGAATCAGTTGATTTACAGTCAATTGATGGTGGGGCAAACGGATGGAATTACAGAAAAGTTGAAATTAGCTACGCGCTTACAGCGGCGTCTAGATTCGATTCCTCCGGTGCTTTTGGCCGATCATAACTTTAACCAGGGGCGCTTCCATTTTTTACAAAACCAGAAGGATTCAGCGCTACAGTTTACCCACCAAGCACTCAAGATGAGTTTTCGAACCTATCCGAAAGGTCACTTGAAGCAAGTCCAAACCCTAAATTTATTGGCATTGATCCATCGAAGCGATGGTAATTTGACGGATTCCATTCACCACTATGCCTTGCAAGCCAATGATGTGTTTGTAAACAATCCTGAATTGAGTGCTTATGATTGGGAGAATGATTATGTACAGGCTTATGCGAGTTTGTTGTATCGGGCGCATGAGCGGGGCGAGTATTATTGTAGATCAGCTTTAGGTAAGATTACAGAGCTTTCAATAGAAAATAGTTGGCTGAAAGCTCGACTTTTAAACCTACTGGCAGTAATGCTAAAAAAGCGTTCTTATGCCCTAGTAGATAATGATCCAGAACAGAGAAAAGCTAGGCAAGCGGCCATGTATCTTACTGCGGATTCCCTTTTTCAAAAGGCTATTCAAATGGGTAAAACGCATCAAGACAAGGAATTAATGTCGCTATACATTGATTGGGTCATTAATACCTGTAGATTGTCTGATAGCACTTTCTTTTTCCGGGCCATGGATGCTTTTGAGGCGGAATTCAGTGATACTAAAGATTGGCGTCCTTACTATGATCGTTTGTTGGGGTATTACTATTATGGCAAGGATCCAGCCAAAGTCATTAAGCACTATAGTGCTTTTTTGGCAGGCAAGGAAGATGACCCTCAGGTAGATTACCGTTTTTTGGCTGACAGTTATTATTGCCTCCGAATGACGCATCGTGCTCAGAATAACTTTGAGGAATCTGCCAAGTACTTTAAGAGAAGTTTCCTGCTCTACGATTGCATTAGCGAAGAGGTTGATATAGTTGACCCGGCCAGTATAGCATTGATAGACAGCACTAAGCGGTACTGCTTGACAATGAGCGGATTTTTTGCGGAAGGGTTGTTGAAGAAATACCAGCTAGAGAAAAACATTAATGACTTAGAACTAGCCAATGACTATTTCGACTTCGTGGAAAGACACAGCTTTCGGACTTTGCTCAATCGGGATGAAGATGCATTTCTCACCTTTCAGTTTGAGGCTGGAGGGGGGATTTACACTAAAGCTTTAGAAGCCGCCAATGTGGCATGGGAGGCCTCTAGCAACCCGGAATGGATAGATAAGGCATTTAACTACGTGGAATACTTAAAGTCTTACCTGCTTTATCGAGATATGTTGAAATCAGAACCAATCGAAGGCCACTATTCAATAACTGATAGCATCCGTCTATTGCAAGGACAGGTAAATCAGATGTTATTTGCCATGAACGACGAATCAGTAAATCAGAATGATATATATCACAATAATTTAGTTAATACGCTCAATCAACTGCAATTTACTCGGAGTCGACGCTTAGATACCTTTGAGATAGAACTATATCGGGCAAAAGCTAATGTCCTAGCTATTCAAAGTGACCTTCTCCCAGGGCAAGGTCTTGTAAATTATTATAATGGGGGCAACCAACTATTTGGAATCTATGTAGATCCAGATACTGCCCAGTTTTTTCGATTGGAGACCAACTATGTTGACTTTCAGAAGGCACTTACTGATTATCGCGGCAGTATAGAAGAAGAGGTGAGGTTGGATCAAAAAACTTATCAACAGTACCTAAAGGCTGCCGCAAGTTTGTACCAAGCATTGATTCAGCCCTTCGCTTCGAGACTTACTCAACTTGAGCAACTAGTCATTATTCCCGATCAATTATTGGACCCCATTCCTTTTGAAGCATTGTTAAGTGAACATGTAGATCCGAACAATTTTAGCTTTAGGGATTTGCCTTACTTATTACATCAGGTACAAATTGCCTACACTTCCTCCTGGCGAGTCTACAAAGCAAATCAACAAAAGATTCAAGCAGACCTGAGTCAAGCTAGCGTTGGTTTTTGGACTACCCCAGAGCTAAGTTCTGCCAATGGTCTAGAATTGATAGCTAGCTCAATTCAAGCCCACTTTGAAGAAGGTCACCAGGTGTTTAATCAACGCAATGGTGGGAAGCAACTGTTCGGGCAAAAGCATCCAGATTTTGATATTTTACATCTCCTCTTACATGCTCGAAGTAGCAAAGCGGATCGCTATGATAATCGGATTCTCTTTGGCGAGGCGGAAGATGACGTTGTTTATGGATTTGACTTATATAAGGAGAAATTTCAGGCTAAACTCGCAGTGCTGGCTTCTTGTGAATCTGCTGCGGGAACTTCTCAAAGTGGAGAAGGGACATTTAGTTTAGCTCGCTCCTTTATCAATTCGGGGATTCCTGAGATTGTAGCGGCCCAATTTCTTATTCCTCAAACTACCACAGGACCGCTACTCAGCTATTTTTATAAGTATCTTGGTGGTGGTTATCCTACCGTGGCGGCATTGCATCAAGCCAAGATTGATTACTTACAAAAAGTAGCCAAGGAGCGGTATGCCTATCCCCGTTTTTGGGCGGGAATGATGGTCTATAATTGAATTGGATAAGCTTCTGAAAGCTCCATCACTAGATTAACTGATTGCACTTGCTAAGACCGATTCTTTGTAAACTTCTTCTTTAGGCTTAACTAGTAATTGGGCATTTTTGCCAACAAAGATGGACCACTCATCAAGGAAACAAAATGTCGCATCATTACCTGCAATTCCTATCCAGTTATCCTCAGGATTCTGGTTGAAATCAATAATTGACTTCATCCAGTCGATTAAAAGGTTTCTTACAGAGGTTTGGCGGACAGATTTCCCATTAATATTAGGAATACAATAGTAGGCTATCCGGCTGTCCGGCATTATCATTGGGATCAAAAATACACCCCCTTTCATATGCGTAAGCTCGGTACTATTAGTTGGGTTTTTTTCACCACTATAGTGGTCATCGGTAAAATATTGATGAAGGATTTCGCCGATCGTGAAGTTGTCATGACTTTTGCCGTCGGAACCTTTGTAGGTGCCTTGTGATTTTATAAGTTCTGAGTGAGGCATATGAAAGACAATCAATTTATGCAATATGCGGGAAGCTGTCGAATTTGTTTCACCATTCTCTTCTACATCAGGAGACAGTTGCGCCTCAGGACAGGTTCTATAACCATCTTCAGAGTGATGGAAGTTATTCCCCCTGTTGTCACAAGAGTGGATTCTTAGTTCCGTATACTGTTGACTCTCTATCATGCCACATACTTCAATGCGTATATTCTGTGTAACCCTTCCCGGATAGAATAGACTATCATCCTCTACAGCAAGGGCTTCCTCATTAATATTATCTGCAAAAATTAGGGGTTCGAGAGCGGATGCCCGTACCATGCGTGCACCTTCGGGGATCACCATGGTGTCTATTCGCATAAATTTATTTTCTAGGGCGGAAATGTTCCCATCATTTAGATAGTCCCCCAGTGCATACACAGTTCGATTACCACCGATTATAAGTGTTTGGATGAACTCGGGTTGTTCATTAATGCGTGGCCCTATTTTAGGATTCGTAATTCGGACCGTTCTCTGTAATCCATGTCTTCGGTAAAAGCTCTTTTTGGGTTTTGCGGATCGTTGAGACATAAGTGTTTATTTTAGGTGAATTGATTATCTACACTGAAACTTGAACCCTAAATACAGAGCAGAGCAATGAAGGCAAAGCAACATCTGCCCTGACAAGGGAAAGGTTTGTGTAGTTGCTCTCTGGAAATGATAAGCCGAATATAAAAGAAGGCTAAGGTTATTTTGACTCTAATTCGATCAATTCTGACGTGGTGAAATATCCAACGTTTGCCTAGCTATTTCACTGCAATCTTGGGTAGCTATGTGCTGGATTACTCTTTTAGGGTAGCTAGCAAAGCTTGAGCTTCACTCGAATATTCCCTTCCCGTATCTACCATCTTTTCTAGTAAGTTTATAGCCTGTTCATCCCGTTCTTCATACACATAAGCCAGTGCCAGATACCAAGCTATTTCGGATTGATAGAGTTGCCAATTATTTGCACCCACCAGGGGCTCCAAAATGGGTATGGCCTTTTCTGCTTGTCCACTCCCAATAGCTGCAACGCTGGCGTAGATGAGATTCAGGCTGTCTCCGCTACTGGCTACATCTTGCAGCAGTGCCGTATAAGCCTTTCTATAAGTTTGCTGATCATATGCCTGTTTGCCGGCATCTCCGGGATCACTTAGGTTAGCATTATCCCTTGGGAGGTGCGCAAAGAATTCATCGGCAGGGCTACTAGGACCTAAAATTCGCCCAAGCGGCCCGAACCATAGCAATAACAATAAGGCGGCAGCAGCGGCCAAGCCAATATATAGACGGCGCAAGCGAAATGGTCTTGCCTTAGACTCAGTGGTAGTCTCCGCTTCCGGTTCTTTGGCATAGGCTTGCATCCGCCTTTTAATCTCCTCCTGTTCTTCCAATTCCTCTTGTGGTGGGAGAAAGCCTTCGTTCACAATAAGCTTCCATTCTTCCGCAGCTTCCTGGAAAGCTTCATCCTCTTGCAATTGCCGTTCCAGCTCAGCCTGCTCATTCGCATCCAAGGTACCTTGCCAGAATGCCTCCAATTTGATGATATCTTCTTCGCTCAGTTTCATGATCAAGATTTTTGGTTAGATGCCACTCACGTTTACGGTTTGAACATAGTGTTCTCGAAATCGTTTCCGACATCTACTGAGCAAGTTTCTAATTACATCTCCGTTGCCTTTGCCAGTAGCTTGGGCGATATCTTCATAATCCTCCCAACCAAGAATGTATCGATAGGTCATCATTTCTCGGCATTTGGGGTCCAGTAGGTTAATGGCTTTTCGCACATTGCTGCGCAATGATTCTTTGTTTTCAGCTGAAGGGGGCTCAGCCATTTCGGTCTTCTCTGACTGCTTCTTGTTGGCACGCGCCTTATTCAGCCAGGCATATCGCATGCTGGTGATCAAATAGGTAGATATCTTGGCTTCAAGTTGTACAATTCTTTCGCGCCAGATATTTTGTACGAATAAGACACAGGCATCATTGTATAACTCCTCTGCATCTTCTAACTCACACTTAATGGTTTTACCATTGACCGTTTTCCAGAAGAAGCTTTTGGCTGCATACTGAACACACTTGCCCTTATTCTTGCGATAGAAGTAGGCTTCTACTTCCTTATCTTTTCTTTTTATACCCTGAATAATCTCGAGGTCAGTCAGGTCTTTACTCATTTAGTGTCTGTTTATGGAGGCTTGCAACCTGCAGTCTTTATTTTTCGAACAATAAATAAAGATTGCGCTCAAAAAAGGGTTGTTTTCAAATATAAAACTTTTTGCAAGTACGCTCCGACGATGAAAGCCTTTTGTCAGGAGAAAAGCAGTTGCAAAATACCATTGGCGGCAAAGTGGAAGGTCATCTTAATTAAGTTGGGGGTGTTGTGGGTGGGGTTCATTGAGAAAAGATCTTATTTTTCTGAATTAATTAGCGAGTTTTTAATGGGTTGATAGTCAGTTGTTTGTGTTCTTATGAGTTCGTTTATTTTGAGAGAGTTTAAAAAAAATATTTCGGGAAAGGTTGCATTCAGTTGATCCCAGTACATGTAGAGAGTGAAAGCAAGTTCAGAGCGTGTGTAACACATGTAAACACGAAATGAGCGTAGCTTTTAAGGCTTACAAAACACCTTGACTTTGGGTTTTTGAAAAAAAATTAAAAAAAAATCGAAAACAGGGGTCACTTTTTAAAGCCTTTGGGAATTTGACTATGTAAGAGCGATACAATGTAGTATCAAGCTTGTAGTTAATTTCTCCAACATTTCAAATTCCGCTGATTCTTCAGATTCAAGAGTATCAGTCGGAAGGCAAACAATTGAATCGCTGCTACTGTTCGATCCTCCTCGAATTCAGGCAGCAACCATTACAACCGATTTTTTACGTCCGCCGGTAGTGTAGCAAGTGGTCCTTGCTTCACCTGACTAACCATTGGGTATACCGGGCAATTAGCTAGACTCAATCCCATCAGGTGCACATGATGAATTGGGAACGGAAATGATCGGACCCTGCCTCTGGGCAGGCTGTAGTTCCTATTTCATTTTCTAAATCGCTCCGGTCTAAAGCTCGACCATCAAGGAGCACAACCCTATTCATGCCATGAGAAACTTAATTTCAAACTTGATCGCCAATACACTTCTTTCTGCTGAAACTAACAATGCAGTTGCGTCTAAAAAGTCATTCGAAAAATTCACCGCTTGTAGCGGAACGTTCAACCCCAAAGCCGTAAAAGGTGGTAATGATGATGAAGGAGGAGAGGGGATTATTATTGAAGATGATGTAATAAACTAGTTCATATAAGAGGCCATTCAACGCTGAATGGCCTCTATACTTTTAGAGATATAATTTCCTCAATCTTCTTTTTTAGCCAATTTGATGCCTGAATATTGTCTTCGTTTTCTAATAAATGCACGATTTGCTCTGGTGAAAAATTCACGCCTCCGTATGCTTTAGCAAGCCTTCGGCAAACCTGGATAAACCTTAAATACGGTTTCTTATTGAAAGATGCACGATGTTTATCACGCATTAGCCACTTCTCGAAAGCATCAAAAAAGTTAAGTAAATAGAACTGATAGGAACCATCCTTCAAGTGGAGGTCGAAATAAACTTGTGTCAACAACAACCTTGCAATCCTCTGGAAATACGGGAGTTTAAAGTCCTTGTCCAATAAGATATTTAGAGATTCTGGGAGGTTTTTCTGCCAATAAGCTTGGTGCCCCTTGGCCCATGATTCAGCATCCGACTGAAACTCTTTCTTTAGATGGCTGGTATAGCTTTCAATAAAATATTGGGTAAAAGAGAAATCTTGATTTGTATTACTTGCTGAAACAATTGTGATGTAAGTATTTAAGGTTAATTGCCCCTGATGTAGGATGATTCCAGTATCAAGTCCTAATTTATACAAAGGAAGGCTTTCAGTGATTTCAAGCTTGGTGGATTTGATCAAAAAACTGCTATCATTAAGTAGTGATAATAGATGTATTTTCTGCTCCTTCTCATTTAGTTCTTCAAAATGAGTAAAAAACAGCTCCCTCAATGCTAGATATTGATCCAATATTTTATCGTCTTCATAAGCAAAACGCCTACGATAAAAATCTATGGCTGTATTTTCAATACCCAGACTGGCTGCAAGCCATAGTTCAAGCTCCTTTTCTACCTCATGATTTTCATTCTTTAGAATTCTATTTCTAAATATCTTCTCATTGATGATCGCTGCCCTTTCCAATAAATACAGTAAATCCAATTCTTCTCCCATCCTGATAATAGTACTTCCGCCCGGTCGCATTCTGGGGCTCTGGTTGGGATGATGATAAACGCGACGATGCATTTGAAAGAGTTGTAAATGATCTTCCCATTCTTTCACTGACATTTCTTCTAGGCGTTCTATTTCGCCCTCTGTTTCTTTGAAGAACCATTCGTCTAAGTATCGACTTTGTAATTCCTTGGTAAGTAAATCCTTTTGAAGATTTTGGTTGTTAGAAAGGTTTTGAAAAATAAGAAAGCGTTCGGCTGCTAAATACCCTTCTGATAATAAGTTATTCATGCGCCGAAGGCTAAACTTCCCTTTTGGTAAGATTTGCTTGAATAGTTTCTCTTTGGTGAACTTAGCATCCGTGAATTCAGGATAATACTTTTTGAGCTTATCCACTAAGCGAACTAGGTTCTTATTGCTATTGGCCCAAGGAGATTTGAGCCAAAGCTCAAAGGATTTCCACTCTTCGGGACTGAGGGTCTTTAAAATTCTTACGAATTTGGAGGAGAAAAGGCTGCTCATTTTTGTGTTCTATGGGTCAGGAGTAAAAGTCTGCCTTATAGCTTGTTAATTCAAAATCTTAAGGTACAAATAAGTAGATGCTTTGTGGTAATCTTCCCAAGGAAGATTGCAGTTTTTTTAGGATGGAATCAACGGAAGATAACTCATTTGGTCACAGGATAGGCCTTCTAAGGGTATAAGGTTACTCCTTTAAAAGCATCTACTATTACATCCTTGGATTGTTTGCCTATGATAAGTGCTTTTTTGTGGTCATTTTCTGTTGTTAATATATTGACTAACAGTGTTTAAAGGTGTTTGTTTTTGTTTTCATGTTGTGGTAATGGCCTGAAATTGTCTTTGGCAGTAAGCATCTATTTATGGCATCTTTGGGACATAATCAAGGAACGACTTCTTCAGGATAGGAGAATTCCCTGATAAACGACCTAAGTAAGGTCTGCTCAGCACTATCAAGCATCTCCGTGGCCCATATATTTCCACGAGTTGTATAGACCGTCTACCCAGTGATTAGCTCGCTTTACTATCCTGAAGGAGACAGTTCATTAGACTTAATGACTAAACGACCCCGGATCATGCAGGAGGCATGTCTGGGGTTTTTCATTTGCACTTACCGCTCTAGATTTTCAGCTTCATTAAGCCAGCCTCATCGGCGTTTATCTATTCGACTAAGCTGCTCACTCGATTCTTCTCCGTGTTTATCAAAGATTTTATAGGAAAACTAGCCTTCGGACCAATGAAATTGCTTTTAGTAAGATGTGTTTAGGTGTGGTGGTGAGTGTGTTTTATCTATTTGAATTTGAATTAATTATGAGTAATTACGGATTTTTTAGATTCTTTTTTTTGTGGTAATGTCTCTAAAATGTCTTTGGCAGGAGGTGGGTATTTATGGCATCTTTGAGTCATAACCCAAAAGAACTACAATACACTTAAAAATTTGAATTATGACATCATGAGACTACTAAATTTCAGCAGCATGACCGGCGAAAAATCTTGGTTGAACCGATTAGATCATATCATTGAAACAAATATTTCTGATGCATCATTGAACAATGAACGACTTGCTGCAGAAATTGCTATCAGTGAACGTCACCTTTTTCGGAGAGTTCGAGATATAACTGGACTTTCACCTCAAAAGTATCTACGCCAGTACCGACTGCAGCGCGCTATGCAATATCTACGAAATGGTAAGTATCGGAAAGTAAAAGAAGTAGCTTTCGCCGTAGGCTACATCAACACCAGTTACTTCATCAATCAGTTCGAGAAAGAATACGGGAAAAAGCCACTTCGAATCCTGCAAGAGGCGGGCTGGCGATAGAAATAACTTCTCATCCGACGAATAAGCATACATCCCTCCAATTGTATGGATACTGTCGATCGATAAACTTTAATGTTTCCTCTCACCTTAACAGGTGGTTTTCATCATTTGACCTTACGTTACCGAAGCACCTATGCCAGGTCAGTTGACAGGCATAACCGATCTATATACTTCGTATGATGGGATGGACTTACCATCCCTTGACAACTGATTATAGCTAACACCAAACCACATTCACACTCAACATGCAAAACAACCCCAATTTGTATTCATCGAAAAAAATCAAACCTCTAATCTGTAAATACAAACAAATGCACACTACTTTAGATTTTAATTCTCTTCCAAAGCGAATGCTTAGATCTTTGATTTCAAAAGCAGCAGTACCTACGTGTTTAATCCTATGTTTAACTCTTCTTTCTTCCGCCATGACCTATGGCCAAGAGAAAGAAAACCTTGCATTAGGAAAGCCTGCTACGCAATCTACTGAAACTTCCTATGGAACTCCAGCCTCCAATGCGGTGAATGGTGAAACCAGAGGTGTCTGGGTTTCTAGTACCAACAATGATATCACACATACTAATATTCAAACAAATCCTTGGTGGGAGGTAGATTTGGGATCAGTGCAGGATATTGGAGAGATTGTGGTGTGGAACCGAATTGACGCTTGTTGTTGGTCTCGTTCGCAAAACTTCTACGTGATGGTATCAGAAGAGCCCATCACCGAAACGAGTACGACTGAACATCAATTTGGTGAAGGTCCTATGTCGTTCACGGCGGTTACTGAAGCAAGTATAACCATCAATGGTTATGCTAGAGGACGTTATGTTAGAATCTTTATTGAGGGAGATGAAAAAATCTTGTCCCTTTCCGAAGTACAGGTATACGCTGGAACTCCTCCTCCTTCTGGGCAGAATCACGCACTACTCTTAGACGGGGTAAGTAGCTTTGTAGACTGTGGTGACTTTTTGACTTCCTCTTACACCAAAGAAGTATGGATCAAACTGGACCTTGATAACTTAAAAGTCAATAATAACATTATATCAGGTAAAACTGGACATGCATTTCGAATTCTAAATGGTAAGGCAGATGCAGGCCAATCTGGTAGTTGGACACAAGTACAAGATCCTAATCCTATCGAAGCCGGGTGGCAGCATTATGCCGTAACCTATGATGATTCTACCCAGATGATGACATTGTACCGTAATGGAGAGGCTGTCTCGGAGAAAGTTGGAGTTGCTCCCCAGTCGGCAGCTTCAGTGCAGCTAGGACAGTATGGTTCGTGTTGTCATTTCCGTGGTCTGATGGACGAAGTGCGTATCTGGGATCACGCTCGCGATGGTGCAGACATTGCCAATGATTATAATAAAGCACTTGCGGGGTCAGAATCAGGCCTCTTGGCATACTATAATTTCAATCAAGGTGTAGCCAATGGAGACAACACAGGAATTACTACGCTTAATGATCTGACAGGAAATAATGATGGTACCCTCAAGAATTTTGCCCGTACACCGAATTCTACCTCAAATTTTGTTCAATCGGATCTTGGTGTAGGTGATGAAGAAGTCGTAGCTACCAACAATGCCCTTCATTTAGATGGTACTAAAGATTATGTAGATGCAAGAGCTACATCCGCAGGCCTTCCTCAGGGTAGAGAGCCTAGAACTATGGAAGCTTGGGTGAAAACCACTCAGACCAGCATCGGTAATTTCGTTAGCTGGGGGCGCCGGGCCACCCGTATGCGTAACTCTATGGCCGTCAGAGGCGGTAAGCTGGCTTATATCGGTCAATACCTAGATTTTACGGGTAAGACGACTATAAATGATGGAAAATGGCATCATGTTGCCTTGAGCTATGATGGTGAAAATTGGGCGATCTATGTAGATGGCAAAGCAGATGGCACCAATGGAGGAGATCCTAATACTACGGACCAAAACTTAAAGATTGGAAACCTTCCTGAGCCGCATAACGGTGAGTACTTCGCTGGTACAATGGACGAACTAAGGGTTTGGAATGTGGCAAGAACAGCAGATGAAATAGTGGCTAGTATGAATACCGAATTAACGGGTAAAGAAGAAGGTCTAGTAGCCTATTATAACTTTAATCAAGGAGTTGCAGGTGGTGATAACTCAACGGTAACGACCTTGATGGATCTGGCAGGAAAGAATAACGGGACTCTATCTGACTTTGCCCTAAGCGGAGATGCTTCCAACTGGGTAGCTTCTAATCCAGCTCTTGAGTCGATCAGCGCAGCGCCAATTCCAGCTGTAAAAGTATTGGGTGCGATCTGGGGTGTTGGTAATAATAATGCCAATTGCACCACTGAGGTACAGGCTTTAGCCGACAATCCTACGACTCCATTCGGCGTAAATGGTAGCAACCTTGGTACAGATCCTAAGTATGGTCATACCAAAGAACTACGTGTAGCTTATGAAATCAATGATGTTGTTTACTTCCGTAAGCAGAAAGATCATAGCACGTTTGATTTCTTGGGTGCTTCAAAGAACCCAAAGATTACAATTCAACAAGCCATCTGGGGTATCTCAGGCTACGAAAGCGATGTGAAAGACGTCATTCAAAATCTAGTAGATCATGGCGCGGTTGGATTCATATCACAAGGAACAGTCTTGGGTAAAGATCCTAAGTACGGTACCAAGAAAACATTGAAGCTAGTCTACGAAGTAGGAGGAGAAACTTATGAGAAAGAAGTGAAGGATCACGACTTTATCTACCTCACTACTGCTTTTGAGGATGCGGTGAAAGGTGTTGAAACTAATGCACAAGACGATTAGGATCTACTAAGCAGATTATAAAAGGATAGGAATACCCTATCTGATCTCTTTCTGCTAGCAAGTTATTCGTAACCGATTGCGGTTCTACAATAGAAGACCTCAAGTAATGCTTTGATAGCCCAAGATTGCCGCTGTTATCGCATTACTTGAGGCAATTTACGAAGGAAGGCCATCTAATGTGATTTACATCTAATCCTTACAACCTAGTTCTGCCTTACAGCTTGTTTGAGAATTCTACAACTGGAATCGTCAAATTTTGTGAGCATCACTTTAGAAGATTTTAAGGGGCTTCCGATCAGGGGAAAGATAGCATTTATGATCTTTCACTAATCATCCTTCTGCTTTCTTTGGTTGGATAAATATTCTTTAATAATTTCCCTTATGGAGTCCGTCAAACTAGGTGGATAAATACTGTACGTTTTGACCTAGATACCCGCAAATATGTTTTGACTCCTTGTTCTAGTTCTTAGGAATTTGAATATGTTTTTAGGTAATCTAAACAAATAAAAACTACCATGAGACTCTTTGCTCTTTCTATTTTATGTTTTAGCCTTTCGTTTTTGCAGGCTCAGACACAGAGTACTCCCGCCGTATGCCAAGAAGGAGATTGTTCTCCCAGTTTGCTGTCCATTGAACTGGATGGCCCACTTCAAGCTACACCTTCCGCCAGACGTACCACTCAATTCCAGGCGGCCTACCTAAAGGTCAAAGAGATCAAAATTGGCCATGCGCAAGATCCCAGCTGGATGAGCAGATATCATACCAATACTTTGGGCGGTAAAAGCTGCTTACGACTCAATCAATTGGAAAGTCGCTTTGCCTATGAATATCAGCAGAACCCTGACTTCAAGCGATTCATCGATCAGAATGAGACAGATATTGAAGCTTTTAAAGAAGATGGTTTCCAGAGCAGCCGAAGGGTGGTCAATCTTCGAAAGCGATTAAATGATAAATGCCCGAGAGAAATCAAGAAATTGGAGAAAGAATCGGATGTGGTGGAGGCTGACTTTGTACCAACCTATATGAAACTCGGGCAAGTCCAAGGCTACTTTGATGAAAATGGCAATCTGCTTAAACCCATTGAAGTTCCAAAAGCTACAGAAGAGACAACGGCCAACGCACCTACCAACCAAGAAAAAGCTCAGACCAAAAAGGCACCCAAGCTCAATAAGAAACAACAAGTCTTAGCGCTACAAGATAAAGTCAATCAGATGCCTTCTTGTCCGGATATGAAGGGGAAATTGGATGGCGTAAAGGCAAGCGCAGAAAAGGCTCGTCCCAAATTGGGATTACTACGAACCGGCTTGAAACTCTTCGGCTCTAAATTGGCCACCTTTGCACCAGGACCAGTGGGCTTAATAGGACAGATTAAAGCGACCCAGAATGTATTGGGCGGCCTGCAAAAGTTTGTGCCCAAGATCAAAGTCGGGGGCTTGCTGGGTAAGATTGGTGGTTTGTTCAAGCGCGGGAATGACCTGAAAAAGAAGGGGGAAGACTTAGTGAATAAATCCAAAACGATAAAAGATAAAGCTGACCAATTGGCCAAGAAAGCGGATGGCTTGCAAAAAGACCTTGAGCAGCGAACCGCCAACATCGGAAACTTGCAAACTAAGCTAGATGATCTTTGTCGCCGAAAGGAGGAGCTACAAAAGAAATTGGAAGATCGGCCTCGAAAGATCCTTGATGAATTGAATCAGCAAGTACCCGATGTGGCTAAGCAAACCGATGATCTTGAAGATCAATTAGGGAAAGCCAATAAAGCGAAAGACAAGGTATTGAACCAGGTGGCAGACCTAGAGAAAGAAAAAGAGGATTTAGAAAAAGAGCAGGAAGCCTTACAACAAGCTTTTGAGCAATTACAGAAAGACCAGGACCAATTGGCTCAAGAAACGGCCGAAGCTGAAAAGGAAGTCGAAGAAGTCAAGAAGCAAGAGGCAAGATTGCAGCAAGCAGAGGATGCCTTGACTGACCTAAAACCTTCTAAGGAATTACAGTCAGAGCTTGCCGACTGTGCTTCTGAATTGGAAAGCTTGCTATTAAGTATCAATGGCATCGATGGTACACAAAAGAACCTCAATAGAAAACTGAAAGGCCTACTATCAAAGCCAAAAGGCATTCTAGGGAAATTATTCAACCTCCAGAATATTCATAAGCAATTGAAGCTGCCGAAAAACGGCATTCCCATCATAGATAAAACCCTGGCCAAGGTTGATGGTCTAATGGATAAAGCCACAGCTATTGGCTCTACGGTAGAGGCCCTCACCGGCAAAAAGACCAAGCTGCAGGAACGGATAGAAAATTATGACAAACAGCTCGATCAGATTAAGGGAGTATACGATTCCAAGGCTTCCAATCTTGATGCTATGAAGGATCAGCTAGTCGATTTAATCACAGAAAAGACTGGATTGAAGGACAAATTAGCGAAGGCAGAGGGAGATGTTACTGCTATGGAGCAAACGGTAAATGATTTTATCAAGCGCTACAATATCTTCGATGGTCGGTCAGCTTGTCTCGATAAAGAAGATCTGGAAGAAAAGATCAAGGACCTTGGAAAAGGGCAGGAGGAAACGGAGCCTGAGCTAGAGGAGCTAGACCAGGACCTAGACAAGGCTGCCGAAGCCGAGGAACAATTGGAGCAAGAAACGGAGGCCGTGGAAAAAGAGATCGAAGAAGAAGTCAAGCAAGCCGAAGAATTGGAACAAGCGGAAGAGGAGATAAAAGAGGAGTTTGGTAATGAAGTCAAGCTCGAACCTGTGACGGCGGAAGAATGGGTAGAGAGCTTTGAGGTGGAACGCCCTTACTGGGAAGCCGTTTTCCACCCAGATGATGAGGTGGTGGAAGGGTATAAAGGTCGATATTTTGAAGTTCGCCTCAAAGATGCCAATCAAAATGTGAAACTACTTTTTGGACCAGGAGAGTATTTCAAGAGCAAGAGTGAATTCCGGAAGAGTTATGGATCCACCATTGGATCCTTTGTAACAGAGGCTTTGCACGCTATGAAAAAGGTCGATCAGGGGAAAGTTCAGCTCTTTATTCAAGGTAGTGCCGACATCGCCGGGCACAAGACCTTTAGTGGTAAATTAGATGAACGCTTCTTTTTTGATGAAGTCAAGGTGTTGCCGCAGAAGACTTCTGAAGACGAGCGCTTTGAAAGTGTACCGGTGGATCAAAGTATTCCAGAACGCAATTTCCGTAATGAGCATTTACCTAATCTTAGAGGCCAATATCTAAAGCAGATGATCGGGGCGTATTCTAAAAAGTTTGATCCCATTCTTTTGGAAGGAGCCGTCAAAAGTTTTCAGGATGAAGATGAACGTAATGCTATCATTTACCTGTTCATCCCGGAAGAGATAGTTAAAGAATATGAAGATCGTTAGAGGTAGGAAAGTCATACCCGGAAAGAATAGAAGGGAGTAACCCTTACCATCTTATTTTTGTGATATGGAATTAACACGTTCCCTGGCAACAGTGGGCGTGTTTTTACATAAAAGCATTGCAATTTATCTTCCAATAAGTAAGAATGGACTCCAATAATGTGGAGAAGCTGTCGATTCTGATTGTAATAGATTAAGCTTCGCTTGGCGTAAACTTGTGGCATAATTCTCCCCCTCTAGCACCGATTCATAAAAGTCTACCATGAAGGTAGAACTTACCCGGTCGTATACCTTCCAGAGGGAGAACACTACATTGGGAATGCCTGCGTATACGAAGGCGCGGTTAAGGCCAATTAAGCCATCTGCCTTATCAAGTTTTCCCAACCCACTTTCGCAGCTACTTAAAGTGACCAAATCAGCACGCGTGTCAAGCGCATAAATTTCTCCCATATATAGAATTCCATCTTCCTCGATTGAGGATTTCTCAGCAAAGCAGGCGATGCCAGAGAATTCTGGGTTTTTCAGATTCGCGAAACTATGTCCTGCAATATGAATGAATCTATATGGGGCTTCCAGGTTAGTTTTAAGGTTGTTTTCTGTCGCTGCCTTCCGTAGCATTAATTTGTTTTCTTGGGCATTTCCTTGTTGGTCGAATAGGGTATATATATCGTTGGCTTCCCATTCTGATTCTGGCAGAGGAGTGTATGTTCCGTCTTCGTTAAAGGCCCGTAGTGCATTATGACTAGGGGTAACCTTTATGGGAGGCTTCTTGGAAACAGAGGATAGAATTTCCTTATCATCATAAACTGGAGCAAACACGTAAATTCCTTCCTGCGAGGACTGCTGCTTTCTTCGGCTTTGCACAAATAGATTGGCGGAATAGTGATAAGAAACTTCATAGCGTTTGACCAAAAACGCTAGATTTTTAAAGGGCTTCATTTCCGAAGAGGTGAGGAGGGCTTCGAAAGGAATATAATTGATCTGATCATGCCCAACTACGATCAAACGTTTCTTACCAACTAGGGAGGCTTCCATGGGCTGTAGAAAATGTTGGTACAATTCATGACTCCATTGAATGAAATTGGCTCTACTGCTTTTCCGATGCATGGGTGATCGTTGTAGCAGGTCGTGCATGAGTTCAATTTTCTCAAAGGCTAAAGCGCATACTTTTTCCCCTTGAGCTAACATGGATAACTGAGCTGGCATACCTTTTTGGACGACAAAGGCCAACTGTCCCCAGCCGGAAAGCACATATTCTATCAGCAGCTCATCTTGGCCTAATTGTTCTTGTAATTCGGCTATAGTTGTAGGATCAAATTTGTATTTATTCTGGAAGAAGCTTGGGTTATCTTTTTCTAGTTGTGGCTGCAAGGCCTCTAGGTCTCGACGTGTCTCAAAAAGTTGATTATTCAATATCTCTTCAACCAGCAAAGTATCTCTCCTAGCTTGTGCCTGCAAAACCCGCTGTTGGTAATCTTGGATATTTAACGCTAATGTTTTTTCCTGGATCTTAATCGAATCAGGCCGGTCAAGAAGTTTATGAGCCTCTTCTTCGAGTTGTGCTAACCACAGTTTTTGGGCTTTCATACGTTGACTATAGTAAAAGCACTTTTCTATCAGCTTGGGGGAGGGCTCGATTTTGTATAGACTCGTGGCAAAAACAATGCTACCATGGTAGATCATCAGTGATCTTCGGATCAAACCAGCAACTTGCCCTGCTCTTAGATTATTCGTTTGTTGTAAACTTCGGGTGTGAAATTGATCAGCCAGATCCATTATCGCTAATGCATTGTGCAATGCCTCTCTTTCGTCCTCCCTATCTCCATAGTGGACAGCTTTCCATTGACCAAATCTCGCCAACTGCTTCAAGATAGCGTACATGTACGTGATCGTGTGCAGGTCCTCTACTGCTGGGAGGACTCTTGGATCGTAGGAGTCAAAGTTCTTGGTGGCTTTGACCAAGGCCTTTCGAGTATAGTATACGGCAGAGTCGGCGTACATTTCCTTTTCTCTTACCTTCCAATTGTAGATCTCTGCTATTTCCATCAACATTCCGATACTCTCCGTATTGACGGGAGCAGATCCATTTCGTTCCCAAACTTCCACATACTTCTTGTAGTAATGCAATGATTTTTCAAAGGAGCCCGACCTTTTCCAATAATGTCCTCTACTGCGGTAAATGCCAGCCCTTGCAAGTTGAAAATTTCGATCTTGCTGATACTTTTTTGCATTTACCAACCATAAACTGTCTGCTTTTTCGATGTATGGCCAAGATCGCTTAAAGTCATCTTGCCAGTTATACTGTTCTGCAATCTTTCTCAGGTTTTTAATACGTAGGAGCAGGTGCTCTGCTTTGTTTTCTATGAGGCTTAAGCTTTTCTGGTAATATTTTATCGCCTCTTGTCTGCTGAAAGCATCAGCCAAATCTGAGGAGTAGTAGGCCAAGGTGATTGTGGAACTATCAGCCAATGGTCTTTCGATTTGACTAGTCTTCAAAATATAGATAGCCTTGCGATGATATTCTTGACTTTTTTCATACTCTTCTAGCGCAAAGTATAGTTTCCCTATTCTATTGTAATGTGGATGTAAGACAAAGGCATTTGCAGAATAATATTGCTTGGCAACACGTAGCGCCAACTTGGCGTAGGTCAATGCTTCTTGAAGGTCATAGGTACTTACATAGCA
>ENA-UENX01000213-UENX01000213.1-marine-metagenome-genome-assembly--contig:-NODE-213-length-30317-cov-231.930227_pt1 | contig 30317 bp, 16 predicted proteins | sample MGYA00237875_ERZ529327 | MGnify/ENA primary metagenome ERZ529327 (study PRJEB26372, sample SAMN05368347) | marine metagenome | biome: cultured habitat; feature: ocean water; material: water; isolation... | reverse complement strand
TTATTATTTACCACAATTTAATGTCTTTGGAAAGAACGATGGTTACAATTCTGATTTTTTAGTCCAATTTATATTACTCTGCAGTTTAGTTTCCTATACAATTATTGTATTGGTTATTTGGATATGATGCTTAAAATTAGGTCAACATACTACATTAATTAATGGGACTTACACAACCTAACTCACAAAACTAGACTATAATGCTTTCTTGACAAGGATTTTATGTCAAGGACGTTTGAGATAAGACTAACAACTCCTACTCCTATGCCCCCTTCAGTTGAAAGATAGTATAAAAAGTTTGATGATTGAAGTTGAATCTACCTCAAAAAAAAGGTTTTAAAGATTATTTAGCAGGCTTATTAGGGGAAAGGAAGAGAAAACACCTATCTCAAATGGCCAATGACTTAATTAGTTTAGTCTACAATAGATTACATCACTTTATACCTAATTTTTCAAGGAAAGCTAGTCAAATTAATAAACGGTATAGAAATTATCAATAAACGCTATAAAAGCAAATTTAGAAGTGGATTTTGTTTGATTTTAGATGATTCCGGTGCTTTGAAAAGTGGTAAGTTGACTGGTGGTCTTGGACTACTATATATAGGATAAATTGGAAAAAAAACAGATGGAATACTTACAGTAACAACATATTATTATGATGGAAAAAAGTCTATCTTTAGACATTGAATTATATCAACATTCTAGTTGTTTACTAAGAGGAAAAGAGAATAAATTATTTGAGAAAAAATCAGACATAGGAATAAAGTTAATCGACCGTAGCCTAAACAGATGTAATTGTTAGGGAATAGTTTTAATAGTTCTAGATTATGGTAACAACATAACATTTATCAAAAAACTCGAATACAGAGTACTAAGTTATAATGGAATAGTAGCAAAAAAATCAAAAGATAATTATTAATTAATCACAATAAATATAGCCTTTTCCATCGTCATAAGGTAAACTAGGGTGAATAATTTTTATAGCGATCGCGAAACTGATGAAATCTTATTCTATAGACTTTATAAAAAAAATTGTATAAATTTGTGGCTGCGGAAAAAATGTCTATAAACAATCTGGATCATAGGTTTTGAGTCAGACAAAGTTTTATTCAAACCTTAACCAAAAAATATCAATAAACTGAAGATATTAAACCTTTAGCTCAAGGAGGAAGTCCTCCTTTTAAGCTTAATAGTGAATAATTAGTAATCTTAGTAGAAATAATGGAGAAAAATAATGATACAACTAATGAGAATTTATGGGAATTACTGGAAGTAGCCACAGGAGTAAAAGTAGGAAAAAGTACAATTATTGGATAACTGAAAAGTGAAACTACTTGAGAGTACAAAGTTGTCCTAAAAAAATATTTGCTTTAACAGCTGAAAGTATTATAAGAATTTGCTTACAGTATTTATAATTACTTTGAATAATTTTCTAACCTTGAGATAGCTGTAAGCAAAAGCTAGCAATAGTTATTCCCGGAAACTCTCACTGTCTAGTTAAACTACAATCTCAAAAAAAACATTGTATGCACCTGAAAAAGAAAATGCTCAACTCGAATATAAGAGATTAGAGTATTGGGAAATAATCAGAAGAATAAAGACCAATAATTTAGTCTTTATAGATAAATCAGGAGTAAATTTGGGAATGCTTCGATTATATGCTAGAGCCTTAAAAGGGAAAAGATCCAGAGGATAAAATATCTCAATTATAGGAGCTATATCCTAAGAAAAAGTTTTGGCAAAAACAAATATTTATAGAGCAGCAGCTGGAGTAAATTTTGAGACTTTTATAGTTAAATAAGTAATCCTATGACTGTGAAATAAAGCTTGTTTTATAATGAACAATGGGAAAATCAATTTAGGAAAAATAGTGATAGAAATTATTGAAGAAGTTGGGGCTAGTTTGTTATTTTTATCTCCTTATTCACCTGAATTTTCTCCAATTGAAAACTTTTTTTCAAAAGCAAAAGCTATTCTAAGAAGAGTTAAAGTAAGAAATTATCAAGGTTTAATTGATGCCATGACCTCAGCTATATTCAAAGTTAGTCAAAAAGATATTCGCAATTAGTTTAACCATTGTTGTTACTTTACCTCATAGCTATGAGAATTGTTACATAAATAGAAAACTTCCTAAAATAGTTAGCAAAAACCTTTAATGATAAGGATTTTTACCAGTTGTTTCCAGCCAATGGAAAACCCAAAATTATTTTTTTCAAAATATTCACGCGGATCAGTATTACTACTAGAAGGATAAAAAACTTTCCCCATCGGATAAAAATACTAGTTCATGGAATAAGCAACAGACATTGATTATTTTATTATCAATTTTAAGTCGTTAAAAGTAACATTGTATAGCGATATAAAACAGGGTCAGCTCATATTAAAAATCATTGACAAATAGTATCTTTTATAATCATATTACCCTGACTGTTTTTGAGATGAATTTAGTGACGAAAATATATTCAAATTGTGAAGCAGCAAAAATCGATAATATGAAAATTATGTGATATTTATAATTCCTTGAAAAGCTTGTATTGAAAGCAGGTCATAAAAATATTGATTTGTAAATAAAATTTTAGATGAGCTTACCCTGGGATAGTAAAGACCACCTATTCTCAGAGAATTGGGTAGAGGTTTTTTAAACACACAGAGAGATAGGCTAAGTATGGTTAGGAATAACAGAATATCATCTCAGAGATAAATGGAGACAAGATAGTCATTATATATTGGTGTTTTGTGCTTATACTTTTATCCAGTGGGAGAGGTTGAAAGGGGTATGATAAAAGCAATAAACAAAAAAAACTTTAAAGACTTTTACTAAAAAAATAGATACTTTTCGTGCAGCGATGTATTGCATTTTATAGACTAAAATATAAAAGTATTTGCCTCTTATTAAGCTGGTAATGGTTATATTTGTGCTTAAAAATTGTCTAAGTCTAATTAACAATATATTGTAGTAAAATAAACTTGATATTAATTAAGTATAGCAATCGAAGTAAAGATTAATACATAATGCTCAAAAAATCAAAATCGAAAAGATTATGCATGCTTTTTATAGTTACGATTTAAGACAAAAAGTTATTAATGCTATTGATAATGGGATGAGTAACACTTAAGCAAGTGCTATCTTTAAGATGGCTTGTAATATTATCAATATTTGCTTACACAGAAGAAGAGAAACTGAGGATATAAGACCAAAAACAGGTGATAAAAAAAGTAGGTAAAACAGACAATGGATTAGTGATAGTCAGAAGCTATTTATATGATGGAGTAATAAGTATACTTTTGGATGTATAATTTATCAAAAATTATCATCTTTTACCTCTGGTCAAGATGATAAATAATTTATTAAAAAATCTGATTTAGTAGTCAAGTTAGTAAAAAAAACTTTGTCGATTAAATATAGAGTAGACATAGTTTTATTAGATAGATTTTATGGAAATAATTACTCATTTTTACAATAATTATAACGATTATAACTTAAGTATATATATGGAGTTTAGCTAAAAATATTTGAGTCAATGTTATCAATCAAAAAACTAGAAAAAACAATCACAAAAAAGGTTGGATAAAATAGCCTTATCTTTATCTAAAAATGCTTTTCAAGCAGTAACATTAGAACAAGATATACCTAAAAAAGTTTGGGTAGCTACCATAAAATTAGAAACTAAAGGTTTAACTGGTTATAGAACTATAGCAGTCATCATTAATAGTATTTATATAAAAGAGACCAGCAAAATTGATTATTTAATTACAAATAAACAGTATAAAAGTGTATCTAGAGCATTGATCCTTACAAAGTATCTTAATAGAAACTATATTGAAAAAAATTACATAAAAGCTAAGATAAAGTTGGGTTTAAAAGAACATCAAATTAGAGATAAAACGAGTTTCATGCGCCATTGTATTCTAGTTTTTTTTTCATATCCTTTCATCTCATATCAACAATTAATGGTAGGTGTAATAAAGCGTTATTCCTGCAAATAATTGACAAATTTTATAGAGATATTAGAAGCATTTCATTCCTGGTATTTCCTACAAATTTTTTTTGCTGGCTAGACGAAAATCAAGAAATTTTTATTCAAGATAAAGCTACTTTAAGAGTGAACTGGGGGTAGACTCAGGTATAACTACTTCTAATTATAAAATAAAGCTAAAAATGTTTTACTTTTTGTAAAAAGTCTAGCTATTTTTTTGAAATAGCTTGTTGGTTTATAATGGTTAATGTCATTAACAACTGTGAGAGATCAACCGATACAATGTCCTGACTGTAGCTGTCAGCATATCCCCAAAAATGGCCATCAACCAGGCAAGCAGAACTATATTTGCGTCGCTTGTAGCCATCAGTTCATTAAACCTTATCACCCACAAGAATACAGCGATAATGTCAAGCGGCTGTTTTTGAGAATATACGTTAACGGTATGGGTATTAGAAGAATTGCCTGGGTGAAAGGGGTTACATATCCAACTATTATCAATTTGATCAAACACACCAGGGAATGCTCACCTAATGCCTATGACCTAGACCAACTGTCTCAAGTAGGAGAACTTCATGAACTCGAAACTTTTGTTAGTGATAAGAAAAACAAGGTGTTGTTGTGGACTCTGGTATACCATTTCCGTCAGGGCATCCTGGGTTGGGTAGTCGGAAACCACAGCGGTGATACTTTTCAACCGCTATGGCAGGCGATAGGCTTTTGGAAGTGTTACTTTCAGGTTACTGATGGCAATCCGGTCGCTTCCAGGCTTTATCCGTGACGGAGATAAAATCGGAAGTAAGACCTATATGAATCGCGTAGAAAGGGAAAACACTCGCTTACGTCATCCCAAAACTCGCTTATGCCGCAAAACCTTATGTTACTCAAAATGTATTGAGATGTTCAAAGATTCTATCCGTTTGTTGATTCACGCTTCTCAAATTTGGAGAGGTGCCCATTCCGGCTTAATTCATTGCTTAATTTACCAATGCCAAATTTTCTGTAGATATTTACCCTTGGGTTTACACAAACGATAGCACTGGATGTGATATAATTTGGTATCAAAAAATATTCCATTGTTCTATCCTCAGTAATTGTTAAATATTTCTAAATTATCTTCCTTCCACGTCTTCTGTACGGGCATTCCCTAGTACTCCTGACTCCTTATAATTAGATCAATGCTACCAGATTTAATATCATATCATCTCAGGACTAAAAGGACTTACGCAAAGACACTATATAGGCTATGACAAATGAGACGATCTTTACGCTCTTCTTTATAGGATAAGGTTAACGCTACGCTCCACTTTTTTTGTCAGTATCTGGGTCATAAATCTTATAATCTTAAGTGAAAACTGTTAAGTACAGAACAACTTTCTATTCATCTAAATGAAGCGTCTTGACCTGCCAGAGGAATCAAGGAATGGCTGTGGGTATTTACAAATAAAAATTTCTGCCTGTTTCGTGCCGTGGATACCAGAGGAGATGCTGAACTGAAATCTCAATTGGGGATTAAATACCAGGGAAAACGCATCTAATTTTTTTGACAAATGACCAAGCCAGAATATAATTTAAGAATAGGCTCTAAAATCAGATGGAATAGTCCTTGCAATAAATACGAACCCTATTAACAGTTATAACCATCAAAAAAAGCTAAACAATAATTAATATTATTATATACAAATAAGCGTTAAAATTAGACATTTATGAATGATAGTTATTATCTAAATAATCTCAATATTTAACAATAAAAATTATGAAAAAAAAAGAGTATTTATGAGTATTTTAGTGAATTATAATATCCCAGATTTAAGAGAACAAAACGCCAAAAATTAATTGATATTATTACAATTACTATTTGTGATGTAATTTGTGGTGCGGATATCTGGATAGATATAGAATCTTATGGTAAATCTCAAAGTGAATGGCTAAAAAGTTTTTGAGAACTGCCCAATGGAATTCTATGTCAGCATAAAGCGATCGCGAGTTTTTGTAGGTCTTCAGCTTATTAATTCAAGCAATGTTTTTTGTCATAAATTAAGTCAGTAAGTCAAATAACTGAAGGAGAAATAATAACAATTGAGAGTAAAACTATCAGAGGTTTTTATGACTAAAAAAAATCTCAAAAACCTATTCATATCGTCAGTGCCTTGGTTAGAGGCAATTTCCTAGTTTTAGCTCCTGCTATTGTCAATAATAAATCGAAATAAATTATTAGTAATTTATCGTCATCATATAAAATCAATAAAGTATATAGTCAAAGAATAGGAATTGATGCCATGTTCAAAGATTGTAAGAGTGGAGATTACAATATTGAAGGAGCAAAAGCAAATTAAACCAGATTAAATAATTGAATTTTACTGATAGCTATTTCTTAGAAAATTAGTTAATTTAAAGAATAAAAAATTAAAAATAAAGGTATACAAAAATATATGTTAATAAGGAATAAAAGAGGCAGGATAGAGAGAAGGTATAGTAACTTTTTGATAAAAATCACCTTGATTTTTTTTTCAAAGTAATTACATAATCACCCTGTTGTTGTGTAATTTGTTTAACAATTTCTTTCTGGTTTCCCTAAGTATCAATTGTAACTACTATAAAGGGATAAAACTTTAATAATTTGGGGAATTCCAATGATTTCATTCGATTTATTATCTACAATGGCAACCTAAAACTAGGGAATTGGCTCTGACCGAGGTACTGACGATATGAATAGGTTTTTGAGATTTTTTTTAGTCATAAAAACCTCTGATAGTTTTACTCTCAATTGTTATTATTTCTCCTTCAGTTATTTGACTTACTGACTTAATTTATGACAAAAAACATTGCTTGAATTAATAAGCTGAAGACCTACAAAAACTCGCGATCGCTTTATGCTGACATAGAATTCCATTGGGCAGTTCTCAAAAACTTTTTAGCCATTCACTTTTAGATTTACCATAAGATTTTATATCTATCCAGGTATCCACACCACAAATTACATCAGAAATAATAATTGTAATAATATCAATTAATTTCTGGCTTTTTGTTCTCTCCAATCAGGGGTTTTATAATTCACTAAAATACTCATAAATACTATTTTTTTCATAATTTTTATTGTTAAAGATTGAGATTATTTAGATAATAACTATCATTCATAACTGTCTATTTTAAAAGCTGATTTGTATATAATAATATTAATTATTGTTGAGATTTTTTTGATGGTTATAACTGTTTATAGAGTTCGTAATTATTGTAGGCAGTATCCCATATGATTCCAGAGCCTATTCTTAAATTATATTCTGGCTTGGTCATTTGTAAAAAAAAATTAGATACGTTTTCCCTGGGGGAAAGTATTTGAGAGAAGCTCAAACTACACAAAAAAAATAATAATTATTATTATCAAAAAGTTTTCCAATTTTCCATCTTCATGAACAATATTTCAACCTTTTCCCAGAATAGTTTTGAGGCGCTTGTCATCCTGTGATTTGAAAATTTTGGTATTTTTTGAGAGTTATTTGTTGCGCGATCGCATAGTCTCTTCTGAAGTTATCTTCTTAGTCATTTGTAAAAAAAATTAGATGTGTTTTCCTTGAGGGTGTATTGTGAGGTCAGAGCCCTCACACTACACCCTATTTATATCAATAAGGGTTTTGTTTTAATTGAAGTATTATTGAGTTCCTAAACGCAAATCCCTATATATGGCTTTCAATTAGCTTGTTACCCAGTTAGAAGTGAGGCATACAAGTAGCGGGTAAGATACCCATACCACAAAAGTTTTATTTAAACCTCACTCTTTAATAGCAAGGTACTAAATATTTTTACCTCATTCTGATATAACTGGAATATTTTGTATATTCCAACTTCTGAAGCCTTTATATTTATAGGTATTCAAAAAAAAACATGCACTCATTTAACTTTTGACTCTGCGAATTTCCGAGCAAAAAGAAGCTAAACTAAAGCCCTGTGGCCTGTTGACCACACTGGTGCGTAACCGCAAATTAGGTATTAAATACCAGAAACGTTCCTCCACATACAAACCCTCTGACTCTGTAGTCAACATTAGAACATCATCACTCCCCATAATATAGCGACCACTGATTTTTGGGCTGTTACCATTTCCTCTATTTTGTAATAATTGACCTTGGTTAAGGTCGTCAAAATTAGGAATAATTATCAGCATTCTTGAACCTACATCTTTCACTTGTCCTTTATTATTTGTACCATTCCAGCTAATCTTGACTCCTATTAATTTAGTTACACTAGAGTCAACCTGATTTTGTTCGCACAAATTGATTAATGTCGGGTCAGTTTTTTCCAATATTTCAACATTGACTTCTGATTTACCTGCTTGTAATTCCCCAGAAACCAAATTGTGAATTGTGCGTTGGGAAAACCATTCACCAGCACTCAGTTCAAAAAAATCAATAATGTTCATTAACTTACTAATCTGATTAATTCTAAATCAACACTATATTTTGCACTGATTAGGATTTTGAGTCAAACTTTAATTAATTGTAGCATTTTTAAGATTCATCAATTGAAGGAAAAATGGGGTAATATAAATAGTCGTAATAGTTAACAAAGAAAACATCAAAACATGACCATATCCTCATAAATAATTCTCGAATGGTTTCCTTTATAGTTCTTAGTAGCTTTATTGCATGAAGGTTGCAATATAGCTGCTGAATTTGCTCCACACGCGCATATCGCCCTGGGAAACACTAAAAACCTGTTAGTTGGAGTTAACTTAGATTTCAACCCATGTAGATATTGAGCGATATTTTTTGAATCATACGGTTGAGTATGGCATATTATAGGAATAATTCCACTGCCTGATTATCCAATTTTCTTCGTCGCACTTACCCTAAAACATCACCTTGATTCTACACATTGTGGTTTTCCTAAGGCTTTTTTGCACTGCGGATGCCCATAGTGTAAAAATGATAATATGTGACATAAAAGTAAATATAAGTAAGCCCAAGTCCAAGTCCAAATTTAAATCAAAGTCTAAATACCCTCTTAACAACTGGTCAGAGTATAATAGTTCTTTAAAACAAAGAGATAGTTTGACATATGGGCTCACCTTATGAGGTAATAAACTAGTGGGTCAATCAACACAACAAAAAGTGGAATTAGAGGAGCATCTAATAATACAAATAATTTGATAATTGAATTAATAGTAACTTTGAGTTGTTTATTTAGACTTCCAGGGCGAAAAACACAAGGGTTTATAGAATCTATTTTTCACTTGATGGGATTAGATTTACCTGTGCCAGATCATAGCACTGTCTTCCGTAGAGTCCCCCAAATCAAATATCATGATACCAGTTATGCTAACCACAGAAGGGATTCATTTAGTAGTAGATCCTAAAGGAGTCAAAGTTTACACCTGAAGAAGAATGGAAAACTAGGATTCACGGATTTTGGTAAACATAGAATATGGGGTAAGTTATATCTAGGTGTAAATGTTGGCGCAGCATTCCGAAGGAAAGCTACAGGAAAGATTCTCACAGCAATAGCTACAACTAATAATGTTGCTAATGAGCAAGCATGAGGGTGATCTAGAGCGCAGCGAGGTTCATGAAGGTGATATTGTCCAAGTATGAGCCGATGGAGTAAAAGATCAACATAAGTGTTATGAAAAAGCAAGTCAGTTGGGAGTGAAAGCAACAATTATTCCACGAAAAGATGTGGTTATTTGGGAGCATAGCAATTTTCAAGAAACTCCTCATCCACGGGATGAAAACTTAAGACAGGATAAGGCAAGTGGGACGAGCATGGATGGAAACGTGAAATTTGTTACCATCGCGTTCCTTATCTGAAACAACTATGTAAGGACTAAAAATGATATTTGGAGAGAAGTTACAACGACGACAACAGAGATATTCAAGCAGTAGAATTATTTGTACAATGTGCAATGTTAAACCGAATGATTCAAATAGATAAACCTAAAAGTTACAAGATTGAAATCTAGTTGCTTCCATTGGGGGAGTAGTTGGCGTTGGCGGAGGATGGTGGTGGCTGCTATATCGCTAAATTTATGCAACAAAGCCATTTCATTTTTTACTTATCATTTTCTGGCTCCAATTCCTTGGGATATGATTGTAAAGCTTGACTCTTTTTTAGAACTGTTTTAAGTTTAGTATAAAAATCAGTGTGTTTAATCTTGTTCTGATATGGTTCGACTGGGACTTGCTGCTGCATTAAATTTTGAGTTTTATTTTTCAAGTTTGGTTCAAAGGGGTTAGAAGGTAGGGAAGTAAGTTTAGAATGGTTTATTAGTTTTTCTTCTAAAAAGCTAGGGTTTGTTTTTGTTGACAAAGATGGAGTATCTATCTGAGTTGTAAAATTTGTGATCACATTTCTAGTGATAATATTTTGAAATTCAGAGTTAAAATGATAAATAGGCTGACCACGACGTTCCCATAATGTCAATATTTGCTGGACAGAGATAGCCTTATAACGTCCAAGATATAATGCTTCAATAACTGCTAAAGAAAGCCACTCCACTTGATAGTTTTTCTGCCAACGAGCAATAAGCTGCTTAGAAGTTTCACCACCCAGGTCAAAATCATACTTTGTTAACAAAGCCTCTGCTAAAGCAGATGTTAATGGCTTTTCTGTCATTGGTGCAACATTTAACCTCTTCTCAGTTAGATTAACTACTTAGAGCATAGTATAGCATTACCTTTCACCGTGAAAGGAGTTTTCTGTAAAGCAGGATAATATTTCGTGCGCTATTTATATCTCTTTAAATCAGAGTTTAATACTTGGAGCAATGTGCGACTCGTTGGCCAATCAAAAGTTATTGGGTATAAATGGCGGTTTTGAGTCAATACATGAGGACAACCTTGACACAGAAAATTAAAAATAAAGGTCTCAAAGAATATATATCAAGAATCAATGATCAGGGTAGAAAAGAAAGAAAACACAGTAGTTTTTTTGCTCGAATTATCTTGTATTCCTTGGGCAGTAAATGATGATTTTGTTTGGAAATTGGTAGAAATTTTAATGATACTCAATTCTCATAAATTTCGACATTATCGAAAAGGAATTAAAGCGATTAATAAATTGTTTAATAAGTAGGTAGGCATGAAAAAGACTTAGCTATATTAAGATTTGTGTAATGAATTCAATCTCCTCTACACAGTTTATTGGAGGTAAATTTACATTATTTTACATAGCAATAAATTTCAACACCGACCTACTTAAGGGTCTTATTTCTGGTTAACTAAAATTAATAAAAGTAAGTTTTTCTCTAATATTATTTAGAGATTTAATTGAATATAGGTTAAAATGTACCCGAGTATAAGTTTCCTACTCTAGAACCCTTGATATCAAGTTGCGAAGAGGTCTGTATTTGAACCTAACCTGGAAGGAACCTTAGTGATCAGTATCCGTATGAGCTGGAAACTCTCACATACGGCACTTAAAGTAGAGGCTAGGAGTAGGAGCACTCTCGTCAACTGTACCACTTAGACAGACAACTGTAGAAAGATTCTATAGAACATCCCTACAAGGATTTTTGTTATTAAGAAGTGTTTTCCAAATTTGCTGAAAACCACTCTAAAAAAACATTTTTTTTATGCCAGACTTAATTTTTTCGATCATTGTCCTTACTGCCTCCCTATGGCATAAAAAGTTTATAGGAGTTCCTGATCAGGGATAAACCTTTCAGGGGTACTTTTGCTAAGATTTCTGTAACACAAAATATGCTATCATCTCTAGTTAGTTGCCGGAAGCAACGTCTCCCATGCAATATCCAAGCAATGCTTGAGTATAGGTAATTTAACGAACTACACCACCACCAACCGGTCGAACATCTTCCCCAGAAAACGGAGTTGTACCACCTTCCCAGTTGAAGTCACTGATCCGGAGACTAAATGTACCAGTTTGTCGTCTAGGACTAAAAACTAATACCACCCCATAAGTACGACGACTATATTCTAGTGTAATTCTATCATCAAGAATATCACCATTTTCTAAGTTGATACCACTCTGGTAACCAACCCGAAAACCTTGATAAATTTGTTGGACTAAACCAAATAAGAGCACATTTGTATCCTCCACCCGGTCAAAGAAAAAAGGTGACTGACCACTCAGACCAGTCTGACTATAAGTTAAGTTAAATCCAGTATAATCAAAAAAGTCTCTAGAAAAATGCCCAAATTGTCCAGTAAACCCAAGACTTCCACGCACAAAAGATTGGTCTTCATCATTACTATAAAAGCTAGTAGCACCTGTAAGTCCTAACACCATTTGCAAAAACGGAACTACTGGTTTGCTGGTATATCTCAAACCCTCAGTTGCATTAGCCGTTAATGGTTTACCACTCCAGATAGTTAGTGGGTATCTCAGAGAAACTACACTCTGGAAACGACCAAGATCAGCCCGCGATCTAGAATCACTATCATCATCATTTTTATCATTAGGTAGAGGTTCAAATGGTTGAATATCCTTTAACAACTCTCGACGATCTGTTCTCGCATTTACAACTTGATATCCACTCTGAAAACTAAATTCTACACCAGTTTCACCTAGTGTTATTACAGGGGAAGCTAACACAACACCTGCACTACTATGAACAGTTTGAAATCCTAAACTACCATTAAATAAGCGATCGCGATAACTATACTCACCAGTCAAATTGTAACCTTGGAAAAACTGCCTAAGTCGAGCACTACCCCGAAAGTCATTTTCTTCCAAATCTGGAAAATCTTCAAAGGTCAGAAATGTGGCACGTCCCTCTACCTGAGTTGTGGGTGTTATGGTACCATTTACAGAAGCTTTGAGACCAAAAACATTACCATCTATAGGGTAGTCATTTTCATCTCCCAAAAATGCTCTTTCCAAGTAGTATTGAGGACTTATTTTGATTTGCAAAGGACCTGGGAGAAGAGGTTCAAATGTACTTTCAATAAATAAACCACCTCGATCATCTTGGTCATAACCAATTTGAATTGGGAGAGGGTCTCGTTGCTGGCGATCTATAACGGTTCGTTCACGAAACAGTGGTAAACTAAAACGTTGGTCAAATACTAATCGGGATTTTTTCGTTATCAACTCATCCTGAAAGGGAGATAGAGGTTTAAGTATAGCTCGATCAGACCTTAATTCCACCTCTGGAGGTGAAAATGGGTCATTAGTTAATCGAAGGTTTATAGCTTCCCAAGTTCCAGCACCTAATAAGTTGAGACGGTCAGCTTCAAAGCGTAGTCTGTTAACTATCCCTGACTGTTTTGGTGCTTTTAGTTTAGCTTTAAATCTAAGTTTTGTACCTTCAGTAGCTTTCACTTTTGTTGGAGGTTGAGTAGCAGCAATACGATCGCTCAAGGATATTGCCTCTAATGCTCCTACTCCTTCTGTAGTTGGTAAAGACTTGGAAGTGCTTTGCTCCGCATCCCCAACAAAAATAATCCCACTTGCTTTCTCAATTAACCCTTTGTCAAGGGTAAAGTTGTATTCCATACGTTCCCCAAGTAAGACTTGTTCTGCTTTAGTAAAAACAGCATTTCCTATAGCTAGCAGTTGACGAGTTGTCAGGTTAACTTGTACTTTGTCAGCACTAATTACTCCTTGACTAAATCGTACTGTTACCTTACCAACTGCAGAAATAAGTCGCCGTTGCTCGTTATATTCTTGGCGGTCTGCAGTTACCTCTACTACATCTGCTGGTAGAGGTATTTCAAGAGGTTGTCTATCTTCCGTTTTATTCTCTGAGTCTTGAGTTTGAGATTCTGGTTTTGTTGTGGGAAATTGAGTTTCTTTTTTATTCTCTTCTGAGTCTGGGGTTTCAGTTTCCCTAATGGGTTGTTCGTCTTGGGGAAGGTTTGGTAGTTTTGGCGTGTTGTTTTCTCTGATAGTTTGCCCTATCTCAAATTTAGATGGAATTAGTTGTTTTGTGTGATTGAAACGTTCTAATATTTTTCTACTATTGAGACTAAATGAATTTGTTAGTTGATTATTTTCTGGCTCTTTTTCAGAGAGCGCATATTCTGAGAAATCTGAGAACGAGATGGATGAGAATATTCTTTTTCTACCTGAATTGATTTGGCTTTCCAGAGTAGAAATTCTCGGTGCTGATGATATCTCTATCTCTATTGGTGGTCCAAGATTAGCTGAGGTTGTATGAATTGGACTGATTTTCTGAGTGTGGTCAAAATTTGAGGTAATTTGAGGAAATTTGTATAATACAGTTTCTCTGAACTCTTCTCCTAAGAAAGTGTTCTTTACAGATACTTTGATTTCCTCTCCAACCTGGCTAAATTTTGACATCGGACTCAATTGATTTTGATTTAGAGTAGATACTTCCTGTCCTATATCTGTAACATATTGGCTTACAGATTGTGAAGGCAAAGTTTCAACAATTGGAGGTAGTTCTGGAGGTGGCAGAGGATAGGACATATTTCGGATAGAAATACTAAGTTTACGGGATTAAAGGTTAGAGTTCATCATAAACTTAAGGGCTAGAAATTTCACACAATGTCAATTAACTTCAAAGTCAAAAGTTAACTACTAACATTCTTAGCTTGAGCTTGAACTAGCTAAAACTTATGGTTTACACCATATTCTGTCAATTATGTCATATCTCAAAAATTAGCCTGGAATAAAACACTTAACAAAATTAGTGAACTTCCAGGCTGAGAGTTCCTCCAAGAATATTAGTATTTACTTCCCTTCTTGGGAGGATACAAGTTTTTATATTCAATATTTCCGATTTTAGCCAGAGAGCATTTTCGGTTTTTCTCTATCGTTATGAAACTAGCTTTAACCCAAGAAATCATCTCAAATTAACCATGTTTTAATCTGAGAAAATCCAGGGTACAAAAAGCTCCAATTAATACTTAATTTACTGCTTCATCAAACTGATACAAAGTATCACAATTAGTGAAACCTCAATATTGACTTTCTGCTTTTACGTTAATAGTTGCCAGTAAAACTTTAAAATGTGTTCAAGGTCAAACTAAAACCTATCTTTCACTCTTTATAATTGTATATCCTGCGTTCTGTGCTTGATAGATATACCAAGTTTTTGGGTAATAAAAAGTTATTATTAACTAATGGTATATTTATTACATAAGTGCAGCTAGAAAAAGCATTAGAAGATGGAAAAAATATATCCACTTCATTACTTTGAACAACTATCGCAAAATAACCCTTCATGACGTAAGTTATCAACTTAAGTCAATTATGTTTACTCCATGTCCCGACCACTAGGGTTCCGTGCAGGGTCATTGGATAAAAATCCAAAAATAAATAACAAGACAAAAAATAGGACAACGATATTTACAACTATTTTCAAAGTCAGCATTTATTATTTCTCCTAAAAGGACGGGGTTTTAGACCGAATTTTTTCGATCAAATATTTACAATTTTATTATTATATCGAAATATTATCTAATTATACCATAATAATTTATCAAAAATTTTTCAACTTTTGTTGACACAATTGCCACGCCTGTACAAATATTTTTTCTACCCAAGTCATAATCACATCTACCCACCCTAATATTACTTCTAGGGGATGTTTGATATACCCTACTGAAACTGATTCTACTTCTAAACAGTTTAGTTTTTCCTTGGGCTTACTTTCTGAGTTATAAGTTTTGACAGATATTTTGTTACTATTTATGCTATAATTATCCTCATTTTCTACTCGATGTCCATCTATCTCTCTCAAAGCTTCTTTGGATGCGATCGCCTCTTGTTTAAGATAATCATTAGAACTCGAAATTATCTCATAACAGAGGTGTTTATGTAAAGGAAAACTTTTCTTTTTTCCTGGTTTTTCTACATCCTCTGGGTTCATTAAAGGTTTAGTTGTTGAAGAGGTAGCTATTTGAAATATTCCTTGTTCAAATGGCGATATTAATGAAGCAACTATTGGAGTACCATCTTGAGTTGCTAAAAGATTTTTTTGATTTTCTGGATCTATTTCTGTTTCTAATAATGATTCGACTTCACATTCTCCTTCTCTTCTCAAAGGTAGCAGCAAACCATTTAACCCTAAACCTTTAGTAATTGGATACAAATAGTGTTTTGCTAGATTATTAATAAACTCACCAAAAGTTATATTTGAATTTGACAATAATACCTGATTATGGTAACTATTTAAGCTTCTATTGTTGTCCTTTAGTTCATTTTGCTGTAAAACAATATTAGATTCATCAAAGAAATTGAACCACAAAGCAATTTCACTCGTTTGCACCCAAGCCATAAGTTGCCATACTCCCCCTAGAACTCCAAAGGTTGGCACAAGTTCCGCACAGGGTTGAATTTGAAGTTGCAATAAAGGTTTTTCTTCTATCTTCCCCATATCTAATATTAGAGGATTTTCTTGTTTGGCCCTAGTTAAAATATCTGATACTTTATAATTATTTAGAATTTCTAATCTTGAACTAACTTTACCCTGTTTTTTGACCAGAGTTTTGTTGGGGTTTAAAGGATATAATAACCTAGAATCAACTGGCCTTGAAAATACTGACACTTCTTCAATAGATTTGTCATTAGTTTGGTAATTTTTATTGACTTTTTCTTTAATTTCTGGTAAATAGCTTTTGGTTGTTTGTTGTAATTTTTTGAGTGCGACGCGAGAGGTTTGTAGCAACACATATATAGGATAAAGTAGCAGTTGAACTGTGATTGTAGCTATAAATTTTAGATGACATAAAGTACGATCGCTTCGAGTTAATATTTGGTTATATTTGGCTACAACAAAATTTAATACTTTACTTTTATAAGGGCTTGAAGTCATTTTTAGTTAGATATTTAGATAAACTAATTAATTTTCCAGAGTTAACTTTAAAAACAAAAAATATACCACCGAAAAATAAAGCCTAGTCCATAAGAGAACAACTTTTTAGTTGTTTTTTGTGAATACATATGTTATAATATATATTAATTAATCCCGGGTGGTCAGTCCAACGCAAAAAACAGACTCATGAGGCCAATGTAACCCATTCTTCTTGCAAGCTCATTTCCCCCAAGAGAATAGGAGTAGCTATAGCATAATGTAAAATTTATTCCACCCTTGGCTTCAGCTCGCCATAACCATAGCCAGGGAAAATTTCAAGAGAAAGAAGAAAACAGGAACAAGGGAACATAGCCAGGGAAAATCTTAAATTACTTACTGGGAAAATAGAACAAGTTAAATAGAAATTGACATAGATAATAAAACAGCTCTTGCCAGAGAAAAAAAATCACACAACTTAAGTCTAGTTTTAAATTTCTAATGGATTTGTTATAGATACTTAATTTAATCATACCAGGAAACTGAGAAAATAATCTAATTCCCCATTCTGTAATTTTCTAAAAAAACTGAGCAACTCAGAAAACTAACTCAAGTAGATTTTAAGAGCCATGAAACTGTTTATAAAAAAAATATCAGTGCACTTTAATATTTAGAGAGTTTGGAGTTATAGCCATTTCAATTAATACTTATAAACTTAACCTTGATAAGTGGGAAAAAATGAACTTACACATTGAGCAAAGATAAAATCCTTACTATGTAAAAATCGCGTTTTTACATAATTTTGTGTATACCTTAAACTCTTTAATCTCATAATTTTAGTCATATTTTCTATATTTAAACTGCTATAGCTTGGAAAAATTAGATACAATTCTATTCTTTAAATTAAAGGTAAAAATATTTGATAATTGAATAAAATTTAGCTATTTTTTTTGTATCTATGTAATCTGAAAACCTCATAATCATACTTCTATACCTTATCAATTTTAGTTTTCTATAAACCGTATTTTTTTTATATTTATATGGCAAAAATTAGAACTAATCCCAATTAAATAATTATTTTTTACCTTAGTAATATTGATAACTTAGTAGAACATTATCCACCAAATATCCTGTAATTTATGTAAATAATAATTGACTAAAAATATCTATTTTTTAGCCAGAGATTCTGCACATCTAAATCAAATTATAGATATTTTTTTAAAAAGTCTAGGCATCAAAGTTTTATTTCCCTAATTTTACTAGCTCATGTTAACTGTTAATCTCAAAAAAATAGTAGACATTAATAATTAAACTGAATGATTTTTGTCCAAGTATTACAACTGTTTCATTTATAAATACTAAATTTTATGAGTCTATCTTTTTCACCAATTCCTTTGTATTTTTAATAGTGGTAAACAAGCAACAATTTTGCTCATCTACTTTATTTTTAGTAGTGGTAAACAAGCAATTAAATTATTGTGCTCGTTTACTTTATGAGAACTCAAGAAATGTATTAACCAAAATTCGTACATCCTTATAACTACCGTATTTTTCTCTTAATTTTTGCAATCTTTATCTCCCGGCCTAGCTGCTACCCTGCATTTTTTTTTGACAGCTTAACCCCAATTTTTTTCAAGGTCGAAACACGGCAGTACAACTTACCCAGTTTCCTATTTTTATCTCAAATAATTCACATAATTACGAAATAGTAGTATCTGAATATCTTAGCAAAAGTTGTTTTCAATATACATCTACATTTATCAGACAACTAAACCTTGCTTTCCCACATTTTAATATTTATAAGTTTCCATCTTTTTTGTGTTGTTTTACCAGTTTTTGAACTAAACTTTTAGTAACAGAACATAAACAGAACATAAGACGACCATTTATCTTACTTTTTGAGCCAAACTTTCCTCAGTTAAAAGCCGATGATTCAAGACTTTTTTCTAAAAATTAAGCAGAAGAAAAAATGATCATCTAAATCCAGTTTTATATCTGAAATAAAATAAACTATGGATACCCATTCTCACTAAATCAGTAAATCAAAATTTTATGAAATTTTCAATTACCGAAATTTCCACAACAATTGAGCAACTCAGAAAATTAACCCAACTAGATATTCAAAACAAATGGCGCTCTTGCCAAGAGGATATACCTATTACCGCAGTTAAAAATTTAGATACTTGGCAGTTAGCTACAACAAATGAAAAAAAACAAATTGCTTGGGAAAAAGGCAAACAGATTTTATGGTTAGGGCAAAAGTTGATAATTCCTCCAAATTTAAACGGTTATTTATTAACTGATTTATCTTTACGATTAGGTTTGGTTTGGTGGGCTGAATATGTAGAAATTTATGTGAATGGTAAGTTAGTACAAACAGGAGATTTATTTGACTATTCCAGCAGAATTTTGCTGAGTCAAAAGGTCGTAGTTGGAAAGACTTTTATTATTGCTATTAAATTGGTAAGTCCGGCACATGACCGAGGTGCTTTAGTAAAGTCTTGGTTTGTCTATGAAAATCTGAATAATTATCAGCTTGATCCTGGTTTTATGGCAGATAGACTAGAAATATTACTGGAATATTTGACTAAATTTGAATCTAAAATTGACTTGAAATTAGAGAGAATAAAAAAATCTATCAGTTTGATAGACTTACAAGCAGTTGGAAAGAAAGAAAAGTTCGAGCGATCGCTACTAAATTTACACTCAGAAATAACCAAAATTTCTGAGAGCTATATTAATAGTTTAAAGCTAAAACTATTAGGTCATGCTCATCTAGATTTAGCTTGGTTATGGGATGTGGAAGAAACTTGGGAAGCCGCACAACGAACTTTTACATCTGTACTAAATCTACAACAAGATTTTCCTGAACTTATTTTCTGTCATTCGACTCCAGCATTATATGAATGGATAGAACAAAACCGACCAGATTTATTTAATAAAATTAAACGACAAATTGAGTTAGGCAAGTGGGAAGTCACAGCAGGTTTGTGGGTAGAACCAGAATTAAATACAGTCGGAGGAGAATCAATAATTAGACAAGTTTTATACGGTCAACGTTATGTTTGGGAAAAATTCGGCAAATTTTCTTCTGTAGCTTGGTTACCAGATACTTTTGGTTTCTGTTGGCAACTCCCTCAAATTCTTCAAGGCGGAAATATTAAATATTTTGCTACTCAAAAGTTACGTTGGAATGATTTAACAGAGTTTCCTTTTGAAATTTTTTGGTGGGAAGCTCCTGATAAAAGTCGAATTTTTAGTTTTATGTTACCGCCTATAGGAGAAAATATTGAACCTGTAAAAATGGCAAAGTATGCTTATGAATGGCAACTAAAAACTGGAGAAAAAAATGTTTTTTGGTTACCTGGTGTAGGAGACCATGGTGGAGGTCCGACTCGCGATATGTTGGAAATAAGTAGAAGATGGCAAAAGTCTGGTTTTTTTCCTGTGTTGGAGTTTTCAACTGCTGAGAATTTTTTTGCTGAGTTAGTAGAGAAAAATTCAGGTATTTTTCCTGTTTGGCAGGATGAACTTTATCTAGAATTTCATCGGGGATGTTATACAACTCATGCAGATCAAAAGAGACGGAACCGCCGTTGTGAAAATTTGTTGTACCAGGCAGAATTGTTTGCTGTTTTTGCCTCAATTATGACTGGTGCTTTTTATCGAAAGAATGATTTGGAGATGGCTTGGAAATTAGTTTTGTTTAATCAGTTTCACGATATTTTGCCTGGTTCGGCTATTCCTGAAGCTTATGTAAATGTTAATCAGAATTGGTCGGAGGCGGAAAGGCTGGGTAAGGAAATTTTGGCGGAGGCTATGGGAAAAGTTGCTGCTGATGTTAATGTTTCCCCACCTTTTCCTTTAGATACTTTTGCGGATGGGATGATTTATCCGATAATTGTCTTTAATTCTTTGAATTGGCAACGCTCAGAATTAGTTTCAGTTCCAGGAAAGAAGAATATTGAAGGAGCAGGGAACAGGGAGAAGGGAGAGGTTTTTGAACTTACACCTAACTCTCAACATTTAACCTTTTTGCAGGGCAGAGAAGATGACTGGCAAGTTTATGACGATGCTGGGCAAATACTTACTTCTCAGATATCGGATAATAGCTTATTGTTTCTTGCTTCTGACATACCTGGAGTTGGTTATCGTTTGTTTTGGTTATGTTCTAGATTTTCAGATTTGAACAAAAAATCATACATAGGCAAATATATAGCCCACCATACAGGAACAATAGCAAAAAAAATTGAAAATGTCAATACTGTTAGTTTAGAAATAGAAAAATGGGTTCTAGAGAACAATTTATTACGGGTAAAGGTAGAAGCAACAACAGGAAATCTAGAGAGTATTTTTGACAAGATTAATCAACGGGAAGTTCTGAGAAAACCAGAAGGAAATAAACTAAAAGTTTTTCGTGATGAAGGTCAATATTGGGATGCTTGGAATATTGATCCAAATTATCAACAACATCCTTTATCTTCAGCAAAACTAATAGATATTTTTTGGATAGAACAGGGAAAATTAAAAAGTTCTCTGCGGATAATTAGAAAAATAGGTAATTCTCAGTTTTGTCAGGATTACATTTTGGAAATAGGTTCCCAACTACTAAAAATTAAAAATTGGGTAAACTGGCAGGAAAAACATACTTTAGTCAAAGCAGCTTTTCCTATAAATATAGAAGCAGATTTTACTACTTATGAAATTCCTTGTGGAGCAATTAAGAGAACAACTAAACCTCAGACAGAAAGAGAGAAAGCAAAATGGGAAGTTCCAGCTTTAAATTGGGCAGATATTAGTAAAGATAACTATGGAGTCAGTTTATTGAATGACTGTAAATATGGATATGATGCAAAACCAGATGAATTACGTTTAACTTTATTGAGAGGTTCGACTTGGCCTGACTCGAAAGCTGATGTAGGAATTCACGAATTTACTTATGCTATTTATCCTCATATTGGAAGTTGGGAAAATGCAGGAACTGTACAACGTGGTTATGAGTTAAATATGCCTTTGATGGTACAAATAATGCCTTTGATTAGGGAAGAAAAATCTCATGGAAAATTGCCACAAGTTTATCGTTTTTTAGGTTGGGAAGCCGAGAACTTAATTTTGATGATGTTAAAACGGTCAGAGGATAATCAAAGTTGGGTTTTTAGATGTTATGAATGTTTGGGAAAAGAAGTAAAATTAAATTTGGAAAGTGACGCTGGTTTAAGAATAAAAAAAGTTGTGAATCTGTTGGAGCAAGATGTTAGTGAACCTAATGTTAATCTTGAGAATAATAACTATAATATTTTAGCTTGGAAAATAGTCAGTTTTTCCTTAGATATTCTATAGTTATAACCTTGAGCCTCAGAGTAAAATTTGTCAAACTTTAACTATAAAAATAGTAAGTTTTTTCTGGGAAAATTATAGTATTTTATCTCAGCCTACTTCCCTGGTTTTAAGAATTAAGAACATTTCTGAAATTTTCCAGCTTAATTCATAAACCCAACCTTGAGCTTCAGAGTAAAAGTTGTCAAATTTTAACTGTAAAAATAGTAAGTTTTTACAGGGGAAATTTTGGCATTTTACCTCAGGCTGCTTTCCTTTTTTTAAGGGTAGGAAAATTTCTGAAATTGTTGGAGATTAAGCCATGAACCTAACCTTGAGCTTCAGAGTAAAAGTTATCAAATTTTAGCTGAGAAAAAAGTAAATGTTTACTGAGATTTTCTGTAACTATAATACTGAGCTTGAGAGTCAAAACTTTCAAAAATTACTATTTTCATAGGTAAATTTTTTCTAATATTTTTTGTGGCTATAAATCTTTCATTCTTTTAGATTAAACCCTTAAACTTTCTCAACCCTCAACAAAAACTATCTTATCTTCCATCCACTGATAAAACTGCGAGCAAATTTTATAATAATTATTTGATTTGATAATAATATGAACATGAAAAAATCCGTTTTACTACCAAAAATATTTTTGTTTCTTTAGACCATCTTGTATTTTTAATAAAATCATCTAGTTAATCTAAAATATTCATTCTTCCCCTTGTTCGTAAAGATGTTGTTATTACTATCATATTTGTTATAATCTAATTAATTAATAATTCACATATCATTTTTATTTAATGAGGTAAATATAAAATTCTATACCTGAATTAATTGAATCCAGATATATATTGTGATAAAATATCTAGTCATATTACTGAGAAAATAATCGAGTTAATTTTGCTATAAGCGAACATTAAGGGAGGGATATCACTAGCTCAAGAAACAACACAACTTATTGATATTTTGTTACATTAAATATGTAAATTTCAAAAAAGTAAAAATTAGTTTTAACTAATAGACTAACTTTATAGGATAAATTTATGAATGGATCTTTTCGTGTCGGCAACCTATTTGGCATACCATTTTACATTAACTCATCCTGGTTTATAGTCTTAGGTCTCCTTACTTTAACTTATGGTAACGACCTAGCAACTCAATTTTCTCAAGAATTGGGTAATACCTTACCTTGGATACTAGGATTAATAACAGCATTATTATTATTTTCCTCTGTCTTAGCCCATGAGTTAGGGCATAGTTTTGTTGCTCTATATCAGGGAATAAAAGTAAAATCAATTACCCTATTTCTCTTCGGAGGTTTAGCTAGTTTAGATAGAGAATCTAAGACTCCTATAGAAGCATTTTTGGTAGCAATTGCTGGCCCTTTAGTGAGTATATTATTATGCGGTTTCTTTGTATCAATTAATATATTTACATCCATTACTGGACCAGCAGAATCCATTGTTCAACTTTTAGCTTATATCAACTTATTCCTAGCATTATTTAACCTAATTCCAGGTTTACCACTTGATGGTGGTAATATCCTTAAATCTATTGTTTGGAAAATCACTAATAACCCTTATAAAGGAATTATTTTTGCAAGTAGAGTAGGTCAAGTATTTGGTTGTTTAGCAATAATTTCTGGTTTAATTCCCGCATTTTTATTTAGTAGAATTCCTAATTTTTGGAATATTCTCATTGGTTGGTTTCTACTACAAAATGCTGGTCGCTCTGCCCAATATGGAGAAATTCAAGGTATGCTTGCTGATTTAAATGCAGTAGATGCTATTATTCCTGATAATCCAATTGTATCAAACAATCTCTCTTTACGAGAATTTGTGAATGAATATGTTATTGGGAAAGAAGCTAGAAAGAAGTTTTTAGTGATAAATGAAATGGGGCAGTTTGTAGGAGTAATTAACGTTGATGATTTAAAAATAGTTAATACATCCCAATGGCCTTTGGTTCAGGTAAAAACATTAACAAAACCTTTAGCAAAGATAGAGACTGTAACCGCTAAAACTTCTTTATTAGAAGTAATTTCTTTGTTAGAGCAAAAGCAAATCAGTGAACTAACTGTTATTGATGAAAATGGGATCTTAGTTGGGTCTATTGAAAAAGCTTCAATTAGGCGTTTGTTAACAAGAAAGGAGCAAGCTAAAACTAATTAAGGTGATTATTTTAATTACCCTAATAATGAACAACAGCGACAAGAAGTCCTATATTTTATAAATCAATAATACTAATTTTTTTCAAAATTATTCGTACCATGAGTAAATTTGTATTTTTTTTTTGAACAACACAATATAAGCACCGTTATATTATTATCTACTTATTCTCATTAGGATTTGGCTCAATAAGTTTTATAGGTGAGGGTAGGATGCAAAGAGGCAGGGATAAATGGGAATTACAGAAGATTTGTCGGAAGTATTTTCTTTTAGTTTTTCTGCCATTAGTAGCTCAAAGTACTTCATTTTGAGTCTTGTTAAGTCAAAACTATTGCACATTCTTTTTTTGAATAAAAAAAACTACAGTATTATTCTGTAAATGCTTTAAGTTTTTTCAGCCAACCCTAATTATTTCAGCTCACAAGAAGACAAATAATTTAGCTGGTATAGATGTTTAATAATTTCCACGACTACTTAGTAGGATACTTATATGAGCTTAATTCTTACTTCTAGTTAGGCTAAATTTTGCTTAATTCTCGACAGTACTAGCTGATTAATAAATCATAAATAAATGAACAAAAATATAAAACTCTCTACATAAATTTTAAAGAAAGAAACAAGAAAAGATAATGAATACTTTTAAAATATTCTCCGGCCGTTAGATACACTTAAACAACCGATCCTTAGCTACTAACTCAAGACAATTTCGTATTTCGTGCTCTACCATTCAAAACCTTACTTTATACATGTGAAATAATTCTCCTGATTGTTGCTTTACTATTTTTCCACCCTTAGCCTTAATAATTTTTTCCCATTTTTCTAGTGGCTCCAAAAATACTTCTGCCCCTAAATAAGTTTCTAAAATTGCCCAATTTTCTGCCAGTGGTTGTTCTGAATTAATAACATCAAAAACCAAGTGACATTCCGATTTTAGAACCCGTTTTACTTCCTCTAATACAAGTTCCCAATAATCCACAGGATAATAACAACTGAACCCTGTAGCGATCGCCAAGTCAAACTCATTTGCTTGATACATTAATTGATGAGCAGGTCCCAGTTCTACTTTCTTAAATAGTTTATAATTTAGTAAAGAACCTCGTTTATTCAGATTATCCCTAGCAATAGTGCTAATTTCTTGACCATAAAAAAAAGCCTGCCAATCTCGCCAAGGATAAATCAGAAAACTCACTCCACAGCCAATATCCAAACATTTTTTATTTTTTTTAGGTTTAGCTATTTCCCAAAAAGGAGAAACTATTTTTGCTGTGAGATTACCAGAGGCAAAATCGTGAAATATTGGCATTGCCTTTACTTCGGGGGGTAACTCTAAAGGTTCTCCGCGGTACTCTTGCTCAAAACGAGCTTGTACTGCCATGATTTGAGCATACCAATTATCTAAATTTTCTTTAGCAAACCAGAAAGATTGCTCGTTATTTGCAGACAAGGCAGACTTTTTTTGAGACATATTTCTTTTTATCGTCTATTACCCTTAAGAGCCTTTGTAAAGTTCTTACGATAAGATTTATTACCAATTAACAAAACAGGCCATAATATAGATAAGACCAAACGACTCTGAAAGCTCTGAGAAAAGTTGGTTTGTTTAAATCCATTCCAGAACTTCCAGGCTCCACCTCCATATATAACAAGCAATAATAAACTAATAATGGTACCCATGGCACAAAAACTCGGAAAAGGTTCTTTTTTTTTGGACATAGCCTTATTATAGATTATTGAATCAATCTTAAACTGGGCTACAAGTTGAATATTTTTATAATTATTATAACCTTATTATAGTAATCCGATCATTAGTTGTGATTATTTTTATAATAATTAATTTCTAGTGCAAATCTTTTAAATTCTAACTTTTGACTCTTGATTCCTAATTGCTAGCAAAATATTACAATTTATATAGGATTGCTTAATAAGTAATGCACTTCTAATTAATTAAATGATATTCACTTTGTTATAGTTTTTTCTAAGGAATAAAGATAAATTTCGGCTTTTTATGGGAAATAAGTTACCATTCAGCTTTTGAATATATTCAAGCAAAAAACAAGCTTAAATTTATAACCAATAATACTTGAAAAAAAATCATAAAAAATATTTATTTTTAGTTTTGTAAAATTCTGACTTTGCCTTGGTTGTTGCGAATTTTTGTTAGGTTGTGAAAGTTAAATATAATCTAAGATTTGGATATTGATGTAAGGTTTAAATAAAACAATATAAAAGATTGGCAATTAAGTAAAATAAATGAATTATAAATGCTCTAATATTTAAAAGTTTACAGTTATCGCATTTCTAGGGGAAAGCATAGTAATTGAACTAAGGTTAAGAAATTAAATATCAAAGTGCATAATGGATTTAAAGAACAATAAATAATATCTCAATCATCCAATTTTAATAGTATAAGAATCAATTTATGATGAGAAAAATTCCTATTGCTGAATGTACTAATAACTGATAACTGATTTTCCCTATTGCCTAAATTTTTTCCACAGTAGGTATTCAAAAAGACAGAATATTATAGGAATTTGATTAACTTAGGATACACTACCTAAATATACCTGAAATTTGAAAGAATTTCCTGAAATATAGAAGCGCGTCAAAGTTTTGAGCCTATAAAATATTAATGTATGAATTCCTAACTTAGGGGATCGTAAAACGTTATTACTTATACAATTGTGTTTTATTCATAAGCTAAATATGACTGCTATAAATATAGAAAAAAAATTAACAAAGGAGAAATTATGCGCGGAGTTTTGATGGCTGGAGGTTCAGGAACACGACTCAGACCACTGACTTGCGATCTTCCTAAACCAATGGTTCCAATTTTAAATCGTCCAATAGCTGAACATATTATTAATCTATTAAAAAAACATCAAATTAGGGAGATTATTGCTACTTTACATTATCTGCCTGATGTAATGCGTGAATATTTTCAAGATGGCAGTAAATTTGGAGTTCAGATGACATATTCTGTGGAAGAAGAACAACCTCTAGGAACTGCTGGTTGTGTAAAAAATATTGCAGAACTTTTAGATGGAACATTTTTAGTAATTAGTGGAGATACAATTACAGACTTTGATTTAAGTGCAGCTATAGAATTTCATCAAAAACATAAGTCAAAAGCTACGTTAGTATTGACGCGAGTTAATAATCCAATTGAATTTGGAGTAGTAATTACAGATGAAGAGCAGAGGATTAAAAGATTTCTAGAAAAACCTTCTACAAGTGAAGTATTTTCGGATACTGTTAATACAGGAACTTATATTTTAGAACCAGAAATTTTAGATTATTTACCAAGTAATCAAGAATGTGATTTCTCTAAAGAATTATTTCCTTTATTGTTAGATAAAAATGAGCCGATATATGGCTATATTGCTGAGGGTTATTGGTGTGATGTTGGACATTTAGATTCTTATCGGAAAGCTCAATATGATGCACTTCAACACACAGTAAAACTTGAGTTGCCTTATAAAGAGCGATCGCCAAATCTCTGGATAGGAGAAAATACTTATATTGACCCAACAGCTAAAATTGAGACTCCGACTTTAATTGGAGATAACTGTAGAATTGGTCCGAGAGTTCATATTGAACTAGGTAGTGTCATAGGAGATAATGTAACAATTGGCGCAGATGCTAATGTCAAGCGTCCTATTGTTTGGAATGGTACACTGGTGGGAGAGGATACCAATTTACGAGGTTGTGTAATTTGTAGAGGTTCTAGGATACATCGTCGTGCCCAAATCTTGGAAGGTGCTGTAGTTGGTTCTTTATCTACTGTGGGAGAAGAAGCCCAAATTAGTCCTCATGTCAGAGTATGGCCTAGTAAAACAGTTGAATCAGGAGCCATTCTGAATATTAACTTAATTTGGGGTACAACTGCCCAGAGAAACTTATTTGGACAACGTGGGGTGCAGGGATTAGCAAATATTGATATTACTCCAGACTTTGCGGTTAAGTTAGGAGCTGCTTATGGTTCTACCTTAAAAAATGGTTCTACAGTATCAGTTTCTCGCGACCAACGTAATATATCTCGGATGGTTTCTCGGTCTTTAATTGCTGGTTTAATGTCGGTGGGAATTAATGTAATCAATTTACAATCTACCGCTATTCCTATTGCCAGAACAATTTTACCCACCATGAATTTAGTGGGTGGCCTTCATGTACGTCTTTCTCCTGATCGCTCAGATCAAATATTAATTGAAATCTTTGATTATCAAGGGATTAATATTTCAAAAGTGAAAGAAAAAAACATTGAAGGAGCATATTTTAAAGAAGATTTCCGCCGAGTACAAATATCAGAAATTGGCAATATGATTGATCGTCATGAAGTATTAAATGCTTATAGTAAAGGCTTTGAAAATCTTCTCAATTCTGAGGCAATTCGGTATAGTAAATCTAAGGTGGTAATTGACTATTGTTATGGTGTTTCGGGAGCAGTATTACCACAATTATTAACTAAATTTGGTTGTGATGCAGTAGTTCTAAATGCTAGTTTAAAAGAAACTTCTTTAGGGATAGAAGAAAGAGAAAATTTACTAGATCAATTAGGTCGGGTTGTAGAAGCTTTGCAAGCTAATGTTGGAGTTCAGGTAACAGCAAATGGAGAACAATTAATATTAGTGGATGAAGTTGGTTCTGCCATTCGTGGTGAAACGTTAACTGCACTAATGGTAAATCTAATGTTAACAGCTCATCCACGGGGTACAGTGGTAGTACCAATTAATGCTTCTGCTGCAGTAGAACAAATTGCTCATCGTCATGATAGTCATGTGATTCGGACAAAAGCTAATCCTACAGCATTAATGAAAGCTTGCCAAATTAATCATAATGTGGTGCTAGGAGGAAGTGGTGATATGGGATTTATTTTCCCAAAGTTACATCCTGGTTTTGATGCTATGTTTTGCATCGCTAAAGTCATAGAAATGTTAACTATTCAAGAGCGATCGCTAGGACAAATAACTGCAGATATTCCTCCTATTACTCATCGCTGTTATACCATACGTTGTCCTTGGAAAGTAAAGGGAGCATTAATGCGGTATTTAGTAGAAACTAACCCACCAGAAAAGTTAGAATTAACTGATGGAGTAAAGATTATTAATCATCAAGATAACTATTGGGTATTAGTTTTACCTGATGCTGGAAAACCATTAGTACATATTTATGCAGATAGTAACGATCGAGATTGGGTAGATAAAACCTTAAGAGATTATCGCAACATGATACATGATTTTGTCAACCTATTTATGACCAGAAATCAGTTAGATAACTTATAAGTATTCATTAATCAGCTATCAGCTATTAATTAGATTTTTTTTAATCTGTTTAGTAAGGCTAGGGAGTAGGGAATAAGGAATTGTTAATAGTTACATTACCTTGATTTTTCTCACTCAGGTCAGGAAAAAATCACTTGTTAGTAAATATTAATTTCGTAACTTTCAAGTTTTGAATATTAACTTCGTAATTTTTTTACACTTTTATCAAGGTAAGCCACAACTAACGGGACTTTAGCAAATTTCAAGCCCAAACAAACCCTAAACTCTCTTTATGAGCGGTAAATACGTCGATGTTTTCATCTAACCACTCAACAAAACGATAAGATATTGCGGTACGAAATGCTTCTAAAGTATCAGTAAACGTATTTAATGGTTTGTTAGCCCAACGCCTTCTTATACCTCCTGTTAACTGATGCCAGATAATAAATGTATAAGCACAAAATACTAAAATAAAATGCCTTTTAAGGCTGATTTTATCTCTGACTTGATATTCTCTTAATCCTAACCATCCTTTGGCTTCCCTGTAGAAAACTTCCACCCAATTTCTTTGAGAATAAGTAGAATATATCCACTCAGGAGTTACATATTTGTCTTCTCTATTAGTGATATAATAGTTAATATCAGTGGCCTCAGAAAAACTTTTAGCATTCATAACGATAGCTATAGTTTTTTGACCTGACATCCTAGATATTTCTACTTCTAATGTAGCTACCCAAACTTCTCTAGCATTTTTTGTACTTAGTTGAACTAAGTTGAAAGCTTTCTGAGGTATACTTTCTGCCAGCTTGTCTAATCTAATTTCCTCTTTAATGTCATCTTGTTTTTTAATGATGACTTTTCGATTTTTAGCTAATCCTCCTATATA
>ENA-UENX01000212-UENX01000212.1-marine-metagenome-genome-assembly--contig:-NODE-212-length-30655-cov-3.620371_pt1 | contig 30655 bp, 18 predicted proteins | sample MGYA00237875_ERZ529327 | MGnify/ENA primary metagenome ERZ529327 (study PRJEB26372, sample SAMN05368347) | marine metagenome | biome: cultured habitat; feature: ocean water; material: water; isolation... | reverse complement strand
TGGTAATGGAGATGCTAATGGCTTGCGCCAGCTCCCCGCCAACCTGATCGAGAAAATTGAGGTGATCACCAACCCTTCCGCTCGTTACGATGCAGAAGGAATGACAGGGATCATTAATATCGTATTGCGCAAAGAAACTAAGGGCGGTCTCAACGGCTCCTTTGATGTGAATACCGGAAACCCACACAACCATGGCGCTGCTGTTAACCTTAATTACCGACAGGATAAGGTAAATCTATTTGCCAATGTGGGTACCCGTTTTAGACAAAGTCCTGGTGATCGAAGCTTGTATCAAGAGTTTTATCGCAATGATACGACCTTCATTTTGGTGGAGACCGGAGACCGAAGAAGAGGTGGCCTGTCCACTACCTATCGTTTTGGTTTAGACTATTACTTCTCGCCAAAGGACATTTTGACCGGCTCCTTTTCATTGAGAAGTAGTGACGATAACAACTTTTCGACCCTAACTTATGAGGACTTTCTTTTTAATATAGATAATCCTACCAGAGTTACCCGCAGAACGGATGACGAAAGTGAAGATGAAATTGATCTACAGTATTCCTTAAACTATAAGAGAACCACCAAGAAAAAAGGCGAACAACTAACTATCGATTTTCAGTATGAGGAAAACAGCGAAATAGAAGGTTCCGATTTTCGCGAAGAATACTTCACTAGTGATCAATCTGCTAGCGGGCAGGAAGACCTCCTACAGCGATCTAATAATGACGAGGCTGTAAAGCAATACCTAATCCAATTGGATTATGTTTATCCCTGGGGTAAAGAAGGAAAGTTTGAGACAGGATACCGAGGCTCCTTACGTCATATCAATAACGACTATCTAGTCGAAGAATTGGCAGATGGAGATTGGGGTAGATTGGACAATTTCAGTAATGACTTCATCTACGATGAAAACATTCACGGCTTCTATGTGTCGGCAGGAAATAAGATAGATCGTTTCTCTTTCTTGTTCGGTTTGCGGGCAGAATACTCTGATGTGAGAACGGAACTGGTAAATACCAATGAGATCAATCATCGGGATTACATGAACTTCTTTCCGACCGCTCACCTTACCTACGATCTAGAGGAGGATAACTCCGTGCAAGTGAGCTACAGTCGACGCATCAATCGCCCACGGTTTTGGTCTTTGAACCCATTTTTCTCCTATAGCAACCCACGTAATTTCCGTGGAGGTAATCCGAATTTGGATCCAGAGTTTACACATAGCATAGAAATCGGGCACATCAAGTATTGGTCAAATGCTTCGCTAAGTTCTTCAGTGTATTATCGTCACTCCACTGGCGTGATTCAAAGAATCCGCAGAATCGATGAAGTAGGTAATACGCTTACTACACCAGAAAACTTGGCTACTGAAGATGCTTATGGCTTGGAGGTTACCTATCCTATCACTCCCTTTAAATGGTGGCGTGTAAATGGTGATCTGAACTTCTTCCGATCCATTACTAACGGAACGAATGTGGGAGAGAATTTTTCAGCGGATAACTTGAGTTGGTTTGGTCGTTTAACTTCCATGATTGATGTGAATAAGAAGTTGGACTTCCAATTAAGAGCTAACTACAGAGCCCCACAGACCACGACACAAGGAACCAGTAAGTCTCTATTGGGGATAGATCTAGCTTTTAGTCAGGACATCCTAAAAGATAAGGCTACCGTATCCTTAAGCGTCAATGACCTTTTCAATACGCAGCGGTGGCGCTATACCACTTTTGGAGAAGATTTCTTTTCTGATGGTTCGTATCGCTGGAGACGCCGTCAAATCACCGTGGCCTTCAATTATCGTTTGAATCAGAAGAAAAAGAAATCGAGAGGTGGTCGAAGAGGGGGAGACTTTGGCGGTGGCGGTGGAGAATTTTAATTAAATGTACATCCCTGCAAGCCTTCGTGCATTGCAGTCGATATAAGAGAACTATTTAACCTATCCTATTTGTAGTCCATTTAGAAACAGGGGCATTGCTTAATTGCAATGCCTCTTTTTTATGGGGTGAAACTTAGCAGGATTGCCTAGGAAGGGTAGGGTGGACTTGCTGCTATATTTGAAGGGTTAAGGGATAGGCGGAGCTTCAATTACCCTCGCTTGTTCTTAGACTTTACTAAACTTCTTCACATGTACCAGGATTACTACCCCGATGCTAACCTAAGTGATCTAGTAGACCTCTTTTTTTCTATCCGTCGGACGGGAACCAAACAATCAGAATCTGCTGTAGATCTGATTGTTCCAGATGGGACCCTAGGATTGTTATTTGTTCATCGCGGGAATCTGCGACGGTCTTCCTTGCAAGGAAACACTCAATTGTTGGAGGATAGTTATTTCTTCGGACAAAAAACAAAGTCGGTATATTATGAATTTAATCCACTTCAATTGGATATTTTCGGGCTAAAACTCAAAGCCGGCGCTTTGATGAAGCTCTTTGGAGTATCTCCTGAAGAAATAACGGATACCTTGGTGCCTGCTCATGCTGTGTTGGGGCAAAAGTTCGGGGATTTACAAGCACGCTTAGCGACCACCTCTGATACACTAGGCCGCAAAAGAGTCTTAGAGACTTTCTTATTGCATACTCAGCAGGAGAGAAATGATAAGGATAGGTTACTGGATGCTATTCTTAAGCACATCAAACAAGTGCGAGGTAACACCAGTGTAAGTGAGCTTACTTCACATTTTCAAGTTGGTTACAAACGCCTTGAACGTCTATTCAAAACCTATACAGGGCTAACACCAAAACAGTTTTGTAGGATTATTCGATTCAATGCTACATTGTATTATCAGCGAAGGGTAGAAACTTTGACAGATCTGGCATATTCTGCTGGATATTTTGATCAAATGCATTTCATCAAAGAGGTGAAGAATATTACTGATCTTTCGCCTTCTCAGTTTTACAAAGACATCGGTCAAGGAATTGCTCCCCAACATAGACGGCACATTGCCAGTAAGTATGCTTGAAAGAAGGCTTGTCGAAATTATACTATCAATGCTGCGATCGCCCAACTTATCTTTAAACACGTTCGTAGTTTCCAAGGAGTAATTAATAGATGGGCCAAGTATTTCCGTGTTTTAATAACAGTAAGTCAGTTGGTGATTGATACATATAGGTGCTTCTGTGTTAAGCATTAGTACGAACAATAGGATTTGTTGACTTTCTAATCCTAAAAGCTTGGCCCTTTTTCTTCCCCTTCTTTTTCTAGCAACTAGCCAGGTGGCTGCCATCTCACGCTTATTTTTCCCTACATTTTGCTTTCCCGCCAGCATTCTTGTACCAAATGTCAGCATTTAGTTGTTAGATATAGGGGAATGGATACCGCATTCTTTCTATGTTGTTCAGGCAAAAGGAAAATAAGGTGCCTATGAGAAACACTAAAACCCTGTTGGTATTAATCTTCTGCTGGTGTAACCTTTGGGTCCATACTGTTGCAGTAGGACAGAATGTAGAGATAGAACGTAAGCTAGAGGCAGATAGCCTAGTCTTTTACATCGCCAATGATTCTCATATGCCGCTGTATGTGAAAGTGAATGTAAATGAAAAAATCCCCGCAGATTCCCGAATGTATTCCAACTTTGTTCTAAGTGCTCAGGGAGAACGGGCAAAGTTTTTAGTCGTGCCGGTGGTTGATGCGGCAGATACTACAGAGCTTTTGCAGGAGCGTTTTGGCAGTATTCGATTGGAACATGGAAATCCACTTACAGTAGAGCCAGACGGTAGTTTCCTGTACGGTTTGCCCTTTCAACGTAAAAAGACCTACAAGCTGATTCAGGGATTTAAAGGAAGTTTCTCGCACAACAAACCTGCTTCTATGTTTGCACTGGATTTCGCTATGCCTATAGGAGATAAGATTTGTGCCGCAAGAGCTGGGCAAGTAGTGAAAGTTAAAGAGGACTCTAAAGAAGGAGGCCCTTCAGCGAAATATCGAGGAAAGGACAATCATGTCGTGGTACTCCATGATGACGGCACGCTGGCCTATTACGTACACTTAAAATTTCAAGGGGTCCTGGTGAAAGAAGGGCAGATGGTGGAAAAAGGAGAACTGCTGGGGCTCTCAGGTAATACGGGGTATTCCACGCAGCCACACTTGCATTTTGTGATCCGAAAGCCAACCGTAGATGGCCCAGTGTCAATCCCTTTTCGATTTCAGGAATATAGCTACAAGCAATTGAAAGAAGGCCGCAAATATCGACGCCGACGTTAGATGCGGTTTCCCTAATATCTAGAAAAAAATAAAAAAAAACGCTTCCCTTAAAACTTTCCAACCTACTTGCCCCTCCTTATGATGAAAATGATCGCAAGGAGGGCCTTTATCCGACGAATAAACAGCAATCCTGCAAACTAATATCAAGGATTTCACCCGCAAATAGGGAATTTTGAAAAAAGACTCACACACACTTATTGTTAAAGCCAAGGCCGGCGACACCAGAGCCATGAACAAGCTGTTCTCGATCTGGTACCCTAGGGTATACAACTGGGGGTATAGATACTTTGGCGATAAGGAGATGGCGGCAGAGATTAGCCAGCAGGCGTTTTTGTTGATGCAGCAAAAACTTGGGCAGTTGAAAGATCCTGCCAGCTTTAAATCATGGCTGTATAGAACGGTCATTAATCTTTGCCACAATGAAACCCGCCGCCGCAAAATCAACCAGAAGGCAGTTGAGCGTTTGACGTATCGAAGCAGACGAGATACCGCTCCAGCTGCAGATTATATGTACTTGAAAAAGGAGCGTTCTAAGCAAGTATTAGATGCCTTGGCACGCCTACCCGAGGAACAGCGAACCGTGGTAATCATGAAGGAGTATGAAGAGTTAAAGTTTCGCGAGATCGCGGAGATACTAAATATATCAGAAAATACAGCAAAATCGCGCTTGTACTACGCGTACAAAGCCATGCGAAAATTTTTTTTAACCCAACCTCAAACCAAAGCGATAAGATATGAATAGAGAAGAACGGCTAATGGCCTATCTCTATGGAGAAATGGAGGCCGAAGAAAAATTAGCTTTTGAAAAAGAGATAGAAGGAGATCCTGAGTTGCGTGCGGAAATAGGAGAATTGCAGGATACGCAGTTTTGCCTACAGGAGCTTCCCGATTTACAGCCTGAGGCTACTGTCTTGAGTCTCGGTCAAACCTCAAGTTTTGACTGGCGAAAATGGGGCGTACGCCTGGGAGTAGCGGCGTCTTTCTTGCTCTTGCTAAGTCTAACCAATGCGAGAATGGAGTATGCTGAAGGTAGCTTTGTGATTGCCTTTGGGAAAGAAAGAGTAGTGGAAGATCCGCAAACCGCTAATGATGCCATTGCCCAGCAAGCAGCTGATTTTAAGGCTGTACTGTTGGAAAAGGAACGAGAATTTAACCACAAGTTGTTAGCAATGGACTCACTTTGGCAAAATCAACTGGCCGCAAATAGTGAGGCTCAACAGTTGGCGATTGCGAAACAATGGCAACGCTTTCAAACCCGTCGGCAGGCTGACTTTGCCGCACTACAGACCCAATTCAAGGAAGAGCAATTGCCACAATTCGCAGCTCTATTGCAGAACATGCAAGTGGCCCAAAAGCAAGAGCTACAGGATCTGATTAGTGGTTTGTATACCGATTGGGAAGAAACGCGCCTTCTAGATCTAAAAGCGATCGAAACAGAGTTTGTACATCTCTATAAAAATGTCGAAAGAAATCATACAGAAACAGCTGCTGTACTAGATGATATCGTGAATGGTAATTTTTTAAACTAGGAACCGGTTTAATCTTTTGTCTACAGATGAAAAGTCTAAATCAGTTCGAGATCAAAAACAAATAATCATGAAAAAAATATGGATGCTCTGTCTTGTTCTTCTGCCTTTAATCGCTGCTGCGCAGGGGGGAGACAAGTCGAAAGTGATGAAGGAAATTGAGATTGCTGAGAATATTTTAGCCTCTCTGTTACAACAGGAAATTGAAGTGTCAGATGACGTCGTCATCATAGGCCACGGCGGATCCTCGGGGAATGTAGAAGGTACCTACATTGATGATTTTGGAGCTTTGTTCACCATCGGCGGAGAAAACAGCTTTAGAGGAATTTCCATAGGAGGGAATAGCAAGCTTGCCACAGCTTACAATTATCACTACAACCTGAAAGGAATCGCCAAGCTACAGGAAAGATTACCTTATACGATCTATTTGGATTCGGATGGCAAGCGGATTAGAAAGCGAAATAGAGACCGGGATAAGGAGGATGAAAATGTAGATGCAGAAGCGAGTAGCGCTGAAATACAAGAATATGATGACTTTGAGTTCTTCAAGAAAGTGAGCAGAGACTTCTTTGTAGACTATGGATACCTCATGAAGGGGATCAAGTCAAATGAAAAAGTACTACTCCGTTATGTACGCAATAATAATGTAGCCGTGGTAATTGATGGATGGAATCAAGGTGATGGCTGGAGTAGCTTGAATGATAAAGATTGGGATGATGAGCGTGGAGTCTATACCGCAATGGTGCTTAAGTCAGATATTGATGCCCTACAGCGTGGTAACCTTAGCGAAGCACAATTCGAAAATAAAATTGCCTATACAGAGGGAGAAGAGGAAGTAGCAACGGAGAGCAAGGATATGAAATTGATTAACTCCATTTTCTCTCGCTTGTATAAAGACGACCTAAGTGGCAGTGAATGTATCAGTAGCCGCAGTACACCAAAATCAGAATACATTCCAGACCTTGGCTTGGTAGTCAATATGCGGATGAATACGCGCTGCCGTGGTAGTCGCGGATTTGGCAGCCGCCTGGAATTATTTAGAGAAGGACAGGGATTCACCTTGGTTGATCCTGAAGAGGAGGATGAAGGTGAGGAAGACAATGAGGATCGCGAAAATGCCGATGAACACTATCCTGAATTTTTGTCTACGCTGAAAGAAAATGTAGTGGAATATGGAAGTATCGCGAAATCCTTGAAGGAAGGAGAAGTATTGGTCTTTAACGTTGGCTTTAACGGATGTCGTGATTGTAAATTGATTCCTGAGCAACTAAGCATAACGGCTAAACAAGCTACGCTTTCTGCTTATCGCCAGGGAAAACTCTCTTTGGATAAAGCTGTGGAACAACTCAGCATTGTTGAATAGCATATCAATCACCTGCACTATAGAACTGACCCGACTGTTGAAGAGCTTCTAATGAATGATGTACTTCGACTAAAAATGAAGAAGCCTCCTCACCGATCAATCGGTAGAGGAGGCTTCTCTCTTTTACCCCGTCAGTAGGGATTATCTTTATCTCTTAGAAAGAGTAACGTACACCAATTTGGCTATACCAACGTGCACTTCTTGTACTGGTTTGGATCAAGGTCCAAGGATCACCATTCACGCCGTCAAAAGCGAAGCGAGGAGTGGTCGTACCTGGCTCAAAATCAACAAAACGTAGTAGTCGGAAGTAACCATTATCTCCGATGAAATAACTTTTACCCCAGTTAGGATTCAAGAAATTTCCTAGGTTGAAGATATCGAAGGTAATTTGGAAAGTGTGCTTTTTCTGTCCTACATTGAAGCTTACATCCTGAGCAATCTTAAGGTCGAAGAGGTTTTCAAATGGCGTACGAGACATGTTACGTTCTACGTACTGACCTCTGCGAGAGCTCAAGTAATCATCACCAGAAATGAACGCATCCAAAGCCGCCCATTGAGCAGCAGCGGTAGACTGGTCAGCGAAAACAATCTCGTTCTGGCTGGCAGGAACATAGATCATCGCGCGGCTATCTTCACTGTCTTCTCCAGTCAAGGCATCTCCATTAGTATACACGTAAGTGAATGGCTGACCAGATTGCCCATTGTAGAACAACGAAATAGTCGTAGCTACATTCTCATTCCATCTGAACTTCTTCGCTACAAAAGCACTCAAACGAGAGCCCGCATCAAAAGTGGCACGAGTAAGTATTGGACTGTTTCTACCTTGGACAGAAGGGTTTTCTCTCCAGTTCGTAGAGTTGATGAATCCAGTACCATCATACAAGGACACCGCACGAGTGAAAGAGTAAGCAATGCTACCCAACCAGTCATTGGCAAATGGCTTCTGCAATTGAACAGAAAGGTTAGCCGTATAACCTTGATTGGTATTGTCCACTAAAGTGATGTAGTTGTAAGTATCATCAATTACGTCTCCACTAAAGATAGGACGATTATCAGCTCCCTGTAGACGCTGAGTAGAGGCCACCTGGTTCACGTTGGTTACTCTAAGGTCATTGATTGCATCCGTGTACATTCCTTCCACAGTAAGGATCATGTTACCTGGCAATTTTTGGTCGACTGCTAAACTAGAGCGCCAGAACTGTGGGTATTTGAAATCTTCTGCGAACAAGTCCACATCACCTGATGGTGAGTTAAGATTCAAACGATCTCTCCATTCATTTGGTGTTGCACGGAATGGACCGAAACCTGGTGCAAAACTAGAGTTCAGACCATTACGAATGAACATCCCGCCAGGCCATACCCAAGGAACACGGCTTGTGAAGATACCCGTACCACCACGAACCTGCGTTCGCTGATCTCCATTCACGTCCCAGTTGAAACCAATTCTCGGAGCCAACATGATGGAAGTGCTAGGTGCTTGACTTGCTTTTGCTCCTTTTAGATCGTAACCAGCAGCTTCTAACTGAGGGATAGTTTCCTTGTTGAAAGCTTCGTTCTGAAGTGGTGGATCATCCACGAAAATTGGAATATCGGCACGTAGACCAAGAGACAACTTGAAGTTGTCTGAGATTTCCCAGTCATCCTGTACATAGAATGCCAACTGTGCAGCATTAAAGGTAGGTCCTAAGTTATCGGCTTCATCTCCAAATCGCACGCTTCCTCCATCTCCAGGCGTCAATGGCTGCTCATGTCCAAATAGAGAGAAAGCAGGTGCACCCGCTAGGAAAGCATCTAGACCCGTTTGAGTGATATTACCATTGTCGTCTACTTGATTATCATAGAAGTAAAGTGGCGTAGAGAAGATGGTAAACAAGTTCTGGATCTTGAAGAATTCATTATGTGTTCCTACTGTAAAAGTATGCTTACCCGCACTGATGGAAAGGTTATCAGTAATAGTATAAACATCCTGAAATACGATGTTGGAATAGGAGAAGTTATCTGTTCCAAAAATTACAGTAGCATTACCATCTTGCGCTTGCACCCTTGGGAATGGATCTCCGAGGATATCTCTATCATCTCTAACCGTAGTAACACCAACTACCAACTTGTTGAACAAGTTGTCAGACAGCGTACTCTTCAATTCGACAGTGGCAGAATTGGTAGTAGATGGGAAGAAAACCCCTGCGTTAGCAAAAGGAAGCGTCGTATTATTGGGACGATTTACATCTTCTTCTACCCCTTTTACGTAGCTATATCTAGCAGAAAGGCTGTTCTTTGGATCGATATTCCAGTCCAATTTCAACAAAAAGCGGTCCGTTGTACGAGTAGTGGCATTGTTCAAGTACCCTCCTGGATCGTAACCATACTCACTATTTAGGTAGTTGGTAAGCTGTGTGAGTTTAGCCGCATCAGCCATACCTTGGTAGGTAGTGGGATCGAATGGCTTTGGTTCTTCATCGCGCTGAATTTCTAGATTGGCGAAGAAGAATAATTTGTTTTTGACCAACGGTCCTCCTAATCTAAGTCCAGTGGTGTAAGAAGTGAAGGGAGCCAATTTCTCTCTCACCTCCAAGTCTTGCCCAGCTGTTTTACCGGCGAAGTTTTCATCTTTGTAAAATCCATATACAGATCCTTCAAAGCTATTGGTACCACTGCGTGTAACCGCATTGATACTAGCACCAGCAAAGCCACCATAGGTAACATCGTAGGGTGCCAAGACAATAGAGATCTGCTCAATCGCATCAGGGCTAATCGGAGTAATACCGGCCTGACCACCATTCGTTCCGGAGTTGGCTAGACCGAAAACGTCATTGTTAACCGCACCATCAAAGAAGATGGCATTGTACCGGTTGTTCATACCTGCCACGGAAAGACCACCGCCGTTTGCGTTCCCCTTTTGAGAAGGAGCCGTACGAGGATCTAAACGAGCAAAGTCTTGCAGGAAGTTCCGATCAACGGTAGGAAGCGTATTGATGGCTTCTTCGCTTACGTAGGTTTCCGCTCCGGTTCTATTTCCGTCAAAAATATCTCCTGAAGTTGCCGTTACTACGACCTGCTCCAGTACGATATCCGTTTCACTCATCGCCAGGTTAACCTTGTAAGTCTGTCCTAGGGTTAAGAAAACACCTGTTTGTGTAGCATCTTCAAAACCGACGTAAGTAGCAACGACTTTGTAAGGACCTCCAGCCCGCATGTTCGGGATGTAGAACTTACCGTCTTCATTTGCTACTGTGCCATACATGGTACCGGTCGGCTCATGTATAGCTTGTACCGTCACCAAAGGAAGGGGGGCACCATCTGAGTCGGTGATTTTCCCATTCATGGTGGAAGTAGTTGCACCCTGTCCAAAAACACTAGAGGTGATACCTAGTAGCATAATACAGACAAGCGCAAAGTGTAAAAAGAATTTTTGCATACTGCCTAAGTTTAGTAAAGTGTGAGTAAGTTGCCTACTAAAAAATTTCTTTTCCCTGGTGGTTTAAGAATAGTCATCGGAAGAAATAGGGAACCATTCTTAAGCTACTGTAGGGACTATATTCTTAAGGATGAATAAGGCGTATTCTTCACACTCACTGGGTAAATTAGAATACAAGTCCAATCGATCAGATGATCAGTAGGGGTACCGAAAATGAAAAATTGGCGCACATCTATCCTGATCTTTACTTAGTCGGATTTATTACGCTTTGATTTCTTTAGGCTCTAGTGTTTTGTGGAAAATCGATTTGAATTACCTGCAATGGGATAGTTGTAAAAGTGGAGGAACAAAATCGCTTTGTTGCTGCTATTGCCATCGGCAACAAACATAGGTCACACAATTCTAATCCAGCTTTGTGTCCTACACGGTTTGTTAAAGTTGGTATCGACCGCGAAGGTATCGTTAATTCTCCAATTGAAAAAGGAATCAGATTGAATATTCGGGAAAACCCCAAGTCAACTGTCCTCATCCTACCCTTTTGGGTAGTTTTTGTTGGTAGAGTCATTCAAATGACTCTACTCAAAATCCGAGCTATATCATAATGTATCGCAATAGGAAAAGCCCGACTAAAAGGTAGAGAATGGGGTGTACCGATTTCCCTTTACCCGTGAATACTTGAATTAAAACATAAAACATCATGCCAATGGCGATTCCATTCGCAATGCTATAGGTGAAGGGCATAAGAATGATTAATAAGAAGGCGGGGATAGAACTTGACAACTCCTCGAGTTCCAGTTTTCGGATACCATCCAGCATTAGTAACCCCACCATAATAAGAACGGGAGAGGTAGCAGCAGCAGGAATCATTCCGGCAATCGGAGCCAACAGAATGGCAAACAAAAACAAAATCGCTACGACGACGGCCGTTAAACCGGTACGCCCTCCCGCTACAATGCCAGAACCACTTTCTATATAGGTCGTCACACTAGAGGTGCCCAATAGAGAACCGATGAGGGTAGCGGTGGCATCTGAAAACAAAGCCTTGTTCATTCCTGGAAGATTACCTTCTGAATCTAGCATATCTCCTTTAGCAGCAGTACCCAACAAAGTACCTAAAGTGTCGAATAGATCTACCAGCGTAAAGCTCAGAACCACTAGGAGAATCGTGAGGATACTCTCCAATGCTGTACTCCCCTCCGGAACGGCAAATAAGCCTGCGAGGTCCAATTGGAAAGCAGTAGGGGCAAGGCTAATCTTATCGATGCTGTAGGTATCTGGGATCAAAGTCACGCCCATAGGAATGCCAATCAAGGTAGTGCCCAAGATCGCCCAGAGCATGGCTCCACCCACTTTGCGTACCATCAATATGGTCAGTAAGGCAAATCCAATAATGGCCAGTAAAACGGGCGGACTGGATACCTTACCCAATTCTATGATCTGCGGAGGGGCAGCTACCACCTGGTCAATTAACGGGCCAGCTTCTAATGTTTCACTACCGAGTATAATGTCAATGATTGGTCCTTGATTCATATCGATTAGCCCTGCATTATTTAATCCGATCAAGGCGATAAAGAGCCCAATACCTGGAGCAATGGCTAACTTGAGATTTAGTGGAATGGCGTCGATGATCGCCTTTCGCATGCCGGTGATGGTGAGCAGAAGGAAGAGAATGCCGGAAAGAAAAACGATTGCCAGTGCCTGTTGCCAGGTGTATCCTAGGGTAAGCACTACTGTGAAAACAAAGAAGGCATTCAATCCCATCCCTGGGGCCTGCGCAAATGGGAAATTGGCCAGCAAGCCGATGAGCAAAGTACCGATGGCTGCAGAGATACAGGTGGCTACCAGTACCGCCTCTGTGTCCATTCCTGCTTTGGCAAGAATGGCTGGATTGACGAAGATGATATATGACATGGTGAGAAAGGTGGTCAGTCCCGCAATGAGCTCGGTTCTAACAGTTGTTCCTTTCTCTTGTAGTTGGAAAAATTGTAGCATAGCTGGCCGTCTGTTTGGCTTACAAACATAGGATTTTCTGAGAAAGATCGGCCACGCTCCATTTACTTATATCGGACTCTCTTTGAAATTTCCTACTTTTGGCGGAAGACAGTTAGAGATGTTTCCTATTGTCCCGACCTGTTACACGATAGCTTCACTTCATTCACACCGCTATATCTCCAAACCATGGCCATGAAAAAAGTTGCCCTTACAGCATTTTTCCTTTTCCCCCTTTTCCTTTTCAGTCAAACCGACCAGGTTTTTGAACAGTATTTGGAACAAAGAAGGATCTTAATGGCAGCCGATAGTGCGTTGTATTTTGATGCAAAAGTGAGACTTTCGCCAGCCGAGGTGCAGCTTAATCAACTGATGCAAATTGAGCAAAGGCAACTGCTAGATCACTATAGGCAAACGCATTTTTTTCCGCCCGCCCGCGACTTTTATCAGTCCAAACAACATATAGAAGGCACGAAAATCTTCACGGTACTACGACAAATGCCGAAGGGAGGCATCTTGCACCTTCATCAGCTAGCCATGGGAGATGCACAGTGGGTAGTAGATAAAGCTATTGCTACACCGGAGATGCATGTGTTTTGGGCAGAATCAAACGACACCTATGTAAAAGGCCAACTCTGCGCTTATTCCGCCGGAAAGGCCCCCAAGGGATTCCAACCCACCGGAGCACTCAATGCCAGGGATGATTCCTTTTCTGATCAACTGTATAAACTGATTACTTTTGACGAAGATATCGATCGAGACTCTGTGGATATATGGTATGAATTTGAAGCTATCTTTCAACGCATCTATCGTTTCGTTACCTATCGACCTATATTTCCGGAATACTTGAACAGAGGACTTGATGTGTTGGTAGAAGATGGGATTCAGCATGTGGAACTTCGGATGCCCTTCCGAAACCGTATGTATGATCTAGAACACCCGACTGGAGGTTTGCCCGTTGAGGAGTTCGCTCAGATCTTGGAAAGAGCCGTTGATCGACAACGGCAAAAGGATTTGGCGTTTACCTTGAAGGTCATCCATACCGATCTACGTTTTAAAAGCAATGCTGTCATCTGGGAGGATATTCAAGAGGCGGTGAGTATGAAGAAGCGATACCCAGATTGGTTGAAGGGGTATGATCTGGTGGCGGAAGAAGACAATGGTGAGGCTACACTTTTTCATGCTAAAACCTTTTTGCGACTGGATTCTCTGGAAAAAGAGAGGAAGGTAGAATTACCTTTGTATTTGCATGATGGAGAAAGTGACTGGGCCTCAGTAGCTAATTTATATGACGCCATCTTGCTCGGAACTCGCCGCATTGGGCATGGCTTTAACCTCTTCCGCTTCCCGAATTTGATCGAACTAGTCAAACGCAATAATGTCTGCATTGAGGTGAACCCATTGAGTAACCAGATTTTGGGATATCTGAGAGATCTCCGGATCCATCCCGCGAGTACCTACCTCCGGCGAGGTGTGGACTGCATCATAAGTTCAGATGATCCATTGATCTTCGATTACGAAGGCTTAACCTATGATTTTTGGTCGGTCTATATGGCTTGGGAACTGGATCTAGCTGCACTAAAACAACTGTGTCGGAATAGCCTGGAACATGCTGCCCTGTCCGAGGAGGAGAAGACGGAGGCTTTAGCCGCTTGGGAAGCAAAGTGGATGCAGTTTGTAGAACAGACGATTGCCAATTGGTAGTTTATCGCAGAAATATATTGAACACATTTTCGTATCAGGTGATCCTTCATCACGTGATGAAAGTTACCTGGATAATAAAAGTTTACAATGAAAATTTCTACTCCAGTAAGCCTTCAAAGAATTTATAGTGGCTGTGCTTATATGGCCCTGTTAATAAGCCTTTTGCTAAGTGCCTGTACCCAACCTCAGGCAGATTCCACACCGCAGAAAATACCCGTAAAAGTAGTTGTGGTGAGTATGTTTGAGGCAGGGGAAGAAGTGGGTGATCGACCAGGAGAAATGCAATTTTGGGTCGAAAGACTGCCTTTGCCTGATAGTTTCCCTTTCCCTCAAGGATATCGACAATTACGCTACAACCCTGATCTAGGAGTCTTGAGCATCATGACCGGAATCGGTAATACCAAGGCTGCTGCATCCATCATGGCTTTGGGCTTAGATCCGCGTTTTGACCTGAGTAAGGCTTATTGGCTGGTGGCTGGGATTAGCGGGGTAGACCCTGCCGATGCACCAACGGGTTCTGCCGCCTGGGCGGAGTGGCTCATTGATGGTGATCTTAGCCACGAGATTGACGCCCGCGAAATTCCTGAAGACTGGAAAACAGGCTATATACCCCTACGACGTACAGAGCCTTATGCACAGCCGGTAGCTACGAATAATGAAGGCGTGGTGGCCCGTCTTAATCCCAAATTAGTAGATTGGGCGTACAGCCTAACCAAGGACATGGAACTGCCGGATAATGATGAAATAAAGTCGATGAGAGAGCAATATACGGGCTATGCCGCAGCTGAGATGAAACCTTTCGTCTTGAAAGGGGATCAACTGGCGGGAAGCACCTACTGGCACGGAGAATTGCTGACGGAATGGGCGAATGACTGGGTGAAGTATTGGACGGGGGGAGAAGGAAATTTTGTAACCTCAGCCATGGAAGAAATGGGAACATACCATTCACTGGATCGTTTGCACCAGAGTGGTCTGGTAGACAAGGATCGACTCCTGGTACTTCGCACGGCCTCCAATTTTAGTATGCAATGGCCGGGTATTACGGCTCAACAGAGTTTGGCTGGAGAAAAACTGACGGGCAAGGGGTATTCAGCTTACATCCCATCTTTGGAATCTGCTTATCAGGTGGGAGAAGTGGTGGTAAAGGCTTTGGTAGAAGGCTGGGATAAATATGAAACTACGATGCCAAAGGCGGAGTAAATCTACAATTTGCTTCTTGGAACAATGGGATAAGCGCATAAATTGCTGTATTTTCAGGAACTTTAATCTGCTACAGCAATAACTGCCTTATGAAAACCCGACTACCACAAATTAAGCGTTACCTCCTTTGGGTATTTTCTTCCTTTCTATTGCTCTGGTTCCTGTTGTCTTTAAGCATAGGGAGTTCTACCAACAGTTGGAAGGAGTTCTTTGCTGGACAGCTTGACCTGGGACGGATGTTAGCTGGGCACCCGTTCAGTTGGCTGCTGTCTAATGTTCCGCTTTTACTCTTCTTATCCTTCCGTGCGGTATGGCGTTTATATCAGCAACGGGGAATTCAAATGGTACTGAAACGTTTAGCACTTGTTGTTTTACTCCCCTTGATGCTTGGGATAGCAGGCTGGAAATATGCGGATTGGTATACCCAGGAAAGAGACTACACGTATGAATGGGATCATTCCATAGAGAATGAGAGTGGCTCGGCCTTACAGCGCTACAAGAAGGATGGAAAAATTCGTGGTGTCCATTACTTCGGTAGTCGCAGGTTCAATGGCGATATTCTTACTCCTATTACCAAAAACAATATCGAGTGGGTAGTACTCGTGCCCTACAGCTATCAGGAAGATTACGATAGTCCTGATTTGCGTGTTTCACGAGGTACTAGAAACGGAGAGAGTCGGGTTAATCGATATGTGGAATTTATCGATAAAGCCAAGAAGTTAAATCTTCAGGTCATGATGAAACCACATATTTGGATGGGCTCGCCTTCCGGAGGGAAATGGCGTTCCGATATTGAAATGGCGGATGAAGCTGCCTGGAAAGCCTGGCAAGCTAGCTATCGTGAATATATCCTGCAATACGCTAAGTTCAGTGAAGAACAGGGACTCCCTTTCTTCTGCATTGGGGCAGAACTACACATGGTGGTGAAAAAGCAACCTGAATTTTGGCGGGAGTTGATCAAGGAGGTCCGAACGGTTTACAGCGGTAAATTAACCTATGGTGCCAATTGGTATCAAGAGTATGAGGATGTTACCTTTTGGGATGATCTAGATTACATCGGGATTCAAGCCTATTTCCCGCTGACAAAAAATGAGAACCCATCGGTTGATGAGTTAGTAAAAGGATGGAAACCCCATGTGAAGAAGATCGAAGCCATGTCTAAGCGATACAACAAGCCTGTTCTGTTTACGGAAATTGGCTACAAAAGCTCTTGTGATGCCGCTATAGAGCCTTGGGCTTGGGCGAGTAGTTTAGGGGGCTTGTATGAGAAAGTTAGTACAGAAACACAAGCGAATTGCTACGAAGCTTTCTTCAAGGTGTTTTGGAAGGAAGAATGGTTTGCTGGCGCATTGTTCTGGGAATGGAAAGGCTATGATGGATCTCAGAATAGCCGACAGAGTATCAACTTTACACCTTATAACAAGCCTGCGGCAAATGTCATGGCTAAGTGGTTTGGAAGGTTGGGGAAAGCAGTGAAGTGATCAGAATGGGCAGCAGCGATAGCTTTCTCAAGCTATCGCTGCTGTTGATATATTTTTAGTTGTACTACTGGATGTTTAGAAGTCAGAAACCAGAAGAAAGATTGCCTTGTCTCGCCATAAAGTCTAGAATCATGGCCTCTCGCAGCAAAACGGTCTGACCTCTAATAGTAGGAAGATTTTTAGTCTATAATCGACTGATAAACGAGATTTTTGAATTCTCTATGTAAAGGATAGAAACTATGTGGAAGAAACTGCGTGAATACCATACTCACCAATTCCTCCTCAGGATCTACCCAAAAGAAAGTATTCGCCAAACCGGACCAGGTACCTTCCCCCACTGAGCCCATTTCTGTTCGATGTGCTGGATTCAAGGTAACCATAAAGCCAAGGCCAAAGCCAGCTCCTGGATTGGTCGAACCTACGGTCATCCCATCTGGGAGGTGATTCATTAACATCAATTCTACTGTTTTACTTCCCAAGATTCGCGTTCCATCTAATTCTCCTCCGTTGACCAGCATTTGCGCAAAGCGTAGATAATCAGTAGGTGTTGATGCTAGTCCACCACCACCAGAAAAGAAGATAGTTGGCGATTTTATTCCGTTGGTCAGTGGCGTTTCCATGGGGAAAATCCCGCCCTTACCATCTGGAGCGTAGACGGTAGCCAAACGATCTAGCTTGTCCTTAGGAACAAAGAAACCTGAGTCCACCATGCCTAATGGCGCAAAGATTCGTTCTTGCAAATATTGATCTAAAGGTTGCCCCGAAATAACTTCCACTAAGCGCCCCACGACATCGGTGGAAACACCATATTCCCATCGTGCTCCTGGCTGGAAATTCAATGGTAGAGTAGCTATCCTGTCCACAAATGCTTCTAGGTTTCTACCAGGCTCCCAAATATTAGCCATGGCATACATAGTATCTACTGGAGTGGGATTCCAACCGTAGCTTAGTCCAGAGGTATGAGTCAGGAGGTGTTCTACCGTCATCGGACGTTCTAGATCAACCATTTTGCCATTATCATATACCTTCAGCTTGCCAAAGGATGGGATATATTTGGCCACAGGATCATCTAAATGGAATTTACCGTCTTCGTAGAGCGTCATTAGCGCAACACTGACGATCGGCTTTGACATAGAAAAGATACGGAAGATGGTTTGGGGGGTGACAGCCGTTCCTCCACCAATCTGCGTGGTGCCATAGCCTTCCATGTGCACAACCTTGCCCTTCCGAGCTACCACACTGACAATACTCCCCAATTTGCCTTCATCAATATACCATTGCATTTTGTCTTTTACTTTAGCCAGGCGCTCCGTTGATAAGCCAACCATTTCGGCTTGGGTCATTGGAGCAGGCTGTGCCAGTACTAAGGTCACTAGAAAGAGGCTCGCCAAAAAGGCAGGGAGTGTGATTTTTAAGATCTTCATGTGGGTACTTTAAATGAATGATAATGATGCACTGATCAGGCAGCTTGTAATTCCCTTCGCTCCATTCAGCATCCGGGATCAATTGCCTAGCGAAAGATAAAGTGAATTTTCGCTAAAAGATAGTTTGTAGACGGAGAAATCGGATTCTGACCCAATTTGTTGTACGGGTTTAATCCAATTTTGACAGGCTGCACAGGTAGAGATCAATGAGTGAAATCATAAGTGGTATAAAAAGGTTCAATACTGTAAACAGGCAAGAGGCCACATGAATACCTTACGTTGGAAAAATGCTAGATTTGTAGGGTCGCGATGACAATTACTTTTGGAACTGATTCAAACTTATTGACTGCAGTCCAGATGAATGAGTTTGAATCAGTTCTTACACAAAACAAAACACAATGAATTTTTCGGCCAACTTTAGGATGGTATTGAAACTCCTGCGGTTTCAAATACCCTCCAAATACATTCGATCACTTTTAGGAAAGGCAAGTTTGCTATCACTCAAAGGCATTTGCTTGCTGCTCATCTTGTCCTCTTGCCAAGGGGATGTGACTACTGCCGAGGAGGAATCTGATACTCCTGCAATACCGGCGAGCCTTCCAAAACAAGATTTCCCACTGAATGACCTTTCTGCTTTTTCATCTCCTAGCGCCGCTTGGGCGATAGCCGGGAACGCCTTTGCTGCAACTCCCGATGCAGGCTTTCAGGTGGATGAAGGTAAGGGGACTTTGGTTTGCAATAATGAGACGAGCACCCTCACTCCTTTAGCGACACAGATGGAGCATGGTGATTTGGAAATGGATCTAGAATTCTTACTTCCCAAGGATGGACAGACCCAGCTCTGGTTACAGGGACGATATGCAATCCAATTGGAAGATACCTGGGGTAAGGAGAGCCAGCGATGTGGTATGTTGTTGGGTAGTTCTTCTGCCGATGATCGCTTGGCACCTGTTAATGCCTGTCGGGCACCTGGCTTATGGCAACATCTGAGTTTGTATTTCGAGGCGGCTCGATTCGATGAGAACGGGGCGAAACAGAGCAATGCAAAATTGCACTATCTGCGACTCAATGGGTATACGCTAATGGAGAATGTGGAAATAATTGCCCCATCTGCTGGAGCGAGCAGTACGGATGAAGTAGCAGAAGCGGCCCTTGTATTTGCCAGTCTGCAAGGGGCAGTGGCCTTTAAAGACATTCACTACAAGGCCTATACCTTGGATCAATTGCAAGTCAGCAACATCCAGTACAAGGTATATCAGGGGGACTGGGATCATTTGCCGGCGGTAGATACCTTGACAGCCACTGACGCTGGCTCGAAAGAAGATTTTGACGTGGAAATGGAAGGACTTAAGGATAAATTTGCCTTGTCTTTTTCTGCCCAGCTGGAAGTGCCTGTGGAGGGCGAGTATTTATTCGAGACTCGGATTGATGATGGTGGAGATCTTTTTATTGATGGAGATCTACTTATTCACAATGACGGAGAGCCTGGAATGGGTACTGAACGAGGTATGGTCACGCTCACTAAGGGCACGCATAAGATAGACTTGACCTACTATCAAGATGTTTGGGGGAAGCGGCTGTTCGTCTTTTATGAAGGGCCGAATATCAAAAGGCAATCCCTCGGAGCAAAGGAAGTGACTGAAGGTCCTAGGAAAGGTCCTCAAAGACTGGTCATCAATCCAGAAGATGAACCGGAACTAATTCGCAGTTTTGTGAATCACAAAGGGCAAAAACGAAACTTCCCCATATCCGTTGGGAGCCCACTGGGCATACATTATACCTTTGATTTAGAGGAGGGAACACTTCTCCATGCTTGGAGGGGGGAATTTGCAGATGTCACGAATATGTGGGTAGGTAGAGGGCATAGCCAGTTGTTGGTTCCTGGCAACGCAAGTGCGCAGGCCACTGCGGGTGTGAGCATAGCTCAAATGGAAGATTCAAAAGGGGTATGGCCTTCTGGGCTACCAGAGGGGTATTCCATCGACGGTTACGATTTGGATGGCGATGGGTATCCCATCTTTAAATATCAATATGGAGGACTGCAGTTATCCGATCAAACCTTACCTACTAATGACGGCAATATCAAGCGTACCATTACGATTGATAGCGGTACTCCTCAATCTAATCAATATGTACGCTTAGCTGCAGGTAATATCGAAGCCCTGGAATCGGGCTGGTATCGGATAGATGGAGCATATTATATCGACGTAGAAGAGGCAACGATCGGAGGGCCTAATGGTGATTTGCTCCTGGTTCCTTTGGAAGGAAAAGAGCGCGTGGCGTATAGCCTCATCTGGTAGGAATTACACGATCCAGATAGCTTTTAGGATAAATTATTGAGTAAAAGCGTGGGCAAAATATCCGGATGTAGCTTTTTCCTCTCCTAGTAACATCTCGGATGTTTGTGCTGCGGAAAATCTAAAAAGATGTTTTCGAAAAGATATTCTATTCTATATGTGGTGTTAATCGGGCTTTCTAGCGTTTATGCCCAAAGCCCCTTGTTGCAAAATGAGGCGGATTATTACAAGATCAGTACGGTACCTCTTCCAGAAGGAGTTGTACTGGAAGCCGGTGGACTGGCCTTTGATGACAATGGAAAACTTGCGGTTTGTACGCGTCGAGGGGAAATCTGGACGATTGCGAATCCAGCCAGTAACAATCCAACTTTTGTGCGTTTTGCGCAAGGCTTGCATGAGCCTCTGGGTTTGGCCTACAAAGATGGAGAATACTATTGCACACAGCGAGCCGAACTGACGCGCATTGCCGATAAAAATGGGGATGGGAAAGCGGATAGCTTCCGTAAGGTGTACGGCTGGCCATTGGTGGGAAATTACCATGAATACTCCTATGGTCCTTTGATTATGCCGAATGGGAATATGATGGTTACCTTGAATTTGGGGTGGATCGGTCGGGGTGCCAGTCTGTCCAAATGGAGAGGTTGGATGTTGGAGATTACGCCAGAAGGTGAGATGAATCCGGTGGCAGTGGGCATGCGATCTCCCGCTGGATTTGGTGTCAATGCCGAAGGCGATGTATTCTATACTGAAAACCAAGGAGATTGGGTAGGATCCGGAAGGATGACCCATATTGAAAAGGGTGATTTTGTTGGGCATCCTGAAGGCTTGAAGTGGAGTGGAGAGCCGGGGTCTCCTGTAAAACTGACCATGGCAGATATCACGGATACGCTAGGATATTCACTATATTCCTATCAAGAAAAGCACCCTGCCGTTAAGCCGCCGAGCGTATGGTTTCCGCATACCCTCATGGGGATTTCTACCTCTGATGTTTTGTTGATCGATCATGATAAATTTGGCCCCTTTAAGGGCCAGCTTCTGGTGGGAGATCAAGGCCATAGTAAAATTATGCGAGTAGTACAGGAGAAGGTGGATGGTGTATATCAAGGGGCCTGCTTACCTTTTCGAGAAGGCTTCGCTTCCGGCGTGCTTCGCTTGGCTTGGGGCCCTGATCAGTCCTTATACGTTGGCATGACCAACAGAGGTTGGGCCTCAACAGGAAAACAACCCTATGGCCTAGAGCGACTCAATTATACTGGAAAAACACCATTTGAAATTCAAAACATCAATATCCAACCGGATGGCTTCTTACTCACCTTTACAGAACCAGTGAGTAGAGAAACGGCTGGTGATATTAGTGCTTATTCCATCTCGGATTTCACCTATCTGTATCGTCACAACTACGGAAGCCCGGTGGTAGATTTAGAAAAGAGAGCCATTCGAAAAATCGAAGTGGCTGATGATGGGCTAAGTGCCCGCTTGTATGTGGAAGGCCTGCGCTTAGGATATGTGTATGAGATCAAAACGGAAGGTGTACAAAATAGAGCGGGTAAGCCCTTGGTGCACCCCCTAGCGTATTACACCTTAAATCGTATCCCTGCGGGAGAGAAGATGGATATGTCCGAGCATGCGGATCACGCCAACGTAGATGGAGTCAATACGAATATTGTTAGCCCAAAGCGGATCACCAAAATGCCTGCGAGCTGGACCAATGGGCCAGAGGAGAGTGTAGAGCTGGTGGCTAAGGCAGGTATGCTCTTTGACAAAAACCTGATCACTGTTAAGGCTGGAAGTAAGGTGAAACTGACTTTCAACAATCCGGATGACATGATTCATAACCTACTGATCGTAAAGCCAGGTACGGCCAATAAGATTGGACAGGAGGCCATGGCTTTGGGATTGGAAGGACAAGAAAAAGGCTTTATCCCGGAATCTGAGGATGTCCTGTATCATACCACCTTACTCACGCCTAATAGTAATGATGTGATTTATTTTGAAGCACCGACGGAGCCAGGTGAATATCAGTATGTATGTACCTTCCCTGGGCATGCGGCGAGTATGCGAGGGGTATTGCGCGTGGAATAGATAATGTGTACTTTCACAAGTACTAAGGTGTCTAGGGCAAGAGGACTTTAAGTTCCTCTTGTCCTAAGGCCACACTCAGGTATCAAATCGACTCTCTCATGTTTCTAATCCACCTTTTCGCAAAGCGCACATTCACCTCATTCAAAAGTTTATTCAACTGCAATCTTCTTTGTATTCTTTTGTTACCCGCTCTATTACAGGCTCAAATTCCCAAGGGAAGTATCTTCACTAAATCCTTGGAAGAGGCAAAAAAGAACCCGGGAAAGGTGGCAGAACTCGATCTTTCGGGACAAAACCTCACCTCCTTTCCGATGGAGATTTTAGAAATGAAAAACTTGGTTTTTCTTTCACTTTCATTCAATCCTATTCAAGAAATTCCTGCAGAGATCGGAGAATTGAAGAAGCTATTTAAGCTAGGGTTGGTTGGGTGCCAACTCAAATCACTGCCTTCATCGATCGGAAAGCTAAGCGAGCTTAACTTCTTGCATTTGGAAAAGAATAATCTGGATTCCCTACCAGAAAGTATCGGAAATCTTGGAAAGCTCAAGCAGTTAAGTCTTACGGAGAATCAGCTGACTAAGCTACCAGAGACCATTGGGCAACTAGACCAATTGGAGTGGTTATTTCTTGGAGCCAACCAATTGAGTTATTTACCCGAGTCAATCGGTCAATTGAGTGTCTTGGAAGTTCTATTGGCGTCTCGGAATCAGCTGGAGGAACTACCGGAATCCATCGGAAATCTGAAAAAATTGGTCCAGTTTGGTTGTGCAGAGAATAAACTAAAGAAATTACCCAACTCATTTGGCGGTTTACGGGCTCTACAGAAACTAAGATTGCATGATAATCTTACTTTAAGTGATCTCCCCGCCTCTATGGCCAATCTGAGAAAGCTGGAGTCCCTACAAATATGGAATTGTGCATTTACCAAGTTCCCGACTTCCATTTGTCAACTACCGAAACTTAAGGTGTTGTATGCCAATAAAAATCAAATCAGCATCCTACCGAATGAGATCAAGGGCTTACAAAGTCTGGAGAACTTGAACCTATCTGGAAACCCACTGGAAAAGAACCTGAATGAAGGTCTTTATGAATTGCAAAACCTGAAAAGCTTGATGTTGGCGGGTAGCGGATTTACCAATGAAGAGGTGGCGGTTATCAGGCAAAAGATGCCAAAATGTGCTATTTGGCAGTAGTATGATAAAATCTAGAATAGTGATGAAGACAGTTCGGTTAATTGGCATTCTACTGCTGTTGATGGGATGCGCTACAGAAAAAGATAAGCCTAAATACCTACGGTGGGTCGGTGATATTGAAGCAGATCCCGAAATAGATGGAGAGGTTTTTCAACTATGCTTTAGTGAAGCCCGAGTTAAACAGTACTTCAATTTTAGCCAAGGCATGCAATATGACGGAGAAAAGGCGGCTATTGTGGAGGTGTTTCGCCAAGACTATGAAGCCGTCGATGTCCCACAAAGTGGTTGGATCAGAATTCGCTTCATCGTGAACTGCAAGGGGGAGAGCGGCCGATTTCGACTAAGCGCTTCCAATACCCAATACCAAGCGCAAGAATTTGATTCCAGAGTCACCGATCAATTGCTCTCCATCACCCAATCGCTCAACGGTTGGAAACCTTTGCCGGATAGTAAAGATCCTCGGGATTATTATCAATATTTGACCTTTAAAATCGAGGACGGTGCATTAAAAGAAGTTTTACCATGAGACTGTTTATCGTTTTGCTCTTATTGGGAAGCACTACTTTCTTGGCGGCGCAACCCAATTGCGAGGCCTACAAATACTTTGGCGATGAGTTAAAGTACAAGGCTTGCAAAGCTGCTGAGAAGCGAGCGGGTTACTACCAATTTAGTCGGAGGTACCAAGAAGCCTTGGATGAAGCCATTGCCATCGACTCTACTTTCGCCTTCGCCTATCGCGCAAAATCTACAGCCTATCTGAAGAGTGGTGATTTTCTGGAATGGAAATACCTCATGGATAAGGCGGTCAAATTCGATCCCACTGCTCAGTTGGACTATCGCGGATGGTGTAGATATCAATTCTTCAGGGATTATCAAGGAGCGATTGATGATATTGAGTTGTTGGATAGTCTGGTAGAATATGATATCGGCCACTCTGTTAATGGAGACTATCATCTCCATATTGCTAGAGCCCTTTGCTATAAAGCATTAGGTAAAAAGGAACTAGCCATTGAGATCATAGAGGGCCAGGTACAAGATTCGACCTACTTCGTCGGAATTTATGATTTTCTGCATCTAGGTGTATTATATTTGGAAACGGAGCAGTATGACAAAGCGCTCACGGCCTTTGCACGGCAAGAACAGGAAAATGATCTGGCTGAACTCCACTACTATAGAGCACTAGTACACAAGGCCACAAGCGATGCCGAAGCTTATCAAGGAGAATTACGCATCGCTAAGAATCTTTATCAGGAAGGTCGAAAGATGTTTGATCCCTATGTGGAACAAATGGATAAGATATTCCTTTCTACCATCGAAAAGGCCTTGGTCGCCGAACGCTAGCGTTCGCGCCCCAGAGATCAGAAGTCTTCAAGACTTCTGATCTCTGGGGCCTTGTGCCACTCTATAATATTTGCAAAAGTGAAAGAAATGGATTACTTTTACTTTTGTAAACCTTATTAATCACCCGATATACAAGCGCCAAAGTAACTAGGGCCCAGTTGCTTCTAGCGTTTGTTATATGCTGACTGAAGCAATTTAGAGTCCATCCGTAGATTCCTTTCATTAGGGATTCGACTTTCCTAATTGCTTTCAAGTCTAGGACAATTAGCTGACTTGTTACTCAAAACTTTCCATTGATGACGCCCAATAAGCCGCTACCTCCTCGTTGGGCGGAAAAATTTCTCGCCTGGTATTGCCGCCCGGAACTTCTGGAAGAGATCCAAGGGGATATCTATGAGTTATTCGAAAAACGGTGCCAAGAGTTGGGCGGAAAGCGAGCCAGAAGGCGATTCATTTGGGATGTTTTTCGGTCTTTTCGACTGTCTACTATCAAACAAGTCCGCACAAATCCATCAGCCATGTTATTACGCAATAATTTCAAGATTGCTTGGCGACAGCTCTTGAAACAAAAGATGTTTGGGGCCATCAAGATAGGTGGCTTTGCCCTTGGTGTAGCGGCTTGCTTGCTCATTTCACTCTACATCAAAGACGAAACCAGCTACGATCAACACTATCCAAATGCAAATAATATCTACCGCCTTTTAGGAGTCAATAAACAGAATGGAGTAGATGACCGAGGGGTACATTTCGCTGCGCCTATGGCTAGAGTCCTAGAGCAGGACTATCCGGAGGTATTGAAGGCAGGGCGGTATCTCGCAAGTCCTCTATTTGGAGCTAGAAGCACTGAGGTAAGGCGGGAAGATAGACAACAGAACACCCATGAAGACGGCTTTATGTTTGCCGATCAAAAGCTCTTGGAAATCTTTCAACCAAAAATGCATTATGGGGAGTTGAAAACGGCCTTGAGCAAACCCAATACCCTGGTTTTGTCAAAGTCCAAAGCCGACTACTATTTCCCCGACGAAGACCCGGTAGGTAAAGTGATGATCTTGAATAATGAGGTAGAACGTCCTTATACCGTGGGAGGGGTGATGGAAGATTTTCCAAAAAACTCCCATTTGCATGAGTTTCATTTCTTCCGGACCTTGACGGAAGTCGAGTTCTGGGAAAATGAACAGAGTTTTTGGTTTTCTCCCAATTATCATGTCTACCTAGAGTTGCAGCCGGGCGTAGACCTTGCAGCCATGGAAGATAAATTTATGGGCGTGCTGGAAGATTATCTTTTGCCGATTTTGGTGGAAGCAGGCGTTCCAGATGCCAATAAATTGATAGAGAATGGCAGTTTTCAGATCCAACCTATTGCTGATGTACACTTGAATTCTAACGGAGTTCCCGATCGGCTAGAGCACGGAGATATCCGGTTTGTCTGGCTTTTTGGAGGAGTGGCTTTCTTCATCTTGATCATTGCAGCCATTAATTTCATCAACCTTTCGACTGCGAGGTCAGCCAATCGAGCCAAAGAAGTAGGACTACGTAAAGTAGTTGGGTCAGAGCGAAAAAATCTCATTTCTCAATTCCTGACAGAATCTATTCTGTTTAGCAGTCTATCCTTTATCCTAGGTGCACTGCTTGCTTACACCATCTTGCCTTATTTCAATGCCTTGGCAGGTAAAAGCTTAGTCATGCCTTGGTTGAATCCGATTTTTATCGCTTTGCTTGCGGGATCAGCCTTGGTGGTAGGAGTATTTGCAGGTATCTATCCAGCGATCTATTTATCTGGGTTTAAACCCATCAATGTACTGAAGGGAGCCTTAAGTCAAGGTAGTAAAAATGCCAGAATGCAAAGTGGATTGGTGGTATTCCAATTTACCACTTCGATCATTCTAATTATTGGGACGGCGGTGATCCATCGACAGATGCAATACATACTGAATAAAAAACTGGGGTTCGATAAAGAGCAGGTGCTTTTGCTGCGGGGAGCACATGTGTTAGATGAAAAGGTAGCTACGCTGAAAGAAGTGTTGCTACAAAATCCAGAGGTTGAATCCGTTGCTGTTTCTGACTTCCTCCCCGTTACCGGAACCAAAAGAAACGGGAATCAATTCTGGGAAGAAGGCCGAGAGAATGATGATAACCCTACTGGTGGAGAACGTTGGGAAGTAGATCATGATTATATCAAGACGATGGGGATGAATATTGTAGCTGGCCGAGACTTTTCCCTGGAAATGCCTACGGATTCTCAGGCGGTGATCATTAATGAGAGCATGGTTAGAGCACTTGGATTGGAGGATCCAATTGGCAAGAGAATCATTAATTCGGGTTGGATTAGTTGGCCCATTATTGGTGTGGTAGAAGACTTTCACTTTGAGTCACTCAAGCAAAAGATTGAGCCGCTAGTGATGACGATTGGGGCTAGTACGAATACGGTATCGGTAAAAGTCCAAACTGAGGATATGTCTGGTACCATTGCCTCGGTGAAGGGGATATGGGATGAGATTTCTCCAAATCAGCCGATTCGATATACTTTCCTAGATCAAGATTATGAACAAATGTACGAGGAGGTGCAAAGAATGGAAAGCATCTTCACGAGTTTTGCCATTCTAGCGATTATCGTCGCCTGCCTGGGTCTTTTTGCGCTGTCGGCCTTCATGGCTGAGCAACGACGGAAAGAGATCGGTATCCGCAAGGTTTTGGGCGCTTCCTTGAACAACCTCCTACAATTGCTCACACAGCATTTCGTAATATTAGTAACCGTTTCCTTCATGATAGCTGTGCCACTGGCCTGGTACCTAATGCGACGTTGGCTCCAGGACTATGCCTACCCAACACCTATTAGTTGGACAGATTTTATATTCTCAGGTTTGATTACCCTATTTATTGCCCTATTCACAGTCGGGTTTCAAGCCGTCCGGGCGGCCCTGAGCAACCCGGTTGAAGCCATTCGGAGTGAATGACTGCTTGGGCACCGCACTCGAATCTACTTCCGAAATCTCAGACTTCGGAAGTAGATTCGATCTGACATATTCCTTAAAACTTGACATAGATGACGCCCCGTAATCCTCTACCTCCTCGCTGGGCAGAACGATTTCTCGCCTGGTATTGCCGACCGGAACTTCTGGAAGAGATCCAAGGGGATATCTATGAGCTATTCGATAAGAGGATTGTAGAAGTAGGCTTGGAGCGAGCCAAGAGGCAATTCATCTGGGATGTTTTTCGCTCGTTCCGATTATCTACTGTCAAACACGTCCGCACAAATCCATCACCCATGTTATTACGCAACAACTTTAAGATAGCCTGGCGACAGCTCTTGAAGCAGAGATTATTTGGAGTCATCAAGATCGGTGGCTTTGCGCTGGGCGTGGCTGCCTGTCTCCTTATCTCACTCTACATTTTAGATGAGACTAGCTATGATCAACATTATCCCAATGGAGAGAATATCTACCGGCTGTTAAGCGTCGATAAAGAGAACGGAGATGCAGACCGAGGAGGATATTTTCCTGCTCCCATGGCCAACGTTTTAGAAGAGGATTATCCGGAAGTGCGCAAAGCTGGGCGTTTTCTTTCCATCCCATTATTCGGAGCTAGAAGTACGGAGGTGAGAAGGGAAGACAATCAACAAAACACGCATGAAGATGGCTTTATGTATGCCGACCAAAAATTATTGGAAATATTTAGGCCGCACATGCATTATGGGGATCTGAAGACCGCGCTGAGCAAACCCAATACCTTGGTTTTGTCAAAGTCAAAGGCAGACTACTATTTCCCCAACGAAGATCCCGTAGGTAAGACAATGATCTTGAATAATGAGATAGATCGCCCTTATACAATAGGAGGAGTGATGGAAGATTTTCCAAGGAATTCCCATTTACAAGCGTTTCATTTCTTGCGGACTTTGACTGAAGTTGAGTTTTGGCCCAATGAACAGAACTTTTGGCGTGCCAATAATTATCACACTTACCTCGAGCTATCTCCGGGAGCAGATATTGCGGCATTGGAGGACAAATTTATGGAAGTGATGGAGAACTATGTGGTGCCGGATCTAGTAGAGGCTGGAAATGTTGATGCCCACTGGTTTCTAGAAAATGGAGGTTTTCAATTACAACCGATTTCGGATGTCCACTTGACCTCTGATGGGGTTCATGATCAGCTTGAGTACGGAGATATTCGATTTGTATGGCTGTTCGGAGGTGTAGCACTTTTCATTTTGATCATTGCGGCTATTAATTTCATTAATCTATCTACGGCGCGCTCTGCCAATCGAGCCAAAGAAGTTGGCTTGCGGAAGGTGGTAGGTTCTGAGCGATCCAATCTGGTCTTTCAATTCTTAACGGAGTCGATTTTGTTTAGTAGTTTCTCTTTCCTGCTGGGTACATTGCTCGCGTTTGCCATGCTGCCTTACTTCAACGCCCTGGCGGGCAAAGCCCTGCTAATACCTTGGCTGAACCCAATCTTCCTTACCCTTATTTTAGGTTCTGCTTTGGTAGTAGGAATATTTGCAGGCATATATCCTGCGATCTATCTGTCCGGATTTAAACCGATTAATGTGTTGAAAGGGGCCATTAGCCAAGGGAGTAAAAATGCTCGAATGCAAAGCGGTTTGGTAGTATTCCAATTTACGACATCAATCATTTTAATTATTGGTACTGCGGTGATCCATCGACAAATGGAATTCATTCTGAATAAGAAATTAGGGTTTGATAAAGAGCAAGTAGTATTGCTGAAAGGAACCCATGTGCTGGATGAAAAAGTATCAACCCTTAAGGAAATTTTACAACAGAAACCTGATGTCCAACAGGTGACTATTTCAGACTATTTACCAATCGTCGGCAGCAAAAGAAACGAGAATCAATTCTGGAAGGCCGGGAAAATAAATGAAGATAGTCCTATTAGTGGGCAAAAATGGAGAGTGGATCATGATTATTTGAAGACGATGGGGATGAAGATCGTGAAAGGAAGAGACTTTTCCCTGGAAATGCCCACCGATTCTCAGGGAGTAATTATCAATGAGCAAATGGCTTTAGAGCTGGGACTCCAGGATCCTATCGGGAAGCGGATTACCAATTCAGGGGAAGTTTGGCCTGTTATTGGAGTAGTTGAAGATTTCCATTTCGAATCCTTAAAAAGTAAAATAAGCCCACTGATGCTTGGTATTGGGGCCAGTACCAGTACAGTGTCTGTTAAAGTGAATACAGAAAATATGGCGGCTACGATGGCTTCGATCAAAGATACCTGGGATGAAATTTCGCCACAACAGCCGATACGTTATACTTTCCTGGATCAGAGCTATGCGCAGATGTACGCTGATGTGCAACGGATGGAACGCATTTTCACTAGTTTCGCTATCCTAGCCATCATCGTAGCTTGTTTGGGACTCTTCGCATTATCAGCCTTTATGGCCGAACAACGAAGAAAAGAGATCGGTATCCGCAAGGTTTTGGGCGCT
>ENA-UENX01000210-UENX01000210.1-marine-metagenome-genome-assembly--contig:-NODE-210-length-30708-cov-3.649650_pt1 | contig 30708 bp, 17 predicted proteins | sample MGYA00237875_ERZ529327 | MGnify/ENA primary metagenome ERZ529327 (study PRJEB26372, sample SAMN05368347) | marine metagenome | biome: cultured habitat; feature: ocean water; material: water; isolation... | reverse complement strand
AGCATTCCTTCCGTGGCGGGCCCCGGCTTAGTCTCCGATGAAGCTACTCCCGAAGATCGATCTAAAGATTGAGCCGTTTTTTTTGGAGCGCGCGTCAAGTCATTTCCAGATAACATTGCTTCCTCTCTTAGGATAGGCTCCTTTTCTCCAGACGTCTCAATCAAAGTGCTAAGCACTCCTTGATGCGCTACCAAAGCTGGTAATGCCATAAAGGGAAGAGTGGAAGCCAATACCAGGCAACTTAGTAGATATATCCTGTTGGCTAAATAAAAGCTTTCCTTCTCCAGAAAAAGCTTATAGAAAGCCAATAGCACGACAATGACAAGTGAAGCCTTAACAAGTAACGCTATCATAGTTTAGGACTTTTCAGGGATGTTGATAAAATAAGTTTACACGCTGGCAACTGATATTGCCCTATCCCTTAGACTTAATAATTCGGAGTAGTTCTTACTTTTCTGCTTCTGACAAATCTTCCTTTTTAGCAAAGTAGCTAAGCATCTTGGGGAAAGAATTGTCAAAGAAGTTCTCTTTGATATCTTGTAGATGTTCTTCTCTGTATTCTTCAAAGTTTTGCGTGGGGCTGTACTGGTTGGTGTTTCCAATTCGCTCTGCTTTGAGCACGCCTTTTTTCTCTAGTATTTTCACCAACGTAGCCACCGTGTTATAATGGGGCCGTGGTTCGGGAAATTCAGCAAGAACATCCCGGATGACCGCTTTTTTAAGCCGCCAAATTATCCGCATAATCTGGTCTTCTCTTTTGGTAAGTTCTTTCATCTTTCATTGCTTATGATACAAGTAGTGCCTCACACACCTCCCTCTTTCCACCTAATTCATCTATGTGTGTTTAAACAATGACCTAAGGAATGAAAGATTTGAGCAAACAAATGATATTTTTCTTCTAACGCCTCCCTTGCCTCAACACATATATTTGGTGACAAATTGCTTAGCCAAGTTTTTGTGCCGATTCATTGTGAAAAACAAAATTTTATAGTTTATGAAAAACACCTTATTTAAAAAGAGCTTACTCTTAACTCTTTTGATTATCCCACTTATGGGCTTGTATGCCCAGGAGTTGACCATTGCTGGACAGGTAACTAATTCTGATGGTGAATCACTAATTGGAGTCACGGTACAGGCGTCAGGTACTTCCAGTGGTACCATTACGGATGTTGATGGCAACTATCAGATTACCATCACAGGGGAGGGTTCCAGTCTGACCTTCAGTTATACGGGCTACCAACCACAAACCGTAGTTGTAGGCACCCAAAGACGCATCGATATTACCATGGAGACAGAAACTGCACTTTTAGATGAGGTGGTTGTAGTGGGTTATGGCACGCAGAAAAAATCTGACTTGACCGGTTCGATAGCCTCATTATCAGGTGAGGGGCTGGACAAATTACAGATAGGCGACCCATCTCAACTTTTACTTGGACGCATGGCTGGGGTACGTATTGAATCTAGTGGAGGTAGCCCGGGAGCAAGTACCAATATTGTTGTTAGAGGGGTCTCGTCTCTGACAAACTCAGATCCATTGTTTGTTATTGACGGAATGTTTACAGATAACATGGACTTCTTGAATCCATCGGATATTAAGAATATCCAGGTATTAAAAGATGCATCTGCCGGGGCAATTTACGGATCCAGGGCGGCTAATGGAGTGGTCATCATTACAACTAATAGTGGTAGAGGGAGTGAAGGTGTTAGCGTAGAATTTGAAACAAGTTATGGTAACCAGTCTCAAATTAAGAAACTGGATTGGCTTACCGGAGCAGAATATGCAGATCTAAGAAATAAATTGACCATAGCAAACACTCCAGAAGGAGAGCAACCTGATTTACTACCTGGATTTAACGAGTTTTTGGACCCTTCTGTTAATACAATCATAGATGACATAGCCATTTCAGATGCTCCAATAATGAACACATCGGCTAAGGTTTATGGAACAGCCGGGGCGGTAAATTTCAATATTTCAGCTAATTGGTTAGACCAGGAAGGTATAATCGTCGCTTCTGATTTTGATAGAAAGACGTTTCGTGCTAATATGGATATCGATTTAGGGAAATTTCGCATTTCTGAAACCTTTACCGTTACAAGTACTTACAGAACAAAAAACACCATTTGGAATTTAGGAAATAACATATTGCCAACCATCCCATTTCGAAACCCTGATAATGAAGGTGGATTCGGTGGGGCATCTCAGGAACTACATAGACAGGATGGGAACAACCATATAGGGAGAGCACTGCTTCAAGATCGTCATGAAACCAAGAAAAACCTTTTGGGTGGTTTGAATCTTAGTTACGAGTTCATTGAAGGTTTTACAGCCAATGTGAATATGGGACTTCAATATTTCGTTACTTCAGATTATACCTTCAATCCGACATTCTTCATATCCAACAACTTAGATGCAAATATACAGAATGCTGAACTAAGAGACAGAACATCTACCTACTCAAACCAACTTATAGAAGGAACACTTAACTACAGTAAATCACTAGGCCAGCACTCTATTGAGGTACTTGGCGGATTTACTTCACAGAAGACGGAAACTGACAGAGGCTTTCTATGGGTTTCAGGCTTTCCTTCCAATGAAATAAGACAAGCGAGTGCAGCAAGTACAATCGTTACGGCTCAAGGAACGGAAGTCATTAGCGGTTTACGATCTGTATTTGGTCGATTGAATTACAACTATGCCGGGAAATACTATTTGAGTGGTACGGTCCGTAGGGATGGCTCATCAAGGTTTTCAAAAGAAAATCGGTTTGGAATATTTCCATCCGTATCTGCTGCTTGGACCCTCTCCGAGGAAGACTTCTTGAAAAATAGTGAAATGGTGAACAATCTAAAACTTAGAGGTAGTTATGGAGAGCTAGGATCTCAGAACATTACAGATTATGCCTATATCCCAATTCTGAATATAAATAGTGATGCTGTTTTGGGATCAGGTCAAGTCCGAGTACCTGGCGTTTCACAAACCGTTTTTGCCAACCCTAATCTTGTTTGGGAAACTACGAAAACCTATAATTTCGGATTGGATCTAGCGCTATTCGATTATAAATTCACTTTAACTGCTGATTACTTTGATAAAAAATCTGAAGATATTCTGGTGTCACTTAGAATACCGCCCACCTCTGGTACCAACATACCTGTTCCCCAAAATGCAGCATCTATACAAAACAAAGGTTTGGAATTAGCTGCAGTGTACAGTGATAATATTGGGGCACTTAATTTTAATATCGGTGGCAACCTTACGTTTTTGTCAAATGAGGTGCTTTCATTAGGGGAAAACATCGCTCCTATTACAGCGGGTGTTGGGTCCACTGCCAGTCAAACACGTACAGATGTAGGTGCGCCCGTAGCCAGTTTTTACGGTTATAATGTGATAGGTATTTACCAAACAATGGCTGAAATTGAAGCCGATGACAATGCTGACCCAAATGCACAACCTGGAGATTTCATTTATGAAGACCTCGACAATAGCGGAGCATTAACTGTAGATGATCAAAAGTTTCTAGGGAGTTATATGCCAGACATTGAATATGGGTTTACACTCAATGCCAATTATAAAAATTGGGATATCAATATGATCTTTAATGGGGTTGCCGGAAATGAAATATATAACAATGGAATAGGTCGGAATTTGTTAAACCTGGGAAGTAATATGACCAGAGAGGCATTGGATTATTGGACTCCTCAAAATACGGATACCAGAATTCCAAGAATTGGCGGTGGTGCTAATAACAATAGAGTCAGTAGTTTTCATGTAGAAAGTGGCGCGTATTTCAGACTTAGAAATGTCCAAATTGGATATACGCTACCAAGAACCTTACTGGATAAATGGAATATTAGAAAAATAAGAATTTACGGGTCTGCCCAGAATTTGTTTACCATATCTGGTTATTCAGGCTATTACCCCGAAATTGGAAGGTCTTTTGATGATGAAGCTCGAGTTGTTGACAACAACAATTTACTCTTCTTTTCAGGAATAGATCAGTCCTCGTATCCTGCAGCAAGAACAATGATAATTGGAATACAGGTCGGATTATAGTCTAGTTCATCTTTAAAAGCATCATTAGACTTTAAACTAATTTGTATGGAGCAAAAAGTGCCTTTTATAGCTGCCCTGCGTTCGGTCCTCCACTTAAGAGCTATGGCTATTAGGGTCCGAGCCTGCTTTGGTCAGCCACAAAAGTCATCTTCTTTCTCCTATAAAACTATTTCAGAAGTCTATTAATAAAACAAAGAAAATGAAAAAATATATTTTAACCTGTCTGAGCTTCGCCTTCCTTTTAGGTTGTGAGGCAGACCTGCTTGATCAATCAAATCCCAATACCTTAACACCAGATATCTTCTGGCAATCTGAAGCTGATGCCACAGCTGCTATAATTGGGACTTATAGCCCATTATCTACTATATTTTATCATGGTAGAATATGGTATATGGTTGAATTGTCCAACTCTGACGAAATCTGGAATCCTGGGGGTATTGGTGGGGATTTAAGGCACTATAATGGGAATCCCAATGATGGCAATTACGCAAATGCCTTTGCAGAAATGTGGAAGGTGATTTTTAGAGCAAATCTTGTGCTGCAAAATGTACCCAAGATTGAAATGGATGCCAGTTTAAAGGATAATATATTAGGAGAAGCGTATTTTTTGCGCGCGCTAAATTATTTTGTTTTGGTGAATCATTTTAGGAATATTCCACTGGTAACAAAACCTGCCGCCAACTTAGCCGAAACCCAGCAGTCACAGGTAGACCCCAACTTGGTTTGGGACCAAATAAAGGCAGATCTCACGGCTGCCATTCCTTTATTGCCAATTTCTTGGGACGATAGTAATAAGGGACGTGCTATGAAAGGATCGGCATCGGCGCTTTTAGGAAAGTCTCACTTATATTTAGAAGAATGGGGAGCCGCCGTAACCGAATTTAATAAATTGATTGGTGGTGACTATGGGACTTTTGACTTAATGCAAAACTTTGGTGACAATTTCCTTGAAACCGCTGAAAATAATATAGAGTCGCTCTTCGAAATACAATATGACAAGACAGGAGCTTGGACAGCTGGTTGGGGAGCTGATGTGCCTTCAACGGCTCGATATAGTTCAATGGATTTTGACCATGCAAATTACTGGATGAATCCATGGGTTTTGGATTTGTTCATGCGAGAAACAACAAACGGTGGTCTCATGGATCCACGAGCTAAAGAAACATTGGTTTGGGATTATCCGGGAGCTGAACACTTTGATGGGCGTCTATTTGCAGAAAAATTTGCCACTGAAATAGCAAATTATGAAGAAGATCCTGCTAACCGAAGAAGACCCGTGAGAAACGCTAAGTTTATAGACCCAAATGGCGGACAACCCCGAGCAGCTTTTAATACGAATGGAAATAATAAGCGGATTATCCGATTTGCAGATGTACTATTAATGCACGCAGAGGCTGAAAATGAAGCCAATGGTCCGACTCCTGCTGCTTATACTTCTATTAATCGTGTACGTGCCAGAGTTGATATGCCAGCTATTCCAGAAGGCTTGTCCAAAGAGGAATTTAGACAACGCGTACGTGATGAAAGAACGTTGGAACTCTGTAATGAGTCTCAAAGACCCTTGGATCTATTGCGTTGGGGACTATCACCTAGCAGGTTTGTAGACGATCCTTCTTTAAGACCCAACGCGCTTCTTTATGTGCCAGGAAGGGAATATTTCCCTATCCCTCAATTGGAAATTGCTACCAACCCCAACATGGTACAAAATCCCGGGTATAATTAATTACGGAGAATTAACCCGATAGTGCACTTCTATCATATTGATGATTTTCGTTTTCGCAAAATATCTACTATTTTTTTCATGAAAGTGGAAATCATCAATACTTCTAGGTGTTCTCTCGAAAGGCAAATTCCAGCAAATGGGAATTTTCACTTTTCATATCAAAGTCGTTATGGAGCATAGTTGTGTTATACAATTCGATCATAAAATCACTTACTTCCTCCTGCTCACCCTGTTGATTTCAGCATGTGAACGAGGGATAAATGGAAATTTACCGCCAGAAACTACATTCTCAGCCATCTCTTCATCGGCTAGTGGGATTGCCTTTACCAATGAGATTACTGAAAATGACTCTTTAACCTATTTCAAATTCCCTTACATCTATATGGGAGGGGGAGTCGCCATTGGAGACATTAATAATGACGGATTATCTGATGTTTTTTTAAGTGGGAATATGGTAGATAACAAATTGTACCTCAACAAGGGCAACATGCAATTTGAAGACATTAGTAAGGCTGCCAATATTGCCGGTGATCAGCGCTGGTACACTGGCGTCGCCATGACAGATATCAACAATGATGGACTGCTGGATATTTACCTCTCCGTGTCTGGAAAATACAATGACACCAGAAATCAACTTTTCATTAATAATGGAGATCTTTCTTTCACTGAAAAGGCAAAAGATTTCGGCATTGATGATGCTTCCCATTCCATACAATCTACCTTCTTTGATTACGACAATGATGGTGATATTGATTTATTTGTAGCCAATTACCCCTTGGTCCCACTGAGTCAGGGCAACCTGTTTTATGCTGAAAAGATGAAGGAGAATCCCCCTGAGGAAAGTGGTCATCTTTATAGAAATGATGGAAATGGAAACTTCACGGATGTGACTCAAGAGGCCGGAGTACAAAATTTCGGGCTCACGCTAGGTTTAGTATCAGTAGATTTCAACAATGATGGCTGGGTCGACCTCTACCTTTCCAATGATTTCAATGTCCCTGACTATTTTTATCTGAATAATGGTGATGGAACATTCAGGGAGGTTTCAAAAGAAACCACCGGACATACCTCCATGTTTGGCATGGGAATCGACGCTTCAGATTTTAATAATGATGGATGGACGGATTTAATTCAGGCAGATATGTCACCGGAAGACTATGTGCGTGCAAAAGTGAATATGGCCAGCATGAGTCCCCAGAATTTCAATCAGGGGGTGTCATTGGGGTTTCACTATCAGTACATGCAAAATAGCCTTCAGGTGAATAGCGGTCTAGACCAGAATAACCAACCCATCATGAGTGAAATTTCAAGATTGGCCGGAATAGCTTCCACGGACTGGAGCTGGTCGACCTTGTTTGCTGATCTGGATAATGACGGCTGGAAAGACATCTATATCACCAACGGTATGAAACGAGATGTCAATGACAATGATGTGAACAATAGGAGTAGTGCAACTTCTTTTAAACAAGCCTTTAACTTAGAGATAACGGATTATTCTAGTCAACCCATTGCCAATTACGTGTATCAAAATCAAGGTGACTTCTCTTTTGTGAAAAGAGGTGAAGATTGGAATTTGGATTTTGAGGGGTTTTCCAATGGAATGTCCTACGGTGACCTCGATAATGATGGCGATCTCGATTTGGTTATTAACAACATTGATCAGGCCGCCTCGCTGTTTCAGAACAACACTAGAGGAAGTGACTATTTGCGCGTTTCATTAAAAGGGCCTAAGCAAAACGCTATTGGATTAGGGGCTAAGGTAAGGGTCGAATCCGGCGGGGTAAGCCAAACCCAGGAATTGACGCTGACCCGGGGTTTTCAATCCAGTATGGAACCCGTGCTACACTTTGGCTTGGGAATAAATACCGGCATAAACAAGCTACATATTATCTGGCCAGATGGGAAAGAGCAATCCTTGAACCAACCCTCTATCAATAAACTGATCGTACTTGATCATAGTCAGGCAAAAGATGCCAACAAACAAAACGAAAAGCCCACCCCTTCTTTTCAGGATATCACTGCAACATCAGACTTAGATTTTAGGCATTCGGAAGATCTGTTTGATGATTATATTTTCGAACCCTTGCTACCCTATAAATATTCCATGATGGGGCCTGCCTTGGTCACAGGAGATATAAATGGTGATGGCTTGGAGGATTTTTATGTAGGAGGTGCCGCAGGTCAACCTGGCGCATTATTTATGCAAAAAAGGAATGCCAAATTTGTTGAAACAGCAGGCCCCTGGCTTGAAGTTTTTGCTCAGGAAGACGGGGCTGCTGTTTTTTCAGATTTTGACAACGACGGAGATCAAGATCTTTATGTTGTCTCTCACGGAAATCAATTTCAAGACCATACCGATCGCTTATATATGAACCTTGGTACAGGTTTTATCAAGGTCCAAACCGCTTTACCTAGTGGAACGACTGCCGGCCAAGCCATCGCCATTTGTGACTTTGACCAAGACGGTTTGCAAGACATCTTCATCGGAGGTCGCAACACCCCTGGGAAATATCCTTTTCCAGCAAACAGCCTCTTGTTAAAAAACCTTGGAGGAAAAGATGAGGCCGTGAAATTTGAAGATGCAACTAGCGATCAGGCAGATGAACTGCTTGAATTGGGTATGGTTACGGATGCCATCTGGGCGGACGTAGATGGAGACAGCTGGGAAGATTTGATATTAAGCGGAGAGTGGATGCCGCTTACTATTTTCAAAAATGACAAGGGCCGTTTAGTGAATAAGACAGCAGATCTTGGACTTGGAGAAAGCCAAGGTTGGTGGTATGCGGTGACGAGCCTAGACATTGACCAGGACGGGGATTTGGATCTAATCGCTGGAAACCTCGGACTTAATTACAAGTACCAGGCTTCAGCAGACTCGCCTTTTGAGGTCTATTCTGCTGACTTCGATGAAAATGGGAAGAATGATATTGTCCTCAGTTATAAAAAAGAGGATAAAGAAGTCCCCTTAAGAGGCAGGGAATGTTCCTCCCAACAAGTACCAGCCATTGGCCATAGATATAAAACTTTCAGAGAATTTGCCGAAGCGGATTTAAGTGACATTTATGGTAACAGAATGTTGAAGGAAGCATTGCATTACCAATCCGAAACATTTGCACATGCCTGGTTTGAGAATGAAAATGGGCATTTTAAGCAAAGACACCCCCTACCCACTAGAACGCAATTTTCGACCATAAATGCGATAGAACCTATTGACTATAATGGGGATAAATTTCCGGATTTATTAATAGCAGGTAATTTATATCAGGCAGAAGTCGAAACCCCCAGATCGGATGCAGGATTGGGGGTGGTTTTGGTTGGATCAGCACAAGGTTTTCAAACGATCACACCTACACAAAGTGGTTTGCTATTTCGAGCTGACATCAAAAATATTGCCCACATTCAATTGTCTGATAACAAGACGGGATATTTATTGGGTGTAAATGATGGTCAGCTGAGGTTAATGGAATTAACCCATAACCAACAACTTCTTTATTAAGCAGCAGCTTTTCAAGTTAAAATCAAACAAATGAAAAATATATTTATTCTCCTATTGATGATTTGGGGCACTAGTGGTTTGGCGCAGAAAAAAGAAAGCCAAAAGATGGACGAAATGTGGGGTGATCAAAAAGAAATCGCCACAGCTAACGACATCTCTAAAATAGCACTTTTCGATGATGGCAATTATTCCATGTTTATCCATTGGGGGATTTATTCCAATATAGCCAACAAATGGAAAGGAAAAACCTACTACGGCATTAGTGAATGGATCATGCATCCAAGACGGGCGGGGATTCCAGCGGATGAGTATATGGCAGAAGCAGAAAATTTCAACCCAGTAAATTTCAATGCTACTGCCATCGCCAAACTGGCCAAGGATGCTGGGATGAAATATATCATTGTTACCAGTAAACATCATGATGGCTTTGCTATGTATAATTCAAAAAGCAATGATTTCAATATTGTCAAAGCTTCGCCATTCGCCCGGGATCCCATGAAGGAACTGGCGCAGGCCTGTAAGGAAGAAGGCTTGGGGTTTGGCTTCTATTATTCCCACAATCAAGACTGGACTTTTCCCGGAGGAAATGGTGGTCCCAAAACCACAAAAAGAGGAAAAAGCGTAGGCTTTGACTACTACTTCAAAAACAAGTGCCTCCCACAAGTAAAAGAGATCACTACCCAATATGGAGATATTGCCATCGTATGGTTTGATACCCCTGGCAATATGGAAAAGAAGTATGTAGAGCAGTTGGTAGACATTGTTCATAAAAATCAGCCCAATGCTCTAATCTCAGGGCGTGCTGGACATGGCCTCGGGGATTATAAATCCCTCGGAGATATGAATATTCCTACAAAAAATGAGGAAGGTCTTTGGGAAACGGTTGATGTTACAAATGATTCATGGGGTTACGCTTGGTATGATCAAAATTGGAAAAGTCCAAAACGTATTTTGACTAGCGTCATATCCACGGTGGCCCGTGGTGGCACTTATATGCTAAATGTAGGCCCCAGACCAGATGGCAGCATTCCAATCGAGGCCCAAAAATCATTGCGAACTTCGGGGGAGTGGATTAAAAGACATCCCCAAGTGATCTACAAAGCGGAAGCATCCCCTTGGGGGCATGCCATGCCATGGGGCGATATTACCATTTCCAAGGGTAAATTAAACCTATGTGTGTATGATTGGCCGCTCGATGGAGAGCTAAGCCTTCCTGGGCTTCAGAATGAAATTAAATCAGCAAGCCTTTTAACAAGAGATGGGCGTAAAAACATTGGTACATCCAGAAAAAATGGGTGGGTGACATTTCACCTACCTTCAAGGCGCTCAGAGAAATTGGTTTCTGTTATTGAGGTGGAGTTAATCGGTGAATTGGAAGTGCATCAAGGCTTTGGTATAGACCCGGTGTACAACACCATCATACCAGTAGCATTTGCTGAGGCAGAAGGTTGTTCCATCGAAGAGAAAAAATGGATGGAAAAATTTGGAGAATGGAAACATATCGCACAGGCACAAGATTGGACCTTAGACAGTAAACTATCGTGGGAAGTAGAAGTTCAAGAGCCTGGGGATTACCAAGTGAATCTAAACTACACCGGCAAGGGAAGAATAGTATGGCGCATAGAGACAGAAGAAGGAAATATACTTCAAAACGAACAAAATTCATCATCCGTTTACCATTTCTTTGAGATGGGGCTATTAAAATTCGATCAACCGGGGAAACATAGGGTGACCGTATCCTTTGTTGAAGGTGAAATTGAAATGGCGAGCCTAAAAGAAATAAGTTTTACTCCCTTATCTAGCATGGATTAAAGTCATGGAAAACCATCTTTCAACATCAATCAATCGAAACGGTCACTCTACCATAAAGTTATTCGTTTTTGGATTACTGCTGTTTTCTCTTTCCAGCTGCACTCAAAAAGAAGAATTGAGCAGTCAGAAAGCAAGTGCCGAAGCTCGGCCTAACATTCTTTTTATTTTTGCTGACGACTGGGGATGGGGCGATTTAAGTTGCCATGGCCATCCTTATGTCAAAACGCCTAACATAGACCGCCTTGCAATAGAAGGAGCTGACTTTCATAGATTTACAACAGCCAGTGGTGTTTGCTCACCAAGTAGGACTGCAATTATGACTGGGCAATTTCCTGCCAGACATAATATAGATGGTCATTTTGCCTGGGTTCCGGATAATGCAAGGAGAAATATGCCTGATTGGCTAGATTATGAAAACACACTCTTGCCCAAAATATTACAAGAAAGTGGATATGCAACGGCCCATTTTGGGAAATGGCATCTTTCCAATAATATGATTCCAGATTCTCCTTTGCCCAGTAAGTATGGGTATGATACCTATGGTGCTTTTAACTGTGCCGGAGAACAAATGCCCGTACATCAAGATGCTGAAAATGCAATGGCCTTTATAGAGCAAAGCAACAAAGACAATAAACCTTTCTTTATTAATTTATGGATTCATGAACCTCATACACCTCATCACGTAATTCCGAAATACCAATGGCGATTTCCAGACCTTGAAGAAGCCGATAATATTTATGCTTCCATTTTGTCTCATGCTGATGATAGGATTGGGCAGGTATTAGATCAACTGGATCGTCTGAATCTGACTGAAAACACCCTAGTCATTTTTAGTTCGGATAATGGCCCAGCCAGATCAAGCAACGATAGGAAAGAATTGAGTCTCATGTTCGATTCGGCAACGGGTGCGGGTTTTGGTATTGAGGCTTCTAAAGGAATTACGGGGGGAAGGAAGGGGTATAAAGCAGCCCTTTTTGAAGGAGGAATAGGCGTTCCGTTTATTGCTCGCTGGCCAGGAAAAATTAAGGCGGGAAGCATTGACAGTGTATCCTTACTATCAGCCGTAGATTTGCTGCCTACCTTTTGTGACATTGCTGGGGCCAAATTACCGGAATCCTATACGCCAGATGGGATTAGTCAAGTCTTCACACTTCTAGGGAAAGTATACCCGCTAAGGACCCAGCCCCTTTTCTGGAAAATGGGAGCGAGATGGCCTGCACCAAAAAACAAACCCGACCATTGGGTATCGTATGCTATTGTTGATCAAAATTGGAAGCTAGTCGCTAATGAAGATTTGAGCTATGTTGAACTTTATGATATCGTGGCAGATGTTTATGAGAAAAATGATCTTAAAGAGGCCAATACGGATGTTGTAGAAAACCTGATCGATAAGATAAGTGAATGGAAAAATGGCCTTCCTGAAAAACCGGACAAAAAGTTATTTTCTAGTGAACGAGAAAACTAGTATAGTCTAAAGATGTGATGGATGAAAATTAGAAGCGTTGTTGCATGAACATATATTATTTGGAATAGGTATGATTGGAATTTGTAAAAACAGAAGGGTTTTCTGCCGATGTTTTTTTACGCAAGCTATGCCCTGGATTCAAGACAAATCAAATAGGTTGTCTTGATTTATCTTCAAATATGAAATTGCTTTTTAAGATGAAAATAAAATTGGCAATCATTCTAGGCATAGGACTCTTGATCACCGTGGGATGTCAGAACAAACAAGCCCAAGAATCAAAGAACCCGCCAAATATAATATTTATTCTGGTAGATGATATGGGGTATGGTGATGCAAAAGCATTTAATTCAGAATCAAAGATTTCTACACCCAATATCGACAAATTGGCCGCTTCTGGCATGATGTTTACAGATGCCCATGCTTCAGCATCTTCCTGTGTTCCATCTAGGTACGGACTGCTTACGGGCAGATACCCGTTTAGAGCGAAACATTTTAATTGGAAAACGGAACCACTTATTGAAGAAAATCGATTAACCATCGCAGGTATTTTACAGGAAAACGGATATAAAACAGGTATGGTTGGTAAGTGGCATTTAGGCTTTGATTATAGTGATTATAACAACCTTACAGGCGGACCAGTTGATCACGGGTTTGATTACTATTATGGAATTAGTCGCTCACTCGACCAGAAAGACTATTATTTTATTGAAAATAGGCATGCTGTAGAACCTCCAACAGAAGACATTGAAGCAGGGGAAGGATACGGTAAAAATGGTTGGCAAGGCGCTTTTTGGAGAGCAGGAAAAGCGGCCAAAAATTTCAAACATGACGAAGTGTTAAACACATTTACTCAAAAATCAATTGATTTTATTGAAGATGAGGCTAATGATTCAAATCCGTTCTTTCTCTATTTAGCATTGGCTTCTCCGCATACACCATGGCTTGCTTCTAAACAATTTAAAGGAACTTCAGAAATTGGTGACTGGGGAGATTGGGTAGCAGAAAACGACCATGCCATTGGAAAAGTAGTAGATGCTGTTTACAATAGCGGATTAAAAGAGAATACGCTTATTATTTTCACAAGTGATAACGGTCCAGTATGGTGGCCTATTGATATTGAATCCTATGGCCATAGATCAACTTCAATATATCGAGGGATGAAGTTTGATGCCTGGGAAGGCGGGCATAGAATGCCGTTTATAGCGAGCTGGCCTGGTGTGATAGAGGAAGGCTCAGAAAGTGCTAGGATAGTATCGAATACAGATATGTTAGCCACCTTTTCAGATTTACTTGGAGAGCCATTACCAGAGGAAGCAGGTGTAGACAGTTACAGTTTTTTAGATGCTTTGTATAGAAGAAATGGCACTAAGCCTGTTAGGGAAGCTATTGTTGGAAGACCAGACAATACAGAACTTTATATAAGAAAGGGAGATTGGAAGCTTATAGGAGCAACCCAACTATATAACCTTGCTATAGATCCGTCAGAACAAAACAATGTTTTTGAAGATAATAGGAATATAGTTTTAGAGTTAAGCGCTTTATTGGAGCGGTATAAAACTGAAGGAAGAAGTAGACCTCACTCAGATCTTGTAAAGAAGAATTCTTCAAAATGAAAACAATGAAATACTATTTATATCAAGCACTGCTACTTTCGATATTTCTATTTTCCTGTTCTGATAAAGCAGGGCAGCAAGAAGAACCGCCAGAATCCGACAGTAGGCCCAATGTGATCATAGTGATTACAGACGATCAGGGTTATGGCGACTTAGGCCATACCGGTAATCCAATTATTAAAACGCCAGCACTTGACAAATTTTCTACTGAATCAGTAAACCTAACTAACTATCATGTAGGCACAACATGTGCCCCCACTAGAGCAGGTCTTCTTACGGGTAGAAATTGCAATAGAAATGGCGTTTGGCACACCATCATGGGAGCTTCAATGCTCAATGCTGGAGAGACTACACTTGCAAATGTCTTCAATGAAAATGGATATAAAACCGGTATGTTTGGCAAATGGCATTTGGGAGATAACCATCCTTTTTTGCCACATGATCGAGGCTTTCAAGAAAGTTTTTATCATGGTGGCGGAGGTGTAGGACAGACACCCGATTACTGGAACAATGATTATTTCGATGATACTTATTTTAGGAATGGTGTTCCCGAAAAGCAGACCGGTTACTGTACGGATGTTTGGTTTGATGAAGCAATGAAATTTATAGCAGATAAAAAGGAAGAGCCTTTTTTATGCTACCTCAGTTTAAATGCCCCACATGGTCCTTTTAACCTACCGGAAGCCTACTATAATCGCTACAAAGAAGAAGATCAAATTACAGAAACTCAAAAGCGATTTTATGGTATGATCACCAATATTGACGATAATTTTTCAAAACTATTACAGCAGTTGGAAAGCTTAGGTTTATCTGAAAACACAATTATGGTTTTTACAACTGATAATGGAACAGCAAGAGGCTTCTTAACAAATAAAGAAACGAAAGAGACAACAGGTTACAATGCAGGCATGCGCGGAACCAAAGGAAGTGAGTACGATGGAGGTCATCGTGTTCCATTTATAATCAGATGGCCCAAAGGAGGTCTTGAAGGAGGCAAAAAACTTACTGGCTTAACTGCACATGTCGATATGCTACCGACCCTAACTAAACTCATCGATCTCGAATTCACCCCTACCAAAACTATGGATGGAACTGATATCAGCAGTTATCTATTGGGCAAAGGTGAAGCTCCCAAGCGGTCCTTGGTCACGGATACGCAGCGAGTACCTTGGCCAGTGAAAGGCAAGAACAGTTGTGTGATGGATGGCAATTGGCGTCTGGTGAATGGTACTGAATTGTACGATATCGGAGAAGATCCAGGTCAGACAAACAACCTTGCTGACCAGCAGGTAGAAAGAGTGAGAGCGATGAACGCTTTTTATGAAAGTTGGTGGGAAGATGTGATCAAAGAAACTAAATTTTCAGTGATTGAATTAGGTAAGGATTCTATTGATGTTATCACCTGCCATGACGCCCGAACTACAGATCATTATCCACCTTGGAACCAACAAATGATTCGGAGAGGAAATCCGATGGAACCTGCAAAATTCTCTGTGAATTTTGTCAAAGAGGGAAAGTACAAAATTAGCTTAAGGAGATGGCCGGTAGAGAGTGGACTTGCACTCGGAGCTGAAGTAAATGATGCCGTCCCTCCGACCCCATTTATGAACGGTAGCATAGCTGGAAAGGCTATGAGGTTTTCTAAAGCTTTCGTAAAAATTGGAGAGGAGGAATATACCACTGGAGTGAATAACGCTGATCAATCAACCACAATGGAAGTAGAGGTAGAAAAAGGAGAAACAGAACTCTTGGCTTATTTTGACATGGAAGATGGAACACCGTGCAATGCCTTTTATGTGTATGTCAGCAAAGTGTTGGCGAATTGATGAACCTGGCTATCGAAACCATTAAAGAAAATCCATGAAAAACTTATTGATAGCTCTATCCATCCCCATACTTCTTTCTTGTAATCAAAATTCGATTCAGGAGACATTTAGTCCTCTGGAAAATGACGTAGCCCCTCAAACCCTTGAGGAACTCTGGAACAGTTTTGACCCAAGCAAAGAAACACTCGACACCGAAATGCTGCATGAACGGGAAGAAGATGGCGTCGAAATGAAAGTGCTTCGCTACCGAATCGGAATTTTTAAAGGGCAAAAAGCCATGATGGCAGCCATTTATGGTTATCCCAAAGATGGCAAAAATCTCCCGGGTTTGGTTCAGATTCATGGCGGCGGACAATATGCCGACTATCGCGCCGTCCTTACCAATGCCAAACGGGGTTATGCCACCATCTCCATTGCCTGGGCAGGAAGAATTAATGTACCTGATTACAAAGTGACGCCTGACATTGTAAAACTATTCTGGGACAACAAAACAGATGCCCGAGATTATAAAGTCACCACAGACTGGGGTGCAGTTGATGGCTATCATGCGCCTTGCCGAAATCCTGAAAATAACTTCAATAGCGTTTCTGCAGCCCCCTGGACCTTGGATACCATAGCGTCACCACGTAACAATAGTTGGTTTTTGTGTGCAGTTGGGGCACGTCGTGCTTTAACTTTTCTGGAACAGCAGCCAGAGGTGAATCCAAATAAACTTGGCATTTATGGGCATTCAATGGGTGGAAAGCTAACGGTATTAGCAGCTTCTGATCCTCGTGTAAAAGCAGCAGCACCATCTTGCGGTGGTATTAGCGATAATAGCAATGAAAACGCCCTATACCAAAACACGATTGCTGATGATCCATATCTTAAACAGATTTCTTGTCCTATCATTTTCTTAAACCCATCCAATGACTTTCATGGCCATGTGAGAGATGTTCCAAAAGCAGTGAGCCTGATAAAAACGGACGATTGGCGAGTTGTCAGTTCGCCCCACCACAATCATCAGGATCATGGTGAATCAGAAGTTACAGGACTCCTTTGGTTCGACCAATACCTGAAAGGAACATTTACTTATCCGAAAACTCCGGATACTAAACTGGAGCTAAAAACCAAGAGTGGAATACCATCCTTTACTGTTAAACCTGATCTATCTAAACCCATTCTTGAAGTTGATATTTATTACACGCAGCAAGGTGAGAATGTTGAAGCTATTACGGATAGAGAGAATAGAATAAATCGTTTCTGGCATCATGCAAAAGCAGCAAAAAAAGGAGATACATGGACAGCAGATTTGCCTTTAATCAGTACCACCAAGCCGCTTTGGGCTTATGCAAATGTGCGCTACCCATTGGATGAGCCTGTAAGCGGAGCGGGCTACTATTACCGGATTTATACGACGGAAACCTTCAACATATCTTCTCTTCTTCAGATGGCTACACCCGAACAGATCCAAAGAGCCGGAGTCAGCTCAAGTATGAAACCATCCCTGGTTATTGAAACTTTTGAGCCAGGTTGGGAAAAAGAGTGGTTTAGCTACAAACCCCAAAAGTGGGAGTTGATAACGCACAAACTATACAATGACAAATGGGCAGCGCCCGTAAATGTAAAATTAGCCTTTGACGTCCGTTCGGAAGAACCAAACAAATTGGTAGTTGGAATAGATGCTTATGCGAAAGAAATCCAGCTTGAAGGAGGGGCTGAATGGCAAAGTATTGTATTAGCGGCAAGAGACTTACAAAATCCCTCTGGAGAAAAATTACTTAATTGGACCAATATCATGGCATTTAAAATCAGTGCCAATGAAAGTATAAAACAGAATGCTGATGGAGAAATTGAGCAATCCTATTTAGGGGCTGAATGGAAAGGTAAAAAACCGGAGTTTCGCAAATTAAGATGGCTTAGGAATTAACCGGCAACAAAATGTAAGATTAGAGCAAATATTCTTAATCTATATTTGATAAGCTTGAGTCATCATTAATATTTCTGATTGAAGAACGGATAATAAGTCTTGTTCATAAATAATATCTAATCCACTAGAATGACTTCTACTAAATCTCCGGCAGTTGTCCCAAAGGATCTATTACTGCCTTTTGTCTTAATTACCAGTCTTTTTGCCCTTTGGGGATTTGCAAATGATATAACCAATCCGATGGTATCTGCTTTTAAGAAGGTGTTGGAATTAAATAATGTGCAAGCATCCTGGGTACAGATGGCATTTTATGGGGGATATTTTACCATGGCCTTACCTGCTGCAATATTTGCGAAAAGATATTCCTATAAAAAAGGAATTTTATTGGGCTTGGCCTTATATGCTGTAGGTGCCTTGTTATTCTACCCTGCCGCTGCTTATGAACAGTTTGGCTTTTTTTTGTTGGCCTTGTATATATTGACTTTTGGCTTAGCCTTTTTAGAGACTACTGCCAATCCCTATATTTTATCCATGGGCCCACAAGAAACAGCTACGCAAAGGCTCAACCTGGCGCAGGCTTTTAACCCTATTGGTGCATTAGCAGGTTTATATGCCGCGCAAAATTTCATTTTGGGTTCTTTACAATCGGATGATTTGGATGCGAATGGCAATGCCATTTATGACACTTTATCAGCAACGGCTAAAGCAGGCTTAAGAAGTGCGGATTTAATGGTGATAAGAAATCCTTATGTCATTTTAGGCTTAGCCGTAATAGGAATTTTTGTATTAATCGCAGTAGTGAAAATGCCAGAAAACAGTGAGTCAGACACTGGTGAAAGCATCGGTCAAGCGTTAAAAAGAATTTTTCAGAAAGCTAAATTCCGAGAAGGAGTGATTACCCAAATGTTTTATGTGGGCGCACAAATTATGTGTTGGACATACATCTATCAATATGCAGAAACCTTGGGGATTAATAATCGATCTGCAGTTCCTTATGCAATGACAGCTTTGGGAATCTTTTTAATCGGTCGCTGGGTTTGTACTTTTCTATTGCGCTATGTCAACTCCGGAAAACTGATGATGTATTTTGCTTTGTTAGCGATTGTATTCACCCTGGGAACTATTTTTATCGATGGAATGATAGGGTTGTATAGCCTGGTGATGATTTCTTTCTGTATGTCTTTGATGTTTCCTACCATTTATGGAATAGCACTGGACGGTATGGGAGATGATGCCAAGTATGGTGCGGCCTTTTTAATCATGGCGATTGTCGGTGGAGCAATTATGCCGACGGCACAAGGCATGATCTTAGACGTAGGCGGCTCCGGTTACGCTGACACCCAGATATTGGGTGTACCAGAAGTGAATTTTTCTTTTGTATTACCGATGATGTGTTTTGTGGTGGTTGGTTTATATGGGTATCGTTCTTATCGAGTATATAAGGATTAATGAAAGAACATATCTGCTTCTTCCATTTGCTTCAAGTGGTTTAAAGCTTGACCAGCGATCCGATCTTGTAAAAATAATTAAAGATTAACATGCCAAATCTAATACCTTCTGCCCTAATACTTACGAGCCTTGACGTAAAAGATATTCGGTTTCCCACCAGTAAATATTTAGATGGTTCGGATGCGATGAATCCCGACCCGGATTATTCTGCTGTCAATGTGATTTTAAAAACCAAGCATCCAGAAAGTATAGAAGGACATGGTTTGACTTTTACCATTGGTAGAGGGAACGAACTATGTGTGGCGGCGATCCATTCGCTAGCGCATTTAGTGATCGGTAAATCCCTAAAAAGTATTGCCGCAGATATGGGCGGTTTTTGGAAAACTATTACAGGAGATAGCCAATTGCGTTGGTTGGGACCTGAAAAAGGAGTGATTCATTTGGTAACAGGGGTAGTTGTCAATGCTGTTTGGGATTTATAAGCTAAAGTAGAAGGCAAGCCTCTGTGGCAATTACTTGTAGATATGACTCCGGAACAATTACTATCCTGCATAGATTTCATCTACATCACCGATGCCATAACAAAAGAGGAGACATTAGCGATTTTAACCACAAACGAATCAAGCAAGAAAGATAGAATTGCCCAATTATAAACAAATGGATATCCTGCATATACTAACTCCGCTGGCTGGCTGGGCTACTCCGAAGAAATGGTTCGTTTTGGCAAACAGAATTAAATACTACCGAAGAAATAATCAACAATGAGATTTAACCTTGAGAATAAGATAGCCGTCATTACAGGCGGTGGAAGTGGCATCGGTAAAGCTATAGCTGAAACCTTCGCTGAAATGGGGGCTACTGTCCACATTATTGATAGGTCTGCTGATGCAGGTCATCACACGGCTGCTGAAATCTCCCAAAAACATACTGAAGCCTTTTTTTACGAATGCGATGTTGCTAATACAGAGGAGGTAGAAAAAGTTTTTAAAGAAATAAATGGGGCTGGACAAAGCATTGATATTTTGATCAACAGTGCCGGAATAGGTTTTGTGGGGAACATAGAAAAAACGACCGAACAGGACTTAGATAGGTTATATGGCGTGAATATTAAAGGCGTTTTTAATTGTATCAGCTCAGCAATTCCCGGCTTTAAAGAAAAAAATAGGGGTGTTATCATCAATATGGCATCTATTGCTTCTTCGGTAGCTGTAGCCGATAGATTTGCGTATTCGATGACTAAGGGAGCTGTATTAACTATGACCTATTCTATCGCGAAAGACTATTTAGCACATAATATACGATGTAATTGCATCTCTCCAGCCAGAATCCATACGTCATTTGTAGATGGATTTATCGCCAAAAACTATCCTGGTAAGGAAAAAGAAATGTTTGAAAACTTATCGAGAACGCAACCAATGGGTAGGATGGGAACCCCACAAGAAGTAGCCAATTTAGCACTTTATTTATGTTCTGATGAAGCAGCTTTCATTACTGGTACAGATTTTCCAATTGATGGTGGGTTTATAAAATTAAATGGATGAAAAAATATGAAATTATTAAGATTTGGTGAATCCGGGCTAGAAAAGCCTGGACTAGAATTAGCAGAAAATACTCGTATTGATGTATCTGCTTTTGGAGAAGACTTTAACGAAAAATTCTTTGCAACGAATGGCGTTGAAAGGCTTGAAAAATGGCTCGAAGAAAACAAGGAAAGTTGTGCTGTTATTAAATCTGATGCTCGGCTTGGGCCTCCAATCGCCAGGCCATCTAAAGTTGTTTGTGTGGGGTTAAATTATGCAAAACACGCTGAGGAAAGTGGAATGGGAATACCAAAGCAACCCGTTATATTTTTTAAAGCAACGACATCTATTATTGGCCCAAATGACAATATTATGTTACCGAAAGGAAGTGAAAAATCGGATTGGGAAGTAGAATTGGCCGTCGTAATTGGCAAAAAAACCTCGTATGTGCCCAAAGAGGAAGCAATGGATTATGTGGCAGGTTACATGCTTCATAATGATGTGAGTGAAAGAGCTTTTCAATTGGAAATGGAAGGACAATGGGTCAAAGGTAAAAGCTGCGATACTTTCGCTCCATTAGGCCCCTATCTAGTGACTAAATCTGAAATTGCAAATCCTCATAATTTAGACCTTTGGCTCCATCTAAATGGACAACAATTGCAGTATAGCAATACCTCCGACTTTATTTTTGACATTCCAGATGTGGTCAGTTACATTAGTCAATTTATGACCTTACTACCAGGCGATGTTATCTCTACAGGTACTCCTTCTGGTGTCGGGTTAGGGATGAATCCGCCTAGATATTTGAAAGCTGGAGACGTGGTGGAACTGGGTATTGAAGGTTTGGGTATATCTCGACAAGAAGTGATTCCATTTCAGCGCAATTCGTAGTAAGTCCCTTCTCATTCAATGAAGTTGTTCAAGCATGTCTGCTGAGCTGGGATGGAGAAGATTTTTGGCTCAATTGAGACTTTTTTTGAGCTGCATACCAGTGCAACGCAGCAATAAAAAACAGAAGAGTGAGGCATAAAGTGCTTCATCACGGCCAGTGAGATATTTTTGAACAACTTCAATACATTAAAATCAAAAAATGGACTTAAACCTAAAAGATAAAATCATTATAGTTACTGGAGGTTCAAAAGGAATTGGTTGGGGAATAACGGCTTCTATAGCTGCTGAAGGAGCAATTCCTTTTATCATAGGTAGAAATGAAGAGGATGTGCTCAAAGCTGTAAAAACCATTAGAAATACCGGACGAAATGCGGCTTACGGAATTGCGGAATTGACCATTCCGGAACAATGTGAAAGTGCTGTAGAAAAAGTAGTAAGAGAATTTGGTAGAATAGATGGCTTGGTGAACAATGCAGGCGTAAATGACGGCATAGGACTCGAACATGGCAATTACAGCGATTTCATGCGTTCTATACAGCGAAATGTAGCACACTATTATTTGATGGCCCATTTAGCACTACCACACTTAAAAAAAAGCAAGGGAGCGATTGTTAATATTGGTTCAAAAACTTCATTGACTGGGCAAGGAGGTACTTCCGGTTATGCTGCAGCCAATGGTGGACGAAATTCGCTAACTAGAGAATGGGCAGTAGAATTATTGCCCTATAGCATCCGAGTAAATGCTGTCATTGTAGCGGAATGTTATACGCCACTATATGATAGATGGATTAAGTCTTTTGATAACCCGGAAGAAAAATTAGCGGGAATAACAAAAAAGATCCCCTTAGATAATAGGATGACTACTGCCGAGGAAATCGCAGATACTGTGGCTTTTTTGTTATCTAATAAGTCTAGCCATACCACAGGACAGTTGCTATTTGTAGATGGTGGATATACCCATTTGGATAGAGCGCTATAGCAGAGTTGTTTAAAAATGATAAGATATGAGCAAGTCTAGCAAAGACATAAAATACAATTCAAATTATCCCTCTACTGAAGATTTGAGATCAAAAGCAATGAAGCGAATTCCAAGATTCGCCTTTGAGTATTTGGATGGAGGTTGCAATGAAGATGTCAATTTACAGAAAAATACGGCAGAAATTCGAGAGGTAGAATTACAGCCTCAATATTTGACCCAACACCTTGGGTCAAATATGAAAACCAAAATATTTGGACAAGAATATGATGCACCATTTGGGATCGCACCTGTTGGATTGCAAGGGTTAATGTGGCCCAATGCACCAGAAATTTTAGCTAAAGCAGCTTTTGAGCACAACATACCTTTTGTTTTAAGTACGGTTACCACTTCAAGTATTGAGCGAATAGCAGAGATTACGGAAGGCAAAGGATGGTTTCAATTATATCATCCAACAGAAAATGAAGTAAGAGATGATATGATAAAAAGAGCAGCAGTAGCGGAGATGCCTGTTCTAGTTATTTTAAGTGATGTTCCGACTTTTGGTTTTCGCCCTAGAGACATTAGAAATGGATTGGCCATGCCACCAAAAATGTCTATTAAAAACATACTACAGATCGTCGGCAAGCCCAATTGGGCACTCCGAACCTTATTCCATGGACAACCGAATTTTGAAACCTTGAAACCATATATGCCCAAAGGATTGGACTTAGCACAGCTGGGTAAATTTATGGATGAAACTTTTTCTGGCCGCCTAAATGAAGAAAAAATCAAACCGATCCGGGATATGTGGAAAGGAAAGTTGGTGTTGAAAGGTGTGGCTACAGAATCCGATGCAGAAAAAGCCATAAAATTGGGATTAGATGGTATAATTGTTTCTAATCATGGTGGGAGACAATTAGATGCCGGAGAATCAAGTATCAAACCTTTAACAAGAATAGCCCAGAATTATGGTGATCAAATTACAGTGATGATGGATAGCGGTATTCGTTCAGGACCGGATATTGCCAGAACATTAGCATCCGGTGCCACTTTTACTTTTTTGGGACGCGCCTTTATGTATGGAGTAGCTGCATTAGGTGCGCAAGGTGGAGATCATACTATTTCCATGTTAAAGACCCAGTTGCAGCAAGTAATGGAGCAAATATGCTGCGAAGGAACAGCTGATTTTCCTAAATTTATAAAGAAACAAAACCTCCCTAGTACTCTGCCTACGTTTAAATGAGGGTAAGATGTCAGCGATTTTTTGTTCAGATAAAGAAGCCCTCGGAGCCTGATAGCCAAAGGTACCAAGGCGAGGAGGCGACGCAAAGTTGGGTAAAAAGTCCCCAGAGGTTACCCCATTATTTTGCTCTTGACAGAGCATTAGGGTTGCCCTTGTCGCTTATATTCAGCAGGTGTACATCCATAGACCTTCTTAAAAGACTTCGTAAAGTAAGACTGGCTTGAAAATCCCACGGAATACATCACTTGATTGATCATTACTTTCGAATCATTTCCCAAGATATTCGCTGCCTTTTTTAATCTAAAAACCCGAATGTATTCATTCGTATTAATACCGGTTAAAGCATTGAATTTTCGGTAGAATTGGACATAAGACATATGCATTTTTTGAGCTAGCATATGTACATTCAAATCAGGGGATTGATAGTTTTCTTCTATTAATTTTTTGATGGCTTGCAAAAAGACCTGATCTCCGGATGCTACTTTAATGTTATCCGGTTCCATCAGCAAGTTCATTTTAATGAATTCTGCTTCTTTTTGCCTGGTTTTTATCAGGTTTTTAACTTGTAATTCCAGTAAATGGGGTGAAAATGGCTTGGGGATATAAATGTCCCCTCCTTCCTCAAATGCCGTCTTCCTGCTTTCAAAATCATTTAAGGCGGTCAATAAAACCAGCGGGATATGACCGGTAAGTTTATCATTTTTAAGTTTTGCACTGAGCTCAAAACCATCCACTCCTGGCATCATTACATCTGTAATAATTAAGTCTGGAATATTTTGGATCGCCAATTCAAAACCCACCTCCCCATCATTGGCGCTAAGTACTTTGAAGTCTTCTTCAAAAAGGCCGACAATGAACTGTTGAATTTCCACATTATCTTCAACAACAAGCAAGATAGGTAGCTCTTCTGCTGCTGGAGCTGCGGAGGAATACAATTCTTCTACCCCATTTACTGTGGAAAAAGTACCTGATTTTTCCTGCTTCGACGGCTTTCTCGTTTCTTCCCTATGATGATTTTTCTTGTCAATGGGAAGAAACACTTGAAAACTTGTTCCTTTACCTTCCGTACTAGTCACTTCGATTTCGCCCTCGTGCATCTCAATTAGATTTTTGACCAAGGATAATCCAATGCCACTGCTACCAAGTAGGCCTTTATCTTTCTCTCCTTGAAAGAATCGTTCAAAGATATGAGATACTTCTTTTTGGGTCATTCCTTTACCCGTATCTTCGACTTCAATGATTACGGAATGCTCAGCGGCCAAGCTAAGGTTTACAGATATTTGTCCTCCTTCCTGTGTATACTTAAAAGCATTGGACAATAAATTGAAAAGCACTCGCTCAATAATGGCCGGATCGAACCATCCGATAATTGATTTATCAGGAATATTTAATTCAAACTGAATATTTTTGTCCGCCGCATAGTCAAAAAAGGCATTAGCCGTTTTCCTAATGAACTCGCCAAGGTCATTCTGCGAAACGGCCAATCGGGTTTTTCCTTGGTCGAGTTTCCGAAAATCAATTAGGGTATTGGTCAGATTCAAAAGTCGCTGCCCATTAGCATTGATGTTTGAGATCATTTGTTTGAGATCAGGGTGCAGTTTTTTGTCATATAATATTTTTTCTAGAGGGCTTATGATCAGCGTCAAGGGAGTCCTGAATTCATGACTAACATCTGTAAAGAATTTCAGTTTAGCTTCATTGATTTCTTTGATATGCTTTTTCTCCCTTTCCTCGGCTGCAATCCTTCGTCTCAATTGCAGCATAAATTTCAGATATCTGAATATTATATATCCGGCTGCAACAAAAAGGATGAAATAGACAAGAAAGGCCAAGTTGGTCAGGTAGTAGGGTTTTAGGATCGTTAGTTTTAGAGTTTGAGGCAGTAAACTTTCAAGACCATCCCCATTATAGCTCCTCAATTTGAAAAGATAGGTTCCGGGCTGTAATTGCGAATAATTGGCAAATCTTTGGTTGTGATCCACAGAGATCCAATCGTTGTCTGCCCCTTCTAGCATGTACTTAAAGAAGTTCTTTTTCGGTGCAGCATAATGCATGGCCGCAAATTCAAAAGTCACCTGATTAAAATGATAAGGTAATGTAAGTTCTTGCGTTTTATGGATAGGTTTGGATAGCACATCCTTCCCTTGGAATTTTCTATTAGGGTGTACCGGTTGATTAAATAGCTTAAGGCCAGTAATGATGGGCCTAGGAGGGTAAGGGTTCTCAGCAATATCTAAGGGGTTAAATATAGTCAAGCCCATTAATCCTCCCATTAGCATAATTCCATTGTCCAAAACCCAATGAGAAGTCTTGCGGAAGTTGTTGGCGGGTAAACCATCTTCCATGTTAAACCCTTTGGATTCCAGCGACTTTGGATTCAGTTTAGCGATCCCTTCATCAGTACTGATCCACAAGAAGCCATTGGCATCTTCTAATATGGAATAAATAGCATTATCAGGTAAGCCATCCCGCTTGGTAATTCGTTCGAAACTGACTATCCGCTTACCATCATCCACCAAGACTTTATTAAGCCCGCCACCAAATGTTCCCACCCAAACACTACTGCTATAGCGCTCCTTGTGTAATGAAAATATATTGTTGCTACTGATACTATGATCATTAGCCGGATCATACCTAAACACCTCAAATTCCGGTACTTCACGATAGTTTTTCAACAAATACAAGCCATTTCTGGTGCCAACCCATAAGCCAATTTCTGGATCAGTCATCATTACATTTATGATGCCAGTAGGATACCGAACTGGAGAATTCCCGCTACCATCATATATTTCATAGGTAAAATTTCCGGAAATTAGATCAAGAGAAGATTTAGCTAAAGTAATTTTGCTCAGACCCGAATTGCTTCCAAACCATATTTCATTATCAATCTGTAGGATAGCAGTAATCTCCTTTGTACTATATAAAGTTTGAAGAGGATGATCAATAGGCAGATTAACAAAAAGCTCTTGATCAAGATTATATATTTTTAAACCATTTGCGGTACCAATGAGAATCAGTTTTTCATTGGTTTCATGAAGACAGATGATTAGTTGATCTTTTAGGTAATGATCAAAGGTGGTTTGATAAATATCTGCAAATGAAAAAGCCGTTTTTGAAACATTTACTCCTTTTTGATAAGTTCCTACCCATAAACGTTTTTTGGAATCTAGCATTATCCCACTTATCAGGTTACTAGAAAGACTGGGCTTATTAAAATGATGAGCACTTAAATTGAAAAATAGTTTTCTATTTGGATCAATTTTGCTGACGCCACCATGTGCAGTAGCAAGCCAAATGACCCCGGATTTATCCATAATGATGTCATTAATCACATCGCTCCCTATACTTTTTGGGTTATCTTCCTGGGGTTGATAATGCTCAAAATTGCCATCCCTTTCGGAAAAAGTATATAATCCATCCTGAAAGGTTCCTATCAGAATATGACCTGCCTGATCATAAAACAAGCAAGTGACGTTCGTATTTTTCAATTCTAGGCTCTCTGTATAATGAGTGGGTTTTTCATCCCAAGTATAGCTATAAGAATGCCCCTCCTCTTGCAGTCTCAAAAACTTTATACCGTCGAGGCTTCCAAGCCAAATCATGCCATCCGTATGCTCATAGATTGTATTAACCTTCAATATTTTGTCTTCCACCTTGTTAAAAGAATGGAGTATATTAATACCACTAGAATCATTTCCATTAATATGATACAAGCCTGTATTTGATCCAATTAAAAGGGAAGAATCGGGTAGTATATGCAGGTCAGTTATTGCTGTCTTTTCAGGAAAAAGTTGTTGGCCAGTATGAGCCTGCGTAATCTCTTTTACTTCAAATTGATTATTTACTTTATTCGTTTGTTTCAACACATATAAGCCTTCAGATGTAGCCAACCAAAGGTCATGTTTTGGGCCTTCCAGTATTTCATGGAATATCACATTTTTGCCAATTATATTGTTTAAAGCATTAATCCATACGAATTCATCTGTATTAGCTCGATATAAGCATAATCCGTCATAGGTACCCAGCCAAAGATTTTCATTTGAATCCTCGTATACCTTCATGACCAAATTGTTAAGTAAGGTCGTGGAATCTCCCGGATGAGGAATATAGGACTGGAAGGAACTCCCATCATGCTTGATCAATCCATTGGACGTTCCCAGCCATATGAAACCTGTTTTATCTTGAATAATCGAAAAAATGGAATTCTGATTTAGGCCTTCTTTGTTGCTAATATTCTCGAAAGTAAGTGGAGTAATATTGGCGCCAATTAAAGTTGGAGCAGATGATGTCAAATAAAATATAATAAGAATATGTTTAAGTAGGAATGTCAATTTCTGCCTTCTGTAGTTACCAAAAGGCCGATCATTGAGGTCATTTTCATTCTCACTTCTATTCATCTAATCGCTAATTATGGTGCTTAGTATACGCTGATGGACTCATGCCCAATGCATTCCTAAATTGTTTGTTGAAATCACTAGTTAATGAAAAGGACAAGAGAAGCCCTACTTAACTAAGAATGCGATCCTAATCTAGGACTTTTAGTCTTAATAATCCGATTTAGTTTTTCTTTTTTCAAGAAATAATTGATTGTTTTTCACGCTAAGTGATGGTGAAAAAATGAATCCCCGATTTTGGGTAAGCTACTTTGTTGATTGGCTAGGCAAAGGAGCTATTCATGAATGAGAAAATTATTGTTTTACCATTACTGAAAAGCTGGAATTTATCCAGGTGCCAACTTTCAATCATTTCTGCATCAATCCACTATTCAAAACCTCTCGACACAGGTCGATTCCTCACCTACTTTATTTTACTCTTTGCAGTATGTTTAATAGTGAGGCTTTTCGCCAAAAATAATAAGGCAAGTGATAAAGTATAGATTAGAGTAGCAGTCATATCAATGAGTAAGCGGTTAGTGAAAAGAACAGGCTGATAGCAATAGCGCAAAAACACATACGCTCAATACAAATCCGTCATTTTTTGAATTGCTCATGATTCTTTATCCTTTGGGTATTCAGGGTTGGGACGCGGCAAAGGAGCATTTACCTGCTGGCGCCACTCGCTCAATGCGTGCAAAAGCGCTTTTGCTTTTTCAGGATTCGCTTTTTCCAGATTATTCTTTTCTCCTATATCCTCTTTTAGGTTGTATAACTCTACATGATTATCCTCTAAAAACTCCAGCAATTTCCAATCACCCAGGCGGATAGCACTCACCGGCGTGGTGGTAGGATAATAATGTGGATAGTGCCAATAAAGCGCCCTTTGCTTTAAATCAGCCTGAGGATTTTTTAAAACGGGAACCAAGCTTATTCCGTCGAATGCCGCAACCTGCACGGGATCGCCTTTAAGCTTGGCCATTTCCAATAGTGTCGGGTAAAAATCGGGCGTCGAGATCGGGTAATCAGATGTGGTGTTGGGCGTAGTAATACCTGGCCAACGAATGATCGTCGGAACCCGAATGCCTCCTTCATACAAAGCCCCTTTGCCCGAACGGAGCGGAGCGTTGTCAGTTACCGTTTGCCCATCCCATTCATTAATAAATCCACCATTATCTGAAGTAAATATGACAACGGTATGATCTGCTACATCTAGCTCATCCAATTTATGCATCAATTTCCCTATGTTTTCATCTAAGCTATGCACCATCGCCGCATAAATAGCATTCTGGTGAGACATACCTGATGCCAACTTCTTTTGGTAGTATTCCACTATTTCTGGCTTACCTTCGATAGGGGTATGAACCGTATAATAGGATAGGTTAATAAAAAATGATTCCTCCTTAAATCGTTCCATAATGGAAATCGCCTCATCTGTCAGGCGGTCTGTGAGATATTCGCCGTCCCGGTTTAGGTCATACTGCCCATTTACACTCCTTTCTAAGTCAGGTACAAAGCGAGAAGAACGATAAACCTCCCCACGATAAGGATAAAAGAAGGTAGGTGGACACCCCCAGACCGTTGCCCCTACATTGATGTCAAACCCTTGCAGTTCTGGGAAATGTGCTCCATCCCCGACATGCCACTTCCCAAGGTGAGCTGTCACGTAGCCTCCCGCCTTCAATGCCTCAGCAAGGGTAATTTCGTCCAATGGCAGATTCGCTGATACATCCGGAGGAATCAATTTTTGGTCAAAGAGTGAATTCGTGGCTGCCTCCCGCCAGATGGTCATATTGAGTCTTGCAGGAGACTTGCTAGTAAGTAGGGAGGCACGGGTTGGCGAGCAGATCGAAGCGGCGGCATAAGCATCGGTAAAGGTTTGACCTGTGGCGGCGAAGGCGTCAACATTAGGGGTTTCGTGCAAGTCGGCACCATAGCAGCCCAAGTCAGCCCAACCCAGGTCATCAACGGTTATCAAGAGAATATTGGGAGGGCCTTCTCTATTGGTCGCTACATTCTTTTTCGGATCAGCAGGATGGCAAGAAAAATACAACAACAGCATGCTGATAATCATTGCTGACCGAGAAATAGATTTTAGGCCCCTGGTATTTTTCATTTTGTTCTGCTTTGAATACCATGATGTAAAACCGTACAACTAATTACCCTCGTACACTGCCCATATTGTCTAGTATTGTTGGTTTTCCAAAGTTCGTTCTAACCTTTGAGTAGCTATTTAGCTGAAATCAATTCCCCCTCCGGTCGAGAGATTTTCATTCAATATCAAGTCTAAAACAAGTTATCAAATATGGATAACTGTAAACCTACATCCAATGTAATAAAAAGCGACCTCCATTTCCTATTTTTAATATTGATAGCTCG
>ENA-UENX01000209-UENX01000209.1-marine-metagenome-genome-assembly--contig:-NODE-209-length-30741-cov-161.172593_pt1 | contig 30741 bp, 16 predicted proteins | sample MGYA00237875_ERZ529327 | MGnify/ENA primary metagenome ERZ529327 (study PRJEB26372, sample SAMN05368347) | marine metagenome | biome: cultured habitat; feature: ocean water; material: water; isolation... | reverse complement strand
TGGAATGCGCAATAGTTAAATATTTTGTTGGTTTGTACTAAAGAAATAAGCTGATTAGGTGACAGGTAAGACTAAAAAGCTAACATAACATGGTTTGCAGCTTTTCTACCTCTCTGATAATTGAGCCGTTTTTCATTTTCATTGGCCATCTACTCCTCTGCTTCCTCTGCAAACATGAACCAGGAATTGAACCAAGATTGACCTCTATTTCCTGCATAAAAATGGCTATATCGTCGATATTTTCTTCTTTTTTCAGTTTTATAATTCACATAATTTACTACTCTTTTTTGACAAGTTATTTTTTCAACAATTAAGGATTAAGAGTAAGCTTTTGCTGAATCATAGTTAAATATTTTGTTGGTTTGTACTAAAGAAGTAAGAAAGAAAGAGGCTATGTTTTTTATAATCAGCACTCTAAAGGTTTTGCCAATAGTTCCTAATACTAAGTGTAATAGATATTTGTGACAAATAGGTAGAATATTTTTTAATAATTAAAAACTTAATACTCACAACTTAGGATGAATTGCTTCGGTCTCATTTCTGAGTTTATAGCTGATATTTTTAGTCAAAGGGATATCTCATCTAATACTAAGTTTAATAAATTTTTGCTGCAAATAACTAGGGAATTTTTGAATAAGAATTCAGGTATCTAAAACCCAGTGATCAAGAGATTTATGAAAACGATTCACTGATTAATTTAACAGTCTTATTGTCAATAATTAGGAAAATAAAGGCTTATAGGCATCGAAAAATTGAAAATAGGATTTTGAAGGAAGTTGTCAGAAATACTCATCCATCAAAATTTATAGGCTTTTCCATAGGACCTGAATTTTTACAAAAGCATAGACACTTGAGATACTAAGATAAATGACTTTCCCTAACTCCATTATCTCGCTTTAAGAGATTCTTTTGTTATCAAAGCAGTTTTTTTGATTGAATATATAATAGGAAATAATTTATTTTTACGAAGAGAAAAAAGTCAATTAAAATAAGTAATTACTGACTTTTTTTGTTGACTACTGTTAATCTTTTTTATTTTTTTTTTAAGAACTTGAATAAACCTGTTTATAGTAAGCTTGATACTCTTCAGACAATAATGGCTCCCACCAATCTCGGTTATTTAAAAACCATTTTACAGTTTGACGTAAACCTTCTTCAACAGTTACTGAAGGTTGCCAACCTAACTCAGTTTTAATCTTTGTCGCATCAATAGCATAACGTCGATCATGCCCTGGTCTATCCTTGACAAAAGTAATTAATTTTTCACAAGGTTTTACAGGTAAATCATTTGCCAACTCATCCATAATTTGACACAACATTTGTACTAAATTAATATTTTTTACTTCATTATTTCCACCAACATTATAAGTTTGTCCTGGTTTGCCCTTATGAATTACCGTATCTAATGCCCGACAATGATCTATTACATATAACCAATCTCTAATATTTTGCCCATCTCCATAAACTGGTAATTCTTTTCCTAATAATATATTGATGCACATTAAAGGAATTAGCTTCTCAGGAAAATGGTATGGTCCGTAGTTATTAGAACAATTAGTAATAATTGTCGGAACACCATAAGTATGGTAGTAAGCTCTAGCAAAATGGTCACTTCCTGCTTTCGATGCTGAGTAAGGACTATTTGGAGAATAAGGTGTAGTTTCTGTAAAAGCAAGCTCTTGAGGACTTAAACTGCCATAAACTTCATCCGTTGATACATGGAGAAATATACACTTACGGTCTGGGTTTTGGGCCAGAGTCTGATAATGACTTCTGAATGCCTCTAATAGGGTAAAAGTACCCACAACATTAGTTTGAACAAAAGCTGCTGGTCCTAATATAGACCTATCGACATGAGATTCTGCTGCTAAGTGGGCTACTGTATCTATATCCTCTTCCTGGAGTAAGCTATCTACTAAAGAGCGATCGCAAATATCTCCTTGGACAAAACGAAAATTTGATCTGTCTTGTAAATCAGCTAAAGTTTTCTTGTTACCAGCATAAGTTAGAGCATCTAACACAACTACTCGGTGATTAGGATAAGTCTGACACCAATAATGGGTAAAGTTAGAACCAATAAACCCAGCTCCCCCAGTTATCAACAATCGAGTTTCCATAATTTTCATCTCCTAAAGCTGTAATTATCAAAAATATTAAACTAATTATCTGATACTCCCAGGCTTTTAGCCGCAGGGGTTATTGATTTCTATGCATTACTTGTTATGCCAAAATTTTGTGAACCAAAAAGGTAAGCAAAATATTTTAACCATTAGCAAAATAATAGGGTGACTGAAGTAAAAAAGTACTTAAAACTTAAATTCATATCAGTTTTACCTAATCAAATGAGTACTATTAATTCAAAGTTTCGATATGCATATTAGTATATGTATAATTTACCATTAATGCTAAGTGGGAATTGAAACACAATCTACAGGTGAGGTTATAGGACTCAAGTATTTCCTAGCTGATTAGTCAGCAAACCCATATAATTTGCTAATTCCTATATATAGAGTTTTTTTCAAATTCCACATAAATGTGAAAGGGTTGCTCAAGAATTTGTACTTGTCTAAATCTATATCTGATGTAGGTTTGTCTAGATTTCAGGAATGGCTAGAATACTCTGGATATAAAAGCGGTTGGGTGTTGCTAGTCAAGTACACCAATGAGATTATAATTCTACCACTAAAATATTTTCACCATTTACTCTGTAGGTCATTTAGTCAATCAGCGGTTGGGTGTTGCTAGTCAAGTACACCAATGAGATTATAATTCTACCACTAAAATATTTTCACCATTTACTCTGTAGGTCATTTACTCAATCATATGCTGTAAGGTTTGAGAAATTAACAGTGTGAGTATTACCTAACTACATATCTCAAGACTGTCCAAAGTGTAAAGGCAGAATAAAAAAAATCTCTATCAACTCGTATCCATGTTTGGCAATGTGAGTATATTGAAGACAGGGATATAGTGGCTAGCCTAAACATTCTGCAAAAAGGACTTAGTACTGTAGGGCAGATGGGAACTTACCCTTGAGGAGAAACTCCCTCTTAGCCGATTTTGATTGGGGCAAACCTGCTCCCTAAGAGGTAGTCGCAGAATCAAGATTTCCCTTGCCAATAGGTTCGCAGAGCGTTAATAAATTTAGCTAACATTCGGCGTGAGGAAAATAATAGTGAGTCAGGAAGAAATATTAATACGAGGAAAACAAGGAGACCCTAAAGCGATCGCATTTCTCATCAACCAAATATTAAATAATATAGGAATTCAAGCTAGAGCTAATATTCAGAAAAAGAATCTGCATCTTTTGCTAGAAGCATCTGAAGTGCCAAATCGCGAAATTTCTATTAGAGTAATTTATCAAGTGATGAAAGTCCTCAAATCACCATTGATTGATTTTGTCAATATTTATGGACGAATCAATGGTCATACAATTCCTGAGTGGACAGAAGTAATTGAATTACATCAAGCTAAAATATACCATCCGGCAGGATTAGAAACAATTTTGTGGCAATTAGAAAACACAAATTATGCTCAAGAATATTCTATACTAACTCTGCCTTACCTACCTAAAAAAGCAACTTTACATAATTCAGAAATAACAAAAAAAAAGCAAAAAGAAGAAGTTGATTATTCTGTTATTAATATCAATCAAACTGTTATAAACAGATGTCATGTAGTAAAAAAAGAAAAAAAATTTTTTTCCCAAATGGAGAGGCAATATTCAAAGAATAAAAATAAATTTATTTGGATATTAGCAAGTGCGATTAGTATATTATTGCTGCCTATATCCACTGTAGTTATTAATTCTCAAACTGACAGAATAAATCCTATTATTTCAAAGATTTTTTTGCTACCTAAAATCTCTCATCTCAATACTTCAGAAGTAGAAGTTAGTAATTCAGTTCCAGCAAGTATATCTACTCGCAATACTAGACAAAGTATTGAAACTAAACCAACTAAAAGTCAACTTAATTTATCAGAAGTTTTTGAGTTTATTTTATCATCAATTAAATCTCCTATAAACCCTGATACTAGAATCACTATTAAGGCAGTGGGTGATATTATTCCAGGTACTAATTATCCTCAAAATAAATTACATCCAAGGAAACAAGAATTACTGGCATCAGTGAAACCACTTTTGCAAAATGCTGATCTTGTATTTGGTAATTTTGAAAGTACCTTAACAAATTATCCTAAGAGTCGGAAAAGAATGGGTAATGGTCGGGTATTTGCTTTTAGAACACCGCCAGATTATAGAAATTTATTGAAAGATGCTGGTTTTAATATATTAAGTGTGGCAAATAATCATTCTTTCGATTTCTTTAAGCAAGGTTTTGAGGATACAATTGCAAATATTAAGACTGTAGGAATGCAGGCAGTTGGTAAAAAAGGAGAAATTGTTTATCGGAAAGTTAAAGGAATTAATATAGGGTTTATTGCGTTTAGTAATTATAGTTATCATAACTCTATGCTTGACCTATATTCTGCTAAGAAACTTGTGCAAGAAGCAGATAAAAATGCAGATATTGTTGTTATATCTGTTCATGCAGGTGCAGAAGGAACTAGAGCATTAAGAATCAAGAATAAAACAGAGTATTTTTTTGGTGAAAATAGAGGCAATAAAGTTTTATTTGCCCATAAATTAATAGATGAAGGTGCAGATTTAATTTTGGGTCATGGTCCTCATGTACCAAGAGCAATGGAAATTTATCAAGGAAAATTAATTGCTTATTCTCTAGGAAATTTTATGGGTTATCGTACTTTATCTAGTAAGGGAAAGTTGGGATATTCTTTGGTTTTAGAGTTAGATATTAATATTAGAGGAGATTTTATTTCTGGAAAAATTTTGCCTGTACATTTGAATAGTAAGGGTATTCCTTATCCCGATAAACTTGGTCGAAGTATTAAGTTAATTAAGGAATTAACACAAAAAGATTTTCCGAAGACAATGTTAGAAATTAATAGTAAGGGTGAGATAACAAGGAAGAAAGGATAAGGAAGAAATAAGAGGAATTGAACAAATTTTTTGATTTTTGAAAAAATTTTTTGGAGGCAGTTTGTAGGGATTTGGTTTTTAACTATACTTATATTTAAGCTGTCTTCTAAGTTAATAGTATCCTTGGTCTGCTATTGATTTAGCTAACTTATTATTAGCCAACATTTTCCTCACATTTAAGTCTTCTATTACAACCATGCCGTGGTTATTAGCTAAATGTATTTTAAATTTATTAAGTATGTTTTTATGAATATTTCACCGCAGGGCAGAAAAAACTACATTTTTGTGTAACTTAGCTATCTTTAAATGTGCCTTTTTGTAATTAGCATAACTAATTTTTTTCCGGTTTAGATATTGGTATCTAGGAAGTTTAGATTCAAATTTATTGTAATATTAATTTCCTTAAGTATAGGTAAACATTATACTCAGGAATGAAATTATATAATCTTATTAATCTTCAGTAAGATAGCCTAAGTTTATGAAGTTGGTATAAGAATTAGTACCTTCAAATACAATTCTTGCCATTAAAAAAGAATAAAGTTTTTACTTTTAAATTTACACCTACAAATTTAGTATTTTTAGGTGTTGAAGTAGGGTTAAATTCGTAGCTACAATTTAAGTAGTAATTGCCTGCTTATCTACTAATTATTATTTTTTATAAAGTAGGTAGGTATGAAAAAACTTAGATATATTAATATTTATGTACTGACTCTAAGCTCTTCCACATATTTGATTGGAGGTGAATTTACATTTTGTTACAGAGCGAAAAATTTCAACTCCAACCGACTTATTGTTTTAATAGGTTCATCAAGTTTGAAAATACTAATAAAAGGTAATTTATGATTTTATCTGTTTAGTTGTATTAGTTTTCCAAAATTATCAATTGTGAAAAAATAATACCTATATTTATTCTTAAACTTTGAATATTTACCTAACCCTTGAAAGAATATTTTCAATGCTTCATCTAAATTAAGACACCCTATTAATAAACTAGATTATGACAAGTTTTTATCAAATAAAAAATAGCTTTCGTGTGATTAGTAAAACTTCTCTAAGCTAAAAAAAATATTGATAATGATCTTTATATGCATGATTTTATAAACTTAAATTTCACCAAATTATAACACTATTTATTATTACCTAAATATTGATTCAAGAGTTTTTTTTATTATTTAAATTGAGCTTTTTTAGGCATAATTTTTATTTCTAACTGAGTTCAACCTATCTAAGATAGTATGTTTTTTTACTTATTAAAATATGGTTATTGTCAATATTAAGTTAATGTTCTATTGCTCTATATACCATAGAAATTTTTGCGTAGTAATTTATAGATTTCTGGGAAAAATGTGGAGAGGTAACTTCTATTCAAGTTTCCATTATCTGAATAATTTTCATAGTTTCGACACTAACATTATCAACTTTTTGTAGTAGGTCAATAACTGTTTCTTTATAGTTAGCAAAACAATAAGTATCAAATTTTTCAGTGATGGTTTTATCTTTAGACTTTTTCTCTTTATATTGATCTAATACCCACTCCAAAGCACTCCGGTTTCCGAGGCAATATTCCCAGGCAATTTTGGGAATTTTTTCTAATATTGTCAAAGTATCTATAAAGATTTTGTGGTTATTTTTATCTACTTTAAATTTTGTTTTGGGAGTGGGAAAGTTATCGGGAGTTGGTAAGTTAATGCGAGTCAATAAAAAAGGTTTAATATTTTCATAATTGATGTGTACTTCGATTAATTTTTTTTCCCATTTTACCCACTGTTTAAAATTTTCATAGAAGGGGAGTTAGGGAAATTTTCGTTTGAGATAAAGTTCGTATTTTTGGCGGTAAGTGGGGTAGTGAAAAACGGCGTAGGTGTAGTAGAAAATATTGAGTTTTTTGATTTTTTTTATTGTTGTAATTAGATTGGAATTTTTGGATACTCCAGTCACTAATATTGTCTTGGTGCCTTCCTTTTTTGTTTTAATAGTAGAGAGTAAATATATTTTACCCACTGTTTAAAATTTTCATAGAAGGGGAGTTAGGGAAATTTTCGTTTGAGATAAAGTTCGTATTTTTGGCGGTAAGTGGGGTAGTGAAAAACGGCGTAGGTGTAGTAGAAAATATTGAGTTTTTTGATTTTTTTTATTGTTGTAATTAGATTGGAATTTTTGGATACTCCAGTCACTAATATTGTCTTTGTGCCTTCCTTTTTTATTTTAATAGTAGAGAGTAAATATTTGAGATCCTCTTGAACCTATTCCACCATCACAAACAGTATTTGCTGCTTGAACAAAAAAGGAAACTTGATTGTGAATTGTTAAACAAATTGCTACATTATTTTTGACAATAATAAAAATTTGTTCCTGTTGATATAGTTTGTGTAGGATAGTTTTTGCCAGATAAAGATATTTTTTGGTAAGCGGACATTAAGTAGATGTAACTATAAAATCAGAATTAAACTTTAGGCTAGAATTTCTCAGTAAATGCTCTTATAGTTCAGAAGTATACTTAATTTTTCTATCAAAAAAATCATTAATTACTGTTTTATTATTTGATTGATTCCATCTAACTCTTTTTTGTTCATAAAACTTACAAAAAAACTGAACTTTTTCTGCTAATTGCTGTCTATCGAAGTCGTATAACCATTCATCTCTATTTGTTGCAATTCCTAATATAAATACTTTAAATATTGCTATTTCGCCTGTTTTGCTTTTAGCAAGTCTAGTATTTTTATCAGCTATAGGTAATAAATTATTAAAGTCATTATCTGTGAGATTTATCCAGTTATTATTTTTGTCTGCTTGAATATTTTCAAAATCAATTTTACTAAATTTAGTTGCTGCTAAAAATTGGAATTTATTCTCTCTTAATTCGTGCATAGGAAATAGATGACTGTAATATATTAGATTTCCTACTGTTTTTTCTTGACCATCCTTAAGCAAAAAGGATACAACAATTCCTGTCATAGAAAATTTTCCAAATATAGTATGTTTTTCTCTGATAAAAATCCCATCTATACCTGAAATAGCTCTAATATCATCCCCCTAGTCAAGAAAATAAGCATGAAAAAATTTTTTACTTATCACTTTTCTAAACCTGTCAAAAAAACTACCATCCAAAAATAAAGAGTTAGTTATAAAACAAATTATTCCTTGTTTACCTAATCTATCTGTTGCCCACCTAAAAAAATGAGAATACGAATCATAAGCCTTTGTTTTTTTACCTCTACTTTCTTTAATATAAATATCTTTTAATCTGCTTATCAAGTTCTGGATACGAAGGATTTTTATTATTATTATTTTCATTTACTTGATTTTAATTATAAGGATGGTTACCAATAATCACCGAAATTTCACAATCATTTTGCCGTTTAACACTCTCAGTATTTTTCACTATCATCGCAAATAAATATAACTGCTTACCCTCAAAGAAAGTATGTTCTAAAGTATCAACAAAACAAATATTATTAAACTATTCATAACTCCCTATTTTCTGCTGATAAGTATATTCAATATTAAAATTCCCAATGTAATAAGGCAAAATTGCTACCTCATTACAAAAAATATTATTCTGATACTTATACTCCAACTTATTCTTAGGCAAATACTCAATCAAATCAGTCACAAAAGTACTTGTTCCTGTTGCTATTTCGAGAATCTTTACTCCTGAATCACATAATAATTTTCCAAAATTTTTATCTGCCAAATAATCTACACTTTCAATCATAAACCTGACAATTTATTTACGATTATAAACAATTCCCAATCTATCAGTACCCAGGGGATGATAAGACTTATAAAAATTATCATAAACCACCTTCAAAAATTCCTATTTTTCGTGATAATTATAAATACTTGCCACCTTCCTTTTAATTACCCTATAATAACGCCCAATAAAACTTAAAGTATTTCGGCAATTTGTACCAGTAAAAAAAGTATTCAGAACATCCTCTAATTCTTTAGCAATATTGTTCTTTCAATGAAACTGAGACTTATTAAAAATATTCATAAAAATATCTTCAGTCAAGATGTGTCGAATAATCATTTCCTACACATCAAAGAGATTAACTTCAGAATTAATCTAATCTTGACAAATCCTCAAAAACTTATCCCTAGCTTGAAAAAAAATATGATTATTATTTCACTCTTTTGCAATTAAATCTCGTAAACTATTTAAAATAGTAGGTAAGTCTGATTTAAAAGTAGTAATAGCCTCTAAAAAAAAATTTACTTCCTAGCGAATATAATTAATAAAAGCATTAATAAACCCATCCAAAGCTTCAGTATTTCTCATCAATACTCTTGAAGTTTCTGTCGCTGCTTGAATCAAAACTGCCGTTCATGAATCCTCAAACAAAATATTTTCTTCAGGACAATCTTTAGCTAACTTCCTACAATTTTTTTTATCCAAAAGATGATAATTATCCTTGCTTTCTCAAAATCCATAATTAAGACCCAAAGCATCTTTAACTGTGCCATCAGTAGTCACATTTTTTCCAGTCTTAGTTTGATAATCTAACTCTGAAACTAAAAAAAATCTCTCCTTTTACAATACTCATTTAATAAGTTGTAAAAAACAGACAAAATCGAACTTTTATTCCGAGAAATGCTATATTTAATAATCTATTTGACTTCAGTATAATATCGATTAATCAAGAGTTTATAAATATTTTTAATAAAGAAGAAATAAGTAGTCAAAAGTAATAATTAATAAGTAATAAATAAAAAGTAATTATTTGGAATTCCTAGGAGAGCTATGGGATATGAAAAGCATAGATATGACCTATAATACTAACTAATAACTGATACCAAATATAGTTAAAAAGTACCTTTTTCCAATTCTTTTCTAACCATCTCCCCAAGAGGATACTCCATAAACCGTATTTACTATGAAGTGACTTCTGACTTTTGTACTTCGCCAATTCAACAGCTACTCTATCTTAATAAAATAGGGAAGATATCTTATACCTAATTTTTCTACTCCTTATTCCCTTTTGTAATACCAATTCTCATGCATTAATGCTATACTTCGTCAAGACTTTAGTTATTAAGTAATATAGGGTTTCTCAAGTGACTGAAGTCAAGTTGTTTTTCTTTTTTTATTCTCCTACTCCCTTACTCCCTAATTCCTAATCCCTTTTCTCAAAATGATTAATCAAACAAATATAAATCGAACAGTTTTAAATAATGGCATAGTTGTAATTACAGCAGAAAATACAGTTGCTGATATTGTATCAGCCAAAATATTCTTGGGAATAGGTAGTAGTTATGAAGCTAAAAACCAAGCTGGAATTTCACACTTATTAGCAGCAGTTTTGACAAAAGGAACAAAAAAATTATCGTCTTTAGATATTGCTTTAAAAATTGAATCAGTAGGAGCAAGATTAGGAAGTGATACAACAGCAGATTATTTTTTGCTGAGTATAAAAACAGTATCAGAAGACTTTAATGATATCTTTCAATTATCAGGAGAAATAATCAGATGTCCCTCCTTCCCAGAAACAGAAATTGAGTTAGAAAAACGGATTACCATTCAAAGTATTCGTTCCCAACTAGAACAACCTTTTACTGTAGCATTCTCTCAACTACGAGAGATGATGTATCAAGATCATCCTTATGCTTTATCAACTTTAGGCACAGAAAATACAGTATCTCAAATTACCCGCTACGACATTCAAAAATTTTATGAAACTTACTTCCGTCCAGATAATATAGTAATATCTATAGTAGGTAAAATTAGTAATGCAAAAGCCATTGCTTTAGTTGAACAAATTTATGGAGATTGGCAACCACCAAGAACACTTCTACCAACTTTAAATTTACCAAGAATAACTCCTCAACCTTTCACAGCAAAAAAATATCAAGAAACTCAACAATCTATTATTATGCTTGGGTATTTGGCAGCAAATGTTAATAGTTCTGACTACGCTCCTCTAAAATTACTTAATACTTATTTGGGAAATGGCTTATCAAGTCGTTTATTTGTAGAACTAAGAGAAAAAAGAGGTTTAGCTTACGATGTTTCTGCATTTTACCCTACCCGTCTCTATACTTCTAACTTTACAGTTTATATAGGTACGGCAGGAGAAAATACAGCGATCGCTAAGGCAGGATTAAAATCAGAAATAGAACGCTTAGTTACTGAATTACTCAGTGAAGAAGAGTTAGAAATATCCAAAAACAAATTATTAGGTCAGTATGCTTTGGGCAAACAAACAAATTCACAAATAGCTCAAATTTTAGGATGGTATGAAATCTTAAATTTGGGCATAGATTTTGATGCTAAATTTCAAAAAAATCTGGAAATGGTAACAACCTTAGACACACAAAAAGTTGCTATTAAATACTTTATTGAACCTTACATTTCAATTGTTGGAAAGGAAAAATAATGACTAACAGAGGTCATTGTCTAGGAATAGTCTTAATTGATTCTGGCTTAGGTAATAAGAGACTGTTTCTCAAAAAAAAGCTAAAGGTGGCCATGAATAAATATTGAAGGTAGGAAAATAAAAAAAACAATAATCACTATCAAATAAATGTCGTGAAAATCTTTAGTCAGGGCTCTAAGCTCTCGCCAGTGGGAACTACTCGAACTTCTACTACAGAAACCTCTCTCAACGAGGGCCAAAACCAAATGCTAATCTCGCAGAAGTAGTAAATGGTATATCCTATATCCTTAGGATTTTGCTTAGGGGTGTTTGGGGCAAATTTTGTATAACTTATCAACCATTTTTGTATAAATATTGATTAATTGTTATTAAATATTCTCGAAGTTCTTTAGAATTATAATAAGTCACTTCATCCCAAAATATTGCTAGTCTTTTTCCTAGTATTTGATGTTTTAAATATTTTGATAAAATATATATAATTTTCAGTATTTCTGCTCTTTAATTATTAAACAATAAATTCTTTATTTTTATAGTTTAAGTCTCCATAATAAGTTGATATTTCCAAATCATTTTTAATCGGAATTTATATTCTTTTATCTGTTATTCTCCAATAATATCCTAAGAAATAACCTCATAAAATATGAAATTTGTCAATGATAAAAAAATGTCAGGTTTTCAGCTTCTATTTCTAGTTGCTATTTAGTCAATAATTTATCCCTAACTTTTTTTCTTTCACTAATTTATAATTTTTATCTTGATTTTTTTGTGTTTTTTATACCTTATTTAGACTTTTGTTGAGGTTTTATAATGACTTATTAATATCTCAAAAACTACACTAAATTATATGTTAAAATATTTTTTTATCTGATATTATCTGATAATATTGTGCCTTTAAAAACTAAATAATTTGCTATTTTTCGACTACTTTTAAGTAACCCTTTTTGCATTGATATTAAAGCCTCAAACTCTCTAAACCATGAAAAATAAATCGCCTATTTTTTCCATTCACTAATAAAACTTTGAGAAACTTTTAATAATTCTTTAACTTCATAGTAAGATTTTCCAGAAAAAATCATTTTGACATGCCTTTGCTATTTTAATTCCTTTCAGCTATACATATTTGATTAATAAAATTATCTAGTTCATCTGTAATATTCATTTCATTGATATGTAGGACTCAACCCCAATAGTATTATTGAACAAAATACAAGGAAAACTTTTATTACCAAGAACCAAAACTTATAGCCATACTAATAGAGCTTTATATGGCAATCTATCATGATATTAGAGAAAGTATCTATCATCTGTAGAATATTAGGTATGCTAAACAATCGTACTTTTTCATGACCCCATTTATCTTTAAAATTATTTAGAATTAGTATATAAAATAAATTCCTCAAATTGTAATTATTCTCACAATCAAACTTCATTTACCATAACTAAAGAATCTTACCCAAAAATTGGATCAGATACAGAAACCTCTAATATAAATTTGCTAAGTCTCATTCATTGGTATTAAAGGTGATGAAGTCAGAGGATTAGGATTACAAGAACTTCTACAAGTAAAAAGATTTTGACAGGGAAAAGTTGATGGAGTATTTGGCCTTAAAACTCAAACTCCTGTGAAAGATGCTTAAAGAAAATATTAACAAGAGCACTCATGGCATTGTAGATACTTCTGTATAGATGACTTTACTAAGTTAATTCAAAAATTAGTCAAATGTGGTATACTTATATATGTAATTACGTAACTTAAAAAAAAAATTCCGTGTGCCTAAATCAGAACGTAAAATTTTACTAGATTTTGAAAAGCCTCTAGCAGAATTAGAAAACCGCATAAATCAGATTCGTGAACTAGCAAAAGATTGCAGTAGTGTAGACGTTTCTGAGCAAATTTATCAGCTAGAAGCAAAAGCAACTCAACTACGTCAAGAAATCTTTAGTAGTCTTTCCCCTGTACAAAAACTACAGTTAGCCCGTCATCCCAGACGACCAACTAGTCTGGACTATATCCAAGCTATCAGTGACGAGTGGATAGAGTTACATGGTGACCGTGGTGGTAGCGATGACCCAGCAATAGTAGGAGGTTTGGCCAGAGTAAATGGTAGACCTGTAGTAATTATTGGTCATCAAAAAGGGCGAGATACAAAAGATAATGTCGCTCGTAATTTTGGTATGGCTTCAGCAGGAGGATATCGAAAATCAATTAGATTTATGGAGCATGGCAATCGCTTTGGAATGCCAATTTTGACATTTATAGATACTCCAGGGGCTTGGCCAGGTATAGAAGCTGAAAGATTAGGACAAGGAGAAGCGATCGCCTATAATCTACGAGAAATGTTTCATCTGGACGTACCAATAATTTGTACAGTTATTGGAGAAGGTGGTTCAGGAGGAGCTTTAGGTGTAGGAGTAGGTGATCGGTTATTAATGCTAGAACATTCTATATATACAGTTGCTAGCCCTGAAGCTTGTGCGGCCATTCTCTGGAAAGATGCTAGCAAAGCTTCCCAAGCAGCAGAGGCTTTGAAGATAACTTCCTGGGATTTAAAAAAGATAGGGATTATTGATGATGTAGTTCCAGAACCCTCTGGTGGCGCTCATGCTAACCCCTTACAGGCAGCAGAAAACCTGAAAACGGCCATAGTCAAAAGTTTAGATGACTTAAACCATTTAAGCAGTCCACAACGCCGAAAAAAGCGCTATCAAAAATTTCGTTCTATGGGAGTGTTTTTGGAAACCTGATATGCTCCCAAACTAATGATGATATTTAGTATAGGTTTTTTGGTTGCGAGTCCCACCGACTTATGTTTTATATTTCTGTCTGCTTTTAGATCGCTACACATAATAATGCCTAAATTGAAAGAAATCAATTTGATATAAATAATTCTTTTAATGAAACAGAACTAACTTACGCACTACTACTATAGCTATATATGGTGTATTTTTGCTAATTTATTAGGATATTTACACTACGATTAGAATTAGAACCTTTGCGTAAGTCCTATGAAAGTAATCTCAATATCCAGATTCCATATCAGTTAGGTATATCTGTGACAGGCAATAGTTTCACTGCATAATATAATAGTTTTATTATTAATGTTTTTACCTCAGACAGCAGATTCAGTGATTAATGTATTCAATGTGGTAATGTGGTCAAATAATTAGTTTATATTTTCCCCGGCGGTTAGGCATGAGGATTAATTATAAGCTAACGGGGGAGCTTACTTTTCTGGTCTGCATTCACATGAAGCTATCCCCCATCCCCTCTCCCTTAGGATAATTTAGGGTTCGGTTACCCTTACTTTCGTTTTTCTTTTTTTTTGTATCAGACTACTCCCGCGCGCGACTAGTTTAATCAGTATGATATCTAATCACAGATGTCTTAAAAAAAACGGCTAAAAATTTGAATGATAGGCATACTAGGCTTTAAACCCAAGTTCTGTAAAATTTTTTTGCTGGTGCCCTATCCTCCAACCTATCTTACCTGCTCCCTCAAAGCATCTATACAGGGTTACTTCATAACTTCCGCAACGGTTGTATGTGCTTAATTTGCTGTAGTTGGATATTCACGGGATACTTTCTGAAATAATTATATTAGTAGTATTAAGAATTTTGTTAAAGATTAAGTACTTTGATATCTGGGGGCGTTTACAGTATCTAGTAAATTTTGTTTTGTAGCTCCTGATGAAATAATCACAAAAAAATAAAGAACTACTTAATTAGTCTGACGAGTAATTATTTCTATCCTGTTTTTGTCAATATACCTCTCTAGGAGTAAGAAACTTATTTGGGATCAGTCTTAACTACTTGACCATGATAAAATATTAAGCACAGTTTATCAGTGAATTTTAAATGCTTTGCTGATACCAATTTAGACAGTAGTTATTTACTTATTTTAGATAAATAATGACTTTTGACTTTAAAAAATGGATTCTTGGTCAGTGTAAAACTTACAGGAGAGAAATTGAAAAACTCTAATGGTTATAGTTCATTGCTTATTAATAACTAAAACTAATTAGTATTAATAAACAAAAAATTATAATCTAAGCTAAAAAATCTAGCATAAGTTAGGTCAAAATACAATTTGCTTTTTTTAAATTTGATCCCAATCTATTATGACTCAATCTTCTTCCAACCGTTCCAATTCTAAGAACACACTCAACATGAATGGAGTTAAAACTTCTGATGCAAATATGACGAGTCAAATTTCCTATAGACCTGAGCGTATCTCCTCATCCAATGGTCAATCAATTAAGCAAAAGCTTTCTACTGAAGACAGCAATGAGAGAATGAAGGAGGCAGTGCGGACAATCTTACTCTCAGTAGAAGAAAATCCTGAACGAGAAGGATTACTCAATACTCCCAAGCGGTTTGCAGAAGCAATGCAGTTTCTGACTAGTGGCTACAGTCAATCCCTCGAAGAAATTGTGAATGGTGCGATTTTTGACGAAGGTCATAATGAAATGGTTCTAGTTAGAGATATCAATTTTTTTAGTCTTTGTGAACATCATATGTTACCCTTCATGGGAAAAGCTCATATCGCTTACATTCCTAATCAAAAAGTAGTAGGACTCAGTAAGCTAGCTAGAGTTGTCGACATGTACTCTCGTAGATTGCAAGTCCAGGAGCGACTAAATCGTCAAATTGCTGAGGCAATTCAAACAATTTTGGAACCAAAGGGCGTAGCAGTTGTAATTGAGGCTACTCATATATCTATGGTAATGCGAGGGGTTCAAAAACCTGGTTCTTGGACTGTTACTAGTGCCATGGTTGGTCTTTTTAAAGAAGATCAGAAAACAAGAGAAGAATATCTAAACTTAATTCGCCATCAACCTACCTTCTTTTAACTGCCCCGAGAAGTCCTGCGCTCTTTTGAAGGAGAGCGTCGGGATAAAAGTCGGGCGTTATGTGCGTTTTTGATCTTAATTTTTATGATGGCTATTAACGATTATATATGCAGTCATTGTAATACTATATTGAGAAATAAAGCTCAATAAAAGGGGAAAACATTACCTTGGCTGAATAAACCTGCTTGGTTGCGTAAGCGCAACGTCGGGAGTTATGTAAATAGATAGTAAGACCTTTTTACCGAAAATTTGGGTTTAAAGTCTTGCCTTTTTAGGTTGACTTTTTAGTTGATTTTTTTCAATAAATATGTTAATATTTTATAAATTTTTCTTTCTCTTGAGAAAAAAATGGATAGGTCAGCAAATATAAGACTACTACCAAAATAGCGATAGACTTTCAAACTTAAACCCGATGAGGAGCTAGGGCTCAGTTGTTTCTCCGCACCTTTAGGTCGGGGAGAGTATTAACAAATTTATGCACTTACAAGTCAAAAAATAAGATAATTTAGCCTTAAAACTTATAATTTGCAAGCTTTTTAGGCGATTATTTAAAATTTCAGCATGATGCAACTATTTATGGTATTATTTTAGCGAATTGGTATAACTTTTCCTATATTCTTCTTCTTTTATACAACTCTTTATAGGAAACCAGCTTTGAAAAGTTGAGATTTAAGGGGCTTCTGAACTAAGGGAGGAATCTTTACAAAAAAGCTTAATTCCATCTTTTACTTCCTATCCTCTAAAACCATAATTTATACTTGGATCTATGCAATGCCAAATTCAAAGTATAACAATTTTCATGTTGGTGAGGCACAAAATTTGTTTCTGGCGCAAGAGTAAGGAGTCAGGAGTAGAAAAGAAGAAAAAGAACGGTACCTCAGTAACTTGAGAAAACCTATAGCAATCAGATTAAACGGTTGTAACAATTCAAAAACGAAGAAATAAACTCCGAAATTCTTACTTATCGGTGCGATTCATCTAAAGCCTTATCTCAAAAAATTACAAGATTTTGGATAGGGTAAAAATAAGATTGCTATATAACAGGACTTAGACAAAAAAATATATATATTAAGAGATTTCTGATATGGCTAAACCAATTAAATTTGGAACAGATGGCTGGCGCGGTGTCATAGCTGATGATTTTACATTTGAACGAGTTACTCTAGTAGCTCCTATTGCAGCAAAAATTTTAGATAAAAATTATGCTGATTCTACTAATAATAGTAAAACAATAATTGTTGGCCATGATCGCAGGTTTATGGCTGAAGAATTTGCTCAAGTAGCTGCAGAAGCTATTCAAAATGCAGGATTTGATGTTTTGTTAACGGATACTTATGCTCCTACTCCTGCTTTTAGTTTGGCAGCATTTCAAAAAAAAGCTCTTGGGGCTATTGTTATGACTGCTAGTCATAACCCAGGGAAATATTTAGGGCTAAAAGTAAAGGGTGCTTTTGGTGGGTCGGTACCTCCAGAAATAACTAAACAAATAGAAGATTTATTAACAGTTGAGACTGAAAAAAATCTAGTTCAAGAAGGTAAAATAGAAACTTTTAATCCCTGGCAAAATTACTGTGAAACTCTCAAAAAAATGGTAGAGATTCACAGTATTAAGTCGGCGATTAATGAAGGAAAATTAAAAGTTTTTGCAGATGTAATGCACGGAGCTGCTGCTGGAGGTTTACAACAAATATTGGGAGTAGAAATTGAAGAGGTTAATGGTAATAGGGATCCTTTCTTTGATGGTGGAGCACCTGAACCTTTGCCTCGTTATTTAAGTAAACTTTTTAAGAGAATTAAAAGTTATCGAGCAGCAAATGAAGGAAGTTTAGCAATTGGGTTAGTGTTTGATGGAGATAGCGATCGCATTGCTGCTGTTGATGGTGAGGGTAATTTTCTCAGCTCTCAAATTTTAATTCCCATTCTCATTGAACATTTAACAACTACACATGGGTGTAGTGGAGAAGTTGTAAAAACTATTAGTGGTTCTGATTTATTCCCGAAAGTAGCAGAGTTATACAAGATGCCAGTGTTTGAAACTCCTATTGGCTATAAATATATTGCTGATAGGATGTTGTCAACTCAGGTGCTTGTGGGTGGTGAAGAGTCTGGGGGTATTGGTTATGGTACTCATATTCCAGAAAGGGATGCTTTGTTGTCGGCGCTTTATTTGTTGGAAGCAGTGGTCATGTCTAGTGAAGATTTGACTACTATTTATCGGCATTTGCAAGAAAAAACGGGTTTTAGTTCTGTTTATGACCGGATAGATTTGCCTTTGCTTAATATGGGAGTACGATCACGCCTGTTGGAAGAGTTAATAAATAATCCTGTGACTGAAGTTGCTGGCCAAAAAGTGCTTGATTGTATAACTATAGATGGGTATAAGTTTCGGTTAGCTGATGGTCGTTGGTTGTTAATTCGGTTTAGTGGTACTGAACCTGTTTTGCGACTTTATTGTGAAGCTACGGATATGCAGAAGGTTAAACAAACTTTGGAATGGGCAAAAAATTGGGCTAATAGTATTTAGGAGTTTGATGAATTATATTATGTCTGGTCTCAAGAATTCAGGAGTCAGAAGTCAGGAGGAGTAAAAATAATTTTTTCATTTTTGTTTATAGCAATCCTAAATAAGTTGTAAATTTGATAGTAGCGGTGTGTCTCTAAACCCAAGGGAAAAATAGGATTCTGAAGCCACACCCTTACAGTTTTTTTTTAACAAATAATTTTATGCTGCTATAGCTAATTAAGCCGACAGGATATTATTTTCAATTGAAATAATAGATATCTCTAAAATAAAAATTAAGCTATAGTTTGAGTTGATTTTTTTGCAAAAATATAGTTAGTAATAAAAGATTTAAACATATCAATAAGCACAAAAAAACACCAAGATATTTATTTTATTACTGGTAAACAAGAAAAAAATCATGGAAAATACTCAAATAAGCTTTTTATAAAGTGATGAATGAAATATCCCCGTAGCTCCTTTGTGGATTTTTGAACTTTGTTAAAAAGGATAAATTACTTGATGACTAATCTGGAAATTATTTAAAATCAAGTATTATTTAATCTTTCTATATAGGCTGTTAAACCTGTCTCTTTCTGGGCTCTTGAAGTGCCTTGATCCAAGAAAACAAGAGCGTATATCATACCATAAATCTTGACCCACAAACTGCGTCTATAGATACCTAATATCGCTATTTCACAATCCTATATTCTCCTTTTTTCTCTTCTTTTTCCTAAGTAAAAACCTACAATTTCTTTAGTGCCTATGTCAATTAGTTAACCCGAGCCATTGTTTATTATTTTTATGCTCTATAAATGAACATATTTTATCACATTGGATAGTGAATTTACAGTTTTTTTTAGTACATTTAAGAGACTGGGAAACCGGAGGGTACTTATTATTGACATAACTCTGGATCTTGATGTTGGATCTTTATGTTTGACACACCTATTACAGGAACTATACCAGCTAAACTAATTTTTTCTAGCAGTAATTTATTTTCGGAGTTCTCTGGTTTCATTACTAAATATAATTTATTTGACTATTTTGGACAAATTGTCTAGAACAATTTTGACATTGATATATGCTACAGTAACGCGGGTAAGATGCCTGCAGTACATAATTTTTACCATTTATTTTGTACATCATTTGCCCAAAATATGGTATGAGTCAATCATCACTTACAACTTTAGAATTTGAATCTCAAACCAAATGGAAAATTGAAGAATTTCACGCCAGAATTAAATAATTAACAGGTTTAGGACGTATGCAGGGTGATGTTTGGGGAGAATAAAAAAAATTTTATGGCTTGTACAATGGAGCGTAAGTCCTGTTTGAAAAAAATTTGCACATAAATTTCGACAAGAGTATTTATCAAGAGTTGCTACTAATTATTATCAAAATATCTGGCCTCCGAATTGAAATATTCTTTAATTAAAATGAAGCAAATTTTTACTGGAATAACTAAAGTTTTTTTTTGAATAAAAATAGTTAAGCATTCGCTCCAGGTTGGGGCTTGCGTTATCCCATAAAGTGGAGCATGAAGATCGCGCCTTTTTTTGTCATGCACTATATATAGTGTCTTTGCGTAAGTCCTATATTTATCATATTTTGTTTCATCTCAATTTCTCAAAAGTCTCTTCCAAAAGCTTTCCCATACTTAGTCTGAGCAGGAGAATATATTTATCCAGTTTTTACTGGTCATCAGCAGCTTCTCTTATTCTCTAAGTTTTCACTTCCTTGATCGCTTTTTCTGCTTCCTCTTCCTCTATTTCACAGCCGTATTTTTTCCAGTAAGCTACAACGTTACCATTAAATGGTTTAGCACCTATTTCCCCAGAAATTATATTTAATGCCAGAGGATAAGCTTCATAAGCTGCCTCGATAGGTTGTAAATATTGTCAGTGGATAAATGTGTATCTAGTTCTAACCAAGTTTTCTGATCTCAATTTCGACTTATTTCTTACAGTTAACTTACCTAATAGTATGCAGTGCCCAAATTTTTTATAAGGCTCTGGTATTTGATGGGGGAAATATTGAGAAGTTAAAATGATTCAACTTTGATAATATTCTACTGCTAACAAACTCTTAAAAAAATTCTGCTGCCATTCATCTTTAAAATTGTTCCAACTTTTCTCCTCATTTCTCTCTATAATATTTTCCTAAGAAACTATTAATATTAAATATTCATTATCTTGTGACTGCTTCACAAAAAGGTTTAATTATCTGTAGGTATTTTTGCGGTCTTTTTCCTGGAAGCGATCGCCCCACTTTTCCACCTATCAACTTGTTACACTAGCAAAGTCTGAAGTTTGTCGATCAGATTCAAAATTTTCATTGTTGAAAAACTAATAGAAATTGAAATATATTGTGGCTATCGTCAGGTATGGGTTTATTATAGTACTTTAAAAGATCAACTCTCTAAATATTTTACATTATAAAGACTGTTTAAAGTTTGCATCTAAACTCCGATATAAATCTGGGTAGGCGTAGCATTTGTGACAATAATTTCAATCTATCTAAATTAATATCAAAATTTGACTGTATACCAATTACTATAGAAATATAAATTTTTTTTTAAAAATATGTAAAAATATATAAAAATATATCAAATTTTTTTCCATCTCCTAAAATCTCAGATGTTTGTTATACGATTCAAATAGGATTTCTCTAAAAGTAATGCTATACTTATACTGTTGATTTGTAATATTGTTAATTATATCTTATTACACTGAATATTCTCATTTTTTATTGAGTGCAATTTAATAAAATAAATATTACTAGTACCAGTAAAATTTGTGCTCCTTGAAAGAATAGCTTTTCAACCTTTTCTAAAAAACTACTAAATTAAACACAGGAAAATTAAATTTGGTATTTTTTCTACTCTCTATTCCTTAGTAACGGAGATTGCGGTGATTTAGTTCGGTTATACCAACATAAGTAATAGCTAAATACCTATATCTTAAGTATTAAGTAAGGTATACTTCTATAAGGATAACCAATCAACAAATATTAAAGCCTTTATAGAAGTCTAAATTTATTACTTAACTAGCTATCAGCTTTTAGTATCGAGTGATCAAATTTTTGAATTAGGGTTTAATTTTTCTTATCCCATCTCAAAAAGATTTTCCGACTGATCGCTGACTGTTTTTTTTATAGATTAAAATTATTTATTCATTTATTTGCACAAAAAAAATGGACAACTATATATTACCAACTTTAAGTGACATTTTTGCCTCAGAAAAGTCAAATATTGATGTTTATGCAACAAAAATGGAACTGTCAAAAGAAAATTACCCTCCTTCCATAACAGAGAAAAATAAAGATTTATATTTAAAGGCTCAAAAGGAATGGTATAGTGCTGTTGCTACGATTAATCAACTGCTAGAAAAGTTAGTAAGAACCTCAGATTCTCAAGATTTAAAAAATCAAGAAATAACAAAAACTTACAAACAGAAAGAAATTAAAAAAACTACTCCTGTACTAGAAAATTGGGAATCTCAAACTAGATCAAAATTCCCTACTTCTAATTCCTTGCTTTCTCATCTCAAATCATATCATGGATTAGTATTATCTGGTATGACTCCTGTGTTAACAAATCCTGCTTTAACTAGCAGTTTTTATACTTCAGTATTTACCAGTAAAATATCAGAATCTTTAGAATGGTTATCCATGTTTAGATGGCAAAGCTTACCTTTGTTACCACCAGCAGATCATATTAATTCTTTACCTGCTGCTATACCAATATTACCTTTATCCACTAAAGACCCGATAACAAATGAACAGTTTTGTTTAGTTTTAACTGCTGAATTTAGTTTGATTATGGTCTTAGGAAAAAACCAAGATAATACACCAGCTTTTCTATTTTCTTTTGAGCCAGAAATAGTAAAAAAAGCATGGCTTGTCTTACAGCAACGAAGAGTATTACCAAAATATTTTGATTTCAATAATCTTGATAAGTATCAAAGTTTTATTCACCAATATTCTCAAAAGTTAGCTATTTTAGATGATATTTTTGAGCAGTTTTTACCTGTAGCTCCTGACTACAAAATAGTGATGGAGTTTAGCCGCTTATTATTATCTAATTTACCAATTACAGATACTAAAAATGAAACATTAGAAGTCAATATTTATAACAAAAATGGAGAAAAGCAAGAAGCTACTACATCACTAAAATCTACTATTGAAAATCTCAAGTCTCCTGATGTGGAATTGTTACAGGCGATCGCTCACGAAGTTAAAACTCCTTTAGCAACAATTCAGACTTTAACCCGCCTTTTATTAAAACGTCTTAATCTAAATCAGGAACTAATGAGAAAACATTTACAAATGATTGATACTGAATGTACTTCTCAAATAGAACGCTTTAACCTGATTTTTAGAGCGGCAGAATTAGAAAATCAGCAACCTTTAAAAGAACAACATCCATATTTACAATTAACAAGTATTCCTCTGGCTCAAGTATTTAAAAATAGCATTCCCCGTTGGCAACAAAAAGCAACTCAAAGAAATCATACTTTGAAAGTTATTTTACCTCCAAAAATGCCAAGTATCATTAGCGATCCTACTATGCTTGACCAAGTATTAGGAAATTTGATTGAAAATTTCTCCCGTAATTTAGCCCCTGGCAGTCTTATAAAGGTGGAAGTAATGTTAGCTGGTAGTCAACTAAAATTACAGCTTAAGTCTGATTCTGATATTGGTGAAAAAAGTTCTTCACCTTTTACTAATTACACAAAAACACCTTTGAAATCTATTGGTCCTTTATTAATGTTTCAACCAGAAACAGGTAGTCTTAGTTTAAATTTAAAAGTGACTAAAAATTTGTTTCAAGCAATAGGAGGAAAATTAGTGGTTCGACAAAGACCAACTAAAGGGGAAGTAATGACTATTTTCTTGCCAGTTCAATAATTTATTAAGGTAGGATGATTTTGGAAAAAAAAATACTAATACTATGTTATTTTTAACAAGAAGTTTTTATTTGATTTCATGAATTAAGGTACAATTATTAGGGTTCAAACTTGCGATAATTTACTGGGATTTATCAAAATAGGCAGAAGTGGTTGGTGGAAAGTAACTGAATACTGAGAACCTAATTTTAGATTTGTGGAAGTATAGAAATCAGGTATAATTTGTGAGATAAAAGTTTAGTATTTATAGCTACAAGGGACAGCTATTCTTATTAAGAAGAAATTGTATTTTATTATTTTTATAATATTAAGTACTATTTATTGAACATGATCACCCCTCATGTTTTGTTGTCAGTATCTAGGTTATAAATTCTATAATAGATTTGTTAGGAATTAAGCAAAAAAAAATAGCTAAAACTAAAAACAAATTTAGGTTTATAGTGCTTTTAAGAATTAGAGCTATGAAAATTTATAATTTATAGAAGTAAGCTTTTAAGCATTTTCAATTTTCCACACCCAATAAATTTATTATTAGAGTGTTGGGTAATTAAGCAGAAAAAATGGCTAAAACCAATATTTAGTTAAAGTTTATAATGCTCTTTATGTCTAAAATCCTGAAAAGTTTATAGAGTAAGCTTTTGAGAATTTTCAATTTTTCTATACCAAATAACTATATTAGCAGTTATCACTTTGAGCGCAGAAACAATTATAAAAAACTAGATAAAAATAGTTAATAATTAACAAGAAGTATCTGTAATACTATAAAGCTTGTAAAAAATAGCGATCGCTACCTGAAAAATAGTTATAGGAAGGGAAGTGATAATTTTTGGATATATCTATTGTGGGAGCTACAAGTACCTCTTTATAATTTGATTACTATATATACAGAAGTACCAGTTATTTGAGCAATATTTTTCCGTTGACTTTCTCCTAATAACTAGGCTAAATAGCCAGGAAATCCATTTTTTTTACTAAGAGTATTCCAGAAATCATCAAATTTTTGACAGCATTTTTCCAAGTATGGTGGTAGGGCACACAAGGTTATTTCTTTCATCGGCTAGCATTTTCTATTGAAAGCCATAATATACAATATCTACACTAAAACTGACTTGACTGCATTTTTTCTTAAAGTCCAGTTAAGTTAGTTTGATCAGAAATAAACTGATGAGTTGCCAAAATAGCACTACCATAAGCTGCATCTGTATAAACAGCTTTAATTGTAGGTACTCCTAAATAACGTCCCCGAATTGTGGTAAAAGTAGAATTCTTGGCACCACCTCCGGCGGTATAAACCTTGGTAAGTGTATCTGCGCTTAATGCTTGCAACAATTCATATCCTCGTAATTCAATTTTAGCAATACCTTCAAGTAAACCATGAAGAAATAATATGGAATTTTCTGGTCTAGGGGCTAGTTTTGGGAGTAATTCCGGATCATTAATAGGAAAGCGATCGCCCTTTTCTAGCAAAGGATAATAATCTAATCTACTTTCAATATTAGGGTCTATTTGCCTACTCAAACTTTCCAACTCAGCTTCAGTAAAAAAATGTCGCAAAACAGCACCTCCAGTATTAGAAGCACCTCCTACTAACCACAAATTTCCGAAGCGATGACTATAAATGCCATATTTACTATTATCAACTCTAGTATGACTCAATAGTTTCAATACCAAAGTTGAACCTAAAGAAGTTACGGCTTCTCCAGGACTATTAGCACCACTGGCGATAAAAGCTGCAATGCTATCTGTTGTACCGCCACAAACAACACATTCAGGAGACAAGCCAAAATTATTAACTATTTCTGTTGTGACACTGTCGACGGTCGCACCTGGTTTAACTACTTCTGGTAACTGAATATTTTTCCCAACCTCAGAATTAACAAAATTATTTAACCAGTCTGGATAACATAAGTCGTTTACATCATAACCTAGTTTCAAAACATTGTTATAGTCACTTACTCCTAGTTTTCCATGAAGCAAAAACCCTAGCCAGTCAGCTTGATGCAAAAAATAATATGTTTGATTTTGATTTAAGGTAGAAGTATTTTCAGTCAACCATAACAATTTTGCGAAACTAGAGGTGACGCTAATAACAGAATGATTAGAAGGGGCAATACTTTTCAATTTATTCATCATTGTCACCCCTCTACTATCATTATAAAGTAGCGTTTCAGTCACAGGTTTACCATCACTATTGCACAATAATACAGTTGCCGAAGTACCATCAATAGCGATCGCTCGAATTTTTCTTCGTATTTCCTGAGGAATATTAGAAATAAGATTAAACAGAGCTTTTTGCCAAACATGAGGTAATTTATTTTCCTCAGTTTCCCAAATATATTTTGTTTGTGCTTTAACCCGAAAATTAGAGTCAATAACAACAGCACGCGCTCCGGAAGTGCCAAAATCAATTCCTAGGTATAAGTTCATTTTCAACAAATATCTGCTATCATTTTAAAGTGTATATAGCAATTATCTAAGTACAGGCTAAAAAGCTTGACTTATCAAACAGGGAAAGGTTTCATAGAACTTAAATCATAATGTCCATGAAGTCTGAATATGAATTAAATTAGTTTACTACAAATAGCTTGAAAAAACTACTTTTCTTGCCATCGAGCCAGAATTAAATTTTTCCCTTTATTTCTCTAGGCTGTATTTAGAAAAATATCAACTTGGCACAAATAGCAACTGTATTTTTATCTAATGCTCAAGTAAGTTTTAATTACAAAGGGCTACAAAGGTTTTTCCCACTTTGATATAGATATTAGGGAATTTTTCCAGGTTATAATTGCTATCATTGATGCTCGCAAAAATGGGTTTTGAGTATTTACTGAAGTCAGTTACAGCTTGGTAAGTATACATACAATATTCTCATTTTAGGAATGAAAAAGGAAATTCTCAAACAGCAGAAGGTCTAGATGTGATCGAAAAATTTGCCTCGTTGTTATAAAAGTAGAGGTTGTGACCTTGAGTTTACTCATATAACTGAACCAGAGCGTCTAACTAAAATGATATTTTTATTGACTTTGACACTGTGTTGGTTACACCGAGTGGTTTTTTGCTTAGATGAGCATTGTTTTGTGATCGTCAAAAAAACATGGGGGTAAAGTTCAAAGTTTTTTCCCTCTGCTCTAGATTTTTGGCGTAATATATTCTTCGATATAACTAGCAAAATATCTGATTTTTATAGGATTTAATTTTTTTTCCTGTACTTAGTGAAAGTCTTTATATGACATCTATTATAGTAGTTTATTTAAATTATAAAATATATATTTTTCAGAATTTACATTAGAGAAAAAAAATATTTTATAGAATTATTTATTGTCTTTAATTAATTTTAGATTATATTTTTTTAATTTATTAAATTAGCAATTATATTTTACCATAAATTAAGGAACTTTGAAGCTTTATTTTAAAAAAATTAAAGGATTTAATATTATTATTAATATACAATAAATTTAAGGCCTAAAATTTTTATTAAAACTAAAATAATACGACGGGGCAAAACATACTAGGTTCAAGCCCAGCTTTGTGTAATTACTGTTTTTAATAATTACTACTTTTTCAATGGTTAAAGCGATGAAAGTTACTTTGTTACAACGTTATCAACAATTATTAGATAAGTTAAATAATTCTAATACTCCTCTATCAGAAAAGGATGTTTTAGATATTTTATTGGCTAGAGATGCTATTTCTAAGGCTTTATCTAGTAAGGTTATACCTGATGCTTCTGTAATCTTGAAAATTCAAGAATTAGATGAGAAACTTAAACAGAATTCTGAGAAATTGATTCAATCTATTAATTTGGCTAAATATCGAAATAATTTCCCTAGGTTGCCTAATTCTTGGTGGTGGGATTTGGATATTTATGTTCAGGAAAAAGCGAGAAAGTCTCACCCTTGGAATCGTTTTGATGGGTTTATTAGAGTTATTAGAGTTATAGTTTGGACGGGAAATTTAACTCTTTTGGGAACTTTGGCTAGTCTTTTTCTGAATAGTGCTTCTGGGTTAGGGGGTGCTTTGACTATTGCTATTCCTAGTATTTTATCGTTACTTCAAGCTCAAAGTGAGTTAACAGAAACGGGAAAAAAAGGGTTTGATAAAGTTTTACAAGTGGTGAAAATTCCTCAACATTTTCATGAGGAGGCAAAGTTGGTTTCTAGTTTATTGATTACAGGATTTTTGTTAAGTATTTGGTTGAATTTACCATCTATTTCTAATGGCTACAAACTGACTGGTCAAAAATTAAGAGAACAGGAAAAGTTAGCGGCGGCAGAAGAGAATTTTTTACAGGCAATTAAGTTGAATAATGATAATTTAGATGCTCGTTATAAGTTGGCAAAAGTTTATGAAGAGTTACAAGATTTGGAGAATGCTAAAAAACAATATATAGTTGCGGCTAAAGCTGGGTTTGTGGATGCCTATAATAATCTTGCTTATTGGTATATTCAGGAAAATAAGAATGAGAAAGGGATAGATTTGTTGAAACAGGGTTTGCAGCTTTTAGAGCAAAAGGAAAAGAATTTTGAGAGGTTAACAGATGTAGAAAAGAGTGATTTAAGAACTGAACAATATAGTATATATAAAAATTTAGGATGGGCAAGGTTTCAACAACAGCGATATGATGATGCTATTGATTATCTTTTGCCGGCAATGGCAATTGCTAAAAATTCTAAATATCAGAAGTATATCCGAAACCCAGGGGCGGCTTTTTGTATCTACAGTAAAATTTTGTCAAAGACAGATCAACTATCTTCTAAAGTGAAAGAAAATTGGCAACAATGTCGTCAATTAATTGAACTTCGTCTAGCTGGAGGTGATACTATTTCTTCTGAAGAAGATGGATGGTTATATGAAGCTAAACAACTATTAAATTAACTAGTCTTATGTTAGGTTTTAGGTTTTAGGTTTTGGGTTTTAGGTGTTAGGTTTTAGGTTTTAGGTGTTAGGTTTAGGTATTAGGTATTAGGTATTAGGTGTTAGGTTTTAAGTGTTAGGTTAATAGAAAGAATGAAAATGATTGAAGTAAAAAGTTATCTGGATTTAACGGTGTGGCAAAAATCAATGGATTTGGTAGTAAGATGTTGTCAATTAACTTCTTAACTAAAGCATCAGTAAGGTGATTTATTTTATCTGCTAAAGTGAAAGGGAATTGGCAATAATATCGTCAATTAATTTAACTTTTTCTAGGGGCAGGTGAGACTATTTCTCCTGAAGAGAATGGATGGTTATATGAACCTAAATAACAATTAAATTAATAGACTTCTCCAAAGTAAAAATCAAGGTAAAATTGTAGTGGCAAATTATATAATATAATGACTAAGTTATATGTTGAATTGGAAATGGAAAATCCAGGTTAGGATGCAGGGATAATTTTGTGGTGAGTTTGGCGATCGCTCCCAGGAGCACATTGATAATTGTTTTCTGGTTGTTAATATTTAAACCTAAAACCTAACACCTAACACCTCAAACCTAACACCTCAAACCTTATAAAAATTTTATGTTGAATTGGAAAGCAAAAATTCAGGCAGGATTAATTTTAATATTTGTGGGATGGGCAACTCCTGTGTTAAGTAGTCCTCTTCATATCCTAATTGATGTTCGGGGGAATGTTGAAGTCAAAAAGGCTGAATGGAAGACATTTAATAAGGCTGAGTCTGGTATGACTCTCAGTAGTGAGGACAAAGTTAAATTAGGTAGTAATGCTTCTTTAATCATTTATTGTAGTGATAAGAATAAAAGGGTAGTGGAGGGACCAGGAACCTATCTTGTTTCTGAGAAATGTCTTCCAGGAAAGCCTACTATTAAAGTATGTCCAAGTTGCAATAATGATGATGCACGTCCTGTTGGAGTTAAAGAGGAAGGGTTAAAACAACTACCTTATCTCATTAGTCCCCGTAAGACTTATGTTTTCAATAACCCCTTAACTATTCGTTGGAATGAAGTTTTTGGAGCAACTCTATACAAGGTTAAGTTTGAGTTGGGAGGATGGGAAAGGGAAACAAAGAAAACCCAAATTGTTTATGATGGGGAGTTGGAACCGGGAGATTGGAATAGTATAATTATAGAGGCGGATAATGGAGCTACTTCTTCAGAAGTGGATGCTCAGAATAGTTGGTTTCAGGTGTTGAAGGATGAGGAAGCAAAGATTTTACGAGAACAAGTAGCGGCTATTAAGCGGCAGGAATTAAGTCGGGAGCAAGAAGGCTTGGTTTTAGCTTATTTTTATCGAGGGAATGAGTTAAATTTTGAGGCTATTCAGGTATTGGAAGGCTTGGTAAAGTCTAAGAGTCAGAGAGCAACGGTTTATCAGTTGTTGGGGGACATTTACCTACAGGTAGGATTGATTTTAATGGCCAAGGATGTTTATCAGCAAGGGTTGGCGTTGACTATGGAGGAGGAGAATAAAGAAGTTAAGGCAATGATACAATGGGGTTTAGGGGAGATAGAATATCTATTAGGTAATAAGAATGGGGCTGTAAAGTGGTTGGAAAAGGCTAAGGTAAATTATTTTGCTTTAGGTAAGCAGCTAAATGAGAAAGAGAAAGAGCTAATAAAGAAAGTTTTCGGTGGAAGTTAATTATGAAAAAAGGTTTGATGAATTTATCTATTTTGTCTGTTGTTACTCTTGTGGGGAGGATGGGTTTTTGAGAATAGAATTTTGTGAAATTTGAAATATAAATTTAAGACGTTTAACTATTATTAAAGGCTCTTAAGTGGAAAGTTTCTATTAAGGTTAAATATTTAATATATAGGAATAGGTTCCTAATCACAATCTTATACCATATTGATGTTTTTATGTTTACAAAAATCCTTGGCAAAAATTACTTAGTCAAAACTTGGTTGATAGCTATTCTTGTTATTAATGGGTTAGAAGTTTTAGTTATGCAGGTTGGAAGGGCTGAGAATTTTGTCTTATCACAACAACCATTAACAACAGAGGCAACTGAAGAGCAGATAATTAATGGGACTCGCAATGAAAAAGGTAAACAGGGAAGTTATAAGCTAAGTTGGCGACAGGCTTCAGCTAAAGAAGAGTCTCTTACTTTTGCTACAGAACTTAATGACGAAGCTTTTGAACTATATAAACAAGGTAAATATGATGAAG